>Ga0138256_10007152_pt1 | contig 11795 bp, 13 predicted proteins | sample KNB2016incub_MG_FD_105486 | JGI IMG/M metagenome (GOLD analysis project Ga0138256, IMG submission 105486) | Active sludge microbial communities from wastewater in Klosterneuburg, Austria - KNB2014incub_MG | ecosystem: Engineered > WWTP > Activated sludge > Unclassified | place: Austria...
TACGGCGACCGCTTTGGATGTACCGCTTATCAAGATCCCGAGCGGAATGGTGCTGCTCATTGCCTCGCCGATGACGACGGCCGGAACAGTGTCTCTAATGCCGAGGTGAAAGGGTTCGTGAACCGAAAGCTTCCATGCATAGGCGCGGATACAGATCCGGATAAAATAGATCGCGAGTATCGCGACAAATCCTGCAAAGCCAAATCTGCCAATGCTTTCGACTATTTCGTGAATACCTATCGAATAGACAAGAAACGCAAATAGTGCGCCGCCGGCGAGCGTCAATACTACCGCCGCGACCTTTATCTTTGTGAAGCGTTTCTCTGGTGTCTGATCGGTCTTGATAGGGGAATTCACGTGCGTTGCCTTTGCCTGATGGCTTGATTAGAATAATAGTTAAAAGGGAAAAGTTAAAAGCTAACACATATGAGCACAGCCACTGGAACCGCATTATCAAACGCTGGTTTGACTATTTTATCCGAAGATGAAGAGATGTTTCGCGCCTCGGTGCGCGAATTTGCCGAGGGCGAGGTCCGGCCGCGTGTCGAGCAGATGGAACACGCCTCAAAACTCGATGGCGACCTGATCAAACACTGCTTTGAACTGGGCCTGATGGCCATCGAATCGCCCGAGGAATACGGCGGCGCGGGTTCGACGATATTTAACGCAGTTCTCGCGATCGAGGAACTCGCCCGCGTTGATGCCAGCATTTCGGTTTTTGTTGACGTTCACAACACGCTGGTGACCAACGCATTTATGAAATGGGGCAACGATGAGATCAAGAAAAAATACATGCCCCAACTCGCCAGCGGACGGGTCGGTGCCTATGCGCTCAGCGAGGCCTCGTCGGGTTCTGATGCCTTTGCTCTAAAAACAAAAGCGGTTGATAGAGGCGACCACTGGGAACTGAACGGTCAAAAACTTTGGATCACAAACGGTAACGAGGCCGAGATATTTATCGTATTTGCGACCATCGACGCCGACGCCGGTTATAAAGGCATCACGGCTTTTATCGTCGAAAAGGGATTCGAGGGATTTGCGGTTGGTAAAAAAGAAGACAAACTTGGGATTCGTGCCTCATCAACCACCGAACTGATCTTTGACGGCTGCAAAGTCCCTAAAGAAAATGTGCTTGGCGAGGTCGGTAAAGGCTACAAGGTCTCCATCGAAACCCTCAACGAGGGCCGCATCGGCATCGGCGCTCAAATGCTTGGCATCGCGCAAGGAGCCTACGAATGCGCCTTGAAATATACGCAGGAACGCGAGCAGTTTGGCCAGTCGATAGCCAATTTTCAGGCCGTCCAGTTTCAGCTCGCCGAAATGGCCGTCGAGATCGAGGCGACACGCCTGCTCGTCTATAACGCCGCCCGCCTCAAAGACGCCGGAAAGAGCTTTCTAAAAGAAGCGGCCATCGCCAAACTCTACTCCTCCCGCTGTGCCGAGGCCGTCTCGTCCAAAGCCATCGAACTCTACGGCGGCTACGGCTATGTCAAAGATTATCCCGTAGAAAAATTCTGGCGCGACAGCAAAATCGGCGCCATCTACGAGGGCACCTCAAACATGCAGCTACAGACAATATCGAAACTGATCATGAAATAGTCAGAACCGGGAGCCGTAGCGACTGGGTTCTTGCAGCTAACCGAAATGACCGCCGAAGAGATCGCACAATACCTGATCGAGCTAAACGACGAACTTCGCCTGGAAAACATTCAGGGCGAGGTTTCTTTATACGGCGGTGCAGTCATGTGTCTTGCATATAAAGCGCGACCTGCTACTAAGGATGTTGACGCGATCTTTGAACCCGTTCGTGCGATCCGTAACGCGGCACAAAAGGTCGCCGAACGGCATGGATTGCGGAAGGACTGGCTGAACATGGCGGTAAGAATGTTTCTTGCGGAGCACAAGAAGAACATTCTATACGACCTATCTAATCTGCAGGTTTTTGTACCCGAAGGGGACTACCTTTTTGCAATGAAAGTGCTGGCAGCCCGACGCGATACAGATGACTTGAATGATATGAAATTCCTGGCAAAACACCTGAAGATAACATCAATCGAGCAAGCTCTCGATATCGTTAGCGGTTATTATCCAAGGAAAGAAGTTAAAGACACCACAAGATTCGTTTTAGAAGAAATTTTCGCCACCCAATGAATACCGCACGCGAAACGCGAAGAATAATGAACAGCGACCCAAAGTGGTGGCGAACCCCGCTTATGGACTTTGTGGACGATTTCAGATACTACAAAGATGCCGCAATGATCGCCGAACCATTCGAGCTATTTGACGGGAAGAAAGATGCGTTGTTTGCCTCCGTTATCGAAACATTATGCGACGAAATGGGAATTGCGATGCCCGACTGGCTGGATTCAATTCCTGCTGCCTACGAACCTTATTTCGTTTCCGAACTGGAATCTCTTAAAGCAATTACAATCGTTGAGACGCCTGCACGTTTCCGGTCGCGAAAAGTTTTTGTCGGCAGGGACTTTCTATTTCGTGTTTAATGGGTTCTGCATTCTCAGCTTGCTGTTCCTTATGCTGTAGACAAAATAGATCAGCACTCCCAAAACCATCCAGATAATAAGTCGCGCCCAGGTGTCGAAGGGCAGGCCGAACATCAGATATAAGCTTGCTGCGGCAGACAAGATCGGCACGACCGGTGAAAACGGTACCTTGAAAGGCCGGGGCAGGTCAGGCTGGGTTTTTCTGAGGACGACGACGCCGATCGACACAATCACAAAGGCAAACAGAGTTCCGATGCTTACCAATTCGCCGAGCATTCTGATAGGCACGAGTCCGCCCATTAGGGCGACGATGCAGCCGGTGAGGATCGTTGTGACGTAGGGCGTGCGAAATCGCGGATGTATCTTGCCCGCCCACGCCGGCAGCAGCCCGTCACGCGCCATCGAATAAAACACACGCGGCTGGCCCATCATCTGCACGAGCATCGTCGAGGTTAGGCCGAGTACCGCGCCGACGATCACGATGATCGAAAACGATTTGAGCAGCATGCTCATGAACGAGCCTTCGGCGGCGAGATTTGCAGCGGCCGTTATGGCAACTGCAATCGGAGCCGCCTCTTCTTTTAGCTGGGCGTACGGGACCAAACCAACCATGACGCCGGAAACAAAAATATACAGAAAAGTACAGATCAGCAGCGAGCCGATGATCGCACGCGGCATATCGCGCTGCGGATTCTTGGCTTCTTGAGCGGCGGTTGAGACGGCATCAAAACCAATATATGCAAAGAATATGACGGCGGCTCCCGTCAATATCCCGCTATAACCATATTGGCCGAAAACGCCGGTGTTTGGCGGAATAAACTGCAAACAATCACCGACACCGGCTTGGCACCCGATGCCGATATAGTGTGTGTTGACATATCCGATGCCGCCGATGACAAACAGTACGACCACGCCGATCTTGACCATGACCACTATCGAATTAAAATTGGCTGATTCCTGAATTCCCTTAACCAGCAAGGCCGTAACCGCGAGAGCGATAATAAACGCTGGCAGATTAAAATAAGCCGTCTCAACCTGCGCCGTAATGCCGGTTTGGGCCAGCCCCGTTGTTAGTTCACTGGTGACCACGTTGTATCCGACCAGCGGACTCAGAACCGCATCGCCAACGCGCATATTCGCAATCTGTTGGGCGGCAGTCTCGGTGATATTGACAAACTGGGTTCCGGGTGCGGCACTGAGAGAAATTGGAAAATGAATACCCATCGTCGAAAACAATCTGACAATGTTCCCCGACCAGCCAACCGCGACGGTGGCGGCTCCGAATGCATATTCCAGAATCAGGTCCCAGCCGATGATCCATGCCACAAATTCGCCCAGCGTTGCGTACGCATAAGTGTAAGCGGAACCTGAGATCGGCACCGACGCGGCAAATTCCGAGTAGCAGAGCGCCGCCAGCGCACTGACGATGCCGGCGATGATCATTGATATAACGACTGCCGGCCCGGCATGGCGTCCTGCCGCCTGGCCGGTCAATACAAAAATGCCTGTGCCGATGATCGCTCCAACGCCAAGCAGCGTCAGAGCTTTGGCCCCAAGTGTTTTTTTCAGACTGCCCTCGCCGGTATCTTCGGCCTCGGCAAGTATGCGGTCGAGCGGTTTCGTCTTAAAGAGCTGCATTCGTAATCTCCAAAATATAGGGTTGTTGATACATCAACTATCCGGCCCGGCAGCTCCGCGAGTCCTTAGAAAATGTGAAAAAATGTGAAAATCACGGAATACAGGCATGATTTTGCAAATTATTTGCCTTGTCGTTAAGATTTGACTCGGCTATAATCAATTCACTTTTTCCGATGGCAGAAATCGAGGCAGTTTTGATTTACGAATTTGGCGCCTTTCGCGTGGAAACGTTGAAGCGTCGCCTGTATCGCAACGGCGTACCAGTTTCGCTCAGCTCAAAGGCGTTTGACGCCCTGGTCATGCTCATCAACAGCCCGGGCGAAACGATCACGCGCGAATCGCTGCTCGACACGGTCTGGGCCGATACCGCCGTCGAGGACAACAATCTCACACAGCAAATTTCGACCCTCCGCAGAACCCTGGACGAGTCGCCCGGCGAACATAAGTTCATCCTTACAGTGCCGGGAAAGGGTTATACTTTCGTGTCGCCCGTACGACGGCTTTCAGGTAATGCTGCACAGGAGGCAGTGGAACCATTACCGTTTCGCCGTTCATGGCATTCTGGCCGGCCGCTAAACACCGGTTTTGTTGTGGCCATCTGGTATGTCTTGCTGGTGCTGTCGCCTTTTCTCTATTCGGGTGTCCGCTATGCGGTCGCGGGCGATCAGACGCAAACGCTGGCGGTGTTTCAGTTTCGCGCCGCTACCGGCGATGAATTTATCGGTACTGGAATCAGTGAAACGCTGCGGGCGCGTCTCGGCAGTGTCGCAGATTTGACCATACGGCCTACGCCTAACGCCATTCAAGGCCAGGACGTTCTGATCGCCGGCCGCGAGCTCAAGGTTGATGCGGTTGTCACAGGTTCGGTGCAGCGTGCGGACGACCGGGTTCGGATAACGGTTGAGATGATCGACGTCATCGACGGCCGGATCGTTTGGGGCAAAACGTTTGATGATAGTGTCGCAAATATTTTTGCGCTCCAGGATTCTATTGCCGGCGAGGTTGCGTCGGCCCTGCGCGTTAAGCTAACGTCTGCGATATCGCCCGTTCGCTTCCCTGTCAATCTTATTCAGGCTTCGTAACGATGAGTGAAATTTCCATTCGCCAGGCAACCATCGACGACGCAAAACCTCTGACCGACCTTGCCTACACGACTTTCTGGGATGCTTTTGCCCATCACCCCAAAAACGCCCCCGACGACCTGAATCACTATATGCGGCAGGCCTTTAGCATCGAGCAGATAGCCGAGGAGCTATCTGACGCGAGGTCCATCTTTCTCATCGCCGAGATCGACGGCAAGCCCGCCGGTTATGCAAAGCTTATTGTCGGCAGCATCGAGGACGGAATCACCGCCGTCAGGCCGGTCGAACTATCGCGGCTCTACTCCCACCAGGAATTTCTCGGCAAAGGCGTCGGTCAAAACCTCATCGACGCCTGCTTTGAGCGGGCCGTAAAACATAACCACGACACGATGTGGCTCGGCGTTTGGGAATTCAATCCGCGTGCCCATCGATTCTACGAGAAAAACGGCTTTCGCGTGGTGGGCAAACACACCTTCCAGCTTGGTGCTGATCCGCAAACGGATTTGCTCATGCAAAAGGAGCTATAAGCCGGGAACGCAGGCGCCCTCGCCTGCAAACGCCGGTTCCTCCGGCGTAAATGCACGTTAGCTATTTTAAACCTTAGAAATGACCACGTTCGCCAGCGTCCTCAAAGCAGGACGCTTGCAGGCGAGGGCGCCTGCGTTCCCGGCGCTTGACATTTTCTTTTAGATGCGATATTGTTGCATGAGTGCGACAAATCACAAACCCTCCTAATCCCTACAACAAATACTCTGCCGAGTACGTCGGCGAACCGCCGCCGACAAAACTCGAGGTTTTTGAAGAAACCGCGACCAAAAAAATTATCACCAAAGCCTTCGCCTCCGATTGGGAAGGCGGTTGGCGTTATACGGTCAACTGCTATCGCGGCTGCGTACATGGATGCACGTATTGCTTTGCCCGTCAGTATCATGAATATCTCGGTTACGGCGCGGGGACGGATTTCGAAACAAAGATCGTGGTCAAGCCAAATGCTCCACAACTCCTCAGACACGAGCTGAAAAAGACCCGTGACAAAATGCCGCATTTAGATTTTTCGTTTGCGACCGATCCATATATTCCGCTCGAGGCCGAATACCGGCTAACCCGCCAATGTCTCGAGGCATGCGCCGAATTTTGCGTCCCTGTGGGCGTAATTACAAAATCACCACTTGTGACGCGCGACATCGATATATTGAAAAAACTGTCGCGGGTAACAGTCTTTTTTTCGATGCCGTTTCTGACAAAAGAAAGGTCAAATCCGTTCGAGCCGTACACTCCCGTTCCCGAGGCCCGGTTTCGGGCGATGCAGACAATTGCCGACGCCGGAATAACAGTCGGCATCGGCATCGCACCGATCATTCCGGGCTATAACGAAGCAGACATTCCCGGGCTGCTCGAACGCGCTAAAGAATCGGGCGCGTCCCGGGCCTTTATGTCTATGCTCCATCTCGATACCGATTCGATCGAGGCGTATTTTGTGCAAAAGATGCACGAACGCCTCTCGCCGACAGCGGCGGCAAAGGTAATAAATACTATGAAACGCGAACGCGGCGGCAGCCTGCGTCACAAAACCTATAAGGAACGCTCGACCGGCAAGACCGAACAATGGGAGGTGACAAAAAAATTATTCGATTTTCATGCAAAACGCTTGGATTTTAACGTGCGCGATATGGCGAATGAGAAAGTTCCGCTGTCGGGAAGCGCTGCGACCGACGAACCACAGTTAGTACAGAATCGGCTTTTTTAACTGCAGATCAAACCGATAACTCGGATAATGGCCGTCAAAATGATCTGCGTTATCCGCGTCATCTGCGCTAAGTTTGCTAAGCTGTAATCATGCAAGATCGCATCGAAGTTTTTGAACAAATGCTGGCGGCTGACCCGTCGAATACGATGGTGATGTTTGGCCTCGCAAAAGAATATGAGAAAGTAGGCGGCCATCAGAAGGTGATTGATCTGCTTGAAAATTACCTGGCATCAGCCGAAGACGAGGGCAATGCATATGGCGTGCTTGCCAATGCGTACCTCAAATTGGACAACCGCGAGAAAGCCGTCGAGACATACAAGAAAGGAATCGAAATCTCAATGGCCCACGGCCATCCGTCAATGGCCAACGAATACCGAATGACCCTGGAAATGGACCTGTCCGAACCGCCGGCGTAAGCGGGCGGTCAACAGTAATGTCACCGGCAATTGCGCGAGACACAAACGGTACCATTTTGCGCGTTTTGCGCCTTTTTGCGGCAAAATTCTATGGTTGGTCTCGCCCGCTTACGCAGGCGGTTCCGGCCTGCATGGTGCAATAGTCGCCTTTTTCAGACGGACTGGTTTTTCTGGCTTTTCTTCGGTGACGGGAGCTTTATTGATCGCATCGACGGTTTCCATTCCTTTTGTGACGCGTCCAAAGGCGGCGAATTTGTTATCGAGATGCTCACCGCGGCTGACGAGTATAAAAAAGCTGGTCGTCGCTGAATTTGGCTCGTCTGAGCGGGCCATTGAGACGATGCCGCGTTCGTGGAGAATCTTGCCTGGTTCGTCCGGGACGCTGCGACGGGCACGGGCCGCCATTTCGCTGTTAACGCCGCCGGTTCGCGACCAGATATTGCCGCCCTGAATGACAAAGCCGGGCACGACACGCCCAAACAGGGTCGTATCATAAAAGCCCAGTGCGACCAGATTAAGAAAATTCCTAACCGATTCAGGAGCGCTCTCAGGAAACATTTCCATCTCGATCAAGCCGGCTTCGGTATCGAACGAAACGCATTTTGAAGCGAGAGTTTTGACATCGGCTTTGTCAAAAGGCTCTGTAACCGCCGAAGGAGCTGGCATCGGTCGGGCGTTTAGCTTTGCGGGTTCGCGTTTTTCCGTTTCAGGTGTCGGCGTCGCCGTCTGGCCAAACGCCGAGAGGGCCGAAACGAAACACAAAACGACGGCTAAGCGTATTTGTAAAGACATCATAAACATTTTCCGTAAAACCAATTCGCGTGTAAAGTGTTCTTATATTCAAGGCCACAATCTAAACCAATGAGAAAATCAATCCTTACCCTATTGCTATTGGCATTTATTTTTGCACTACCCTCATTTGCGCAGCGCCAACTGGGCGTAAAACCGAGCGAGACGGGCGGTCCGCTCAGATTTGAGCAGGCGGTTTTTGATGTTCAGTCGTATGACGTTTCTATAAATGTCGATATACCCGGCAAATCGATCAGCGGCACAACCATTATGTCCGCGAAAACTGTCATTCCGACCAATGTACTGCAGCTCGATCTCGAGGGCGTTTACACGATCAGCAAGCTAACCGAGGGCGGCAAAGAGGTAAAGTTTGAACATAAGGACGGCAAGATTTGGATCTGGCTGCCGATGACAAAGCAGGTCGGCGACGAGATAATGACGTCGATCACCTATGCCGGCTCGCCTCGCGTTGCACCCAATCCGCCATGGGTCGGCGGCATCATGTGGGCAAAAACCCCAAATGGGGCCGACTGGGTCTCGGTCGCCCTGCAAAACGACGGGGCCGATCTGTTGTTTCCGTGCAAGGATCATCCCTCTGATAAGCCCGCGACAGCGACAATGCGGCTAACCGTCCCTGATCCTTTGGTTGCAACTGGCCCGGGCAAGCTCGAAAGCACAAAAAAGAATGCAAACGGCACCTCGACATTCGTTTGGCATATGACCAACCCGATTGCCAACTATTCGCTTGTTTTTAACGCCGCTCCGTACCGGCTGATCGAGGACAGCTATAAGTCAATGACCGGCGAAATGGTGCCGATCAAGTTTTACATCTTGCCTGAGAGCTTTGACAAAGGTGCGGGGCTGATCGCAGAGCAGAAGAAATACCTGGCGTTTTATGAAAAATATTTGGGGCCATTCCCGTTTCGCTCGCAAAAGGTCGGCATCGTCGAAACGCCGCATCTCGGTATGGAACACTCGACCAATATCGCTTACGGCAACAAGTTTAATTACAACCCCGACGGTACCGACTGGCTGCTGCTGCACGAATTTGGCCACGAGTATTGGGCAAATCTCGTAACGGCCAGCGACTGGCGAGATTTTTGGATTCACGAGGGGTTTCAGTCGTTTATGGACACGTTCTATACCGAAACGCTGCACGGGCAAGAGGCATACCTTAAAGCCATGCGTGATCGGGCACGCGGTTTCAAAAACAAACAACCGGTCGCTCCCCGCGAGCCAAAGATCGCCTATCAGGTCTATATGTCCGAACCCGACTATATAAATTCCGATGGCGATATCTATGGCAAGGGCGCCTATTTCCTGCACACGCTGAGATACCTGATCGGCGACAAAGCATTCTTTAACGCGCTGCGCCATATGGCATACCCAACCAAGCAAATGGAATCCTATACCGATGGCCGGCAGGAAAGGCTCGTAAACACCGACGATTTCCTCGCCATCGCCGAAGCCGACTCAGGCATGAAACTCGACTGGCTTTTCGAGATGTATCTGCGGCAGCCAAAACTGCCAAAGATCGTCACCGAAATGACCGGCACCACATTGAACCTCCGCTGGGAAACCCCAAATAACATGCCGTTCCCGATGCCCATCGATGTCGAGATAAACGGCAAAATTCAGCGAGTCGAGATGAAGGACGGCAATGGAACTATCTCATTTACTCACACTCCTGTTATAGACCCGAAAGGTTGGGTATTGAAGTATCAGTAAATTTAATTTACTTAGCTGTAATTGTGTAAAATAAATGCGAGGAAAATATGATGGAATCTATAACGCTGAAGGCTCACTTCAACGGCACAGAGGTGGTGCTCGACGAACCCGTAGAGCTAGAAAAGGATGCAAAATTACTTGTCGTCGTGCTGCCGAACGGTGCCGATACTGAATCTGAAGAGTGGTTTTCTTTTTCCGGGGCGCATTTTGATTCCGCATTTGGTGATGATGAGCCGGAATATGGCTTTGAAGACCTAATTGAGATCAACCCGTTGTATGAAAGAAGGTGACATCGTCGTGGCCTCGATCCAACAGGCTGATGGAATATACAAAAACCGCCCTGGCATTTTCTTGCGCGAAATACGACCTTACGGGGATTTGCTCATCTGCGGTGTCAGCACGCAGTTGCGGCATGAAGTGTCCGGATTTGACGAGATAATCTATCCTTCAGATACTGATTTCGCTTCCAGTAATTTAACCGCGACCTCGCTTATCCGTCTCGGATACCTAATAACGATTCCTGTGAATAAAGTGACCGGGAAAATTGGCTCAATCTCGTCCACGCGCCATCGTAGGTTGCTTGAGCGCCTGAGCGAATATTTGCTCGCTACTTAACAACCTAAGATTCGCAATGAGCATGCCAAAACTACGGAACCTCTCAGAGCGCGAGAATGAGCTATATCAGCGGGTTGACGAGGTTCTTCACTACCTTTGGGATCCTATCGGCGTATCGGATATTCCAGAAGCACGGGACGAGTATTATTCATACGCACCGCAGATATTCAGCTTACTTATGCAAAGTATGGACGTGGCTGCGATAACTAGCCATCTCGCCAACCTTGCAACGGTATCAATCGGTATGGAACCGCAGACGGAAAGAGATATGGAAGTGGCAGAAATCCTGATCCACTGGCGAGAAGTGCTTATGGACGACTAGCATTCCCCAGATTTGGTCACGCTGTAGCCCAAATTGCCCACAATCCGCTGATTTGCTATCGTAGTTAGCTACATGTCTATTAATAATTGTTATAAATAGGATTTATAGAATGGCGACTGGAACAAAGAAAGCGGATACAAAAACGTCAAAAACGGCGGCGTTGAGGAATGGGAAAACGGTTGTTGCTGAAAAGGCGAAGACGACCGAGGCTGATGGATTTATCGAAGATATTAAGGTGCAGAAAACCGCTAAAGCAGTAACCGCAAAGCCCGTAAAGGCTAATGCGAAAAAGGCATCGAACCATCACGGCTTGGGCGCCGAAACGATGGTCGGGCTTTACCGCACGATGTATATGTCGCGGCGGATCGATGATAAAGAGATCGCTCTCAAGGGCCAGAACAAGATATTCTTCCAGATCTCAGGTGCCGGGCATGAGGGCATTTTGGCCGCAGCGGCGCTTTGTCTAAAGCCGGCGTATGATTGGTTTTTCCCCTATTATCGTGACCGTGCCTTGATGCTTGGGCTCGGCATGACCGCGCAGGAAATGTTGTGGTCGGCGGTCGGAGCTGAGCCGGATCCGAATTCACACGGGCGACAGATGCCTTCGCACTGGGGATGTACGCGTTTGAATGTACCTTCGCAATCGTCATGTACGGGTTCACAGGCATTGCACGCTGTCGGCGCCGCTGAGGCGACATATCGGGCAGGCATTGTTGAGGGCTTGCAAGAAAAGATCACGGATTTTCAGGCTGACCAGGTTGTTTATATGTCGGTCGGTGACGGCACCACCAGCGAGGGCGAATGGTGGGAATCGCTCAATACCGCCAGCAATTTGAAATTGCCCGTGATCTTTCTGGTCGAGGACAATGGCTACGCGATCTCGACGCCGGTCGAGGTCGGTGTCGCAGGCGGCGATATCTCAAAACTGGTGTCTGGTTTCCCTGATTTATTTATCCA
>Ga0138256_10007153_pt1 | contig 11791 bp, 9 predicted proteins | sample KNB2016incub_MG_FD_105486 | JGI IMG/M metagenome (GOLD analysis project Ga0138256, IMG submission 105486) | Active sludge microbial communities from wastewater in Klosterneuburg, Austria - KNB2014incub_MG | ecosystem: Engineered > WWTP > Activated sludge > Unclassified | place: Austria...
CAAGTCAGCGGGGAAGTTGAGCGGCTGTTGTGCGCCATAACCGGAGAAATGTCACGCCAGCAGCTACTGACCAACTTGGGGCTGGTGCACCGGGAACACTTCCGCAAAACCTATCTGGCCCCCGCACTTGAGCTTGGTGTGATCGAAATGACGCTGCCAGACAAACCCAACAGCCGCAGCCAGCGCTATCGACTCACCGCCACCGGCCAGCAGTGGTTGACGTTGCACCCAGCGCACAACCCAGACTGACCCGACAAAATCAGCCCGAAGAGCAGCGTTCATCGCCGTACAGCCCGGCAGCAGCCTGCGACAACATTGCAACACGCCACCCACCAAACCCCGCAAACACCGCCCCATCAACACATTCGGCAACCCGCGCTCCAGTCCATCATCGGGGTGACGGACAAGCGCAGCTCAGCGGCGGGGATGACGAGTGCAGCGGTCATGCGGCCGCCATTGTACGGACGACCTTCGTCCAACTGCGTGCGACGGGGCGATGCGCGACAATGGCGGTTCGATGCGAACACAGCCAACGCCCATGAACGTCGATTATCGCAAGCCCCTGCCCGGCACCTCGCTCGACTGGTTCGACGTGCGTGCCGCCGTCGAGGCGCTCAAGCCCGGTGCCTACGCCATCCTGTCCTACACCGCCCGCGTGCATGCCGAGAACATCGTCCGCAAGGCCGATCCGGCACTGCGCGATGCGTATCTGGCGCAATTGATCGAACGCAGCCGCGACCTCGACTTTCCGTGGTTCCCGGCGCGCGTGGTCTGCCACGACATCCTCGGCCAGACCGCATTGGTCGACTTGGCCGGACTGCGCGATGCGATCGCCGAGCAGGGCGGCGATCCCGCGCAGGTGAACCCGGTGGTGCCGGTGCAGTTGATCGTCGACCACTCGCTGGCGGTCGAATGCGGCGGCTTTGATCCGCAGGCCTTCGAGAAGAATCGTGCGATCGAGGATCGCCGCAACGAAGACCGCTTCCATTTCATCGACTGGACCAAGCAGTCGTTCAAGAACGTCGATGTCATCCCGCCGGGCAACGGGATCATGCATCAGATCAACCTGGAGAAAATGTCGCCGGTGATCTACGTCCAGGCCGGCGTCGCGTTCCCGGATACCTGCGTCGGCACCGACTCGCACACGCCGCACGTTGATGCGTTGGGCGTGATCGCGGTCGGCGTGGGCGGGCTGGAAGCGGAGAACGTGATGCTCGGCCGCGCGTCATGGATGCGCACGCCGGAGATCGTGGCGGTGGAACTCACCGGCAAGCCGCAGCCCGGCATTACCGCCACTGACGTGGTGCTGGCGCTGACCGAATTCCTGCGCAAGCAGAAAGTGGTCGGCGCGTATCTGGAATTCCGTGGCGAAGGCGCGGCCGCGCTGACCATCGGCGACCGCGCCACGATCAGCAACATGGCGCCGGAATACGGCGCGACCGCGGCGATGTTCTTCATCGACGACAACACGCTCGACTACTTGCGCCTCACCGGCCGCGAAGATGCACAGGTCGCATTGGTGGAAACCTACGCGAAGACCGCCGGCCTGTGGGCCGACGACCTCGCCGACGCGCAATACGAACGCACCTTGCACTTCGATCTGTCGAGCGTGGTGCGCACGATGGCCGGCCCGTCGAATCCGCATCGTCGCCTGCCGGTCAGCGACCTCGCCGAACGCGGCATCGCCGGTAACCTGGACGCCGCGCTCAGGCAGGAAGCACAAGGCCTGATGCCGGACGGCGCGGTCATCATCGCTGCGATCACCAGTTGCACCAACACCAGCAACCCGCGCAACGTGATCGCCGCCGCGCTGCTCGCGCGCAACGCGAACGCGAAGGGCCTGACCCGCAAGCCGTGGGTGAAGACCTCGCTGGCGCCGGGCTCCAAGGCGGTGCAGTTGTACCTGGAAGAGGCCGACCTGTTGCCGGAACTGGAACAACTCGGCTTCGGCATCGTCGGCTTCGCCTGCACCAGCTGCAACGGCATGAGCGGTGCGCTGGATCCGTTGATCCAGCAGGAGATCATCGAGCGCGACCTGTACGCGACCGCGGTGCTCAGCGGCAACCGTAATTTCGACGGACGCATCCATCCTTACGCGAAGCAGGCGTTCCTGGCCTCGCCGCCGCTGGTGGTGGCCTACGCCATTGCCGGCACGGTGCGCTTCGACATCGAGAAGGACGTGCTCGGCCTGGATCACGACGGCACGCCGGTGCGACTCAAGGACATCTGGCCGGACGACGCCGAGATCGACGCGGTGGTGAAGGCCAGCGTCAAGCCGGAACAGTTCCGCAAGATCTACGGCCCGATGTTCAACGTGCGCGTCGAACACGGCGAGCCGGTGAGTCCGCTGTATGACTGGCGCGCAATGAGCACCTACATCCGCCGCCCGCCGTACTGGGAAGGCGCGCTGGCCGGCGAACGCACGCTGCGCGGCATGCGACCGCTGGCGGTGCTGCCGGACAACATCACCACCGATCACCTGTCGCCGAGCAACGCGATCCTGATGGACAGCGCGGCCGGCGAATACCTGCACAAGATGGGCTTGCCGGAAGAGGACTTCAATTCCTACGCGACCCATCGCGGCGACCACCTCACCGCGCAACGCGCGACCTTCGCCAATCCCAAGCTGGTCAACGAAATGGCGGTGGTCGATGGCGAGGTGAAGCAAGGCTCGCTGGCGCGCGTCGAACCCGACGACAAGGTGATGCGCATGTGGGAAGCGATCGAAACCTACATGCAGCGCAAGCAGCCGCTGATCATCATCGCCGGCGCGGATTACGGGCAAGGGTCGTCGCGCGACTGGGCAGCGAAGGGCGTGCGTCTGGCCGGCGTGGAAGCGATCGTCGCCGAGGGCTTCGAGCGGATTCATCGCACCAACCTGGTAGGCATGGGCGTGCTGCCGCTGGAGTTCCAGCCCGGCGACACCCGCAACACCTATGCGATCGACGGCACCGAAACCTTCGACGTGATCGGCGAACGCCTGCCCGGCGCAACGCTCACGCTGGTGATCCACCGCGCGAACGGCGAGACCGCCGAGGTGCCGGTGATCTGTCGGCTGGATTCCGACGAGGATGTCGAGGTGTACGAAGCCGGCGGCGTGCTGCAGCGGTTTGCGCAGGATTTCCTGGCGGCGAACAAGGCGGCGTGACCCAAGCCTCCCCTCTCCCCTTGCGGGAGAGGGTGCCCGAAGGGCGGGAGAGGGGTGCCCTCCACTTGCACCCACATTCCAGCAAGCCCACACTCCAATGGCAATCTTTGCCAAAGGAGCTCGGCATGGCCACCATGAATATCTCCCTGACCGACGACCTGAAGCAGTTCGTCGATGAACAAGTCGCCGAGCACGCCTACACGTCCACCAGCGAATACCTGCGCGATCTGATCCGCAAGCAACGCGATGTCGCCAAGCTGCGCGGGATGCTGCTGGACGGCTTCAATTCCGGGCCGGGCGAGTTGGTCACGGCCGATACCTTCAAACAAATGCGCAAAGAGCTGCGCGCGTCGCTGAAGGAATGAAGCCGCTGCACTGGCAGCACCCCGCTCGGCAAGACGCGATGGATGCGGCGAAGTGGTACGGGCGGCAAGCCGGCGTTGCCGTGGGTGAACGCTTCCTTGTGGCTGTTGCCGCCAGTCTTGCCCATATCGCAGGCAACCCAGCCACCGGTTCGACCCGCTACACAGTAGCGCTGCAACTCGACGGACTGCGCTTCTGGCCAGTCACGGACTTCCCGCATCTGATCTTCTACGTCGAACGCGATGATCGCATCGATGTCTGGCGCGTATTGCACGCGCAACGCGATATTCCGGCGTGGATGGGGGCAGGCTGATCTCAGGCGAGCACGGCTTACGTCTGATCGCGCTCTGCGAGACGCAGGCGACGACAATGGAACCACGATGAAACCAAAGGATTGCACCGCATGAGCAACGCCGCGCCTCCCAGCTTGCTCGCACGCCTGGATGCCCTGAACGCACAGGAGCTGCGCCGCCTGCTGGTGGAAACCCTGGGCAAGCGCAAGCTGGGCCTGTACTGGGAAAGCGATGCCATCGCCCGCGATGCCGCGCTCAATGCCGACATCGTGCTGCCGCGCCATCAGCCGGCGCTCAGCCACCGCGCCGCAGACATGGCGGACCTTGCACCGCATCGCAACCTGATCATCGAAGGCGACAACTTCGATGCCCTGCGCCTGCTCAAGGCGACGCATGCCGGCCGCATCCGGGTGATCTACATCGACCCACCGTACAACACCGGCAACAAGGACTGGGTCTACAACGACCGCTACGTGGGTAGCAATGACCGCTGGCGGCATTCGCAATGGCTGGAGTTCCTGTATCAGCGGTTGACGCTGGCGCGTGATCTGCTGGCACCCGATGGCGTGTTGCTGGTGTCGATCAACGACGAGAATCGCTCACGGCTCGAACTGCTGTTGGATGAGGTATTGCCGGGGCGGCGGATCGGTTCGCTGGTGTGGCGCACCAAGGACACGGGCAACGATCTGTCGCAGCGATTCAGCCATGTGCACGAGCATGTGCTGGTGTATGCGAATCCGGGCTTCCGCTTCAACGGCCGCGCGACCGACCGGCGCAAGTTCCGCAATTCCGACCACGATCCACGTGGCGACTGGTCGCCACAGCCATTGACGGCCAACAAGTCGCTGACCGAGCGCCCAAACACGTATTACCCCATCCAGAACCCCCGCACCGGCTACTGGTATCCCTGTGATCCGGACAGCGTCTGGCGCTATGCCTCCGAGCAGGAAATCCGCCGCCGCCTGGGCGGCGACGAGACCGCTATCGCCGCTGCACTCGCCGGGCTGCGCAGCGACACGATGGAGCGGTTGATCGAGCAGGAGCTGATCTACTTTCCGCCTTGCAACCCTCAAGACGTGATGCACTTCGATACGCGCGAGGCGCTGCTGACGGCGATCCGCGAGGGCAGCGGACCGATGCTGCCGAAGAAAAAGACCCCGCTGCTGCGCGAGGACTTGCCCGATCTGGGGTTCTGGATCGGCAAGCCGATCGCGCCGGGCCGTCCGTCGCGCAAGGAACACTGGACGGCACGGCCCGAGGAAGAGCGTCTGGCCCCGTTGAGCAGCTGGATCGCCGGGATCAATGAATCCATTGGCGACGACGATGAGGCCTTGGTCGATACGCTGGCGTTTCTGCGAAGCAGCCGCGGTGGCGTCGCCACTGACGAAGTGAAGTCCATCCTTGGCAGCAAGGCCTTTTCCTATCCCAAGCCACTGTCGCTGATCAAAGGTCTGATCGAGCAGGTCACCCGCCCCAACGACATCGTCCTCGACTTCTTCGCCGGCTCCGGCACCACCGGCCAGGCCGTGCTGGACCTCAATGCCGAAGACGACGGCAACCGCCGCTACATCCTGTGTTCCAGCACCGAAGCCACCGCGAAAGACCCCGAGAAAAACCTCTGCCGCGATGTCTGCGCCGAACGCATGCGCCGCGTCAGCGCCGGCTATGCCGCAAAGCCTGGCTTTTCCGCCGCACAGGGCGGCGAATTCGCCTACCTCACCCTGGACAAATTCCCGCCCGCAGATCTTCCATTCGAAGCCGGCGCACAGCACGCGCTGCCCCTGCTGGGCCTGCGGCTGGCGCAGTCCGTGCCGCCCGAAGCGCCTGGCACGGTGCAGCACATCGCACGTGCCGGCGACTGCGACATCCTGCTATGCACGCACGTGGATGCCGCCAGCATCGACCTGCTGGTGAACTGGACCCAGGCGCATGGCGTGGCCCGCATCGCGGTGTATGGCGAACGGCCAGATTCACTGCGTGAAGCACTGGCAGCACGCGGCGTGGAGGCCGTGTGCTACGGACTGCTGGATACCCTGCGGCATGGGCAGGCGGGAGCCGCTGCATGAGTTCGCTCAACCTCACTGCGGCGCAATCGTCCACGCTGGTGCCTGCCGCGTTCCAGAGCCGTGTCATCGACAGCATGACCGCCGCGCTGTCGCGGCAACCCTCGCCGCCTTGCCTGCTGCGTGCGCCCACCGGCAGCGGCAAGACCTTCATGCTGGCCAGCGTGCTGGAGCGCATTTGCAGCACGCAGCCCACGCTTTGGCTGTGGTTCGTGCCCTTCGTCAACCTGTTGCAGCAGACAGAAGATGCTCTGCTGGGAAATGCCGGCAACCTGACTCCGGTGATGCTGGCGCGCGGACGCAATCAGGCACCCGCGCCAGGCACGGTGCTGTTGTCCACGGCGCAGGCGGTGGCGCGCGCCAAGGATCGCAAGACCGGCTATGCCGCTGACGGCGACGACGACCGCAGCACGCTGGATGAATTCGTGGCGCTGGCTCGGGCGCGCGGGCTGAAGATCGGGCTGGTGGTGGACGAGGCGCATATCGGCCTGGACAAGGGCACCGAGTTCGGCCAGTTCGCGCACTGGCTGAACCCGGAGTTCCTGCTGATGGCTTCGGCCACGCCGAAGGACACACGGCTGGATGAGTTCCTGGCCAATGCCGGCAAGGGTGCCCGCGAGGCTTTCGACGTTGGCCGCGCGGAAGTGGTGGAGGCCCGCCTCAACAAACGCTACGTGGAAGCGGTGGTGTACGACCTGCGCCACGGCGTCTCCACCATCGCCGACCTCAAGCGCACCGTGTTGCGCCAGGCCTGGTTGCAGCATGTGTGGCTGAAACAGCGGTTGCGCAATGCCGGCATCGATCTGATGCCGCTGCTGCTGGTGCAGGTCGGCAACGGCGCGGATGCGGTGGACGAGGCGCAACGCGACCTGATGCGGCTGTGCAAGGTGCCGCCCGCCGCCATCGGCACCCATTCCGCGGATGAGCCGGATCCGGTGCTGATGGCCGCGATTGCCAACGACCACAGCAAGGAAGTGCTGATCTTCAAACAATCGGCAGGTACCGGCTTTGATGCGCCGCGCGCGTTCGTGCTGGCGTCCACCAAGCCGGTCAACGATGCCGATTTCGCCATGCAGTTCATCGGCCGGGTGATGCGCGTGGCGCAGGCGCTGCGCGATGCGTTCCCCAGGCCCATCCCGATTCCTGCCGATCTCGATACCGCTTACATCTATCTGGCCGATGCCGAGGCGCAGCAGGGCTTCCAATCGGCGATGAATACCGCGGGCGCCGTGCAGAGCCAACTGGAAGGCCAGACCGAATGCATGGTGGCGCACACCACGCCCTCGGGGGCGACTCGCTACACCAACCGCACCACGCCGCAGATGCCAGTCACTTATGCGACACAGCCGCCAGATTGGGAACCCTCTGCCGCACCCGTGCACGCACCCGATGAACTGCGTGTGGGGAAGCAAGATGAACTGTTCGACGCAGTGCCCGTAGGCGATGGGGACACCGGCAGCGTCGTGATGCGCTGGGATCGGATGCCGGAAAAAACGGCATCGTCCACGCAGCAGTTGCCTGCCGATGCAGCCGCACTGCTGGAGCAAATCAGCCAGCAAGGCTTGAAGGCCTACCGCAGGAACCCGCAACTGCGCGCCGCTCCGGCTGCACTGCAGCAGGAAACACGCCCGATGCTGGCGCAGATGGCCGATGTTTCCCGCCATGCAGCTAACCAACTGCCATTGGACGACGCATTGATTGCCGGCGCCGTGCGCGCGGCATCCCACGCCCTGCGCGAAAAGGAAATCCATACGGAACTGACCGGCAACACCCGCCGCGAGCAGGATGTCGAGATCGTCACCGACCGCGCCGCCTTGCTCCGCGAAGCAGAAGGCTACCTGCGCCGCATTCCGCAGGTGGAGGACGAAGATGTTCGCTTGATCGTCAATACGCTGGCGCAACGCATGTTGCCGCATCTGGCGACTGGAGGAGAAGGCGCCGCCAACCACTCCGACGAAAAGCAGTTGCTGCGGCTCGCCCGTGATGCGGCGTGCTGGATCATCCGCAAGCAGGCGCAAGCATTGATCGAAACCGTGCTGGATGCCGTTGCGACATTCGCCACCGTGGATGACGCCAGGCCACTGCCGGATGCCATGCTCCATCCACTTGCGCATGCCTTGCTGCCATCGCCCAAGAATCTGTATGGCGTGATGCCGCCACTGAAGGACGACGTGGCTACGCAATTCGATGGATTGTCCATTGATGCCCAGACCCTGCTGCAGGCGGCGATCCACCAGCATGGCAACGGCCAGTTTTCGACGGCGGCCTTCGATGGCGCTTCAGCCATCAATCTCGAAGAACGCGCGTTCATCAAAACGCTGGATCGGGATGATGCCGTGCTCTGGTGGCATCGCAATCCGGACCGGAAACCGTGGTCGGTTCGCCTGGTGCGCAGCGAACACGGCAATTACTTCTACCCGGACTTCGTGGTGTGCCTGAGTTACCCGCAGGGTGCCGCGGCCATGACGCGCCTGATTGAAACCAAGGAAAGCACGAAGGATGCCGCGCGCAAGGCACGCCGCGTGCCGAAGATCTATGGCAAGGTCATGTTCGTCACCAAGGACAACGAGAACCTTCGCATCGTCAACGACGATGGCAGCCTTGGCGCTGCCTTCGATTGGGGCGACCTGACGCCTGCATGGGATTGGCTGGCGGTGCACCGACCATGAGATCCGTTTCCTGCGTGGTTGGCTACCGAGTTGCTGTCCCTTAGCAAAGCCTCTGGTTCGACCTTCAACTCCATCTTCTCCAGCCATATCGAGTGAACGTAACTCATCAGGCCCACGTCAGAGCAGGTTCCCGCATTCTGTCAAGTCGTGACCCCGTTGTTAGATCGCATGCAAATAGCACAACGTGAAAACAACGAACTCACCAAACTCCGCGACTGGCTGCTTCCCCTGCTGATGAACGGCCAGGTGAAGGTTGCCTAGCCGCCAGCGCAGATTGCCCCCGGGAATAATTCAGTCTAAATTATTCCTATATCGACCTACCGGCAGGCCCCATATGAAGTATTCCAGCCAGATCAAGCCGATCAGCTACCTGAAAAACCATGCGGCGGAAATCGCCGCCACGCTGACGCAGACGCGCGAGCCGTTGCTGATCACCCAGAACGGCGAAGCCCGGCTGGTGGTGATGGATGTGGAAACCTGGGAACAGCAAGAGCAGACCCTGGCGTTGCTCAAGCTGCTGGCCATGGGCAATCACCAGATCGAACAGGGGCACTACCGCCAGGCCGATGCGGTGCTCGCAGCGTTGCAGAACGACGGGGAATGACCACGCAAGTGGTCATCCTGCATGCGGCCGAAGCGGACCTGCATGAACTGCGCCACTACGTGCGCCATCGCTTCGGTACTGACTCCTGGCAAGACACCCATGCCGCCATTCGGCAGGCGATGGCGCGTATCTCTGCGCATCCACAGGCAGGCAGGTTGCCTGATGAATTGGCTGCACTGAACATGACGCAATACCGGCAGGTGCTCGCAGGCATGAACCGCATCATCTACGAGCTGCGTGCGGACATGGCCTATGTGCATGTGATCTGCGATGTGCGCCGCGATCTGCGCGCCTTGCTGCTGCGGCGGTTGATGGAAGCACCGCCCCGGCAGTGACTTCCTTCAAGCCCTCCCTCGCAAAGGGAGAGAAACCCGGCGATTCGACGCGAGCAAACATGACCCACAAACTGCAACGCCATGCACCGCAACTCAAGATCCCCGCCACCTACATGCGCGGCGGCACGTCGAAAGGCGTGTTCTTCAAGCTCGATGACCTGCCCGAAGATTTGCGTGCGCCCGGCAAGGCGCGCGATGCACTGCTGATGCGTGTGATCGGTTCGCCCGATCCCTATGCCAAGCACACCGATGGCATGGGCGGGGCGACATCAAGCACCAGCAAGGTGGTGATCATCGCCAAGGCGTCAGTGCCGGATCACGACGTCGACTACCTCTACGGACAGGTGCCGATCGAGGGCGACTTCATCGACTGGAGCGGCAACTGCGGGAACCTGTCGTCGGCGGTTGGGCCTTTCGCGATCGCCTACGGACTAATCGATCCGTTGCGTGTTCCGGAAAACGGCTTCTGCACGGTGCGGATCTGGCAGGCCAATATCCACAAGACCATCGTTGCGCATGTGCCGGTGACCAATGGCGACGTGCAGGAAACAGGGGATTTCGCGCTGGACGGCGTGACCTTTCCCGCCGCAGAGATCGCACTCGAATTCCTCGATCCCGCCGATGAGGGCGAAGACGGCGGATCGATGTTCCCGACTGGCAACCTGATCGATGACCTCGATGTGCCCGGTGTCGGCACGCTCAAGGCCACCCTGATCAATGCGGGCGTGCCGACGATCTTCGTCGAAGCCGCTGCGCTGGGTTACGACGGCACCGAACTGCAACCGGCGATCAACGACGACAAGGTTGCGCTCGCCAAACTGGAAGCGATCCGCGCTGCAGGCGCAGTGCGCATGGGTCTGATCGATGACGTATCGCAGGCAGCGGCGCGTCCGCTGACACCGAAGATCGCGTTTGTCGCAGCGCCGAAGGATTACGTATCGTCCAGCGGCAAGCACGTTGCAGCGTCCGATATCGATCTGCTGGCCCGCGCGATCTCGATGGGCAAGCTGCACCACGCGATGATGGGCACGGCCTCGGTGGCGATCGCCACGGCAGCGGCGGTGCCGGGCACCTTGGTCAACGACGCGGCCGGCGGCGGTACGCGCGATGCGGTGCGCTTCGGCCATCCATCCGGCACCTTGCGCGTTGGCGCGGCGGCATCGAAAGTCGATGGTCAGTGGCAGGTCACCAAGGCGGTGATGTCGCGCTCCGCGCGCGTGCTGATGGAAGGCATGGTGCGGGTGCCGCGCGAACAGATCGACGCGGGTTAAACCGCGGTGTCGGCGAAATCGAAGCCGGCCTTGCGCAATTCATGACGGGCCTGGTCGAAACCGGTGCCAGGCACCATCTCGCCGTTGCGATCGGCAAGCGCATGCCAATTCGCGAGCAGCGCCTCGGCGGTGGGCGCGGCACCAAGATGGATGCCCTGGGTCATGGTGATCTGCGCCAGTTCATAGCCACCGGCACCTGCGCACAGGATCGCGCGGGTCGGTGCCTGCTCTGACACCAGTGCAAGTACCGCCGGGCTGACCAAGGCCGGGTCCAGCAACGCCAGTTGGTCGTCGGGCAGGATGCCTTCCATCATCTTTGTGTACGCAGTCGGCGCCAGGCAATTGACCTTGATGCCGTGCTTCTCGCCTTCCAGCGCCAGCGTCTGCATCAACCCGACCAGCGCCATCTTCGCGGCGCCGTAATTGGCCTGGCCGAAGTTGCCGTACAGGCCGGAGGACGAGGTGGTCATCACGATGCGGCCGTAGCCCTGCGCGCGCATCGCGTCCCACACCGCCTTCGTGCAGTTGGCCGCGCCCATCAGGTGCACGTCGACCACCGCGCGGAAATCGTCCAGCGCCATCTTCGCGAACGACTTGTCGCGCAGGATGCCGGCGTTGTTGACCAGGATATCGACCCGTCCCCAGTCGGCGAGCACGCCATCGACCATCGCCTGCACTGCGGCGGCGTCGGTGACCGAACACTGCAGCGCGCGGGCCTGGCCACCGGCCGCGACGATCTCCGCAGCGACCGCCTGCGCGGCATCGCCGAGGTCATTGATCACGAGTCGCGCGCCGCGCTGTGCAAGCAACAGCGCGTGCTGCCGACCCAAGCCACCGCCGGCCCCGGTCACGATCGCCACGCGACCCGCAAGGTCGATCACGTGTCCTTTGCCCATCATGCATTCCCGATGTGTGTGATTGATGCCATCGCCGCATCGCGATCTCGATCATCGAATGCGACGACTTTCAGTGCAGCGACATCGATGCCATCGAGGCAGCGCGCATTGACGCTGAATCCGTGCGGATGGCTGCGCGGTACGTAGAA
>Ga0138256_10007155_pt1 | contig 11789 bp, 7 predicted proteins | sample KNB2016incub_MG_FD_105486 | JGI IMG/M metagenome (GOLD analysis project Ga0138256, IMG submission 105486) | Active sludge microbial communities from wastewater in Klosterneuburg, Austria - KNB2014incub_MG | ecosystem: Engineered > WWTP > Activated sludge > Unclassified | place: Austria...
CCAATTTCCATAATTATACTCGCGCTTGGTATTTTTGTCGGAATGAAAATTCAGGATGCAGTATCCGATGATAAAATTTCCTCACAGGTAAGGAAATTCAACGACGCGCTGGAAGTTACATCCAGATATTATGTTGATGATGTAGATTCTCAGAAGCTAACCGAAGATGCCATAAAAGGTATGCTGGAAGGTCTGGATCCTCATTCTGTATATATTTCAGCTGATCAGCTGAAGAGAGTAACAGAAGATTTTCAGGGCAGTTTTGAAGGGATTGGAGTAGAGTTTGATATTATAAATGATACTTTAACCATTGTATCTCCGATCAGCGGAGGACCTTCTGAAAAGCTTGGTATACAGGCTGGTGATAAAATTGTAAAAATAGATGGTGTTACCAGTGTGAAAATGTCAAGAGAAGACGTACCAAAAAAACTTAAGGGTCCGAAAGGAACCAAAGTAAATGTAACTATTGTGAGAGCCGGACTTCCTGATCCGCTTGAATTTGAAATTACACGGGATAAAATTCCAATTTACAGCGTCGATGCTTCATTTATGTATAATGATGAAGTGGGTTATGTAAAAGTATCCAGATTTTCAGCTACTACATATGATGAGTTCATGAAAGCCATGGGCGATCTAAAAAATCAGGGAATGAAAAAAGTAGTACTTGATCTGAGAGGAGACCCGGGTGGGTATCTTGATCAGGCCTTTAAGATGGCAAGTGAATTTATTCCTGCCGGGAAAAAGATAGTTTATACGAAAAGCAGAATCAGGGATTTTAATGAAGAGTATGTTTCTGAAGGCGGCATTTACAATGATATACCTTTGATTGTACTTGTCAACGGAGGATCCGCATCAGCCAGCGAGATCGTTGCAGGCGCTGTCCAGGATTGGGACAGAGGATTAATTATTGGAGAAACTACCTTTGGCAAAGGACTTGTGCAGAGACAGTTTGATCTGCCTGACGGATCTGCCTTCAGAGTAACGACAGCAAGATATTATACTCCAACCGGTAGATTAATTCAAAAAGGTTACGAAGGAAATAAGTATAAAGAAACTGCTAACGCAGACGTTGAAGGTGATAACATTGAACATACCAACGACATTCAGGACTCAGCAAGACCTGAGTACACAACCTTTGGCGGCAGAAAAGTATTTGGCGGAGGCGGAATTACACCTGACTATATAATCAAACTAGATACTTTGACTGATTATTCAGTACAGCTCAGAAGACTTAATCTGTTTTACATTTTTACGGAAAGGTATATGAGTTCAAACAGAAATAATATTGAATCAAGATTTAAAACAGCCGGTGAATTCAGAGACGGTTTTCAAGTTGATGACGGAATGCTTTCTGATTTGAAAAATATGGCTTCTGAAAAAGAAGTTGCATTTAATGAAGACGAATTTAATAAAGACAAAGAATTTATAAAAACTTCAATAAAATCTCAGATAGCCAGAGATCTTTGGGGTAATAACGGAACTTATGTAGTTTGGGTTGAGAATGATGATCAGTTTTTAAAAGCAATTACAATGTTTGACGAATCCATTAAACTTGCTAAGTTAAAACAATAAAATCAGTAATGATTTTTTCTATTCTAAGAAAAAGCTTCATTCCGGCAGTTTTGATATTATGTATAATTGCGGTTGAAGCTTTTTCACAGGATAAAGTATTTGAAGTTGGAGAAGAACTTAAATATGAGATCTCTTATGGATTCATAAAACTTGGTTACATGAATTTCATTCTTACCAGCCTGAGAAAAGAGGGCAAAAAAATATTCTATAATGCAAGACTCGAAGTAAAGACTTATCCTGAAGTTCCGTTTATTACCGTAAATGATATTTTTGAGACAGAGATGGAATTCAGTGAAGAGGAATTATTCTCAAATAAATTCTATGAAACAAATTTCAGAAGTAAATCAATTACAAGGCAGGACTGCAGATTCAATTATAAAAAGAATTTGATCAAGTATTCGAAAGAGACGGATGGTGAGGTAGAAACTGAGGATGAAATTCCTATGAAAGAAAATATAAAATACAGAGATGAACTTTCATGGCAATATGAATACAGATTCAATTCCTTTTCGAATAAAAATTATAATATTCCCGTTTTTACCGGCTCAGAAGAATCATCTGTAAGATATTCTTATAATGTTAACAAAACAGTTGTCAAATTAGAAAATACGAGTTATGAAATTGCAGTTATAAAAATGGAAGGAATTTCAGACTTTTCAGGAGTTTTGGGATTTAAAGGAGAATTTCTGGTGTTGCTTTCTGATGATGATTACAGAGTCCCTGTTAAAGCGTATTTTAATTCATCACTCGGGAATGTTGTGCTTGAACTCATTTCATATAAAAAAGGAAAATGGTCTCCTCCTCCTTTTTCAAATTAATTAATTGACTAATATGAGGTTAAAATGAAATCAAAAAGTTCTTTAAGTATAATAAAATGTATTTTTACAATGGTATTAGTTTTATCAATATTTAAGCTAAATTCAGGAATTGCGCAGTCTAAGGTACTTCAGGTTGGAGAAGAGCTAAACTATTCAGTTAATTACGGATTTATTGAAATTGGTAAAGTAAATATAAAAATGACAGGACACTGGCAGGAAGGTAAAAATGAAATTTATACTTCAGTCTGCACTATGAGATCAAATAATGGAATTCCGTTTGTAGAGCTAAACAGCATTTTTGAAACAGATATGGTTTATGACGGTAACGAACTTTACACAGTCAGATTCAAAGCAACTGAAATTAAAGAAGATGGACAACTTATAATAGAATATAAATTTCATTATGATTCAAATTACGTCTATGTATTAAAAGAGAATCTCGGCATAAAAGAAATTGACAGAAATATACCATTCAATCAGAATGTAAAATTTCAGGACGGACTTTCTTTATTTTACAAATCAAGACTAAATTCGTTTTCCCAGGAAAATTTTATGATCCCGGTTTTTATGAATGAATCAGAAACTTCAGTAAACTACTATTTTACTTCTAAAAAAGATGAAATATTCGTTCCTGTTTTTGACAGGGATCTTTTGTCATTCAGATGTAACGGAATGACAAATTTTGAAGGAGTTTTCGGGCTGAGCGGAGAATTTGCCGGATGGTTTTCCGACGATGAAGCAAGAGTTCCTCTTAAATCACAAATGAATGTAATAATCGGAAGCGTTACTCTTGAGCTGAATAGTTACAAAAGAAGCGGATGGAAATAGCCGAGTATGAAATTAAAACTTTCAAATTATTCATCGATATTCCGGAAAAACAAATATTTCACAGTATAAAAGAAAATGAAACAATATTTTAATTTGATGGTTACAACCTCAGATTTACAATTATCAGCAAAATTTATTAAATTGAAAAGCATTAATATAATCGATAGCTTACAAAATAACTAAACCAACATATGAAAACATCGTTCAAAATACTAATTCTTATTTTTCTTTTTACTTCCGGATTTTCAGTTGCTCAGGATGCGCAGGAAATTATCAGGAAAGTTCAGTCAAAATATGATAATATTTCAGATGCAAAAGCATCTTTCACACAAACAGTAAAAGGTAAAGGCGGTAAAGCAAATTCTTCATCAGGAGTACTTTATATTAAAAAAGAAAATAAGTACAGGATTGAATCCGGAGGTCAGGTATTGATCACAGACGGTCAGACTTCATGGGCATATTCACCAAAAAAGAAACAGGTTATTATAGATAATTACAAAGAAGATGGAAATTCATTTTCCCCCAATAAATTTCTGTTTAATTATCCGGAAAATTTTTATTCTGATCTTATGGGCGATGAGAATGTAAACGGAACTGATTGTTATGTTATTAAACTTTCACCCAGAAGCAGCGGTTCAGTTAAGTCGGCTACTATTTGGATCGATAAAAGCGAAGATTTTATTCGTAAAATAAATATAGTAACATCAGAATCTACAAACACTTATTCGCTAAAAGATATATCCCTGGATTCAGGCGTGAATTCTTCAAAATTTAATTTTACCCCGCCTGATGGCGTTGAAGTAATTGACCTTAGATAACAATTAAAATTTTTTTAATCTTTAATAATAAGTTAAGCAGATTTTAATTTGCTTAACTTTTTTTAATTTTTTTATTGAGTGTAAATATTAAAAAATACGTTAAATCAGTTTTATTACTGGCAGTAACTTTTTTCTTTCTTTACCTTGCATTCAGGGGAAATGATTTTGGAAAACTTTATGCTGAACTTAAAAATGCAAATTATTTTTATGCCATTGCAGGTGCATTGACAGGTATTGTGATCGGCTCATTTATCAGAGCTTTAAGATGGAGATATTTCTTAAATCCGCTTAAAAGAAATATTCCGATGTATAATCTTTTTTCATCTATCATGGTAGGCTATATGATGAATAGTATCATACCGAGAGCAGGTGAGATATACAGACCGGTACTGCTTGCCAATAAAGAAAAGATCTCAAGAACTTCTGCATTCGGGACTATACTTGTAGAAAGGGTTTTTGATGTGCTGACAATGCTGATATCTTTCGGCATCTGTGTAATATATTTCAGACAGAAATTATCTTCCGCATTTCCGGATTATAATCTGGAAGCGATCTCTTTATATACATTTATTGTCATATTCCTGTTTATAATTTTTATTATTGTAATCCTTTTTAATCTGGAAAAGTCTGAAGCACTTATAGAAAAACTTACAAAGAAATTCTTACCGGAGAAATATCACAAAAAGATCGGTGAAATATTTGTTTCTCTTATAAACGGATTTCTTTTTATCAAGTATCCAAAATACTATATACAAATATTTATACTTTCGGCGCTGCTATGGTTTTCTTATGTTATATCCACTTACCTTACTATACTTGCATTTGATCTCGACCTTAATTTGCTTGATGCAAATCTTATATTGACTATGATTACATTTGCCGTTACAATTCCTTTACCTGCTAACTCTGCAGGTATATATCATTTATTCTGTACTGCTACTCTAGTAAATATTTACGGAATAAATAATGAAACTGCTTTCGGATTTGCTACAGTAAGTCATCTCCTTGGGCTGCTGGGATTAATTATTATCGGAGCTTACTTTTTTCTGAAGGAAAATCTGAATATTAAAAAAGCAAAAGAAATATCCGGTCAGGAATCCAAACTGGATCCCGGATCCGGAATATAAAAATTATAAATCAGAATTTAATTTAGATTCCTTTCTGTGACTTAAATACCCAATCACTACAGGTACAAGCGAAAGAATTATAACACCAATTATTACATATTCGAAATTCTTTTTTACAAATGGAATGTTGCCGAAAAAATAACCCAGCAAAGTCATTGATGTGACCCACAGGATCCCGCCAAAAATATTGTAAGAAACAAACTTTTTGTAAGACATATCTCCGACACCTGCTACTATAGGCGCAAACGTTCGCGCAAACGGAACAAATCTCGCATAAATAATCGCTCTGCCTCCGTATTTTTCATAAAAGTGTTTAGCTTTTACAAGGTGATCTTTTGCGAAGAAAATTGATTTTTCTCTGTTGAAAATTTTAGGTCCTGTTTTTTTACCAAACCAGTAGCCGACCTGGTCTCCAACGATAGCTGCAATTATTAAACTTATATTTAGTATATAAATATCCAGATATCCCTGAGCGGCAATTAAACCTGCAGTAATTAACAAGGAATCACCGGGCAGAAAGAAACCAACGAGTAAACCTGTTTCAGCAAAAACAATTATTATGAGTACTGTTAACCCGCCCCATTTTATGAGCTCTTCAAGGTTACTCAGATTGGAAAAGAACTGCGATATAACTTCCATTTCAAAATTTGATTATAAAAGTCCTAATTTAATGATATTGAAATAAATAATAGTGTTAAAAAAAAAACTATTTTATAAATCTAAAGAATTTTATAATCATTCAAGTTAAGCTGGATTATAATGTATTGAAAGCATTGTTGGAAAATTTTTAATGAATCGACAATATGGTCTGTTATTTTAATAAAACAAGACCTGTATAACAGGTGAGAAAAATTAAGAGTAGATTAAGGCATTTATGCAAAAATAATATTATACAATTATACCGCAACGGATGATTAACTTACCAAATGTTTGAAGATTAAATTTTATAACTATTCAATATTTTCATATAATTTGCACGTTCAAAGGCTGCAGGTTCTGAAACAGATTTATAATCCATACTTCCGTGCATTTGCAGAATTGAATCATATTCTTTTTCTTCCATCCAAATCTTTAAATCATTGAGAATCTCTGAAGCACGGTTTATACCATTCTTTAATAATTCCGAACATATCATGGCTACATCGCCGCCGACCATCATTACTTTAAGAACATCGAAGTGATTGTGAATACCGCTTGTTGCAGCCAGTGATGCTTTTATATTACCGTGCAAAACTGCAATCCATCTCAGCGGAAGTCTTAATTCCCATTGATTACTTAATTCAAGATTAGGAAAAACTTCAAGATTTTCTAAATCAATGTCAGGCTGATAGAATCTGTTAAACAGAACTAAACCATCTGCTCCGGCGTCATCAATTTTTTTTGCCATATTTGCCATGGCTGAAAAATAAGGACTTATCTTAACAGCAACAGGAATATTCACTACTGATTTTATTGCGCGGATGATTTCAAGATACATAGCTTCGACTTCAGCAGATTCGATCTTAAAATCCGTTGGGATGTAAAAAATATTAAGTTCGATAGCATCTGCGCCTGCCTGCTCGATCTGTTTTGCATAATTTATCCATCCGCCGTTGCTGACTCCATTAAGACTGCCTATCACCGGAATCTCAAGCGCGCTTTTTAATTTCCGGATATGCTCCAGATATTCCGCAGGTCCGAGATTAAAATCATTGATCTCCGGAAAATATGTTATTGCTTCTGCATAGCTCTCTGAATTTGTGGTCAGGTAATGATCAAGCTCTCCTGCATCATGAGTAAGCTGCTCTTCGAATAACGAGTAACATACAATTGCAGAAACGCCGGCATCTTCACACGCTTTTGCAGCGCCAATCGATTTTGATAGAGGAGAAGCCGAAGCAACTAGGGGATTTTTCAGTTTAATTCCCATATATTCAGATGTAAGATCCATATTATTTTATATTTAGATTATCAAAAAATTAACAGCAGAAATTAATTAATTATTATGTATTTCCCTGAGTTTTGTTTTCATTTGTATCTGTTTCAGATAATTTTTTGTAAATTTCCCATCTTTTATTTACATCTTTCTGAGCAAGTATCATTAATTCCCGTGCATGCTCCGGATCAGACTTAGTAAGCATTTTATATCTGGCCTGAGCGTAGGCATACTCTTCAAGTTTAATAGCAGGAGCGCCTGAATCAAGCCGGAACGGATTTTTATTTTCATCAATTAACCGCGGATCATATCTGAACAACGGCCAGTAACCGCTCTTGACAGCATTCTTCTGATGATCAAGTGCTTTTTCCATATTTATACCATGCGCAATGCAGTGTGAATATGCAATGATCAGCGAAGGACCGTTGTATGACTCTGCTTCAAGAAAAGTTTTTAAAGTATGAGTATCATTTGCACCCATTGCAACTTTTGCAACATAAACACTTCCATAATTAACTGCCATCATAGCAAGATCTTTTTTAGGATTTGGCTTCCCGGATGTCGCAAATTTTGCAACTGCGCCAAGTCCGGTTGCTTTTGACATCTGTCCGCCTGTGTTGGAATAGACTTCTGTATCGAGTACAAGTATATTAACGTTTCTTCCGGAAGCCATTACATGATCGAGTCCGCCAAAACCAATATCATAAGCCCAGCCATCTCCGCCAATGATCCATACTGATTTTTTTATCAGATGATCAGCCACAGACATAAGCTCAACAGCATCAGGATTGGAATCCGATTGAAATTTTTGCTTCAGGATTTTAACTCTTTCCCGCTGTTCATAAATGCCTGATTCATCTGACTGATCTGCGTTTAAAATTTCATCCGCAAATGATTCACCTGCTTCATTCTTAAGTCTTATCAATAATTCTTTCGCATATTCATTTTGTTTATCAATTGAGATCCGCATACCAAGTCCAAATTCTGCATTGTCCTCAAAAAGTGAATTTGACCAGGCAGGACCCCTTCCCTCATTATTTTTTGTCCATGGAGTCGTGGGAAGATTTCCTCCGTAAATAGAAGAGCAACCGGTAGCATTTGCAATAACAGATCTGTCCCCGAAAAGCTGTGATACAAGTTTTATATAAGGTGTTTCACCGCAGCCTGTACAAGCGCCGGAGAATTCAAACAAAGGCTGAAATAGCTGACTGCTTTTAACAAGTCCTGTATTAACCTGTGTCCGGTCGAATTCCGGGATATTGAGAAAATAATTCCAGTTTTCAGATTCCTGTTTTCTTAACGGAAGCTGCGGCATCATATTCAGAGCTTTTAATTTTACCTGTTGCTTATTTTTCACCGGACAAATTTCGAAACACAGTGTGCATCCTGTACAGTCTTCGGGAGCTACCTGAATTGTATATAATTTATTTTCTCCGAACTCTTTACCTTTTGCAGGCATGTGTTTAAAAGTCGCCGGAGCGTCTTTCAGATATCCTTCATCATAACTTTTAATGCGGATGCATGCATGCGGACAGATCATTGCGCACTTTCCGCACTGAATACAAATGCTTTCATCCCACACAGGGATCTGATGCGCAATATTTCTTTTTTCCCATTGAGCAGTGCCGGTCGGAAATGTTCCGTCAGAAGGCATTTCACTGACTTTTATATCATCACCGAGTCCTTCAATAATTTTGCTCAGAACGTTTCTGACAAATTCGGGAGCATTTTCGGAAACCGGATTTTTAATTTTAATACTGCCGGGAATTTTTCCGATGGTATCAACTTCAAATAAATTCGCCAGAGTTTTATCAACAGCATCAAAATTTTTAACTACGACATCGTCTCCTTTGGACTGATAAGTTTTCTTAATGGAATTCTTTATATGCTGTATCGCTTCATCTTTCGGAAGTACGCCGGATATTGCGAAGAAGCAGGTCTGCATAATTGTATTTATTCTCAAACCCATACCGGTTTCAGATGCAACTTTAAAAGCATCAATAATATAAAACTTTAATTTCTTATCAATGATCTGCTTACCGACTTTTTCAGGAAGCATATTAAAAATTTCATCTTTACTGTAAATAGTATTAAGCAGAAAAGTACCGCCGGGCTTAATGTCTTTAAGCATATCAAAATTTTCTATCAGCGAAAAAAGGTGACAGCCGATGAAATCCGGAGATTGAACCAGATAAGCAGATCTGATCTGTTTCTTTCCGAATCTCAGATGAGAAACAGTGGTCGAACCGGATTTTTTGGAATCATAAACGAAATATCCCTGTGCATAATTGTCAGTTTCCTCGCCGATTATTTTTATAGTATTCTTATTTGCTCCGACAGTACCGTCAGAACCCAGACCGAAAAACATTGCGCCGAACTGATCATCAGAAACGGATTTAAAATCTCTGTCATATTCCAGGCTGGTAAAAGTCACATCATCATTAATACCAACAGTAAAATGATTTTTCGGTTCTTCTTTTATCATTTCGTCAAAGACAGCTTTTACCATTGCAGGCGTAAACTCCTTTGAAGACAATCCGTACCGGCCGCCTGTTACAACAGGCATTTTTGCAAACGGGGGATTCTTGCTGTTCATGGATTCATTTAGAGCAGCAATGACATCCAGATAAAGCGGTTCACCGACGCTTCCCGGTTCTTTTGTCCGGTCCAGGACAGAAATATTTTTAACTGTTCCGGGAATTTTATTTACAAAACTTTTTATATCAAAAGGTCTGAAAAGTCTTACTTTAAGAAGACCGATTTTTTCGTCAGGATTACTAAGCAGCTGATCTACAGTTTCCTCTGAAGTCTCACAGCCGGATCCCATCATGATAATAATTCTTTCTGCATCCGGAGAGCCGTGATAATCATAGAGTTCATATTTCCTTCCGGTGATATCATAGAAAGAATTCATGGCATTCTGCAAAATGGCCGGAAAATGATCATAGAATTTATTAACAGTTTCTCTTCCCTGAAAATACACATCAGGATTCTGTGCAGTGCCGCGGATGAACGGGTTATCAGGATTAAGAGCTTTACTGCGATGGAGTTTAATGAATTTATCATCGATCATATCTCTGATATCTTTTACATCAAGTTCTTCAATTTTCATTACTTCATGTGAAGTTCTGAATCCGTCAAAGAAATGAACTATAGGGATACTGGATTCAAGAGTAGCTTTTTGAGAGATCAGTGCAAAGTCCATAACTTCCTGAACTGAATTGGAACAGATCATTGCGAAACCGGTCTGTCTTACCGCCATTACATCAGAGTGATCTCCGAAAATTGATAACGCCTGTGCAGAAAGAGATCGCGCAGTAACATGAAAAACTGTAGGAGTCAGCTCACCTGCAATTTTGTACATATTAGGGATCATCAGAAGCAATCCCTGTGAAGCTGTAAAAGTGGTGGTCATGGATCCGCATTGCAATGCGCCGTGAACTGTTCCGGCTGCGCCTCCTTCACTCTGCATTTCGACAACTACCGGAACTGTGCCCCAGATATTTTTCTGTCCGGCTGAAGACCATGCATCGGAGAGTTCACCCATAGGAGATGAGGGTGTAATCGGATATATAGCAATAACTTCGTTAACTTTGTGCGCGACATACGCAGCAGCTTCATTTCCGTCAATAGTGATTTTTCTTCTGTTCATTTATTTTAATTCGGTTATTGAGAGAGTAAAAAGTACAAATTGAAAATATAAAATTAAAATTGTTTAAATAATTTTGAATTAATATATATCAAAGAAAAGTATAGTAGTATGATAAATGTCACCGTTTGGATATTTGCATGTCATGGTTAAATTTGTGAGATTAAATTCTCTGAATTAATAATACCTTTAGAAAATTATGAAAAAAACTTTATGATATAATTTAGAGTATTACTGAACAAAATATATGTTTTAATGCGGTGATTGTGATTCAAAAAATTGTTAATTTTACAATTATAAATAACAAAAATAAATTACTACTTAATATTTTGAAAACAGAAGATGGCGTTATAGAAAAAGAAAGTGTTGTTGTCAGATTTTCAGGTGATTCAGGTGACGGGATGCAGCTTACCGGATCACAGTTTACAGATACCACTGCATTTTTAGGGAAGGACATAAGTACATTCCCGGAATTCCCCGCAGAGATAAGGGCGCCGGCCGGAACAATTGCAGGAGTATCGGGATTTCAGGTGCATTTTGGAAGTAAAGAAATATTTACAGCAGGGGATGAATATGATGTGCTTGTTGCAATGAATGCTGCCGCTTTAAAATCAGATATCGGTAACTTAAAAAAAGGCGGGATAATAATTACAAATACCGCAGGATTTGATTCTAAAAATTTGAGATTAGCTGAATATCCGGACGGAGTAAATCCTCTTGAAGATGAATCTTTATCTGAATATGAAGTATATAAAGTTAACATAACTTCACTGACTAAAGAAGCATTAAAGGAAACTGGTCTGAGTAATAAAGAGCTTGAGAGATCCAAAAATATGTTTGTGCTCGGAATGTTATACTGGATCTTTGATCAGTCTCCGGATTATACTATAAACTTTATAAATGAAAAATTTTCAAAAAGTCCGGAACTTGCGCAGGCTAATATATTAGCAATTAAATCAGGCATTAATTTCGGTGAAACAACTGAAATATTTAATACCAGATTTAAGATCAATGCATCTCCTCAGCCTCCGGGAACTTACAGAAGCATAACCGGAAATAACG
>Ga0138256_10007156_pt1 | contig 11789 bp, 2 predicted proteins | sample KNB2016incub_MG_FD_105486 | JGI IMG/M metagenome (GOLD analysis project Ga0138256, IMG submission 105486) | Active sludge microbial communities from wastewater in Klosterneuburg, Austria - KNB2014incub_MG | ecosystem: Engineered > WWTP > Activated sludge > Unclassified | place: Austria...
ATTGCCATCAGTCACCATAACACTATATGTTCCAGGAGCACCTACCGAAATAGAGCTTGAAGTAGACCCTGTAGACCAAAGGTAGGCAGGATGAATACCCGCATTTAACATGACTGTACTCCCATCGCAAATAGCTGTATCCCCTGTGATTTGAACGACAGGAATAGTGTCAGTAGTCACTGTAATCATATTAGACATATTGGAGCTACAGCCGGATCCATCATCGTACTGAACATAATAACTGCCCGCCACGGACACATAAATTGCATTAGTGGAAGCTCCCGTGCTCCATAGATTGTTTCCTACCTGATCTGAGACCAATAAAACACTATCCCCCGGACAAAAACTAGTATCGAGAGCAGAAATCATGGGAAATATAGGTAGAGACATCGTGACTTCCTCCATAGCAGAGGTAGCAGTACAGCCATTGATATCCGTTACAGTCACCGAATACAAACCCGGGGTCTTGACATAAATAGAATCTGAAGTGGCTCCGGTAGACCAAAGATATCCAGCCGGGCCAGGGGTAGCCTTTAATAAAGTGGAATCTCCGGAACAATAGATGAGATTGCCCGTGATCATGGCAACCGGCAAGATGCCAATCGTTGTTGCTATAGTATCATACCCTTTGCAGCCATGACCATCTATTACTTCCAATGCGTACAGTCCTGCATCAGAAACATTAATCGTTTGAGTATGCTCGCCATTAGACCAATTATAAACAGGATGTATACCCGCGTCCAAAGTAGTTACTCCTAAAGGGCAAATTACCGTATCACCTGTAATCATCACGATAGGTATGGTATCCAGGGTAATCGTAACAGAATCTATCGTAATACCGCAACCTGTCCCATCATCATAAGTCACCCAATAATAACCAGGGGTGCTCACAAATATACTGTCGGTGGTTGCACCTGTATTCCATAAATTTCCCCCTGTCAGGCTGGACTTCAACTTAAGGCTATCACCCGGACAAAGCGAAGTATCTAATGCCATAATAACCGGGGTTAATAATACTGGAGTGATTACAGTGACACTATCCATAGTCATACAACCATTGATATCTGTAGTGATCAATTTGTAACCTCCAGGCGCACTTACTTTTATAGAATCCATATTAGTCCCGAAAACGGTACCTCCTCCACTCCACATAATTGAAGTGAAGCTGCCAGGAGTCGTTATTCTACCTATACACACCGCATCGATAGCGCTATAGCCAGGGACTACATCCATATCAAACGCTAACCTGACCCCGGATACCTTATAAGAAGTCAGCGGAAAAGTGATGCGATTTCGCCGGGCTACCGCAGGAGCTGGGGAAGCCAGGTCAAAAAATTCTAAATGGTACATCCCCATATCATCTATAAAATACACACTATCCAATACTCCTGGATTGAGTGTTTCATAGATGTCAATAAAATTGATAGAATCAGGATTTGAGAACCTCATTACGAGGTATTCCTTTCCACCATCATTCTTACTTACCCATGCGCCACCCAGACTACCATAATTGGGAAAGACATTGGGAGTACCCAAAGCTTCCTGAGCTGTAAATTGACCATTGGCCGTTTGACTACTAAATGCGATTATGCTATCGGCATATTTAGCCTTTATGCTGGATGCTACCAGGGTGTCCATCGTACCTACACACAAAAACAAATCACCGGTAATTGTAGCCTTTGGAACACCAGGCACCCATTCCACGTTGATCATTAATCTACCTGGAATTGGCTGATGAAACAAACTATCATTCGTGATATGATATCGGTAGTAGGCACTGTCTCTTATTCGACCTGCTTCGTATTGTACACCAACAGGAAAATAAGGGATAGCACTGGCAGCTTGACCGAGGCCTACGTAGTATTCCTCATTTTTCATCAACCTGGCAGTGTCAGAAAAATAAAATGTATGGTATCGATCGATCTGAGAGGAATCAGGGATAAATGGATCAGAAAGCGCGAGGACCACTTTGTTCGTATCCATAGCCACGGCATATATTTCGTGACCGAGAGCCGATCCACTTAAATATACCTGGACAGAATTTATTTTTCCACAACCTTCCAGCAGATGACGACTCAAGGTATAACCAGCCATAGTATCTGTACCTCCTTCCGAAACTACCATCGATCTATCATCATAGGATACTATAGAGTTAGTGACCATCTGGATATAATAGTTGCGGTTATTACTTACCACAGTTTCTCCAAGAGTAGTTGGAATGCAAACAATAATGGAATCTGTCTCTAATAAATTAGGAACCCATCCGTTAAACTCTATGAGACCGACCGTATCAGTACGGATAGATATACTCTGGGTGCTGGTATACCTCAATATGCTTGTAGCCTGGTCTATCACTTTCAAAGTGACATCATAGGACTGTGAATCAGCATAATTTCTGATCAAAGCAGTTATTGGATAGGATGTGTAATTAGTGGCATATTTGCCAAGGGCATAAACAGCTAATACCGCAACGCTATCTTTTAGAGCAGGTGAACACAATCTAGTCTCAGGCCTGAGATTGACCACATATAATATGGTATCAGGCATAAGGCTACTGGTATCACTTTGCGTTACAAATGATAAATTATAATGTAAAGAATCCTGGCCAAACATGCCAATAAGCGTTGTATTGGCAGCTGTGGCTAAAGATACATTAGTTGAACTCAAGGGGCCAAGAGAATCCTTATACTCCCAGGCTATATATAATCCCGCACCAGTATATACAAAAGTATCAATGCCCAAACCTTCGAAAGCCACATCATATGGGCCTATTTTATCGGGGATCGTGATACTGTCATTATGGACCAGGGCCATAGGAATGGTGGCTGACGGCCATGAAATCACCCCTTTAGGGCGGTATCGCAATTCATAGGAAGTAGCTCCAATGATCGAATCCCAGGTAAACTTCGCGGTAGAATTGGTAAGACTGTCGATCGAAAAAATCTCCGGAGCATAACAAACAGATGCTCCTGTCATGGTAAAAATAGGTCCGGGAATGTAAGATCCTGCACTGTCAGTTCCGCAATTAGATCTCACCTGCCATTCATAGTTAGTCCCTGCGTCAAGTCCAAAACTAATCATAATGCTGTCTGTAAATGACAAGATCCCATTCCAAGGTGATGTGCCTGCTCTTCTAAAACGTACATTATAATAATCGGCACCTATGGCTGCTTTCCACGATAATTTCGCCACAGTGTTTGTAGTAGCATCTACCGTCAAGGAATCGGGTGGAGAACAATAATTAGGATTGATGGTATTAAAAGTTTCATATACTAAAACTGATGAATCCGTAGCACACTTTGTTTTTATCCTCCATTGGTATGCAGTATTAGGCAAGAGCCCACCTAGAACATAAAAATCATTGGTGGTGGTAATTCCAATCCAATTGGCAGCAACATTGGTTTTATATTCCAGGAAAAAATCTGTCAAAGTAGATGCCGGAGAGACCCAAGTAAGCCGTGCAGTAGCATCGGTGATACTGTCGGTAAAAAGGTTCGATGGCGGCTGACAAGGATAAAGATCAGAATTTGAAAATTGGTGTAAGGTGGAATATCCGGAACAGTTGGTCTTAACCTGCCATTCATATGACGCAGGAAATAATCCAGTCCCATGGAAATAATTGTTTAAGATACCTGGCACTACAGTCCAGGCTGTATCTAGTCGACTCACTGTATCTACCGTATTTTGCAAATACACTTTAAAAGCACCGTAGGTAGTATCATCTTGGGCAGACCCAATAGTGAATCCTATGCAGCTGATGGTATCCCCACTTTTCAAACCATTCATTGACATTTCTCTCGGCGTGATCAAATAAAAACCTCTTTGATATCGCAAAGCTCCCTGAGGCGCAATGGTGGTCGCACTACTCCCGTCTGTTGGAAGAGCCACTGTCACAGATTGAGCATAAGATTCTGTAAGTAGAAAAAAACTTATGAATACAAAACTGACTTTTATAAAGTAAAAAAACTTTTTAACAGTCTGATTATCCCGGCAAGACCTCGTTACGATCCAATCGGAACTATTAAAAGAACTCAATCGATATATCAAAGACGCTTGAAATAAATGTTTCATGATACCAGGGTAAGGTCAAAAAAATCGAATGAAAAAAAATTATTTTGCATTCGTCTGTGATTTAAATTTTGCTAATTGTTTAGGAAGTTCTGCTTTAATCTGACTTTTAACTTTTACCATAAACATTTCTTTAAATTCAGGCTCTGTACGTATACGGTGCCAGATTGAATTTTCACCAATATTTCCACCATTACTAACTACTACCTTTTCTGCCTGATCCAGGATCTGAGAAAATTGTAAACCCGAAAAATTTAAAACTTCAGAATTAAAATCATTACCAGAGAGGTCGGGTTGAGCAGCCATTGCCTGATCCAATTGGGAATTATTGAAATCATCCATGTTGAGTTTATCAGCGGCTTCTTTATATTTTGGCAATAGTCTGGATAGGATTTCATTCCTTTTATTGAATTTATCCTTCAATGCTTCAATTTTATTTTTTTGTTCGACAGCTGCTGTAGAGATCACATTACCGTTTAATCCTATAGCTACATTGATCATATTATGTGCTTCATTTTGAGAAGAGGACCAAGCGACCCCAACTATCCTTTCATAATCTTCTACTTTTAATTTGGAGGGACTGACTGCTATACCCAAGCCATCATCATTGCCTGATGAAAGTATATAATCTCCTACCGCTACTTTGCCCAAGACATGAGTAGGAACCTGGCCCAGAAATGCTACCTTTTCAAATTTCATTAGTTCGGATTCTTGAGGCACATTGCCCAGTATTATTGGCTTGGAGGAAATGACCAGTGGTCTACTACCTTTATCGATTATTTTCGAAATTTGACCATTCTTCAAGCCGACGATATATCCAGGTAAAAAAGTTTCATCAAGATTCGATTTGGGTATCCATTCGGCATAATCTCCTGTGCCAGATTCATAAGTCACGCCAACATGAGCTCTTTTATAGTCTACGAATGTATTCTTGTCATCGATCGCAAATCCCAGGGCAACTGCATTGGCTACCAAATCCAATGCCGCCCCTGCTGCATTGAGTCCGGCATATATGATCAAAGAGGCAATGGGAGCAGCGACACAATTTACCGGGAACCCAACACAAACGGTATAAGAATTGATTGCAGCAACTAATAACGCTCCGGCGATTACCCCTGTAACAGTGGCAATAGCAATATTTAATGCCGCCATTCCAATTCTGTCGTTCAACCTTTCCAATTCCAATTGATATTTTGGATTTTGGGTAAATTGTCCAGGTATGATTGGAATTCCAAGGACAACAACTTCCTGAGAGGCACTTTCGCCTTCAATCCTTCCCACTACACCCCCTACGTTATTTCTAAATTCTACATAATTATGATCCCAATGTGGAGACGGATTATTTATCTGGATGCTAATACCATTAGCATTGGTAGTATTGGTGAATTGGGCGACATAGCTTCCGGAAGAAGTTACATTTAAACTTTTATTCAGAATCAATGAATCATATAAAGTAGCCAGCCCATACACATGAAGTGAATCTCCTACATTTAAATTCTTGAGTATTCCTAAACCTCCGGTTACTTTTAAAGCACCTGAAGTAGGAGAGGTAGACTGGATGGTATTCAATATTGATGTCATGCCCCCAACATTCAATTGGAGTCCTATACCTGTACCACCACTCACTTTTAATGCCCCTGAAATGGTATTGTTAGACTGACTTTGGTCTAAAAGTGTCGTCATTCCACCTACATTTAGTTCGTTACCAATACCCATTCCACCAGTTACTCTAAGGGCACCTGTCAACGTATCATTTGATTGTTGGGCATTCCAAAGTTTGGCCATCCCACCCACATTCAATTCTTTGTTTATGCCTACACCTCCTGATACTTTGAGCGCGCCGGAGGAAACATTATTTGACTGAATATTGCTGGTTATACTAGTCACCCCGGCTATGGCTGTGGCTCCACCCACATTTATATTTTTGCCGATTCCAGTACCCCCGACTACTTTTAAGGCTCCCGTCACTGTGTTGGTGGATTCAGTAGTGTCTGTAATACTCACCATGCGACCAACCTCTGACATGCCTCCAATATTTAAATTTTTGCCAATACCAAAACCGCCTGATACGATTAAGGCTCCCGTGGAAGTATCTATGGATTCCGTTGCATCTAATATTTGGACTGGGCTGGCAAAACCAACCGGACCACCGAAAGCAGCAGAGCCACCAACATTTAAATTTCTTCCTACGCCCATTCCCCCGTTCACAACTAATGCACCAGAGCTTACACTATTTGACTGGGTAGTATCACTCATCAAAACCTGATCATTAAAAACTGACTCCTTTTGTACAGTAAGTGTTCCTGAAAGTTGAGTAGGACTCATATTATTGACATTCAGCGTATCAGTCAATACTGTCGACTTGTCCACTACAAGTGTTCCGGTAAGCAAACTCGGGGCCATCAATGATACCGTGAGGGAATCATTCAACATAGTATGTTTGTCTACAGTCAGTGTTCCACTCAAATGTGTCGGACTCATATTGTTGACATTGAGGGAGTCTTGCAGGTTGGTACTCTTGTCTACTTGTAAAGTTCCAGTCAAATGAGTAGGGCTCTTATTATTGACATAAAGTCGATTGTTCAAATCAGTAGGCCCATGTACATCCAAACTGGAATTTAATAAGGTAGTAAGGTCAACTGTAAGAGTACCTGAAAGCAATGTAGGACTACTGTTAGACACTGTAAATGATCCATAATTGAAAGTAGATCCTCCCATAGTATTAAGTAAAACATTTTTTTTGACCGTCAAGGAGTCGCCCACAGTTAGAGTCTGTTGTATACTGGCATCTCCTAAAACATTCAAGTTTTTACCAATTTCAAAATTGAGTTTGGTGACAATATCACCGCCGGCAAGTATTCTTAATCTTTCGACATTGTCCGTAATCATTATCAAGTCTACTTTATCCGTGGTCCCCAGCGAATTGGTATGATACAGATTGCCGCTCTGATTGGTATTGGCATTTCCAAATACAGACCATTTACTCGATATTACACCCGGTGCATTGAGAGCAGTATATGGGGGGGTAGCTTCCCTCGGAATATCAACGATTTCTGTTGTAAGTGAATGCATCGCATAAGGTACAGCCATCAACTTACTACTACTCAATATTGAAAAATTTGCTCGACCTTTTTCCCCCAAAGTCACTTCTAACCAAATATTTTCTTTATTCCATGGAATCAAACCAAATTCTCCCAGATTTACTTCTCCTTCTCCGATGATCAGGTTAAATAATCCCAGATCATTTGTAATAGCCTCATGTGTCTCAGCATAATAATTTATTCTCTGCCCATCTTGGGTGGCAAAAAGAAATATTTTTAAACTAATCTGCTGGTTGGGAATGATGCCCCCATTCGAATTTCGCGCAACGGCCTGATAGTTCATGCCTTTAGGTATCACCTGAGCGTTAGTATTAAAACAAAGTATAATATGAAAAAAAAGTAAGAATCCTATTTTTTTCACATTATATACCAGGGAGTCGTAATATAAATACTTCACCTCTCCCCTATTCATATTCAATATATAAGTTTGATCTTTCATTACTGCCTGGGTTTGAGTTTTTCTCCTTGATTTTGCATTCCTTTATTATTCATCAGTTTAAGATTTCTATTAAACTGTTCCAGGAGAGTTGGATCGGATTTAACCTGGCTCCAAAATTGATTTTCATGCAGGCTTCTACCATTTTCTTCAAATGATTTTTCAACATATTTTATGGTTTCAGATAATTCCTCTGCTGTCAGCTGAAAAAGATTGGACCCTTCCATGATTGAAGTAAGTGATGTGGATATAGGCGCCTTTTGCTGAGCTACAGATGAGATTGGATGATTAAAACTATCAATATTGTTTTTTAAAGCTTCTTCTTTAAACCCTGGAAGCATTTTTGCCAGCATTGCATTTGATTCATTAAACTCCGCTTCTAATTTTTCAAAAGCAGATTTTTGTTCGACCAGGACTTTAGAAATATCTCCTGCATTCAAGCCAATGCCTACATTGACCATATTATAGTTTTCAAGTAAAGCAGCAGACCATGCTACTCCAACTATATTGCTGTAATCTTCGACTTTCATGTCAGTAGGTCGTACTGAACGACCCAATCCATCTTTGTGTCCGGAAGGCAATATGTAATCTCCTTTGTTGACTTTGCCAAAGACCTGGACAGGAACTTGACCCAAAAAAGCCACTTTTTCAAATGCTGATTTCTGAGCTCGATCAGGCATATTACCCAAGACTATAGGTTTAGTAGATATGACCATGACCTTATCTGATTCGTGAATATCTTTAGTGATTTTACCGTTTCTCACACCTACGATTTGCCCTGGAATAAAAGACTCTTCAATATCTAGTTTGGGCAACCACTCTGCATAATCGCCGTTTCCAGATTCGTAAGTTACCCCTACATGCGATGCTGAGTAACTCACAAAATCTGACTTCTTAGTGTTAGCCAAATCTAAAGCAATGCCTATCGGAATAGTCAGACCAATTCTGAGAGCTAACCCAGCCACGGCTGCAGCTGTGGTAGATGGTATAGGTGCAGTAACACACCCTCCAAATCCCAGGCAAAGTGTTGCGGAAGTCGAGTGGGCCACCAATTGAGCTGTGGCCATGGCAACATTAATAACCGATTGAGCCACGAGGAGCTCCGCCATGGATATCCTAGCATTTAATATGGCTATTTCTTTCTTATACAAAGGATTATTGGTATACTCCGTAGAGTTTTCCCCTTCGACCCTCCCTACAATGGTTCCTGTACTATTTTTAAAAGACATAAAATTATTACTCGTACTCGGACTCGGATTATCTATCTGTACAATTATTCCGTGCTGGTCAGTAGAATTTATAAAGTTTGCTATGAAAGAATTAGAAGAGGAAAGGGTAAAAGGGCCGGTCACATTTAGATTGCCATTCAAAGTTGTTTTTCCAGTTACATTTAAAGCTTGACCCACATGCATATCTTTGCCGATACCTACTCCTCCATTTACTTTTAAAGCACCAGTGTTTATATTCATCGATTGATTATTGGCCAGGATAGAAGTCATTCCTCCTACATTTAATTGCAGGCCGATACCTACACCTCCAGCTACAACCAAGGCACCTGACACCTGATTATTTGATTCTGTAGTATTTACAATGGAAGTCATGCCGCCGACATTCAGTTGCAACCCAAGTCCGACACCTCCGGATACTATTAAAGCCCCTGAAGTAATATTATTTGATTGAGTGGAATTTAGGATATTGGTTATACCACCGACATTCAATTGCAATCCTATGCCGGTTCCTCCTGCCACTTTTAAGGCTCCGCTGGTAGCAGTGGTAGAGCTTGTAATATTGGTAATGCTGGTCATACCCGCTATAGCAGTATTGCCACCTACATTCAGATTTTTGCCTATTCCTGCTCCACCAATCACTTTTAACGCACCTGTCGAAGGATTGACAGATTGGGTAGTGTCTGTTATGCTGGTCATTAGGCCAAACATAGCCGTGCCTCCTATATTCATACTTTTCTTTATCCCTACCCCTCCAGTCACTATAAGAGCTCCTGAGGTGGTATTAACGGACTGAGTAGCATCCGTTATTTTTACGGGACTACTAAACGCAACTGGTCCTGCAAAATTGCTAGCTCCGCCCACATTTAAATTCCCCCCTAATCCCAACCCCCCATCTATAACCAGGGCACCACTCGATGAAGATAAAGATTGAGTAATATCGGTGATAAGGACATTATCTTTTAAGTTTGCTTCTTTATCCACTCTTAGGGTCCCGGACAGTAAGGTTGGACTCATGTTATTAACGGATAGTGAATCATTAAGGTTGGTAGATTTTTCGACGGTAAGAGTACCTGACAAATAAGTCGGTTTCATATTTTCTACCGTCAGTGAATCATTAAAATTAGTTGCTTTGTCTACTACCAAAGTACCGGAGAGGTAGGTTGGACTCATATTATTGACATTAAGGGCATCGTTGAGATTAGTAATCTTATCTACCAACAGGGTACCTGTCAATTTGGTAGGACTCATTTTATTGACATTTAACTTACTATTCAAATCGGTTGGACCTTGAACCGTAAGCGAAGTATTGAATGAAGTGGCTTTTTCAACGATAAAGGTACCTGACAAATAAGTCGGGCTAAGATTTGCAACTGTAAATGGGCCATTATTTATAGTCGAGCCGCCAATCGTGTTGAATAATGCATTGTTTTTTACAATGAGAGAATCGCCGATAGTTAGGTTGTTTTGAATACCGGCACTGCCTATCACATTAAGATTTTTGCCTATTTCAAAATTGAGTTTAGTGATGATGTCACCACCTGGCAATATCCTAAGTCTTTCAACATTGTCGGTTATCATAATGACATCAACAAAATCAGAAGTACCCAGCGAGTTGATTCTGAATAAATTGCCACTCGCGTCCGTCTTGGCATTTCCAAGGACTGACCACTCTGTCGAAATCACCCCAGGTTCAGGAGGTGCGAAACTCGAAATAGTACCCGGATCGGCATCGACCAGTTTGCGAGCTCTGGTCGCATGCAGGGCGTAGGGCACTGCCATCAATTTACTGCTGCCGAGTGTTATAAAATCCGATTGACCCTGGTCTCGTATCGAAACTTCCATCCAAATATTTTCATTATTCCACGGTACCAAACCATATTGACCAAGAATTACTTTGCCATCACCAACAATTAAATTAAATAAACCGCTTTGGTCAGTAGTCACTTCATGCGACTCCTCGTAATGATTGACTCTAAGACTATTTTCATTTGCAAAAAGATATAATCTCAAGGTGATTTTGCGGTTGGGCAAAACCTCTCCTATTTTATTCCTGGCAATCGCCTGATAATTCATTCCTTTAGGTACCACTTGACCGTATGTAGTACAAAATAGGAGAAGATTAAAAGCAAGTATGAAATTTATTTTTTTCATTTCAAAAACAATTTGAATCATTTAGGTGCATAGATCATTGACGCAGTTTGCGTTTATCCAATTGAAACTGAACAGATTTTTTATATACCCCCTGTATTGATTTAATAATAAATTCTCTCGAGGCTGCATCTGTTTTAGATAGACTCCATATAGGGTAAAGATCTTTACTTGCTCCACGGGCCTCGATATTTTGCTCGACCAAATTCAGAACCTCTATCACCTGCTCCCTACTCACTTCTGTTACATCTACAGAGCCAGAGCTCGATTTTTGCAATGGAAAAAAAGACTGGCTCACATGTTCTATATTGCTGATAAACGAAGGCTCGTTATTGAAATCAATAGATGATACCAGATTTTTATCAACCTCTTCGACCAGCAATTGGCTGCCGCTCTTATATCCTGGCAGTAAATTATTTAAAATCAAATCTGACTGATTGAATTTTGACTTTAATCGATTGATATCTTTTTGATTTTTAACAACCACCATATTGCCATCGGTTTCATTTAAACCAATGGCAACATTGACGAGTTGATAAGCGTCGTCATTAGAGGATGACCAAGCCACCCCAACTATACGGGAATAATCTTCGGCTTGCATCATCGAAGAGGAGACCGCCTTCCCAATACCATCATCAAAACCAGAAGGCAGGATATAATCTCCAGTATGTACCCTACCTGAGACAAGGACAGGTACCTGGCCCAAAAAAGCTACTTTTTCAAAATGATGCTGATCGCCTGAACCCGGCATATTGCCTAGTATAATGGGATTGGAGGATATAACCAATGGCCGGGAGCTAGAATTTA
>Ga0138256_10007157_pt1 | contig 11788 bp, 11 predicted proteins | sample KNB2016incub_MG_FD_105486 | JGI IMG/M metagenome (GOLD analysis project Ga0138256, IMG submission 105486) | Active sludge microbial communities from wastewater in Klosterneuburg, Austria - KNB2014incub_MG | ecosystem: Engineered > WWTP > Activated sludge > Unclassified | place: Austria...
ATTAAAATAAGGGCTGCAAGGTAGGCTAAAATGTTCAATGCATCCATTTTAAGTTACCCACCCGTCTGTATGATAAATTGATGTATTTTACCAATGATTTAAAGCCGGTTATATGCATAAAATACTTGCCTTTCTTTTACTCCTGGCCACGTTGGGTACCAGGGCGCAATCTGCTGCTGAAAAAATAATGGCCGGGGCCGAACGGATTCCGGTTTACCTGCCCCTGCTGAAAGGCCATTCAGTGGGCATTTTTGCGAACCAGACGTCGATGGTGGGAAAGACGCACCTCGTGGATACCCTCCGGAAACTGGGTGTTGATATAAAAGTGATTTTCGGGCCCGAACATGGATTCCGCGGCACTGCAGATGCCGGCGAAAAAGTAGGGAATTATACAGACCCGCAAACCGGGATACCCGTTATTTCTCTTTTCGGAGGAAAACGTAAACCCACGGCGGAGGATGTGAAAGAGGTAGACCTGCTCCTGTTTGATATACAGGACGTGGGTGTCCGGTTTTATACCTATATCTCTTCCCTGCAGGATTTCATGGAGGCCGCATTTGAACTGGGTAAACCATTAATGGTACTGGACAGGCCAAACCCGAACGGACATTATGTTGACGGCCCTGTGCTGGATTTAAAATATAAGTCGTTTGTTGGAATGCAACCGGTACCCGTCGTATATGGGATGACAATCGCGGAATATGCAATGATGATAGCCGGTGAGAAATGGTTGAATGAAAAAGCCAATGCCCGGTATGACTATTACCGTACTGCACAAAACTCGGTGGATACCCCCTTCCATTTCGAGGTCATAAAATGTGCCGGTTATACGCATAAAAGCAGGTATGAATTACCCGTTCGTCCCTCCCCTAACCTGCCGGATATTCAATCGGTTTATCTCTATCCCTCTACCTGTTTTTTTGAAGGTACCGTACTGAGTGAAGGAAGAGGAACAAGCCGTCCCTTCCAGGTAATTGGTCATCCGAAGTATCCTGAAAACCTATACTCATTTACCCCACAACCAAATGAAGGAGCCAAAAAATCGAAATGGTATGGTGAAATCTGTTATGGATGGGATCTGGGCGGCACACCGGAAGAAGTATTGAAAAAAACAGGCAACCAGCTTCAATTGAAATGGCTGATTGATGCTTACCGGCTGTTCCCGGAGAAAGAAAATTTCTTTATTGTTCCAAAGTCCGGAAAATTGGAACAGTCATTCTTCAATAAACTGGCCGGGAATAATGACTTATGGCAGCAAATAAAAGCCGGTAAATCGGCCGAAGAAATCAGAAAAAGCTGGGAGCCTCAACTAAACAACTTCAAACAGATCCGGAAAAAGTACCTGCTTTATGAAGATGTTGAATAATCGTTGGTTCTGACCGGGATTCAGTTTCCCAGTGTGATCAGGTTATGAAAAAAAGCGAGCTTAACCAGCTCTGCTGTATTTTTTGCTTCCAGTTTGGCCAGCAGGTTTTTGCGATGCGTATCTACTGTGCTGGCACTGACAAATATTTTTTCAGCAATCTCATTATTGGTCATGCCTTCGGCAATCAGTTCAAGCACTTCCTTTTCCCGCCGGGTTAACACAGGTACGGAAACCGTATTGCTTTTCCGCATAACCTGGGAAACTTCATCGCTCATAAAGGTTTTGCCTTTCATTACCGTATTCACCGCGTCCATCAGTTCCTGCTGGGTGGCATTCTTCAGCACATAGCCTGAAGCGCCATTGTCCATCATCTTACGGATGAAGCTCTGCTGATTAAAGGTACTCAGCCCTACAATAAAAATACCCGGGTACATGGTTTTAACTTCCTTGCACAGATCAATACCACTTTTGTCAGGCAGATTGATATCCATCAGTATCACATCCGGCTGCGACTGTCGCAGAAAAGCCATGCAGGAATCCGCATTCATGGCATGCCCTGTCCAGTCAATCGTCTTTTCGTGTTGCAATAAAGACCGGATACCTTCCACGACCATATAATGATCATCCACAATAAAAACCTTAATAGCCATTATGTATTTAATTCAATATGAACAGAAGTCCCTTTTCCCGGTGATGTATGGATATCCATTTTGCCTTTCAGGTATTCCACCCGGCTTTGAATATTACTCCAGCCGATCCCCTTTGCCCTTTCCAAAATTAACGGATCAAACCCATTTCCGTCATCTTCCACTGTAATAGTGATACCATCCGTTGTTTTACTCAGCTGGACAATGGCATTGGTGGCAGCAGCATGTTTCATCGTATTGTTCAGCAACTCCTGTACAATACGGTAAATAGCTATCGCCGCTCTTCCTTCCACTACCACTTCTTCCATACCTATTGACTGGTAGTTCACCTGCAGCGCCCCGGATCGGTTGATATCCTCACAAAAATCCTTCAATGCGGTATCCAACCCAAACTTTACCAGGGCTTCGGGCATCATATTATGTGCCACACGGCGCATTTCTTTGATTGAACTGTCCAGCATATCCATACTGCGTTCAAAGGCCTGTTGGTTCTCAGGCGTCATGATCAGGTTTCCTTTCATAGTCTGAAATGAGTATTTAATTCCCGACAACAACCCTCCCAGTCCGTCGTGAAGGTCTTTTGCCAGGCGTGTTCTTTCCTGTTCTTCCCCTTTCAACACGGCTTCAGCGGCCATCAGCATTTTTTCCTGCTGGAGTTCATTTATTTTCCGGTTCTGCAACTCCTGCTTCTGCCGATGATTCCGGTAAAGTAAAATATAAAAAAGCAACAGCACCACCGCGCTTCCTAACAGAATCAGGTTGAGTGTACTTTTTTGACGGATCGTCATTAATTGTACTTTTTTTTCCGACTCCAGCCGGGATATTTTTGCTTCCTGCTTAGCTGAGGCATATTGCTGTTCCAGCTCAAGTGTTGTTTTCTGTACCGTTTCATTCATAATACTGTCACTCAGCAGAACACTGAGTCGCGCATATGCCTCTCCCGCCCTGAGATCCTGCCTCGCAAATGCCAGGTTGGACAGATGTACATAAAGCTTTTCACGCTGATCCCGCAAATCATAGCGGGTGGCAATGGACAGCGCTGAATCGGCGTATTCCTGTGCCAGTGCATAATTACCCTGCCGGAAATAATGGAAGGAAAGACCTTTCCGGGCTATCACTTCACTTTCTGTCAAGCCTAGTTTCAACGCAATCGCCAGTGCCTTCTCCATCAAGGGTCTGATCGCCGTGTAATTACCTTCCGAAATATACAGATCCCCCAGGTTCAGGTATTGAGAAGTTTCCATATTCAGATCCCCGATCTTCCTTGCAATTATAAGTGCCTGGTCAAAACAATACCTGGCGGAGTCGGCTATATTCAGACAAGTATAATTCAGTCCCATATTGTTATATGCCGTACCCAGCTGAATGAGATTTCCCATTGCTTTCGACCCTTTTACTGCTAACCGCCCATACTCCAGCGAACGACGGTATTGTTTCATTCCTGTATACAGATTCTGAAGAATATCATATGCCTGTGCATTAACGGCTTCATTCTGATATGGCTCGAATAATTTTTTCCCTTCTTCATAAAATGGTATAGCCCTCGTATAATCCTCCTTTAACCGGTAAGAACTGCCGGTATTGAACAGGGTTTTAGCCAGTGTAAAATTATCATTCAGCTTACGGGCGAGTTCCACGGAATGCAGATTGAGCATGAGTGCTGAATCGAGTAATCCCTGCTGGTTCAGTATAAAAGTATAATTCATGATATACTTTATAATACCGGGAACATAATCAATCTGACGACTTAATTCACCAGCCGCGTGATAATAAAATTTGGCTGTCTTGGGTTCCTGCCCTTCGTATTGCTGACCCAGGCTTATATACAGAAGCACTTTACTGCTGTCATTTTTCACCTGTGGCAGCAGACGAAGCAGGCTGTCCCGGTTCATGAGTTCCTGCCCGTTCAGCTGCCAAAGCGGGATAAAAAGAAATAATATAAGTGTGAGGCGTTTCATATAGTGTTGGCCGGTATCCTGAAAAAATTTCTATATTTTATATAATGTACTTTTTATAATAGAAAACAGATTTTCTAACCCTTGCTGCACCTTGTTTTTCAAATCCGGTGCGATAATTTTTCCTTCCATTTTGCCACTTATACCACTACCATTCCGGCAAACATGCGGCCTTTCTAACAAATTGGCCTTACCGAATCAGTGGAGGATAAACCGGTATAATAACCCATAACCACTCTATATCCACCTCACTCCATAATACAGCAGTATACTGCAAATAAAGGATACAAGTCCAGAAGCAGGCTCCCCTTTTTTAGGGATTTTTCAAAATCCCTGAAAACTCCTGTTTTTACAGGATAGGAAGCGGAGTCCGGAAGTTTCACATTTACACTATCAGGTTTGAATAACAACAACGCATCAAAATTCGCAATTACTACAATTTATGAAAAAAAGTAAAGTACTGTTGGCCCTTATTCTGGCATGTGCTTCTTTACAAAGTCTGGCCCAGAAAAAACTGGTTCCGGTCAATCAATCATCATTAACCGGCATTTCATTACCAACAGGAACCAAAAAAGACACCCGTTTCCTTTCCGAAATTGCCGGTAAAGCCTTACTGGAGATGGAAACAAAAAAAGCCGGGATGATGATCAGTCAGACTGAATTCCTGGTCATACCTGGTTCATTGGACTTTCTGTTGTCGGTTGATTCAATAAAATTGCGCTTACAGGAAGCAGGCTGGATACTATCACCCGTACAATCCGGGGATAACCACTATTTCTGGACCGACCGTAACAATACCCGGTTAATCAGCTACCTGAGCGGCAGTAAAAAAGAAATCAGTTTGTATTTTGGTGAAACAACCGGACAGGAAAACAGCAACCCGCAACAGACATACATTCCTCCAACAGAATCCTTTCAAAATCAGCCTTTACTTCAAACAGAAACGGCTTCTCAGGACGGCCAGCAACAAACAAACCAGCAGCAGTCACCAACTATTGCTCAATCAGCAAACGGCTTCTCAGGCATTACCATTTCAACAACAAATTTTGATGATGGCTGGATTGCCAGTCCACAGTCGGAATGGGTGCAGCTCTCCAAAAACAATATCGTTGTATACCTGCATTTTGCCCAGACGCTGCCACACGAATTGGTTAGTGGTGATGGTGACCCAATCCTGAATTATTTCTGGAATCAGTTGATTGTACCCCGCTATACAATCAGCCAGGTCCTCAAAATGCCATTTGACCCCTATGCTTACAAAAGAACCTATTTTATGGAAGCAACGGCCACGGATAATAATACTGGTCAGCAGGTATTTCTGGCTTTCCGGATTATGATCGATAACGGCATTGCCAGTTGCATTGAAATAAAAACCACAACAAGAGATGAATATGCCATAGAATTCCCCAATCTGGACAAAGTAGCCGCAATGTCTGGTTATAACCGGTTTGCAATTTCATCAACCGATAATCCCGGAAAGTGGATGGAATCAAAAGGTGGATTTGCCCAGTATTATAATGTATATAATGGAAATTATGCAGGAATGAATGCTGTATCCATTCAAAGTCAGTTGACGATCGGAACCGATGGCCAACTATTACTCGAACATAAAGGAGCCGGAGGAATGGTGGGTAACCAGCAATTCTTCAGTGAAAAATATAATGGCCCATATACAATGACCAACTGGGATATCAGCTTCACCGATCAAAGTGGAAAACAGACGTCCTACCATGCCTTTTACCAGGCAGTGAAAAACGGCCGGATCCTTTACCTGCAAAATAAACAATACAGCGGGCAGGAATACTTTTTTGTTAAAACCGAATAAACTACTTCTAATTGAATTGTTAACCATAAAATAATAATCTAATGAGAAAAAGCAAACTGGTTTTTCCGGTAATTATCATACTAACCCTCTTAACCGGCTACCGCCTGGCAGAAGATATCATCAGCCGAATAGGAATGGAGCACCGGACAGCCCGACATTATATCCTCAGCAACCTTGTCGGAAGTTTTGAAGCGGGGCCGATGGAAGAAAACAATGAAGATGGCGGGAGTGATGCAGATGCCTATAACCAGATGAAATCGTTCCGGATTCCCTACGCCCGGTTATTGCCAGCTGTAATTAAAGGAGATAAGGCCGGAGCCGCCCGTGAATTATGCGCATATATAAAAATGTATGTAAACAGTACTGATTTCATGGACGATTACAACAAAAGAAGGGAAGCGGCCAAGCCCACCAGCGAACCCTGGCGACCGGATGCCGAAATGATCCAAAGCCAGCGTCAGTCAGTAAAAGAAATGGATAAACAACTGGCGGACCTGAAAAAACAAAAAGGAATTTCGCCGGATATTATTGCTGCTTATGAAAAAGGCCTGCAGGATCAGAAAAAGAACCTGGCCGAATGGGAAGACCCCCACCCCAATCAGACCCGCTGGGAGAAACATTATCCGGCAGACCCTGCCCCATTGGTTAAACAACAACTCCATGACTACCTCGCTCTTGTTGCTTCCGTAGATTTTGATGCGGCGCTGACTGCACCGGACAAATACAAAAAAGTGAAATTTGTAAACCCTGCCTACGAAAAGCAATCGTTGAAATGGAAAGCCTGTTTCAGGGCCGGGAAAGAAGTAAACGAAATAATAACCACTTTTGTGAAAGAATGGCTGAAAGGGGATATCATCAGCAAAGAGAAGAATAAAATGCCGGATTTTAAGGCGGCGGAAACAACACCTCCTCCTGCATCCGGACCAGTCGCTTCTCCTGCCAGCACCTCAAAGACAGATTCTATTGCCAAACCCATAAAGGAAAAAAAATCGTTGCTGAATAAACTGAAAAAAGCTACTGGATTCTGAACCGTCATACTAAAAACAGCATATGAAAAAGATTATCCTGTTACTTGTGTTTATTATATCCGGCATTTACGGAAATACACAAACGGAATATAGTGATCAATACCTGGGCTGGATCCGGATGATTAAAGCCAATGATCCTGTAAAACCGGCCAAGTATGATCACCGGCAATTTTCGGCTACACAACTATCAACCTGTAACTTGTTTATCAGCTGGCTACAGGCCAGTTATGTGCCTAAAGGCGGATTGGGTGAAGGACGCCGGTTTGCCAACGAAAAATTAAGTCCCTATAACCAATACACCCGGTCTCTTCATAATTATTATGGTGCATTCCTCCCGACTTATGTGTTCCTGAAGAAGAAAGCCGGGGGTGGCTGGACGCCGGAAAACAACCTGGGACTATTCCTGCGCATGACCGCCAATGGTTTAGTGGGAGATCATGTGGATGTAATCAGTTCCACGGAACAGTACTATTTCTATATACCCGATGTTCGGTCAAATGATGAATACGCCCGCTCCAACCAGCAATTTATGGGTTTTAATACTCATCCGGTATTCAGCCGGTATATCCATTATTACCAGCCAAAAAGTATCCGCTTTCTCTCTCAATACAATGTAATACTCAGCAAAAACAATGAACGCCCCTGGGTGCAGATCACCAAAGGAGAATTCCTGGAACAGCTGGAAAAATCCATCAACCGAACCCATGCCGATAACCTGAAAAAAATTAATGAGGATTACAATGAAAAAAGAAAACAAAGTTTTTTAGAGAATGAATCGGCACTTTATAAAAAACGGTTGGAGGCACTGGCCGGCCAGAAAGAAAAATACAGGAACCGGCTGAATGAGAAAGCCACGATCTACACCGAACAGCCCTCCGTGCATCTTGAAAACACACCTGATCTTTTTGAAGGAAACGGCGGGGTGAATCAAAAAATACCCGTATATAAATTTGACCCTGCCTGGACCGCCAAAACCAGTACGGACCGGCCTCAATGGATCACCATCAGCTGGGGAGGTGGTGAAATGAATGATGAAACGTTTAAAAACCTGCATGCTTCCATGCTGAATAACGTGGATATTGATTACATCTATAATTACTTTTTTGACCCGGAAAAAATAAAAGGTAAACCTTACCTGCCACTCCGTCCTCCTGTAAGGAAAGAAGAACCGGCCGCGAAAACTGAATCGGCCAATGCCATTAAACAGAAAGCAGTACCGGGAACGATTCTGTTTGATGATTTTTCCAATACACTACCCGGAAAAACTCCTCTCAACTGGAAATCCGGAAACAATTATTTTGGTGAACCGGCGAAGGTTGAGTTGCAGTCTGAAAACGGCGATCCATGGGCTGTCATAAAAGGTCAGCAACTGGAACTGAAAGAGAAAATCAATCTGCCGGCAAATTTCACGTTTACCTGCGATATTGCCGTTCCAAAGGGATATACCTGGGGTGCGAAACGCCTGGTGATCCGGTTTGGGTCAGATAAAGCCTCTTTTCTTGTGAGTATGCGACCCGGCTTTGACGGGAATCCGGGATTCCTGTACGCCGGACCAGACGATTTCGGCTCCACGATTCTTCAAACAGGCAGCACGGCAAGGGCCTCAGAAATTCCGATTCCCGGCTTTTCCAATAATATGCCCATTAATAAATTTCAGTTACAGGTGCGGAAAAAAGGGCAATCGTTGGAATTATGGGTCAATCAAAAACAGGTTTTCAGCAATACGAATGCTTTTACGGAGCAAAGCACAATCATTCGGGGAATCGGATTTGCTCATTTACGAAGTGACAGCGAGTTTGAAAAATATTTTATTGATAATATTAAAATATTGAACGAATAAATCCCCCTTTCAGGGGAGTCTGATAATCCGGATAAAAACTAATTTTATTTAAATCATAATGCGATTTCAACATTGTTTTAACAAAAATCATTAAAATGAAAAAAACTTTCGCCATCATCGGATCTTTGCTGATTGCCGCTGGCCTTAAAGCACAGACCGTACCTGTTGTTAGAAAAGAAACCGCTCCCCCGGTAACAAATGAGCAAACTCCCGCCAGCGGAACGACTCTTGTCAAAGGCGACAAAAACGCCACCGATACCCACATTAAAAACACTACAGGTACTATTAAAGCAACAAACAGCCGGTTCAAAAAAACCGGAAATACGGTGAAATTAAAAAATGAATTACAGTTAAAAGGATTCAAAGAGACGAATGACAGTACTTCAAAAGCGATTAAAATCACCGGTGCCCAGGGTATGAAAGAAACCCCTGCATTAAAAAACACCAACCTGAAAAACTAAGTCTTTTATGTTTTTGCGTTCCACCATTCCGCAACCAAAAGGCATAATAGCCAGACCAAGCGCCCTGCAAGGGTTGGGCGTTTTTGCAGAAAAGCCTTTTCGCAACAATGAGATCATTGAAAAAGCGCCTGTCATCCTGTTGAAAGCAAGCGACAAAGAGCTGCTTGCATCCACCCGGTTGTATCATTATTATTTTGTGGTGGACAATCCCCTTACACCGGCAGCGCTCGGATTAGGCCTTAGTTCGCTTTATAATCATTGTCCCGAAGCAAATGCCCGCTACTGGATTTCCATAAAAAAGGAATACCTGGAGATCATTGCCTGTCGCCCCATCTTTCCCGGGGAGGAAATAACGCTCAATTATAATGGACAACCCAACGACCCTTCTCCTGTATATTTTCCACCGGCATAAGCATGAGTCATCAACTCTTTATAAAAAACATAAAAGGCAAAGGTCGTGGTGTATGCTGTATGGAACCCATTCTCCGGGATGAAGTCATAGAAATCTGCCCGTTAATTGTGCTGCCAGCCGATGATTATGATACGGCCGTTTCCTCCCGCCTGGCAGATTACTTTTTTAATTTTGTGAAAGAAGAACGGACCCTGACACTTGTACTCGGATTCGGTTCTTTATACAATCATGCCGTACATTCCAATGCCGCATATCAGCTGGACAGGGAAAGCCGGACAATGATCTACTACGCACTTGAGGATATTCCGGCCGGAAAAGAAATCAGTATCAATTATTCAGGAGAGCAGGGAGTTACCTATACCGAATGGTTTGAATCGCGGAATATACGATTCAGGGAAAAATGAATCCGGCTACCGGCATTTTCCCCTTTTTAAGGGATAGATGCACACTCCTTCGCGGTATACATTTACTTATCAAAAAAATGCAGTATGTACTACTCCCGATTTATTGTGCTTCTCTGTTTTGTACTCCTCGCCGTTTCATGCAAAAGAGTACCCGTAACCGGGCGTAAGCAACTGAATCTCGTCCCTAATAGCCTGATCACGACGATGTCATTTTCCGCCTATGACTCTGTAATAAAAATCAGTCCTACCCTTCCCGCTACCGATCAGCGGGCGCAGGAAGTAACCAGGGTGGGAACGAACATCCGGCTGGCCGTGGAGAAATACATGCATGACAACAACCTGAGCCGGGAGTTAAAAAATTTCAACTGGGATTTCAATACTATTCATGAAAATACCATCAACGCCTGGTGTATGCCCGGCGGGAAAGTGGTGGTTTATACCGGTCTGTTACCTGTGGCAAAAAACGAAACCGGACTGGCGGTGGTAATGGGGCATGAAATCGCCCACGCGATTGCCCGGCATGGAAATGAACGGATGAGTGAAAGTCTGCTGATAAACCTGGGAGGTCTCGTACTCGAGGAGGCGCTAAAAGACAAAAAGCAGGAAACGCAGCTGTTATTCCTCGGACTATACATGGCAGGCTCCAACCTGGCACTTTCCTTGCCCAATAGCCGGATGCAGGAATCAGAGGCCGATAAACTTGGTTTGATCTTTATGAGTATGGCCGGCTATGATCCTTCAGCAGCCATCCCCTTCTGGCAACGAATGGCCGCCATTAATAAAAACACTTTACCGCAATTCCTGTCCACACACCCCAGCGATGAAACCCGGATAAAAAAACTTACCGGACTGATTCCGGAAATTAAAGCAATGTACTACAAACCCCGATGATCATCCGGCTTATTACAGCATATTATACTTTGCCGCCTGCTTAATTAAACCGGCTGTATTGTTCACTCCGAATTTTGTCAGCAGGTTTTTCCGGTGACTATCCACCGTATGAAGACTGATAAATAACTTTGTCGCGATCTGTGGATTGGTCAGCCCCTCCCCGATCAGTTGCAACACTTCTTTTTCCCGGCTGCTTAAAACCGGTACATTGGTCATTTCCTGTTTATCCGATGCGGAAAGGTTTACATCCAGGCTCATATATAATTTTCCTTCATAGACAGAGAGAATGGCTTCTTCTATTTCTTCTTTCGAGGCACTTTTCACCAGGTAGCCGGAGGCCCCGTTCTGAATCATCTGGGAAATATAACTTCGCTCCTTGAATGTGCTCATGGCAATCACTTTTACCTGCGGAAACTCCTTCCGGACTTTTAAGGCAAGTTCGATGCCGCTTACTTCCGGCATGTTGATATCCGTGATCAGGATATTGGTCTCGTTTGCTTTCAGTAATTCAATGGCCTGAAAAGCATTACTGGCCACCCCGTTCAATGTAACAAATGAAATCTGATGCAGCATCGCCTTCATTCCTTCCAGCACCATCGGATGATCATCGACGATCACGATATTAATTTTATTCATGGTTATCAATTAAACAGTCGATATGTATAGAGGTTCCTTTACCGGGTATTGATTGAATATCCAGCTGACCTTTCAGGTAATCCACCCTGGAACGGATATTCCTCAGACCGGCCCCGATCTTTGAATCAGGATCAGCCACATCATACCCTTTCCCATTATCTTCCACGGTAATCGTGAGTGCCTGTTCCTGCCGCATCACCTGTGCCAGTATCTGATCAGCCCCGGAATGTTTGACCGCGTTATTTAATAACTCCTGTACGATCCGGTATACCACCACTTCGGTCGAGGCTTCCAGCCGCTTTTCCAGGCCATGGAACTCCCCG
>Ga0138256_10007159_pt1 | contig 11787 bp, 8 predicted proteins | sample KNB2016incub_MG_FD_105486 | JGI IMG/M metagenome (GOLD analysis project Ga0138256, IMG submission 105486) | Active sludge microbial communities from wastewater in Klosterneuburg, Austria - KNB2014incub_MG | ecosystem: Engineered > WWTP > Activated sludge > Unclassified | place: Austria...
CTGGACCGATGCCACCACCGTCGACGCCCCCGGGGCCCGCGATCACCACGCCGCGGTCTGGACCGGCACCGAGATGATCATCTGGGGCGGCTTCATCAACGACGGGATCACCCCGACCGGCGGCCGCTACAACCCGGTCACCGACCACTGGACGCCGACGAACGTCGCCGACTCTCCGATCACCCGCATGTCGCCCATCGGAGTCTGGACGGGCACCGAGATGCTCGTGTGGGGCGGCAACGAGTGGCTGTTCCTCGGCGATCTCGGTGACGGGGCGCGCTACAACCCGGTGACCGATAGCTGGACGCCAATCACTCTCGCCGGCGCACCGACGCCGCGCATCGCCCAGGGCGTCTGGACCGGTCGCGAGCTCCTGCTCTGGGGCGGCACGTTCGACAGAAGCGGTGGACGCTACGACCCGGTCCTCGACAGTTGGCAGCCGACGACTCTGGTGGGTGCGCCCGACCAGCGCATCGGCGGCCGCTGGTCGACGGTCTGGACCGGCAGCGAGATGATCATCTGGGGCGGCATCATCGAGACTCAGAAGGGCAGCCGCTACTGTGCCGCCGGGCTGAACGGAATCTTCGCCGACGGCTTCGCCAGCGGCAACGCCTCGGCCTGGTCGTTCGTTCTACCTTGATCGCGGCGCCGACGGCCCTCTTGTGAGCGCCGGGCAGGCTTCGATGCTGGCTACCCCGCCGGAGCGACTATGCTCGATCCGGCGAGCGGCGAAACATCCCGCTCGCCGGAGCGAAGTACCGGGTAGACCGTCCCATCCGCGCCGTCCAGGAGCGAAACGAACATGCGCCGAGCCCTGCCGACTCTCTTTGCCGTCTTCGCAGCCGTTGTCGGTTCCGCAAACGTCGCGGCTACATCAGGCGAGCCCCTGCTGCTGCGCACGCCGACGGTCTCCGCGACCTCGGTCGTCTTCGCCTACGCCGACGACCTCTGGATCGTCGGCCGTGACGGCGGCGCCGCCCGCCGGTTGACGAACGGCGTCGGCATCGAGTCGCATCCGCTCTTCTCTCCTGACGGCAAGACCGTCGCCTTCAGCGGCGAGTACGACGGCAACATCGATCTCTACGTCGTGGCGGCTTCTGGGGGCGAACCGAGGCGCCGGACCTGGCATCCCGGAGATGACGAGCTGCTCTCCTGGTCGGCCGATGGCGCGAACCTGCTCTTTCTCTCCTCCCGCTCCAGCGGCACCGACGACGCCCATCTCTTCTCGGTCCCCGCCGCCGGCGGCTGGCCGGAGCGCCTGCCGCTCCCCTCGGTCTGGATGGCCTCGCCCTCGCCCGACGGCAAGCGCCTCGCCTATGTGCCGCACGGCCAGTGGCAGCGCGCCTGGAAGCGCTATCGCGGCGGCCAGACGACGCCGATCTGGCTGGTCGATCTGGCCTCGCTCGCGGTGGAGAAGATCCCGCGCGACAACTCGAACGACAGCTGGCCGATGTGGGTCGGCGGCGCGGTCTATTTCCTCTCCGATCGCGATAGCGCCGTGGCGCTCTATCGCTACGACACGGCCAGTCGCCAGGTGACGCGCGCCCTCGCCAACGACGGGCTCGATCTCAAGTCGGCTTCGGCTGGGCCGGGCGCGATCGCCGTCGAGCGCTTCGGCGAGATCGGCCTCTACGACGTAACCCAGGGCAAGGTGAAGTGGCTCGACATCCAGGTGGACGGCGACTTGCCGGGGGTGCGGCCGCGCTGGGCCGATGTCGGCGAGGAGGTCACCGGCGCCGGCATTTCTCCCGGCGGCAAGCGGGCCGTTTTCGCCGCCCGCGGCGACATCTTCACCGTGCCGGCCGAGAAGGGCGACATCCGCAACCTGACGCACTCCTCTTCGGCCGCCGATCGCGACCCGTCCTGGTCGCCGGACGGCAAGACGATCGCCTGGCTGTCGGATGGGTCGGCTGACGCTTCGGGAGAGTACGCCCTACACCTCGCCCCCCAGGACGGCAGCGGCGAAGCTCGCCGGATCGCCCTCGGCGAGCCGCCCTCGTTCTTCTACGAGCCACTTTGGTCCCCCGACGGCAAGCGGATCGCGCTCTACGACAAGCGCTTGACGTTGTGGATCGTCGACGTCGCGGGCGGCGGCCTGACGAAGGTGGCGAGCGATCTCTTCGAGACGCCGTATCGCACGCTCGAGCCGGCCTGGTCGCCCGACAGCCGGTATCTCGCCTACACGCGGCAGCTCCCCTCGCACCTGCATGCGATCTTCGTCTACGCGCTCGACAGCCGGACTTCGACGCAGGCGACCGACGGACTCTCGGACGCCCGCTTCCCTGCCTTCGACCGCGGCGGCAAGTACCTCTACTTCACCGCCTCGACCAATTGGGGTCCGGCGGCGACCTGGCTCGACATGTCGAGCGTCGACCATCCGGTGTCGCGCGCCGTCTACGTCGCCGTGCTGGATCGCAAGGAGCCCTCGCCGCTCGCCCGCGAGAGCGACGAAGAGGGCGAAGCCGCGAAAGGCGACGAGTCGGCGGCGAAGGGCGCCGGGAAGACAGCGGCCACGAAGAGCGGCGGCGAAAAGGGAGAACCCGACGACGAGGAGGCTTCGGCAGCGAAGGTTCCCGTGGTGAGGATCGACTTCGATCGCCTGAGTCAGCGGACCCTCGCACTGCCGGTGCCGGTGCGCAACTACAGCGGTCTTCGCGCAGGCAAGGCGGGAGAGATCTTCCTGCTCGAGGCGCCGGCGGTGGAGGCGATCGACAGCGAAGAACCGCCGACCGTCAGCGTGCAGAAGTTCGATCTCGCGAAGCGCAAGGTCGAAAAGCTGGCGGACGACGTCACGAGCTTCGCTCTCTCGGCCGACGGCGAGAAGATGCTGCTCGAAAGCGCGGAGAAGTGGTCGATCGCCGGCACCGCCGGACCGGTCGAGGCAGACACCGAGGAGACGAAGACGCTCGATCTCTCCGGCATGCAGGCCTATGTCGACCCACGCGCCGAGTGGCGCCAGATGTATCACGAGGCCTGGCGGATCCAGCGCGACTTCCTCTACGACCCGCACGCCCACGGGCTCGACCTCGCCGCAGCGGAGCGGAAGTACTCGATCTACCTTCCGGGTCTCGGCTCACGCACCGAGTTGAACTACCTCTTCGAGGAGATGCTCGGCGAGGTCGGTGTCGGGCACATGTTCGTCGGCGGCGGAGATTTGCCGGAGGCGCCGAAGGTTCCGGGCGGACTTCTCGGCGCCGACTACGACATCGCCAACGGGCGCTACCGCTTCGCGCGGGTCTACGATGGCGAGAGCTGGAATCCGAAGCTGCGGGCACCGCTCACCCAGCCCGGCGTCGATGTCCTCGCCGGCGAGTACCTGATCGCGGTCGATGGCCGCGACGTCCGGCCGCCGGCTTCGGTCTACGGCTTCTTCGAGAATCGCGCTGGCAAGAGCGTGCGGCTGCGGGTCGCCAAGGACGCGGCGGGCAAGGAGGCCCGCGACGTCACGGTGGTGCCGGTCGCCGACGAAGAAGACCTGCGCTATCGCGCCTGGGTGGAGGACAACCGCCGCACGGTCGACCGCCTGAGCGGCGGCAAGCTCGCCTACGTTCACCTGCCGGACACCGGCGCCGGTGGCTTCCTCAACTTCAACCGCTACTTCTTCTCGCAGACGGACAAGCTCGGGATGGTGGTGGACGAGCGCTTCAACCATGGCGGATTGATCGCCGACTACATCGTTGACTACCTGAATCGGCCGCAGCGCAGCCTGGAGATGGGACGCGAGGGCCAGGACTTCCGCTCGCCCGGCGGCTCGATTCAGGGGCCGAAGGTGATGCTGATCAACGAGATGTCGGGCTCGGGCGGCGACGCCCTGCCGTGGTACTTCCGCAAAGCGAACTCCGGCAAGCTCGTCGGCACGCGCACCTGGGGCGGCCTCGTCGGGATCTACGACTATCCCACCCTCCTCGACGGCGGCGGCGTCACCGCGCCGCGCGTCGCCATCTACGGCCTCGACGGCAAGTGGGAGGTCGAGAACCAGGGCATCCCGCCCGACGTCGAGGTCGAGCGCCTGCCGGCCGACTGCCGCGACGGCAACGACCCCCAGCTCGCCAAGGGCGTCGAGATCCTGCTCGACGAGCTGGCCAAGAGCCCGCCGCCGACCTACCAGCGCCCCCCCTTCCCCAACTACCAGAAGACCCCCTGGGAGTCGGAGGCGAAGCCGTAGAGGAAGCCCGGGCGACCACGGGCAGGCTCCTGGTGCAGATCGTCAGCCGAGGCCCGCGGCACGCTCGCGCTGTCAGCGCCGAGGAAACGTGAACCCAGGCTGCGGGAAGGTCCTCATCCGGGTGTAGGCGCGATCTCCCACTTGCCGAATCGGACGTCTCTCGAGCTCGCCCCGGCGCCTCATCCCCGGCTACGAAGACATTCTCTCCCTCGCGAGTCGAACGCTCGCCGCGGGTCTACCGCAGCACCTTCTCCAGCGATCGAGGTCGCTGTACCGGGGCCCAGGTGCGGATCGCTATTGGAGGGTCTGTGCGGCGTCCCGGCAACCGCTCGACCGGTGAGCGTTCGACCATTCCGCGGGGAGTTTGTTACGCTACCTTTTTACCCAGAGGAGTCCACCGATGAGAGCTCCCAAAGTCGTGTTGCTTCCGATTGTCTGTGCACTTCTGCTGTCCGCCGCTTCGCACGGCGCTACCGGGAGGAAGACCGCAACGGCGGCTCCGGGCGGCGTCGCTCCGCTCGCTCCCGCTGGAGTCTTCAGCCTGGTCGCTGTAGCGCCTGGAGCGATGAACCACACCAACGCGGCGACCGTCGTCCACTGCACCAATCTCGGCAACGCTCTTGCCGCTGTGATGGTCCGGTTCGACAACTTCGACGGCTCGCCGGCGTGCACCCTCTTCTCGGTTCCTGTGCTCTCGAACGAAACATGGACGGCATCGACTCGGGCGACCGCCGTCTTCACCGAGAATGAGATCTGCGATGGCGGCACGCCCACGATCAACCAGGGTGTGGTGCGCGTTCTCCTCGACCCGGCGCAGGAGATGGATGTGGTCTGCTCGATTCAGGTGGTCGACCCCGTCGCGGCCTCGCCGGTCTATGCGAGCGCGCTGGAGGTTCACCCGCGATGAGCCCGGACTCGAGGCCCTCGGACAGGCAAACTCCCTCCCCTTTCCGGATCGCAAAGCAGGTCGTTGCCGCGGGCGCAGCGGTCCTGATGCTGGGCGGGTCGGCTCTCTTCGCGGAGGAAGAGCCGGAGCGGGTCCCGGAAGGACTCGTGCGGATCCTAGCCGCTTCAGGGGCGCTGGACGCTCCGGATCGCGCGACGGCAGTCTTCTGCACCAACTTCGGTACCGAAGACGGTGAAGCCGCCGTGATCTTCGTCCAGTCGGACGGGACGGCCGCTTGCACGATTTCGGGGACCATCCCGGTCGGCGTGACCGGAATCCTCGCCAGTCGGGCCACGGCGGCGTTCTCGGAGACGGGCATCTGTTCGTCACCACCTGGAATGGCGCGCGGCAGCGTGCAGGTCTTCGCCGACCAGACGCAGGCGCGCGTGATCTGCAGCGCACACGTCGTGGACGCTACGAACGCTGCGCCGACGTTCGTCCTGGCCCTGCGGACGGAGGCGCGATGAGCGTCCCGAGGGCTGGCCGGCCGGCAGCGATCGTCATGGCATGCCTCGCGTTCGCAGGGTCGGGTAGGGCCCTTACCGCTGCGCTCCCGGAGACCGGGAGCTTCGGTGGTCCGGGCACTGTGATCCTCTACCATCTCACTGGCGTGATCGATGTCGGCGACGTGGCGACCACCGTGCATTGCACCAACCTCGAGGCCGTCGCCGCCGTCGGCCTGCGGCTGGTGGTCCTCGACCAAGCGGGAGCGGTGTCGTGCAATACGCCGCCGGCCGACCTCGCCGCGGGTCGTACCTGGACCATGTCGACCACGGCGACCGCGGTCTTTTTCGAGGACGCGAACTGCGGCCCGACGGGTGGAAGCGTGAGCGGGTCGGCACGAATCGTCGCCGAGAGCAGCGGCGCGCTCGACATCCTCTGCACGGCTCAGCTCGTCGACGGAACGCAGAACCCGCCACGGTTTCTCGAGAAGCTCGAGCTCTACGATGGCCAGGCCAGGCCGGTCGGCTCCCAGGGGATCTTCCGGGACGGTTTCGAGAGCTCGACCACACTGCGATGGAGCGCCCAGTTTCCGCCGTAGCGTTCGGGGTTGCACTGTTCGGGACTCGTGGAAGTCCCGGGCGGGTTCTGGAAGACCACAGTCCGGTGTCGAACCCTGCAAGCGCTGACCAAGGGCTTCCTGGAAATCCCTACTTCACCGCTGAGAACCGCTGCACAGGCCGGAAGGGCTTCCGGCACGGTGGCGAAAAGGGGAAGATGAGCGCCTGATGCCCGACGCGCTCAAGGTCGTTCTCGCGCTGCTGCCGGCGGTGGGGTTGTTCTTCGTCATTCGCACCGTCGTGGGGCGGCGCATTGCGCAGGCGGTGGCGCTCGCCAAGGCCGAGGCCACCGCGGCGCGGGCCGGTGTCGAGGAGCGGCTGCGTGGTCGGGAAGAGCAGATCGCGGAGCTGCGCGGCGCGCTGGCAGCGAAGGAGCGGCGGGAGTCGGAGCTCGAGGCGGAGAGCTCGGGACTCAAGGCGCAGGTCGCCGGCTACGACGAGAAGGTGAAGGCGTTCGAGACCGCCGAGAGCCGGCTCACCGACGCCTTCCAGAATCTCGCTTCGCACGCCCTGACCCGCAACAACCAGCAGTTCCTGGCGCTCGCCAAGGAGAACCTCGAGCGCCTGCAGAGCGAGGCCAAGGGGGACCTCGAGCAGCGCCAGCAGGCGATCGCCGCGGTGGTCGAGCCGATCCAGTTGGCGCTCGGCAAGATCGACGCCGAGGTCCGGCGGGTCGAGTCGTCGCGCCTCGAGGCCTACGGCGCGCTCTCCGAGCAGGTGAAGTCGCTGCTCGGTTCGCAGGAGAAGCTGCAGCTCGAAACCGGTAACCTGGTCAAAGCTCTCCGCCGTCCCGAAGCGCGCGGGCGCTGGGGCGAGATGCAGCTGCGCCGGGTGGTCGAGTTCGCCGGCATGCTGAACCACGTCGACTTCGTCGAGCAGGAGTCGAGCAACACCGACGAGGGTCGCCGCCGCCCCGACCTCATCGTCCGCCTGCCCGGCGGCCGGAGCGTCGTCGTCGACGCCAAGACGCCGCTCGACGCCTACCTCTCCGCCATCGAAGCGAGGACCGAAGAAGAGCGCGCGATCCACCTGATCGCCCACGCCCGCCAGCTCAAGGAGCAGGTGAGGAAGCTCGCCCAGACCGCCTACACCAGCCAGTTCGCCGACACGCCGGAGTTCGTCGTCCTCTTCCTGCCCAGCGACGCCTTCTTCACCGCGGCGCTCGAGCAGGAACCCGGCCTGATCGAAGACGCCTTCCAGCAGAGCGTGCTGATCGCTACTCCCGCGACCCTGGTCGCGCTGCTGAAGACCGTCTACTACGGCTGGCGCCAGGAGTCGCTGACCGAGAACGCGCAGAAGATCGCCGCCGAAGCGCGCGAGCTCTACAACCGCGTCCGCATTTTCTCCGAGCACATCGACAAGGTCGGCAAGGGTCTTGAAGACGCAGTGAAAGCGCACAACAAAGCCAGCAGCGCCTTCGCCTCGCGAGTCCTGCCGCAGGGCAGACGCGTCGAGGAGCTCGGCGCCGCGACGGAAAAGAAGCTCGCCGCCCCGCGCGCCGTCGCCCTCGGCACCCAGGAGCTCGCCAGCCTGCCGAGCGGACCCGCCAGCGAGGACGGCGGCGAAGCGGAGGGCGACAGCGAGAACGACCGCGAAGGCGCCGACCTCGCCGACAACGCCTAGCCCGCCTCCCCCTTTACTGGTCCTTTTTCTTTGCCTGCAGCGCTTTCAGCGCCGCAGGCGGGCGCGCAGGTCGAAGTAGGCGCCGAGGCCGAAGTAGAGGAAGCCGAAGGCGAGGGCGGTCTGCGGTTTCTCGACCCAGGTGCCGGAGCCGGGCAGATGGAAGCCAGCGACGATCTCGGGAGTGAGGCCGAGCGCGGGCAACGGCACCATCGACGTGAGGACGGCGAGGAAGATATAGAGGAACAGGTGGCGCAGCCACGAGCCGATGCGCGTATCGCCGGCAGAGGCGGAATCCCCGACGACGGCCACCTCGAAGATCCGCCCGCCGAGCAGCCAGACGATCGTCCACACCGGCGTCGCCGAGTGCGTCGCCCATCCGAGCGCCCCCGCCATGAGGAGGTAGAAGGAGCCGAACGCAATCACCGCTAGCGACCCGCGCAGGCGCTCGCCGAAGCTCGCCCCCTTCCCCACGCCAGTCGCGAGGTTCAAGAAGGCGTAGGAGTGCAGCAGCAGGAACTCGAGCACCATCCCCACGAAGAGCGCGCGGGCAAGCGCGGCCGGCACCCGCCCCGGGACGAGCCAGACCGCGAAGTAGGCCCCAGCCGTCAGGAACCGCGGCGCCAGCGCTGTGATCGCGGCCCAGGCCGAGGTCGCGCTGCCCTCCGCACTCCGCGCGCGAGCCAAAGACGTTTCGAGAGGCGAGGAAGCTCGGCTCATCCCTGTCCAGAACGCATTTCGCGTGGGAACGGTGCCATGAGCCGTCCCCGAAGGGCAAGCTGTTCGCCGGCTGCGGGACGCCCGACCTCAGAAGCCGTCTGACGCCGTATCATCCGCCGGTGCCTCGCGGCTTGCGGCTCGACCGGCTCGGGATCCTGTGGACGCTCTATTTCGTCCAGGGGTTGCCGTTCGGTTTTCAGGCGACCGCTCTGCCGGTCTACCTGCGCTCCTCCGGCATGAGCCTCGCCGGCGTCGGCCTGGCGACCGCGCTGGCGCTCCCCTGGTCGCTCAAGCCCCTCTGGGCGCCGCTCATCGATCGCTACGGAAGCGCCCGGCTCGGAAGGCGAAAGTCCTGGATCCTGCCGCTCCAGGCGCTCCTCGCGGTGACCTGCTTCGCGGCGGCCAAGGTGCCGCCGAACGACGGACTCGCGTCGCTCCTTTGGCTGGTGCTGGCGATGAACCTGCTTGCCGCGACGATGGACATCGCCGTCGACGGCTTCGCCGTCGACGTGCTCACGACCCGCGAGCTCGGCCACGGCAACATCGCGCAGGTCGTCGGCTACAAGGCGGGAATGCTGACCGGCGGCGGGCTCCTCGTCTGGGCGAGCGGCACGATCGGCTGGACGGGGCTCTTCGTCTCCATGGCCGTTCTCGTGACGCTGTCGCTGCTGGTGACCCTCTCGTGGGACGAGAACGCAGTCGTTCTGGAGAACAGGCCGCCTGCGGAGCCAGCGGCGCCAGCGGAGCCAGCGCCGCACCGCAGGACGGGCGAGATCCTCGCCGCGCTGCGCCGAGCGGTGACCAGTTCAGGCGCGGGCTGGCTGATCCTCTTCGTCGGCACCTACAAGCTGGGCGAGTCGATGGCCGACACGATGTTCAAGCCGTTCCTCGTCGACGCCGGCTACCGCGAAGCGCAGATCGGTCTCTGGGTCGGCACCTGGGGAATGCTCTGTTCGATCGCCGGTTCGGTGGGCGGCGGCCTGCTGGCGCGCCGAATGCCGCTTCTGCGCGTCGTCGGCTGGTGCGCCGTGGCGCGCGCGCTGCCGGTGGCCGGCGAGTGGTGGCTCACCCAGGTCGATCCGACGCCGAGCCGGATCCTCGCCGTGACCTGCTTCGAGCACCTCTTCGGCGGCGCGCTCACCACGGCGATGTTCGCCTACATGATGAGCCGCGTCGACCGGCGGATCGGCGCCACCCACTACACGCTGCTCGCCGCGGTCGAAGTCTGGGGCAAGCTCCCGGCCGCCTGGCTCTCCGGCTTCATCGCCGCCCGGGCGTCGTACGCCACCCTGTTCGCCGTCGCGACCGTGCTCTCGGTCGCATTTCTCGCTCTGCTCGCTCCGCTCGCTCGCAGCCATTTCCGCAGCCAAGCCCGCAACCTGCCGCCCTAGCCGGCCGGCGGCAGCCTCGAGGCTCTGGCTTACTTCCCCTTCGGCGGCGCGAGGTCGGTGTTCGGGTTCTTCACCTTGTCGCTGGCGGTGAGGCCGGAGACGATCTCGATCTTGATGCCGTCGGAGATGCCCGTGGTGATTTCGCGGCGCTCGAACTTCTGCGGCGCGGTCTCGACCTCGACGTAGGGCTTCTCGCCTTCGAACTGCAGCAGCCCCTCGTCGAGCGCCAGCACCTGCTCGCGCTTCTCGAGCACGATGTCGGCCGAGGCGCTGTAGTTGGCGCGGATCAGCATCTCCTTGTGCGGCGCGAGCGCGGCGCGGATCTCGAACTGGATGGCGCCGTTCTCCTCCACTCCCTTGGGGGCGATGCGCTCGAGAGTGGCGTGGATCTTGTTCTCCGGCAGGGCGCCGATCGTCAGCTCGAGGTCCATCCCGGGCCTGATCTTGCCGACCTCCGACTCGTCCACCTTGCCCTTGAAGATCAGATCGTCGAGGTCGGCGATCGAGGCGATCGTCGTGCCGTCGTTGAAGTTGTTCGACTCGATCACCGAGTTGCCGACCTCGAGCGGCACCTCGAGCACCGTGCCGCCGATCGTCGCCTTGACCACCGTCGTCGAAGCCGAAGCCATGCGCACGCTCGTCCCCTTGCGCACGATGTCGAGATTGTCCTGCGCCCCCTTCAAGTCCTCCTTCGCCTGCTCCCAGGCGATCTCGGAACGCTGGAAGTCGGCGGCCGAGATCGTGCCGTCCTCGACCAGGTTCTTGTTGCGCTGATAGTCGCGCTCGGCGTCGCCGAGGGCGATCTTCGCCTTGTTGACCCGCGACTCGGCGGAGGAGAGCGAGACCATGTTCGGGATCACCCGCACTTTGGCGACCAGATCTCCCTGCTTCACGATCTGGCCGGGCTCGACGTAGAGCTCCTCGATGATGCCGGAGATGAGCGGCTTGATCTGCACCTCCTTGCGCGGCACCACCGCCCCGGTCGCCACCGTCTTGCGGACGATGTCGCTGGTGGAAGGCGAAGCCGTCTGGTAGACCACCGGCTTGGTCTGCGACTTGTTGAACAGGAAGACGCCGGTCGCGATGACGACCGCCGCGAACAACAGTGCCGCAAGGATTCCGAGGACCTTCTTCATCGCGTGTTCTCCACCTGACTGAAAAGTGACGGCAGCCGACCCTTCGCCGGCCGCGGATTCGAATCTCTAGTCGCTGCGCAGCGCCGCCATCGGCGTGATCGAAACCGCCCGGCGCGCCGGCGCGAAGCCGGCGAGGACGCCGGACACGACCAGCACGGCGAGCGCCTGCAGCGCTACTTCGAGCGTGACACCGGGATTCTGGAACATCTGCGGCTCGCCGCTCGCCCCCGCGCCGGGGAGCAACCGGTTCACCAGCTCGAGGACACCGACACCGGCGGAAAGACCGAGGAGGCCCGAACCGAGGGTGAGGATCACCGCCTCGAGGACGATCTGGCCCTGGACCTTCCACGGCGTCGCGCCGATCGCCCGCCGCAACCCCAGCTCCTTGGTGCGCTCGCGGACGATGATGAGCATGATGTTCGAGACACCGATGGCGCCGGCGGCGAGGGTGCCGACGCCGACGATCCACATGAGGAACTTGATACCGACGAAGAGCCCCTGGATCTTGGCGTACTCCTCTTCGAGGTTGAAGTGGCCGATGCCGCGGTTGTCCTGCGGCGACACCTTGTGGCGCGCGCGCAGGATGTCGAGGACCTTCTTCTCGGCCACCGAGGCCGGCACGCCGTCCACCGAGGTCACCGCCAGCCACTGCACCTGGTTCATGGCGTTGAAGGCCTGCTGGTAGGTCGAGAACGGCACGAAGATGGTCTCGGCGTCCTGCTGGCCGTCGTTGCCGCTCTGGCGGGAA
>Ga0138256_10007161_pt1 | contig 11780 bp, 11 predicted proteins | sample KNB2016incub_MG_FD_105486 | JGI IMG/M metagenome (GOLD analysis project Ga0138256, IMG submission 105486) | Active sludge microbial communities from wastewater in Klosterneuburg, Austria - KNB2014incub_MG | ecosystem: Engineered > WWTP > Activated sludge > Unclassified | place: Austria...
CTTTGTTTGTCTCGACAACAACATTTTACGGGAATATTGATTATAAGTGCATTCTTTTTTTGAAAAAACATAAAAAAATGCTGTGGTGAGTTTTACCCCACCCCAACATTTATTATAGAGCCAATAAAAATAAACAAACGGGATATCAACTATAGTTGATATCCCGTTAATTTATTTTTGTATCAACGCTTTTAAATGCGTATAACTCACATCCATCGTCGTCTTAATTGGTAACGCAAGTTTTCTACTTTGGATAAAGGCGCCATGATAATCTGAGCCACTTGTGATGACAAGTGCATTTTTGCTGCAATAATCCAGATAATAGGCACTCTCTTCTTCCGACTGAAAATAAGGGCTGTAACACTCAATACCCTGTACCCCAAGTGATACGAGTGCATCAAGCATTTCATTAGGCAGACTTAACCCACCATAATAGGCCGGTGGATGCGCCAAGACTAGCAAATAACCAAGTGCCTGAAGCTTTGGAATCACAATATCATAAGGTTCAAATGTGAGCGGTTTACCAAATGCATCAATCAATCTAAAAAACTCAGACATTGAGCCTACTAACCCTCTATCCATAAGATAGTTTAGAGCTTTCCAACCACCGCGTGTTGGCTCATGTGTATATTGGTCAAAATCAAATGTACAGCCATATCTTTCACAAGCAAAGGTCACAAGAGCTAAGTTGTGCGCCTCTCGAATCGCTTGATTGCGAAGCAGAATTTCAGCGAGCGCATCATCTTCCGTACTGACGCCATAAGTAAGGATGTGAAGTTCCTTTCCTTCAAATGCTACTGATATTTCAACACCTGGGATAAAGTCGACCGCTTCTTCCTTTGCAAGTGAGGCCATCTCTTTGATATTTTCAACACTATCATGATCCGTAACTGAGAATAGCGATACGCCTTTGAGCTTTATTTCAGCCATAAGTGCTTCAGGCGTCAGTGTTCCATCAGACGCTGTTGTGTGTATATGAAGGTCCACAACGTCTCTCATTGGAACCATTTTGTTTGATTCATTATTTTCAAAACTTATCATTAATTCACTCCAATTGTTTTCTATAAACAACCAATAACCACTTGCCAAATCATATGATCCAAACCTTCGCCCCAATAGTCCTTTAAAATAATTTTAGGGACGCCAAACTTATGTGCCCAAACTTTTTGAGCATTTCCATAACCGCTATCTAAACAAAACACTTGAATGCCCTGTTTTTTAAGCACATCGCAGATAGCTTTAAGCATTATTGTCGCGATACCGAGGTTGTGATATTCAGGGTCGACAAAAACAGAACCAATTTCGGGCAATGTACTTAAATAGGCATCACCGGCTTCTTTGATCAAAGCGTTTGCCGGACCAAATTCGATGGTCCCCACAATTTTATCATCCATTTTAGCAATGAGAAAATGCCTCTTTTGTCCACCGCTTTTATGATCCTGGTTTAAGTATTTGATTTTGGTTTTAATCTCCAGTTCTAAATCTTCAGCCATATCATTTATTCCGTTTGATTCAAACGTGTAGGTAAGTACCTTTTTAAAAAAACGGCTTGTTTCTTCTAAGTCTTCCAGTCTAGGTCTGTCAATCTTAATTTCAGTAGCTTTACAATACGATACCCTATCAAGTTCATAAACCGCCATTTCGCAAAGCAAAGTGCCGTCTTTAGAACACGCCTCTCTTGATTTGCTCACAAAGCGCATGCCACTTTTCATCATAACTTTACCGGATGCAACGTTACGTTCGTCGTATTTAGCCGTGATCCTTTCAAAGCCAACTACTTCAAACAAGTACTTTACGATCGCCTTTAGGGCTTCAGACATAACGCCCTCACCCCAATATGCCTTCGAAAGACAATAGCCTATTTCGCAGCTAGACGCTGCTTCCGACATACTGACAACCGTAATCCCGCCAACTGCCTGATTTGCATGCTTCAAATGGATGGTCCAGTTATAAACTTTTGAATTCTCATATTGCGCTTCCCAGATACTTAATATTTCTTTTGTAAATTCTAATGAAGGATGTACATGCCATGTCAGATAACGCACAACATCGGGGTCACTTGCCCAATTATCAAATACAGCCTTTGCATCTGTTTCCGCAAATGGTCTTAATATGAGTCGCTTTGTTTCGATGATTGTTGTGCCTTTATGACTCAGCATATGCCCTCCAAATGATAATTTTAGTTTTTATGTCAAAAAGATCTCTATGCGCTCTTTATCCCTTCCAACATTGTTGCGTTTTAGCCTTATAGATCCAATTTCTCCCGTTTGTTTAATATGTGTACCGCCACAGGGCACTTTTGCAAATCCATCAATTTCCCAATATCGATTCTCTTGTGTGGCGTCAGAAAAAGCACTTACAATACTTAAATTGCGTTCAATAAGATCTTGAATATTTTGTAGAAGAACAGGAAAAATCACATTGATATTTCCAACCCAAATAAAATCGACTCGGGCTTTGTCCTCTGTAATATTTGCGCCCACTTTTTCTGGATGACCATAATTTTGATAGACAAGTTCAAGTACAAGTTCCGCTGCAAAATGCAACCGCATCAATTTGTAACGTTTTTCCCATTCGATACACAGCATCACATTATCGCCAACTTGTAGCTCATGGCCACTTGGGAGTGTATAGTAAATTTCATGATCGACATTTTTTGCATTTATAACCGGAAGCCCTTTAATCGTTCCTGAGTCGGATTGTTGGCCTCCAGAAAAAGCATATATAATAGTCTGATCAAGCGTTATCTCGTCACCATTCACACTGGTCACGATGGCTTCAAGCGCCTTCAAATAAGGATAACATTTTTACACACCCCATCAGTAGCCTCCTATCTTCTAAATCGACTGGCGAATCAGCGCCGTAAAAACATCGCCATATTTTTCAAGTTTTGATTGTCCAACACCTGAAACATCTAAAAAAGCATCAAGGGTCGTTGGTTGTTTGGTGCACATGTCACGCAGCGATGCATCCGAAAAAATGATATATGCCGGAACACGCTGCTTTGAAGCAAGCTGCGTTCTCAAATCTCTGAGTTTATCATATAATGATGCATCCAAACTGTCCACGGACACACTTTTGCTTCCTTTTTTAGTCTTTTTGCTTTTCTTACCTTTTTTGCCAGTTTTACCGCTACTGCTGTCATCGTCATAGTCTCTAGTAGGCATTTTAACAACTTCTTTTGGAAGTTTCATAAATACTGGGTCGCGTTGTTTAATAACCTCTCCTGATTTGTTCGTCAATTCGATGACTGGAAAAGCATCCATGGTAGTGGCTAAGTAGTCTTGGTCTACCAAGTAATCGATGATTTTGTGTAGCCTTCTTGAAGGCACCTCGGCCATGATGTTGTAAGTAGATAAAGCATCCAAACCTAGGCGTTTTATTTTTTCATTGGCACTGCCCCTAAGGACCTCCACAATCATAAGTTTGCCATAACTTCTGTTCATCTTTGACATTCTATAGACACATGATAGGATCTTTTGGGCCTCAAGCGTGATGTCTACCGTTTCAAATGTTGTAAAGCAATTTGAGCAGTTGCCACAATAACTCTGGCTGCGCTCTCCAAAATATCTCAGTATGAATTCTCTCAGGCATTCTGTAGAAGTGCTATAATATGTCATCAATTTAAGACGTTCTAAATCCTTCTCTTTAATTTGCGCGCGCACGCACGCGCTGATTTCTGGGTTTGATTCGGATTGCTCAATCATAAAGCGATTGATTCTCACGTCCTGTCCGCTGTAAAGCAAAATACACTCTGCAGGCTCTCCGTCCCTGCCCGCTCTACCCGCTTCTTGATAATAAGCTTCCATGCTCTTTGGCATATTATAATGCACCACAAATGCCACGTTGGATTTATCGATGCCCATGCCAAATGCATTGGTCGCCACCATGACTTTTTTCCGGTCAAAGATAAAATCGTCCTGATTATCGTGTCTTTCATTTTCTGTTAAGCCGGCATGATAACGCGTGGTGGAATAACCGTCTAAGGCTAGCTTAGCGCATACCTCTTCTACTGATTTGCGCGTGGCACAATATATGATGCCGCTTTTTTCCTCAAAGTCATGCATGCTTGCGAGAAGTGTTTTATACTTATTTTCAGGTTTGATGACACTGAAAGTCAAATTCGGTCTGTCGAATCCAGTCAAAGTGATATATGGATCGTTTAAATTTAAAAGTCGTGTGATATCTCCACTCACTTCTGACGTGGCCGTTGCAGTAAATGCCGCCACAACCGGTCGTTTGGGCAAGCTTTCAATAAAATTACCAATTTTCAAGTAACTTGGCCTAAAATCTTGCCCCCATTGAGAGACACAATGTGCCTCATCTATGGCAATAAAATCAATGTCGACTTGCTTCATGAGCCTTATAAAATCATCGGTCATCAACCGCTCAGGTGCTACATAGATTAATTTATAGGCCCCGCTTTGTGCACTTTTATAGACCTGAGCATAGTCGAATGCTGATAAGGTGCTATTTATAAAAGCGGTCTTAACACCTGCTTGAAGCAGTGCGCCCACTTGATCTTTCATAAGAGAAATCAGTGGGGATATAACCAGTGTTACCCCCTCAAATGAAAGCGCGGGCACTTGGTAACAAATCGATTTTCCTGCGCCTGTTGGCATGATGCCTAGGGCATCTCTACCCGATATGATATGTGATATAAGGTCGCCTTGACCCGCTCTAAAAGAATCATGACCAAATACTTGTTTAAGAATTTTAGCCGGATTTGTCACAGTTTTATGCCTCATTATTATGTCCCATTTTGATGTCCATCCGTTTTTATTTTTATCACTCTCTTATTATACATGAGTGAAGGCCTTCTTTCTATGACCTAAACAATGGGTTTAGGTTTATTTGATTGCTGTAACTCTAGACGTTCAAGCGAAGTCCCTGTATAATTATACTTATACTATATAATTCAAATTACTTGGGAGGCCTCACAATGCTCGATTTTTTTTCAGGGTACAGCCCCATTATTCAAGCGCTTATTGCCACACTTTTTACCTGGTTTGTAACAGGACTCGGTGCATCACTTGTTTTTTTCTTTAAAGAAATTAATAAAAAAGTATTGGATGCTATGCTCGGTTTCGCAGCAGGTGTCATGATTGCAGCTTCGTTTTGGTCATTATTGGCGCCTGCCATCGAACTTTCTGAACAGATGAACTTGAAACCTTGGTTGCCTGCAGTTATAGGGTTTGCAGCAGGTGGTATTTTTCTTAAACTAGCCGATACACTCACACCGCACCTTCACCTTTTCCAACCAATTGAAAATGCTGAAGGCATTAAAACCAGTTGGCAAAGAAGCGTGTTACTCGTTATGGCCATTACTCTACATAACATTCCTGAAGGTTTGGCTGTTGGCGTTGCTTTTGGTGCAGCTGCAGCAGGTATGCCATCCGCTACAGTGGCAGGCGCTATTGCACTGGCCATCGGTATCGGTCTTCAAAATTTTCCTGAAGGTGCTGCAGTTTCCATCCCACTCAGACGCGAAGGTTTAAGCCGTACCAAAAGTTTTTGGTATGGTCAATTATCGGGTATGGTTGAGCCATTTGCAGGCGTTGTAGGTGCAGCAGCCGTATTTTTCGCTAGGCCACTTTTGCCTTATGCTTTATCATTTGCGGCTGGCGCCATGATCTATGTTGTTATTGAAGAGTTGATACCGGAAAGTCAAACGTCTGGAAACAGCGATATTGCTACCCTTGGTACAATGGCCGGATTTATCGTCATGATGTTCCTAGATGTTGCGCTTGGCTAATAGTCACTACACCGCTTCATACATGGATTTTATTAGAAATATAAAAAGAGATTTCTTGGGCATTCGCCTGAGAGATCTCTTTTTTATGTTATCTTTTACAGTTCGAGTTGTTACGCCCATTAAGTGTACAAATCTTTAGTTTCTGAATTTCTTACGAATCACATCAAAACGCTGAAAACAGATAAAAACCAAACTTGCAGCAATGACTACCAATGCAAAACTAACGGTGGCGATTACAATTGGGTACGCAAGATCAAAACCCGAATGTGATGTATGCTTAATCATGATGCCAACATACGCCCACAAAATCACCACGCCGTAGCCAATATCTTTAAATTTTAGAATCGTCTTTATTGCAATTGAAAGACCTACTATTAAAATAATACTTGTCCATAACTCTTCAGCTAGGCCAAAGCCCTTCCAATTCAAGCTGACAAGCCATGTTGTAACATTTGCTATCGTTGCAACGGTAATCCAGCCAAAGTATAAACTGAACGGCACTTGAATCCATCTGCGCTCATGAGCGGTAAGTTTCGCTGTGTGTAGCAATAAATTGCATTTTATCAATGCGACAAGTATGATGAGCATGCAGATTAACGAGAGACCAATTCGATCAAAATGCCATAGAAAAATCCATGCCGTATTGGCGATATTTGATAGGGTAAACCAGATGCGCATTTTTTGTACCATCGCACCTGTTTCAGGCGAATAAAATTTTTGACGAAACTGGAATAAAACATGCCCGCCAAGTGCGAGGTATATGATCGCCCAAACTGCAAAAGTAATACCTGCAGGCGCAAAGAGATTGCCATAGGCATCCGAAACAGCTCCAGTGCTAACATTGTTAAGTGGTAGAATATTAGCAAGTGCGTTTGAACCTATCATAATGACAAAAGTCACTGTCACAATAACTTTCATTATCCATCCATTTTTATTAGTCGTTTGGTGCATCATTGCATCTCCTTAGTTGTCATGGTCAAGTTTTTTAAGTTCATGTGAGGTTGCTAAAATACATGCAAATGCGCCCGTCCAAGTTGTTGTCACAATACCCCACCAGATGCCGACGAGACCCCAGCCGAACACTTTTCCAAATAGAGTAAACAGAATGAGTGGCATTACAATTTGTCGATAAAGGCCAATCCAAATAGCATAGTGCGGTTTCTTAATTGCCTGTAAGATTGAGAGCCCAATATTCAGTATAATATATGCGTTAAAAGCAATAAATTCGATTCTCAAATACCTGGCACCTTCAAAGATAACTTGTTTATCATCGTTGAAAGCCCCAATTAAAATTGAAGCCAATGGAAAAATAATTATCATGCCAACAGTCATAATTATCATACCTAATTTAAGGCCTTCTGTATAGGTCAATCTGACACGTTTGTAGTTTTTTGCCCCATAATTTTGCCCAGCAAGGGTTACAACAGCCGTGTTCAAGCCTATTGCTGGCAAAAGTGCCAATTGTTCGATACGCATACCGACACCATACCCGGCAATTGCAGCATCACTTCCATGCTTATAGATAAAATAGTTAATCACGAAAACGCCTAATGCCATTGTGAGCATATTGAGCGAGGCTGGAATGCCTTGTGATAAAATCTCTAACTGTAATTTGAGTTTAATGCTTGCACGTTTAAATATGGATGCATCAATATCAAGCATTTTCAAACATTTATAAGTGAGATAGATGTTCCCCATTATTTGAACGATTACAGTTGCTAGGGCGACGCCAAATGTTCCCATTCTAGGTAGTCCAAACGCGCCATAAATGAATAACGGATCTAACACCAAGTTTATAAAAAACCCCGCAATCAAGTAATTTCGATACGGTTTCGTGATCCCTCTCGAAGATAGAAATGCACTCAAGGCTGAATTGAGCGCAAAGAATAAAGTGCCGGCATAAATGCCCCTTACATAATAAGTGCCTTGTAAAAGGGTATCCCCACGGGCACCTAATAAAGCCAACAATTTTGGTGAAATGATGTAGCCCAAGATACCGATGATGATACCTACACCAAGTGTTAACGCAAGGCCATTGACTGTCAAAGCTCTAACACCTTGTTCATCTTTTCTGCCATATGCAATAGAAAGTAGCGCTGACAATCCGGTACCAAGTCCTCCAATAATCGCAATCAAAATAAAAAATACAGAAAATGATAATGACATACCCGCAAGGGATGCTGTACTCAACCGACCGGCATAATACGTATCGACAACATTAAACATTGTATTAAAAAACAGCCCGACACTTACTGGCACTGCCATCGTCAAAAGCTGTTTTTTTAAATCTCCAATTGTGTAATCTTCAAGTGGCATAGACACATCCTTTCAATTTGTTAAATGGATTGGTATGTCTCTTTTTTACCCGAATCTGGCCCAATTAATCATAACATATTTAGACTATTCTGCGACCATATCTTCTCTAAGTTTGCACACATCAACCCATCCATGGGCATTTGAATATTCAGCCATCTCATCAGTCGTTACTTTAATTGCAGATTTGCTGCTCCCACAAGCTGGGTAGACAAAATCGAAGCGCTTAAGTGATGCATCGAGCATGATTTTGATGGGTTTTTCAATACCAAACGGGCAAACACCGCCCACTGCATGCCCCGTATAAACTAAGACTTCATCCGCTGTTAACATACGCGCTTTAAAGCCAAATGTATTCTTAAATTTGGTATTATCAATTTTTGCATCACCTGCCACAACAATAAGCATAGCGCTTTCGCCATCTCTTAAAGTAAGTGTTTTAGCAATTTTAGCTGGTTCTACACCGACCGCTTTTGCAGCCAATTCAACCGTTGCACTAGAAACTTCAAATTCCATAATGTCATCTTCACGATGCCATTTTTCAAGATGCGCTCTTACATGTTCAATTGCCATATTATGCCTCCTCATCTGTTTTGATAATCGCCTTTAGAGCTGCTTTTATGTCGCCTTTTACCAAACCGCCATGATAACAAATAATGCGTTCAATATCAAAATTCAAAAGATTTATAGCAGATTCTCTCGCCATTACTGAATCTAGTGAATATTGAGGGTTTGCAATCTTAAGGACGCCTTTTTCTGCAATAAGTGCATCACCGGAAACCAACGTCTTATCCCCTTTGACATATACAGAAATATGGCCTGGCATATGTCCAGGGGTTGCTACAATAACAATATCTCCTGCTGTATCGATACAATCCCCATCATTTACCAAGACATCGACTTTCACCGGCTCAATAGATGCCAAATAACTATGAAACCCATCCGCCCACACCTTGCGTTCCGGTGGATAGGTGTCATAGAGTGCTTCAGATTTCTGAAGTCTCAAAGATTTTATGAACCCTTCGATATAAGGTGCTTCAATTGGCGATGCAATCACTTTTATTTGTGGCACCAGTCTTTTGAGTTCTGCCAGTGACCCATAATGGTCGTGATCGTGATGTGTGATAATCACTTTCGTCAAATCACTCAACTTGAAGCCCTCCATTTCAAACGCTTCAGATAAGTTGCTTATAATTCCAGGCGTTCCACAATCGACGAGTATCAATTCTTCACCACTGATAATTAATGCTGGTGAGCAATACATCACCAAATCTCTCGCGACAACGCGTAAATTAAGTACTCTTGAATAAGCCATATTAACCTCCGTTATCTGTAATCAAACTATGTTTTATCTTCCCCAATCCCCAATTTTGCCATCTTCTTATAGAGTGCCGTTCGATGTATGCCGAGTAAAGCCGCAGCACGTGTTCGACTTTGGCTGCTTTGTTCGATTGCATTCTGGATGAGTTTTCTTTCTACTGCGTCCATCATGGTGTACAAATCGCCCTGCAACACTGAATCGTCAATAATATCGCGTTTGGTGATGTTGGTCTTATCACCTTCTATTAAATGTGCAATATAGTCCGGTAAATCACTGACAATAATATGTTTCGTTTTTGCAAGGCTGACTGCACTTTCTATGACATTGCGCAACTCTCTGACGTTGCCTGGCCATGGATAGGCTTCCAAAGCGTTCTTTGCTTCCTTGGAAAAGCCTTCGGGACAATTTGGATAATCTTTTGAAAACTGTTCTATAAAATGATTGGACAAAAGGTTCACATCGCGCTTACGGTCTTTGAGCAATGGCAGTTTTAAATTAACGACATTGAGCCTATAATAAAGGTCACTTCTGAAACGACCCGCTTTAACGAGTTCGTGGAGATCCTCATTTGACGCCGCTATAAACCTTACATCGATGTTGATACGTTGATTGCCGCCAATGCGCTCGATTTCTCGTTCCTCAATGGCTCTAAGCAACTTAGCCTGCACCTCTAGGGGCAGTGAACTCAGTTCATCTAAAAATATAGTGCCACCATTAGCCACTTCAAATTTGCCAATGCGTCCATGTGTGGATGCGCCCGTAAATGCACCGGGTTCGTAGCCGAAAAGTTCAGATTCAAACAAATCTTTTGGGATACTTGCACAGTTAATACGGACAAAAGGGCCATATCGCCTTAGACTTCCTTCATGGATAGCATGTGCAAAGTATTCTTTTCCCGTGCCGCTTTGGCCTTCAATACACACGCTGGAGTTGCTAACAGCAGCTTTTTTTGCGCTTTCGATTAGTGCAAGCATCCCTGGGTCAGCAGTAAGAATCTGCTCGAACGAGTATTTAGCAAGGTTGAGACGCTTTAGTTCCTGCTTATATTTTTTAACGTGTTGCTTCATCTGTTCGAGATGATCGGCAAGGTGTTTAACTTCGAGTATATCTTTAAACAAGATGGTGCCCACAGCCCCGACAACTTCACCACCGCGTATGATTGGAATTCTTGACGTGACAACGTTATGCCCCTTAATATTTTGAACATCACCAATTTCTGGCATCCCGGTTTTGAGAACGATATGAAGCCTCGTATTTTCCACGACTTCTGTGACGTGTTTGCCGATGACATCCTCTTCTTTCACATCCAAAAATTTCTCATATTTGAATTTAATAATTTTGCCATCTCTATCGATGATGATTAAGCCTTCATAAGCTTTTTCTATAAATTCATCTAAGATTTCCATTTCCCACTTCAATTGTTCAAATGTTTTTTCCAATCTTATACCTCGCTTTATGCCACATAATTCATATATAAAGTCCGATCGTAATCCACTTAACAAAGCCTGATTGACCAAGTTAGATGAGTCCAATAATGTCCCCGGGCGTGTGAATCACATAATCTGGTTTGAGTTCGAGAAGTTGTTTCATATCGATGAGCGTCCAAGATACGAGAACGGAAGTACAGCCTGCATTGTGAGCCGTTTCGATGTCATGGCCACTATCGCCGACAAAAAGGGTTGTCTTTAAAGCTTCGTGTAGTGACGCCTCTTTAACACCAAGCAGCTTTAGCGCTTTGTAGATACCTTCTGCATGTGGTTTTGCCTGTGTCACATCGTTCAATGATACAGTGACTTCGATGAGATCATGAAGATCAAACTGCTCAATACCATGGTTGATGCCGTGACGTCCTTTATTCGAGACAATACCCGTCTTAATCCCCATATGTTTAAGCTGCCTGAGCATCTCGTCAACGCCTTCATAAATCTTTGTCAAATCGTCTTGTACCCTTCGATATTCCACCCGATACATTTCGACAAGCGTCTGGGTATGCTCAGCAGAAAGAAAAGCCATCTGATCTTGTATGGGTTTACCGAGTATTTGATTGAGTTCATCCGTGTTAAATGGAAGGCCTCTATATTTTATCGAGACATGATTCAGTGATGAAATCACCGCTTCATTGGAATCGATTAAGGTACCATCAAAATCAAATAATGCATATTTTATAGCCACAATGCCTCCTTAAACGCAAAAGCGTTGTTTTTAGAATGATTACTTATAATATATCATAAAAGGGACATGCTGTGTGGTCGTTTTGTAGTAAAATGGCTAATCGAGTAGGAGCTGAATAATTATTTTATTCAGCGTCCTCTCACACCACCGAACGTACCGTTCGGTATTCGGCGGTTCATTAAGCTAACTTTACTTTCTTGTACATTGTAGACATGCTAA
>Ga0138256_10007162_pt1 | contig 11779 bp, 7 predicted proteins | sample KNB2016incub_MG_FD_105486 | JGI IMG/M metagenome (GOLD analysis project Ga0138256, IMG submission 105486) | Active sludge microbial communities from wastewater in Klosterneuburg, Austria - KNB2014incub_MG | ecosystem: Engineered > WWTP > Activated sludge > Unclassified | place: Austria...
GTATTAAGTATTAAGTATTAAGTATTAGGTTTAAAGCGGAATACTAATATTTAAAGATTTCTTAATACGAATCCGGTAAAATTTAGAATTTTATTTTATATTTTTACATTATACCATATACTTAGTACTTAATACTTAATACATAATACCTAATACCAACGTGACCGCCTTAGAAAAGCTCATACACAAAAAAATCTCCCGTAGAGACCTTTTAAAAAAATCCGGAAAGGCATCAGCATTTCTTACAATAGGCTCAATACTTCCGAATGAGTTTTTTAAACTGGAATTATTCAAAGAAAAAAAATCTTGTAGCAAAAACGGATTACGATTCATACCAATAGAGCCTTCAAATGAAGACAGCTTTATTCTGCCGGAAGGTTTTAAATTTGAGATCATCAGAAAGTGGGGAGATAAGATAAACGATACAGAATATTTCGGATTCAATAATGATTTCGTCGGATTTATTCCTTTAGACTTTCTTCAGGGCGGAAATAATTCAAATGACGGACTCTTGGTAGTGAATCATGAATACCCTTCGCCACTTTTCATTAACAATTATACCGACGAAGATTTTAAGAAAGGAAGAATTAAGACAAAAGAGGAAGTTGATAAAGAAAAGAAGAGTGTGGGAATTTCAATATTCCGAGTAAAGAAAGAGAACGGTGAATGGAAATTTATTAATGATGAAAAATATAACCGGATGATCGATGCGGATACACGAATAAAGATCAGCGGTAAAGCTGCCGATTCGGTTGAAATGAAGTCTGCTGACTATGCAACAGGTACTCTCGCCAACTGCAGCGGCGGACTGACTCCATGGGGTACCTTTCTCAGCGGTGAAGAGAATTTCCAGGATCATTTCGCTTCGGATAATGTATGGGAATACAGATGGAATGATGTAGTTAAGGATGCCATCATTGAACATTACGGCTGGGTAGTGGAGGTCGATCCGTTTGATAAAAACTCCGTACCGAAGAAAAGAACTTCACTCGGAAGATTCAGGCATGAGAATGTTGCGATAAGTATTTCGGATAATAAAAAAGTTGTTGCTTACATGGGTGATGATAAAATAAATGAGTGCGTATATAAATTCGTGAGCAGTGGAAGTTATGATGAGAACAACCGTGCATTCAATATGGATATACTTGATGAAGGAGATCTGTATGTTGCCGATTTCAAGAACAGCAAATGGCAGCTGCTGGATTATGACAAGAGAGAAGTACTCAAATCTGCATTCACATCGCAAGCAGATGTGCTGGTCAACTGTGACAGATCATCAAAGCTTGTCGGCGGCACTGAATGTAACAGACCTGAGGACATAGAAATTAATCCTGTTGATAAATCAGTATTCGTTTCTTTTACTAACAATTCAAAGAAAGAGGATTACGACGGAAGCATAGTAAGGATAATTGAGAAGAATAATGATTCCGAAAGTCTTGAGTTTGAATGGGAGGTCTTTGCAACCGGAGGAGTTGCTTCAGGATTTTCGTGCCCTGACAATCTTACATTTGACAGCAAAGGAAATCTCTGGGTTCTTTGTGATGTATCTAGTACAAAGCTGAATAAAGAAAGATACATTCCATTCAAGAATAATTCTTTGTTCATGATTCCCACTACAGGAGAGAATAAAGGCAAGGCATTCCGTTTCGCTTCTGGACCCGATGATTGCGAGCTATGCGGCGGTACATTTACTCCGGATGAATCGACTATGTTTGTATCCGTACAGCATCCGGGAGAGAATTCACTTACACAGGAAAATCCTACTAGCAGGTGGCCGAATTACGGAAATGATATTCCGAGACCGGCGGTGATAGCGATAACAATGAACAATGAACATTGAGCAATGAACAATGAACATTGAGCAATGAACAATGAGTAATAACGTCAATCGTGAATCGTCTTAATACCCAATACTCAATACTCAATACTCAATACCCAATACTCACTTAACCAACATCATCTTCCTCACCTGATTAAAACTCCCTGCCTCGAGCTTATAATAATAAATCCCGCTCGGAAGATTGCTTCCGTCAAATTCAACTTCATAATATCCGGGAGGCTTGATCTCATTTATCAGAGTTTTAACTTCATTTCCCAAAACATCATACACTTTCAATGAAACAAATCCCAAATTCGAAATTCCAAATCCAAAATGCGTAACAGGGTTAAACGGGTTCGGATAGTTCTGAGACAGGTCAAACTTTTCCGGACTTCCTATCACAACTTCATTTGCGAGATAATGATACTCATAATTTCCGTTATAGTCTGTCTGCTTTAACCTGTAATTATATCTTCCGGAATTTAATCCTTCATCGGTAAAGGAATATGAATGAGGATCCTTGACAGTTCCGTTACCCGGAACACTCCCTCTGAATATCCAGTCATTTCTGTTTTCTGATGATCTTTGAACTTCAAAATACGAATTGTTCATCTCAGATGAGGTAGACCAGTTAAGTATAACATTATTTCCCGATACACTTGAAACAAATGAATTCAATTCAACCGGCAGTACAACATCGAATGATATGCTGCAGGTAGTTTCTTGTCCGCATTCATCTATCGAATAGAAAGTTACCGGATGATAACCTTCCTGTCCCGCAACAGGTGTCCAGCTGAAGACACTTGTTACTGTTGTTCCGAAAGATGGCAGTATGGGAGTCATTGTAGCTCCGGCAGGAAGACCAAGAGCATCAAGATATACTCCTCCGGAATCAATTGTAGTTTTTACCGTGAATGAAATATTTTCATTGATGATCTGGCTGAAGGCGCTTCCGCATAACGGTGTCGGTGAAATAAAATATGGATCGGGAACAGATTCACAATGTATAAGAGCAAAATCAACAAAGACATTACAGACAGTTTGATTACCGCTGTTGTCGGTTGCAGTATAGTTAATATAAAAATAGGAAATATCATGTTCCGATGGTATCCAGTAGAAGCTGCTTGAAACGGGATTTCCCGATAATGGAAGAGCCGGAGTCATTTGAGCCCTTGCAGGCAAACCTGTAACAGTTAAAGTAACCGGACCGCCGTCTGCATCAAAAGCTGTCACTGTAAATGTCATTGGCTGACCTGCATATCCCGGGACAAAACCCGTGCAAGGTGTCAGATCTAAGAATTCCGGACTTGAAGAATAAACAGTTACCGGAAAAAATAATTCGGAAATTATTATAAGAATTACTGCTATAGAAAGTAATAATGTCTTCATTTTGATTTCTTTTCTTAAATTATTAATGAAAATTAGATTAATGAGATTCAATTATCAATGTTCAATTGATTTTGATATGTTTTTTAAAATACGACATTGGATCAGATGCTTTTCAAATAAAACATTGACTAAAAATAATTATATAGATTAGGCATATTGTTAAAGGATTTTTAATAAGATTTAAATTGAAATAATATTAGTAAATAAATTTTATAGTCTTATAAAAACTAAAAATAATAATTTATCCATTCTAAGCCGCTCGAGCGGAGTGCAGAAGCTGATGTTATGTCTGTCTATGGCGTTAGTTCTGTTCATAGTTTTAAGCTTAACCGGATCGGAAAAGATAATCAGTATTTTGTACAGCTGGGATCTGTTCTGTCTTTCAATGATCACCATTAACTGGATCATATTTTTCACAACTACAAAAGATCATCTGTATCTGCTGGCAAAGAATCAGGATGAGAGCTTACCTGTTATTTTTATTATAGTTGTTGTAACCGTTTGCTTCAGTTTACTTGGAACAGTGTTTCTTATCATCAATAAGGACATTAACAGTTTAATTGTAGCTCTGCTGGGTGTAGGACTTTCATGGTTTCTGCTTCATACGATCTTCACCATACGATATACACATTTGTTTTATGACTTCAGTGATATGAAAAGCGGCACTCATTTTGGCGGTCTGGATTTTCCAAAAGAAAAAGAGCCGGATTATATAGACTTTGCTTACTTCTCATTTATAATAGGGATGACCTTTCAGGTTTCGGATGTACAGGTGACATCTCGCAGAATCCGCAGACTGGTGCTGATGCATGGGCTCATCTCTTTTGTATTTAATGCGATCATTGTTGCCCTGACAATAAGTATACTTGCCAATCTGAAGTAACGGATTTGGAATTTGGGATTTCGGATTTGGGATATATTGATTTTAGATTTTAGATTTAAAAACCATTCTATCTCTTTTGTTATTTTTTTCCTCAATCATCTTTTTTCTTTTGTCACACTCTTTGTTTTTGTCATCCTGAGCGAAACGAAGGATCCACTTTCAATGATCATTACAAATCCGGGTTTGCTATATTGCGATTAAAAAAAAGAATTAACTGTAGTTAAAAGTTCTTTTGCCCTGCTCAAATGGTAAAAATTAAAAAAGCTTATTTCAATTGCATACAAAGATAAGAAAAATTATATTTGCTCTGTGAAAAATTACATTCTGAAAATATTTACAGTTTATATGATAATTCTGGTACTGTTACCGTGTGCGGATGTATGCTTTACAAATGCCTGCATTGCCAATGATAAACTTCATATCGAACAGAATTCCCACGAAGATGAACACTGCAATGACCTTTGTTCTCCTTTATGTGTCTGCCTTTGCTGCAACGAGGTAACTTCAGTCAGCGAAATTTACATATTTGAACATTTCAATAATCAGACAACCTTTTTCCAGTCGGATAATTTACATTCTTCTTATCACTATTTAGAATCCATTTCACCGCCTCCGAAAGCATAAATTAATATTCATTTCAGTAATTTTCTTCTCACAGTAATATAATTACTGTGAAAGTACTGTTTATCCCGAAATTGTACGTTGAAATATTTAACCTAAATGATCTGATTGATATTAGTGAATAAAGGTAAATATTTTAAAGTTTATTACGGATTCATTCAAAATTAATTTATGCTTAATAAAATAATTGCTTTCTCCATAAAGCAAAAGATCGTCATAGGTTTCTTTGTACTGGTACTGATAATCCTCGGAATTTATTCAGCAGCTAAACTGCCGATAGATGCTGTACCTGACATTACTAATAATCAAATACAGATAATCACTTCGAGTCCTACTTTGTCAGCTACTGAAACAGAAAGATTCATTACTTATCCTGTTGAAATTGCAATGAAGAGCCTGCCGGAGATAATCGAGCTCCGCTCAGTTTCTAAATTCGGAATATCAGTTGTGACGGTTGTATTTGAAGATGATGTCGATATTTACTTTGCAAGGAATCTTGTCTTTCAGAAATTAAGTGAAGCGGGTGAGAACATTCCCGATGGTCTGGGGAAACCTGAGATGGCTCCCGTGAGTACGGGCTTAGGTGAGATATATCAGTATGTCGTGAGGAACAAAGATCAGGAAGACACAACTTACAATGACATGGAACTTCGGACAATACAGGACTGGATAGTGAAAAGGCAGCTGCTTGGTACAGAAGGCGTTGCAGACGTGAACAGCTTCGGCGGATTTGAACAGCAGTATCAGATACTTGTCAATCCCGATGAACTGAAAAGCTTTGATCTCAGTCTGCGTGAAGTTTTCGAGGCTGTTGTGAATAATAACGGCAACTCCGGAGGTGGATTCATAGAGAAGCAGTCTGATCAATATTCCATCAGAGGCATAGGTCTTATAGAAAAAATTGAAGACCTTCAGAAAATTGTTTTAAAAAGCGAACACGGCAATCCCGTATTTCTCAGGCAAGTAGCTGAAATAAAATACGGGAGAGGTTTAAGAGTTGGCGGGGTTACGCAGGACGGCAAAGGAGAAGTTGTTACCGGTATTGTAATGATGCTTAAAGGTGCCAATTCCCGCGAGGTTGCGAATACAGTTCACAATAAGATAGAAGAAATAAAACCATCGCTTCCTGAAGGTGTTGTAATAGAAGAATTTTATAACAGGGAAAATCTTGTTGACAAGACAATTTCCACGGTAAAATATAATCTGACCGAAGGAGGAATTATAGTTGTAATCGTACTTGTGCTTTTGCTCGGAAATCTTCGTGCCGGATTTATAGTCGCTTCGGTAATACCATTATCAATGCTCTTTGCAATAATAATGATGAATGTTTTTAAAGTTTCAGGAAATCTTATGTCTCTAGGCGCTATTGATTTCGGTCTTATCGTTGACGGTTCCGTGATCATTGTGGAAGCGGTGCTGGTTGCAATTACAGCGAAGATTCATTTAAAAAAAAGAACATTAAGTAAAGAAGATTTCGATGATACCATATTCTCCTCATCTTCCGGAATTATAAAATCTGCAGTGTTTGGCATACTTATAATACTGGTAGTTTACCTTCCTATCTTTGCACTTGGAGGTATCGAAGGAAAGATGTTCAAGCCCATGGCATTCACAGTCGGTTTTGCTCTAACGGGAGCTTTGCTTCTGTCCATCACATATGTTCCGATGATGTGCTCTCTTATTTTAAAAAGAAATTTATCCGAAAAGGAAACCATAGCCGACAGGTTCATTAACCGGCTGAAAAATATTTATATTCCCTCACTTGAGATTGCATTGAGAAAAAAAGTTTTCACGATCTCATGTGCAGTTATCATTCTTTTAATCAGCCTGTTTTTATTTACAAGATTAGGCGGTGAATTCATTCCTAAACTCGATGAAGGAGACATTGCCTATCAGATCGTCAGGCTTCCGGGAGTATCACTTACTGAATCTATAAATATCGGAACCCGTCTTGAAAAGATATTGATGGAAAATTTTCCTGAAGTGAAGACGGTCGTGACTAAGACAGGCGCACCCGAACTTGCGACAGATCCGATGGGACCTGAATTCAGCGACGTCATTGTGATTTTAAAACCAAAGGAAGAATGGGTCTCAGCGGATTCTAAAGAAGAGCTTGTTGAAAAGATGCATAACAGGCTTTCCGAAGTACCGGGGATCGGATTATCATTTACCCAGCCGATAGAACTGCGCTTCAATGAATTAATGTCCGGAGCACGGGGAGATATTGCAGTGAAGATCTTCGGTGATGATCTAACGTTACTGTCGGAGAACGGAAGCAAAGTCGCTGAAATAATGGAAGAAATACAGGGAGCAGAGGACGTATCCGTTCAGCAGATAGAAGGTCTGCCTCAGCTTCAGATAAAAATCCTGAGAGATAAAATTTCAATTTACGGAATAAGCATTGAAGATGTAAACGATGTGATTGAAACGGCGCTTGCCGGAAAAAATTCCGGAGTTGTATTTGAAGGCGATAAAAAATTTGACATAATAATAAAGTACAATGACAGCTATAAAAATAACATCAGTGAAATTAAAAATATTCTGGTCACATCAAAAAACGGCTATACGATACCTTTATCACTGCTTGCTGATATAGATATCAAAGAAGGACCTGCGGAGATAACGAGAGATAACGGCAAGAGAAGGATAATAATACAGGGAAACGTAAGGGGAAGGGATATAGAAAGTTTCGTGAATGAACTCAAAGCAAAAATCGCTTCAGACATAAAACTGCCGCCGGGATATGTAACGGAATTCGGAGGTCAGTTCAAGAATCTCGAAAGCGCTAGAGAAAGGCTTCTCATTGCCGTGCCTGTCGCCCTGATGCTGATATTCGTTCTTCTGTTTATAACATTTAATTCTATCAGACAGGGATTGCTTGTATTTTCAGGAATACCGTTTGCCGTGGTAGGAGGAATTTTCGCCCTGCTGATAAGAGGTCTTCCTTTCAGTATTTCTGCAGGGATCGGATTCATAGCATTGTTCGGAGTAGCAGTACTAAACGGAATTGTAATGATAGCATATTTCAACCGGCTGGAAGAGGAAGGGATAAGCGATGTTCATGAAAGGATAATAAAGGGAACAACATCAAGATTAAGACCGATATTAATGACAGCGATGGTAGCTTCTCTTGGTTTCATTCCCATGGCTATATCAGCCGGAGCCGGAGCGGAAGTTCAAAGACCGCTGGCAACCGTCGTGATTGGGGGACTGATCTCATCAACATTGCTGACACTGATAGTTCTTCCTGTGCTGTATGGAATTTTTTGTAACAAAAATAATACTGGATATACTCTTAAAGAATCATAAAAATATTTTTTAATATATAAATCAAGGAATCATGAAAGAATTCGTAAGAAAAAATAAAATAAAGTTATTCGTAGCCTTACTGGGTATACTCTTTTCCGCCTATATCATAAACGGAATCAGGGAACACAGCATTATTCCTGACCACATTCATTCAATAGACGATAAAGCGCCGGAAGAAAGAACCGACTCGGATAACATAACCATACTTGAGCGATCTCTGCAAAAAGATCCTGAAAACATTGCCATAATGATAGAACTTGCCGGTCTGTATATAAAGACTGATAATGAAAAATCAGCAAAGAAGATGCTGAATAAAATTATTGAGATAGATCCATATAATAAAGAAGCTATTGAAAAGCTCAAACAGCTGGATTAACAGGGTACCGATTATCATACTTAAATATTTTACCTTATCAGAAGATTTTTAAACTTTAATTAATTTTTACTAATGAAAACAAATAGAATACTGCTGTTATTTATTATCATAGCCATAATTGTTTTTAACACAGATCAATTTGTATTTTCACAGACTGAAGTTAGAATGAGTCTTGATGAAATAATAAAGACAGCCACAGAAAATAATCAGGTGGTAAGATCATCAAAGCTCAGCATTGAAAAGGAGAATGCGATAAAGCAGAAATCATTCAACATTCCAAAACCGGAATTGTTCGTGGAATATGAAGGAGTTCAGGGAAGCCTGAGCAATGCTGACAGCAGGAAGATCGGATTTGTCCAGCAGTTTGAATTTCCGACAAACTATTTCCTTCGTGCGGATGTGGGCGAATCACAGGTAAAGATTGCGCAGGAAGAGCTCGGCAGAACTTTGAATACATTAAAGACAAATATAAAAATTAATTATACCGGACTGCTTCTTAAGACTGAACTTCTTAAAGCATCAAGAGAAAACTATAAGACCTATGAAGACTTTCTTTTTACGGCGGAAAAGAAATACGATGCTGGTGAATCTTCCAACATTGAAGTGCTCGGTGCAAGAGTTAACAAAATAAAATTTGAAAATGAAATTAAGAATATTGAATCGGATATAAGGTCGCTGCAGTCTGAGATCAGGAACCTGATGAATGTGGATTATTATATTCTGCCTTCGGATGAATTAACTTATAAAGAGCTGTCGTTGAATAAAGCTGATCTTATCAGGCATGCTTCTGAAAACAATCCAGGGCTGAAAATAATAAAATATCAGAAAGAAAAATTTTCCAGCAAAGTATCATTGTCAAAAGGAGAGCTTCTTCCTGATATAAGTTTTAAATATTTCACACAAAAGCTATTGGGCGACAATAACTACTGGGGTATGGAGATAGGGTTAGGCGTGCCGCTCTGGTTCTGGGGTGAGCAGTCCGGCAGTATCAAAGAATCAGATTATGAATTACGGATCGCCTCCGGAGAAGAGATCAGTTTAAGAAGATCTTTAGAGAATGATATAAGCATTTCTTTTGAAGAATATGAGAACAGCATGAGGCAGGTAAAATTTTTCAGTGGAGAATCCATGAAAGAAGTGAATGAGATATTAAGACAGTCTAAGATCAGCTATAAAGAAGGAGCCATAGGATACGTGGAATATCTTCAGGCACTGAATTTAGCTTTTGAAACAAGGGCTCAGTATCATAATTCAATATTTAAATATAATATAGCAATAATAAATTTAGAGAACTTAACAGCGGGAAACATAAAATGAAGAACAATCCTTTAAAAGCAATACTATTATTAACATTAATAAATTTATTCTTAATTTTTACCGTATCCGGATGCAGTAACAAAGATGAATTTAAAAATGAAAGCAAGGAACAGCATTCGGAAGATGAACACAAGGATCATGGGCATGAAAATGAAGTAGTTCTGACAGAGGCGCAGATAAGTCTGATGGGAATTGAATTTACAAAGATCGAACTTCAGAATATAAACGGCTATATAAAAGTGAACGGTGAAATAATGATGAATCAGGATAACGAATCAAAGGTAGGGAGCATTATACCCGGAAGAGTAAAGAAGATCTATGTAAAGGAAGGTACGTTTGTCCGTGCAGGTCAGACACTTGCTGTCATAGAGAATCCTGATATGATAAATGTTCAGGTGGAATATATAAATGCAAAAAACGAATATGAGTATGCGAAACAGGAATATGACAGACAGAAGAAATTAAACAATGACAATATCGGCTCAAAGAAAAATCTGGCGGAGTTTGAAACGATTTACAAAAGAACACTGGCAAATTACAAAACTCTTGAAGAAAAATTAACAAGCTATAAGATCTCAAAGAACAGATTTGATAATATATACACTGATACAGTTGCAGACCTGCAGAGAAATTTCGCGATCACTGCACCTATTTCGGGAAATATCGTTTCGAGAATGATAACCATAGGTCAATATGTAGAGCCGTCATTGGATATGTTTCATATTGTCAACACTTCATCCGTATATGTAGATCTGAGTATATTTGAGAAGGATCTGCCTTATGTTCAGGTTGGTCAGAAAGTTGACATTAAAATTGGTTCGAATACAGATGATAAGCATCAGGGAAAGATCTCTTTTATAAGCAATATTTTTGATGACAAGAACAGGACGGTAAAAGTGAGAGTTGCCGCAGATAACAGATCACGGAAGCTGTATCCGTTCATGTTTGTTACGGCTAAAATATATATAAATGAAATCAGTGTACCATCCATTCCGGTTTCTTCGGTGGAGTCCGAAGGAGAAAGCAAATACATATTCATAAAAACCGGTGAGAAAAGAAAAATTGAAAATCACGACGGTCATAATGAAGAAAGTCATAGTGAAGAAGCTCATAATGAAGAGGAAGAGGAACGGATAGTTTTCAGAAAATATCAGATCAATACGGGAATGTCCGATGACAGATTCACGGAAATCTTTCTTTCAGACGGGCTCAAGCATGGAGATGAAATAGTATCCAAGGGTACTTTTTATCTCAGATCAGAATTGAAGAAAGAAGATCTTGGCGGTCATGAACATTGAACCGGATTTTTTAACATAACCGGATCTTTGTCATTTGTTCTGAATTGATTAAACTATTGCTAAAGGAGGTTTGTCATTAAACTAATTCTATATTTATTGTCGTCCTGTAATCTTAAATAAAATCTAAAATCACGGAATTGCATACTAACCATTAACTTCAATAAGGAAGAGGACCGGTAATAGTTTATTTAATCCGCTTTCATTTTTTCTATCATTAAAAGGAATTATTAATCATTTAATCAAATTAATATATCAAGTATATTCAGACAAGTAAAACAAAATGCAATTTGAACAAACCAGCAAGAAACATTTCCGTAATTCTGATAGTGATCGTACTCGGAGCTTTGTTAATAGTACCTAAATTATTATCGGAAAAAAATAAGACACAGACGCCAGCAGGACAGAATACTTCGCAGCAGGAAATTCCGGTAGATGTATTTGTTATAAAACAGATCGATCTTGAAAATGAAGTTGTTACCGTCGGGACTATCATTGCAAATGAAGAAGTAGATATCAAAAGCGAGCTCACAAGAAAGATCACCGGAATTTATTTTAAAGAAGGTACTTTTGTTCCTAACGGAAAGATCCTGTTCAAGCTAGATGATTCTGACATTCTGGCAAGATTAAGAAAGCTTGACCTCGATGAAGAGCTGAATATAAAACAGCAGGACAGGGAAAAACAGCTGCTTGACAAAGGACTTCTGACTCCTGATGAATATGAAGTAAGGGAAACGAATATAGAAAAAATAAGAGCAGACATTGAAGTA
>Ga0138256_10007163_pt1 | contig 11779 bp, 10 predicted proteins | sample KNB2016incub_MG_FD_105486 | JGI IMG/M metagenome (GOLD analysis project Ga0138256, IMG submission 105486) | Active sludge microbial communities from wastewater in Klosterneuburg, Austria - KNB2014incub_MG | ecosystem: Engineered > WWTP > Activated sludge > Unclassified | place: Austria...
AACCAGGGGCGGAATGGCGAGCAAAGCGATCGCGAGGACCACGCCGACCAGCGACAGCAGAGCCACCACCGAGAGCGCGACGACGAGGAGCAGCAGGAAGGAGAATCTGCCGACCGGGAGCCCCTGAAGACGCGCGTGCTCGTCGTCGAAAGCCGTCGCCACGAGCTCGCGACCGAAGACCAGCAGCAGAGCGACCATTCCCAGGACGAATCCGCCGAGCAGCAGGAGGTCCCGCGGCCGCACCTGGGTGAGATCGCCGAACAGGATCGCTTCGACATCCAGATCGCTGTGCGCCGCTCCGGAAAGAAGGAGCATCCCGGTGGCCATGCCGATCGCCCAGAGCACGCCAATCGCTGCATCCAGCCGCGCCAGGCGCTCGCTGTGCAGCGGCGCGAGCGCCGCGGCGGCGAGAGCGGCAACACCGGCGGCGCCGAGCCGCGGGTCGAAACCGAGCAGCAGCGCGAGTCCCACCCCGCCGAAGGCGGCGTGCGCAATGCCGCCGCCGAGCGCGACGAGACGGCGAAGGACCACGACGGTGCCGACAAACCCGCAGAGCAGACTGGCCAGGAGCGCCGCAGCGAGCGCCGTTGCGGGGACGCCGAGGGCGGCAGCCGCGGAGTCGAAGAGCGCACCCACTTCAGCCGTGTCCATGGCCGCAGACCAGCGGGTGAGCGTGCAATCCCGCGAGCTCGATCGCTTCGAGCCGTCGGTCGACGAGCACGGCACGCTGCGCCGCGAAGGTCTCGGGGGCGAGATCGTGGGTCGCGAGAACGATCGCGGTCGGCCCCGGGAGCCCGGCGAGGAGAGTCCAGAAGGCTCGCCGCGAAGGCTCGTCGAGGGCCGCGGTCGGTTCGTCGAGGATGAGAAGATCCGGTTCGGCGACCAGCGCCCTGGCCACCAGGGCGCGCTTCATTTCCCCCCCGGAGAGCTCGTCGAGGTAGGCGCGGCGCAGGGGATCGAGGTCGAGCCGCGCCACGACCTCGTCCACCAGCTCGCGGTCGCGCGGAGCGCCGGCAGCGAAGGGTCGCAGCCGGTCGCGATCGCGCAGCCGGCCCTGCAGGATCATCTCCTCCACCCGCACCGGGAAATGCCGATCGAAGGCAGGAAACTGCGGCACATACCCCAGACGCAGACCGGGACGACGCACGATCGTTCCGCTCGCCGGCCGCAAGAGCCCGAGCAGGAGCCGCACCAGCGTACTCTTGCCGCCGCCGTTCGGCCCGAGCAACGCCACGCGATCGCCGGGGGCGAGCGTAAGGTCGATCTCCTCGAGGACGACGTCAGCACCGAAACGAAACGAGACTGCGCGCAGGCTGACGAGCTCGCGCCCCGGCGGGAGGGGCTGCGGTGCGGCGGGGTCGTACACTCGCTGATGATATTACATTCTCACGGAGCGTCGGTCAGCGTCGTCTGCACCCCGTGCCGGGCCAGGTAACCCTTGAGGTGGAGCTTGCGCGCGGTGTTGGCGGAGCTCATGTATCGCACCGTGCCGAAGATCGGCCGTTCCGGCCCCCAGGGCCGGTCGAAACGACCGAAGCACCAGAAAATGCCGCTGTAGGAGTTGGGATTCCGTCCGTCGAGGGCATAGCGGTTGTTGAGCTCGATGAGCGTGGCGACTGCCTCGGCCGGCGTCGCCGTCCACTCCAGGACTTTCTTGCCCCAGAGCATCCGCAGGTAGTTGTGCATCTGCCCGGAAGCGACGAGTTGCCGTTGGGCGGCGTTCCAGAGCGGGTCGTAGGTTCGCGCCGCCGCCAGATCCTCGAGCTCGTAGCGCGGCGAACGCAAGTCCGAAGCATGCTTCGCGAGGGTCGCGAGCGCCCAGGCCGGCAGGGACGAGAAGCGGTCGTAGTCGGGGCGATGGTGGCAGAAGTGGTACCCGACCTCTCGCCAGGTGACGGCCTGATCGAGGAACGCCTCGGCGGGCGGGGACATCCGCCACCAGCCCGCGCGCGCTCCGGAGGCGCCAGCCCCGACGTCCTCCGGCGACCACCTCTCCACCGCGGCCAAGTCGTTCAGGATCTGATGCACCGAGATGTGTCCGAAGTGCAGGTAGGGCGACAGTCCGCTCGCGCCGTCTTCGTCAGGCTGGTTGCGATTCTCTGCGTAAAGCAAAAGCTTCCGGTAAAGGAAGTCCTGCCAAGTCGTCTCGGCGGCTGCGCTGCCGCCATGCAGCGCGGCCGCTCCGACAGAATGATCGATCGGAAGTCTGGCGAGGGCTGCTGCCGATCCCGATAGCAGGTCGTCGGAGGCACGGTCGCACGGCCTGCCAGAACCCTTTACCAGCAGCTTTTCTATCGTTGGCAGCTCGAGAATGTCGACCGGCGAAGCCGTCGGCATCGAGTCCAGATATTGCGGCAGCTTCTTCTGCAGGATTCTGCGAAAAGCGTAGGCTGTCGGCGAGGCGGCATCCGTCGCCGCCAGCGGCAGAAGGCCATTTCCATCGACCGCTTCGAATCTGCACTCGACCTGTCTCGCGGCCGCGGCGACCATGTGCGGCAGGAAGAAGCACGGGAAGTCGTCGGTGATGATGAGCGCGGCGCGCCGCGACAGCGCACGCAACAGGCCCTTGCCGGCGCCCACCGCTGGCTCCACGTAGGGGAAGTAGAGCAGGCGCTTCCCCGCCGCTCGCCGGGCGTTCTCCGCCATGCCCTCCAGCACGAAGCGATGGATGCGGTCGCTCGCCCAGGGGTAGTCGCAGCGCAGCGCCTCGAGGACGATCAGCGGCTTGCCGAGCGCCTCGGCCCAGGCGATCGCCCGGTCGAGGGCGAAGTTCCAGCTCAACCGCCGCTGGGCGATCATCCAGTAGAGGACGAACTCGCCATCGGGCCGCGGCGGACGGTCGACCAGAACGCGCAGGCGCTCCTCCGGGAAGCTCTGCAGGGTCGCGGAAGAACTGCCGGCGTCGGTCGTCATGCCCATCGTCGAAGTCTCTCACCCTCCCCTACGCCACGGCGGCCGGGCAGGATGAACCGCCGGCGTTCAGTTGACGATGTTCCACCACTCCGTGAAGCCGCCGCCCTCGAATGCGGCCGCCGCAACCACCTCGGGGGCGATGAAGTCGAGTTGCTCGACGTCCGTCTCGAGCACGATCGGGTCGCCCGCGGCGTCGAAGAGCGCGGTCGCAGCTCCCAACTCGACGATCGAGATCGTTCCGACCGGGACGTCGGCGCGCGATGGCATGACCACGGTGAAGATGGCGCCGTGGAGGGCCGCATTGTAGAGCCCACCGTCGGAGTGAAAGGTGACGATCAACTGTCCGGGGGCCGGGTGGGCAATCGAGTCGACCACGGTTGCGCCGTAGCGCAGGTCGAGCGAGACCACCGGCGGTCCGTCCGCCAGGCTGGCGTCGTACAGGAGCTCGAGCGTGCCGCTGCCGATGGCGAAGGGATGCACCGTCATGGCGCCGATCACCATGTTGCCCCCCGGAAAGACCTCGCCACCCAGGGCGCCCAGCCCCTGGGCTGGATCGAGGTCGATGATCCGCACCCGACCGTTCGCCGGCAGCGTCACGACCCGCTCCGCCGCCGCGTCGAGCAGGACCATGTCCGGGTCGAGCGCGATCTCGAAGCGCGGGCGCGGATTCGACCCAACGACGGGGTCCAATGTGAAACGCAGAACGGCGAGCGGACCGAAAAGCTCGTTGAGGGTTGCGGTGGGCGATTCCAGGGTGACGTCGATGCGTTGGGTGATCGGATTCCACTGCGTCTGGATCGTCGCGTCGCCGGCGCCCCCAGCAGTACCGGCGAAGACCGCTGCCGAGGCGAGGCTGGCAAAGAGGACCGTCGGCAGGCCATCTTCGTCGCGCATTTCGAGCCCAAAGGTCGCGCTGGCAAGCGGCCGGCTGTCGACCGTCCGCACGACGATCTGGACCTCTTCTCCGAGGACGACGCGGGTCTCATCCACCAGGACCTCGAGCGGCAGAACCTGGCCGGAAGCGGGAGCCGTCGGCGCCAGCCACATGGAAGCGACGACGCCGATCGCTGCGGGAAGCCAGCGCACGATGGAAGCGATTGGCTGGGAGCGGTCGAGGACCATGGGGATCTCCGGAGACGACTCGTGTTTGTTGTCGGATCGACCAGGGTGCGGCAGGCTTTGAATTCTCTCGGTCTTCGCCATGTTCGTCGCCCCCCTGGAGGATAGGACAGCCGAGACTACCCTGTGGAACAGTTCTCTCTCGCGCAGTGCAGTGCTACCCGGCGGTTTCCGATCCCGGCCTAGAATCGGCGGGTGCACCGTTCTCCCAGCGAACGCGGACTAGCGCTCGCCGCAGTCGTCGCCGCTGTCGCCGCCACCACCCTGGCAGGGCGCCTTCTCGGCGCCAACGCGACTACGGCGGGCTTCCTCTTTCTGCTGGCCGTGCTTTTTCTCACCCTGCGCTGGGGCCTCCTGGCAGGCGCCGCAGCCTCGATCGCAAGCACCCTGGCCTTCAACTACTTCTTCCTGCCGCCGCTCCACACGCTCTCCATCTCCGACCCGGCGAACTGGGCGGCGCTCGCCGCCTTCGGCATCACCGCCATCGTCACCGGCCGGCTGGTCGCCGCCGAGCGTCATCGCGCCGAAGAGGCGGAAGGCAAGCGGCGCGACACCCAGACTCTGTACGACCTCTGTTTCGGCCTGTTCACGGCGACCAATCGTCCTGGCCGTCTGGACGAGGCGGCCGCGCACACCCTCGCGGCCCTGGGCGCCGTTCGTGGCGGCCTCGTCTTGGTCGAGGGGGGAAGGGCTCGCTGCGTATGGACCAACGGCGAAACCGATTCGATCGCCAACGAGCCGGGAGTCGGCGAGGCGATCGCCTCCGAACAGGTCGTCGAGCTCACCGCGACCGCCGGCGCCCGGCGGCAGGCCGCGCCACTCGCGGTCGGCGGCCGACTTTCCGGCGCCCTCGTCGTCTCGGGGGGGCGCACCAGCCCCGAGCTCCTCGCATCGGCCGGCCGTCTGCTCGCTCTCGCCATCGAACGCGACCGCCTGATCGAGCAATCCACGCGCAGCGAAGCGCTGGCGGCGAGCGACCGCCTGAAGACCGCGCTGCTGCGCGCCGTTTCGCACGACCTGCGCTCACCGCTCACCGCCATGGCCATCGACCTCGAGGCCCTGCTCCGCGACACTCCGGAGAGCTCGCCCGACCGCGCCCGCCTGCTCGTGGTGGCGCGCGAGCGCGAACGCTTGGGCCGACGCGTCGATCAATTGCTGACGGCGGCCCGGCTCGAAGCCGGGCTTCTCCATCCGCACCTCGAGCCGATTCCGCCCGCCGAGCTCTTCCGCGCCGCGCGCGAGAACCTGGAGCTGGTTCTCGCCGGCCGCAAGGTGGAGATCGAGATCGCCCGCGACTGCCCGGACCTTGCGACGGACGCCGCTCTGGTCATCGAGGCGCTGGTCAATCTCATCGAGAATGCCGCGCGGCTCTCGCCACCGCACTCCGACCTGCGGCTGTCGGCCGTCGCCAAAGGCGGCGGTGGCGGCGGTGGCGGCGAGGATCGCGCCCGATGGTCTCCGATGGTCGTGCTCGAAGTCGCCGACCGCGGCCCAGGGTTGCCCGCGGGCCTGGCCGAGCAGTTCGCTGACGCGGCCAGCGGGAGCCGCGCCACCACCTCCCTGCCTTTGCCGAGCTTTTCGGAGGGAGGCCGGGGAGGTCTGGGACTGGCCATCGTCCGCCAACTCGCCGTCGCCTGCGGCGGCAGCTTCGAGCTTCGCGACCGGGCCGGGGGCGGAGCGTCGGCACGGCTGATCTTGCCGGCGTTCCGGCCCGGCGAGGCGGACGCAGAAGTGACCCCTGAATGACGCGGCAGGCTCCGCTCCTGCTGGTCGTCGACGACGATGCGGCGATCCGCCGCGCGATCGCGACCGAGCTCGCTGCGGCGGGCTTTCTCACCGTCGAAGCAGCCGACGGCGAAGAGGCCCTCGAGCGCTTCCGCGAAGTCGAGCCAGATCTCGTCCTCACCGACCTCGCGATGCCGCGCCGGGACGGCCTCTCCCTGGTGCGCGAGCTGCGCCGCACCTCCTCGACGCCGATCGTCGTGCTCTCGGTGCGTGGTGAAGAGGAGGACAAGGTCCGCGCGCTCGACGCCGGCGCCGACGACTACCTCACCAAGCCGTTCTCGATGCGCGAGCTCATGGCCCGGGTTCGCGCGCAGCTCCGGCGCGCCGGATCGTCGGCGCCGTCCCTGCGCCGCTTCCCGGATCTCGAGATCGACCTCGACCGCCGGCGTGTCCTGCAAGGGGAGCGCGAGGTGCACCTCACGCCGACCGAGCTCGCGCTGCTCGACCTGCTGTCCTCGCATCCCGGCAAGCCGCTCACTTTCCGCCAGATCATCGCCCGGGTCTGGCGCGGAGCCCCGGCGACCTCTCCGGACACGGTGCGGGTGCACATGGGTACGCTCCGCCGCAAGCTCGAGCCCGATCCCGCCGAGCCGCGCTACATCGCCACCGAACCCTGGGTGGGCTACCGCTTCCTCGCCGAACCGCTAGATCTTTAGACAACCTTTCGCTCCCCTTCCGCAGTCCCTTCGCCGTTCGGCGCGACACTCTTCCTGGCGCTCGCATACCCGATCCGCGGGCGCCGGGAGGATTCGATGCAAGACCTGCTGTACCTCGCCCTGACGATCGCCTTCTTCGCCGCCTGCTGGGGCCTCGTCCTGTTCTTCGGGCGCCTGGAGCCGAAGCCGTGAGCGGCCTGCAGACCCTGATGCTCGTTCTGGCGGTCGTCCTGACCGTCTATCTCTTCTACGCCCTGTTCGATCCGGAGCGCTTCGGATGACCGCCAACGGCTGGTTCCAACTCGCTTTCTTCATGGTCGCCCTGCTCGCCCTGGCGAAACCGCTGGGGTCGTACATGGCGCGCGTCTTCGACAATCGCCCTTGCGGTCTCGATCGAATTCTCGGCCCGGTCGAGAGGTTGATCTACCGCTTTTCGGGCGTCCGGCCCGAAGAAGAGATGACCTGGAAGACCTACGCCTTCGCGATGCTCGCCTTCAACTTCGTCGGCCTGCTCGCGGTCTACCTCCTGCATCGCCTGCAGGGCATCCTGCCCTGGAACCCTGCGGGCATGGCGGCGGTCGCCCCGCACAGCTCCTGGAACACTGCGGTGAGCTTCGCCAGCAACACCAACTGGCAGAACTACGGCGGCGAGACGACGCTGTCCTACCTCACCCAGATGCTGGGCCTGACGGTACAGAACTTCGTCTCCGCCGCCGCTGGCGTGGCGGTCCTGCTCGCCCTGGTGCGCGGCTTCGTGCGGCACTCCACCGACAAGATCGGCAACTTCTGGACCGACATGGTGCGCACGACGCTTTACGTCCTGCTGCCCTTGTCGCTGATCCTGGCGCTGGCGCTGGTCTCCCAGGGCGTCGTCCAGACGATGAGTCCCTGCACGCAGGCGACGCTCGTCGAGCCCTACGTCAGCGGAACGGGCGCCGACGCCGTCACGATCACCGGTCAAACGATCGCCGTCGGCCCGGCCGCCTCCCAGATCGCCATCAAGCAGCTCGGAACGAACGGCGGCGGCTTCTTCAACGTCAATTCGGCCCATCCGTTCGAGAATCCGACGCCGCTCGCCAACTTCCTCGAGGTGCTGGCGATCCTCATCCTGCCGGCAGCGCTCTGCTTCACCTTCGGCACGATGGTGGGCGGCCGCAAACAGGGCCTGGCGCTCCTCGCGGCGATGACGATCGTCTTCGTCCCCTTGCTGAGCTTCGTCGCCTGGAGTGAGCAGGGCGCAACTCCGGCGCTGCAGCAGGCCGGAGTCGACCTCACCGCAGGCAGCGAGCAGGCCGGCGGCAACATGGAGGGCAAGGAGGTTCGCTTCGGCATCGCCAACTCGGCGCTCTGGGCGGCCGCGACGACCGCTGCCTCGAACGGCTCGGTGAACTCGATGCACGACTCGTTCACGCCGTTGGGCGGCCTGGTCCCGATGTGGCTCATGCAGTTGGGCGAGGTCGTCTACGGCGGCATCGGTTCGGGACTCTATGGCCTGCTGATTTTCGCCATCGTCGCGGTCTTCGTCGCCGGTCTCATGGTCGGCCGCACTCCGGAGTACCTGGGCAAGAAGATCGAGGCCCACGAGATGAAAGCCGCATCGCTCTGTCTGCTCGTGCCGCCGTTCGTCGTCCTCGTCGGCACCGCAGTCTCCGTCGTCTCGCCCTCGGGTCTGGCGGGCCTCGGCAACCCCGGCGCCCACGGCCTGGCGGAGATCCTCTACGCCTTCTCCTCCGCCGGCAACAACAACGGCAGCGCCTTCGGCGGCCTCACGGTCACCTCGCCCTACTACAACCTCTGGCTCGGATTCGCGATGCTCCTTTCGCGCTACTTCCTGGCCGTTCCGGTGCTCGCCATCGCCGGATCGCTGGCGCGCAAGAAGCTCGTGCCGGTGGGTCCCGGGACGCTTCCGACCGACACGCCGCTGTTCGTCGTCCTGCTCGTCGGCGTGGTGCTGGTCGTCGGTGCGCTGACCTTCCTTCCCGCTCTCGCGCTCGGCCCGATCGCCGAACATCTGCAGATGCTCTCCGCCAGATGAGCTGCGGACACTGAGCTCCCGAAAGGAATACAGGTAACGACATGTCGCGCAAGAAGATCTCTCTTTTCGATCGTTCCATCGCCGGACGCGCCGCGGTCGAGGCGTTCCGCAAGCTCGATCCGCGGCTGCAACTGCGAAATCCGGTGATGTTCGTCGTCTTCGTCGGCAGCCTCCTCGCGACCGCGTTGTGGGTCCAGGCCCTGGCCGGCCACCCGGAGGGGGGCGATGCGCCGGCCGGCTTCATTCTCGCGATCGCTCTATGGCTCTGGTTCACCCTGCTGTTCGCGAACTTCGCCGAAGCGATGGCCGAGGGCCGCGGCAAGGCTCAGGCCGACGCCTTGCGCAAATCGCGCCGCGAGATCATGGCCAAGGAGCTCGGAGCGCCGGAGCGCGCAGCGCCGTTCCACCTCGTCCCGGCGAGCCAGCTCGAAAAGGGCGTCTACGTTCTCGTCGAAGCCGGCGACCTCGTGCCGGCCGACGGCGAGGTCGTGCAGGGCATCGCTTCGGTCGACGAGAGCGCAGTCACGGGAGAGAGTGCCCCGGTGATTCGCGAAGCCGGCGGCGACTTCAACGCCGTCACCGGCGGCACCCGGGTTCTCTCGGACTGGCTCGTCGTGCGCATCACCGCCGAGCCCGGCCACTCCTTCCTCGACCGGATGATCGCCCTCATCGAAGGGGCCAAGCGGCAGAAGACGCCGAACGAGATCGCGCTGACCATTCTCCTGGCGGCCTTCACGCTCGTCTTCCTGCTCGCCACCACGACGCTGCTGCCGATGTCGATCTACAGCGTGGCGGCCGCCGGTCAGGGAATTCCGATCACCCTGACCGTTCTGATCGCTCTCCTCGTCTGCCTCATTCCGACGACCATTGGCGGCCTGCTCTCCGCCATCGGCATCGCCGGCATGGACCGGATGATCCAGGCGAACGTCATCGCGACGTCGGGGCGCGCGGTCGAGGCAGCCGGCGATGTCGATGTCCTGCTGCTCGACAAGACCGGCACGATCACGCTCGGCAACCGGCAGGCGACCGAGTTTCTGCCGGCCCCCGGAGTTTCCGCAGCCGAGCTCGCCGACGCGGCTCAGCTCGCCTCACTCGCCGACGAGACCCCCGAGGGACGCAGCATCGTCATTCTCGCCAAAGAGAGGTTCCAGCTGCGGGAGCGCAAGGTCGAGGAGCTCGGCGCGGTCTTCATCCCGTTCTCCGCCCAGACGCGCATGAGCGGCGTCGACCTCGAGGGTCGGAGGATCCGCAAGGGCGCCGACGACACGATCTTCGCCTTCGTCGAAGCCCAGGGAGGCAACGTCCCCGAGCGTGTCAGGAACGAAGTGGATGCCATCGCGACCTCGGGCGGAACGCCACTCGTCGTCGCCGAGGGTGGTCGCGCCTTGGGAGTCATCCGCCTCAAGGACATCGTCAAGGGCGGCATCCGCGAACGTTTCGCCGAGCTGCGGAGGATGGGCATCAAGACGGTCATGATCACCGGCGACAATCCGCTCACCGCCGCCGCCATCGCCGCCGAGGCCGGGGTCGACGACTTCCTCGCCCAGGCGACGCCCGAAGCCAAGATGAAGCTCATCAGGCACTACCAGCAGGGTGGCCGCCTGGTGGCGATGACCGGCGACGGCACCAACGACGCGCCGGCGCTCGCCCAGGCCGACGTCGCCCTGGCGATGAACAGCGGCACCCAGGCGGCCAAAGAGGCGGCGAACATGGTCGATCTCGACTCGAATCCGACCAAGCTCCTGGAGACCGTCGAGATCGGCAAGCAGCTCCTGATGACTCGCGGCGCGCTGACGACCTTCTCGATCGCCAACGACGTCGCCAAGTACTTCGCCATCTTGCCGGCGGCGTTCGCCACCACCTACCCGGCTCTCGATGCGCTCAATCTCATGCATCTCGCGAGCCCCCAGAGCGCCGTCCTGTCGGCGGTCATCTTCAACGCCCTGATCATCATCGCGCTCATTCCACTGGCGCTGCGCGGTGTGCGCTACCGGCCGCTCGCAGCCTCTCTCCTCCTCCGCCGCAACCTGGTCGTCTATGGACTCGGCGGTCTCGTCGTCCCCTTCATCGGCATCAAAGCCATCGACCTGCTGTTGGTGGCCCTCGGAATTGCCTAGTCTCGAACGGAGAATCGGCTCATGCGCTCCCACCTGCTCACCGCTCTACGCTCGCTACTCGTCCTGACACTCCTCACCGGGCTCGCCTATCCCGTCGCGGTGAATCTCCTCGCTGGTCTGTTCTTCGCCGATGAGGCGAAGGGCAGTCTCATCCGACGCGACGGCAAGATCGTCGGGTCGCATCTCATCGGCCAGCCGTTCTCGGGCGAGCGCTACTTCTGGGGCCGGCCCTCGGCGACCGGTACGATGCCTTACAACGGCGCCGCCTCGAGCGGCGCCAACACTGGCCCGACGAATCCAGCGCTCGCCGAGCGGCTGGCAGCGAATGTCGCCGCGATGCAGTCAGCCCATCCGTCGCAAGAGGGCCCGGTGCCGGTCGATCTCGTGACCATGTCGGCGAGCGGCCTCGATCCGCACATCTCTCCAGCCGCCGCGGCCTACCAGGTCGATCGCGTCGCCGCGGCGCGCGCGATGTCACCGAACACCGTCCGCGACCTCGTGGTGAAGGCGACCGAGCCCCGGCAACTCGGCTTCCTGGGTGAGCCGCGGGTCAACGTCCTCGAGCTCAACCTCGCGCTCGACGCCCTCCCGGGCGGAGCTCCGAAAGCGGCACAATAGTGCCCATGAGCGACGGCCGGCCCTCTCCCGAACGCCTTCTGGAGCGTTGGAAGCTCGAGGAGGGCCCGCAGGAGCGCGGCCGGCTCAAGCTCTTTTTCGGCGCGGTGGCGGGGGTCGGCAAGACTTTCGCCATGCTGCAGGCGGCGCACGAGCTCAAGAACCGGGGCGTCGATGTCGTCATCGGTTGGGTCGAGACCCACGGGCGCAAGGACACCGAGGCCCTGCTCGCCGGCCTCGAGCGGCTGCCGCCGAAGCTGGTTGCCCACCGCGAGGCCGAGATTCCCGAGTTCGACCTCGACGGCGCTTTGAAGCGCCGCCCGCTCGTCCTCCTCGTCGACGAGCTCGCGCATTCGAACGTTCCGGGTTCGCGCCACAGCAAACGCTGGCAGGACGTCGACGAGCTTCTCGGCGCCGGCATCGACGTCTTCTCGACGCTCAACGTCCAGCACATCGAGAGCCTGAATGATGTCGTCGCCCGGGTGACCGGCGTCGCCGTGCGCGAAACCGTGCCCGACGCCGTCCTCGATCGCGCCGAC
>Ga0138256_10007165_pt1 | contig 11779 bp, 8 predicted proteins | sample KNB2016incub_MG_FD_105486 | JGI IMG/M metagenome (GOLD analysis project Ga0138256, IMG submission 105486) | Active sludge microbial communities from wastewater in Klosterneuburg, Austria - KNB2014incub_MG | ecosystem: Engineered > WWTP > Activated sludge > Unclassified | place: Austria...
CCCAACGCCGTTAAGGATTTTTCGTCGAGGAAAAAGGCAGTTTTTCGTAGCCGAAGTCGTGAGACTTCGGAAGCGTTTCATGGCAAATGTCCGAATTCTCACGAATCCGGCTACAAAAATCCTAACGGCGTTCCCCCTCACCCTAGCCCTCTCCCCCGTGGAACAGTTGTGAAATTGGCAAATCGTCTGCGGGGGAGAGGGGACAATCGCAAGACCAGTCAAGGCATCATTTCTCACCGCGCGAAGTATAACAATCGGCCGGCTGTCGTTGTTCGAGCCTCAATTTTCATGGATATCCAACCGTTCTTCGAGGATGACGTCATGGGCACTACGACCAGTCACCAGCTTCCGAGTTCGATCGTTGCTTCCGAGTTCGGTGAAGTGAATGTTGGCAAACTGCCGGACGGACGCCTGGAAGTTTCCTTCACAATCCTGATGGCCCCCAGCGGAGCGGAAGCTGAGGGCTGGCAGACAGGTGTTGCCCTCGATGGCAGCTTGTCGATGCGAAGCTGGTATGGTCTGCAGCTGGTCGGCAAAGTGCCCCCCGACGTTTCCGCAGAATACGAGCAGAAGGGCTGGATTTCGAGTACTGTCGAAGACGGCCGCAAGGTGAAAAAGTTTCTTAAAGAAGCTTACGAAGATGCGATGGCCAAAGGTCATTTGCGGATGAGCGACAATATTGTTGAGCCAAAGTCGCGCGAGTTCATCGCCTATCTGGCTACCGAATTAGATGCGGACGGTGGCACAACGGTGATTTACTGGGCCTGCGGCGGGGACGGATCCGCCATAGAAGTCATTGGGGATTTTACTGCGGACCAGTGCAGACAACTTGCGATTCGGGGACCGAAAAAGGTTCCGTTTGGAAATGGGACACGCCTGCTGCCCGCTGTGCAGTATTTCGTGGATCGATTTCACGACGCCGAACGGGGAATGTATGTCTTTCTGACAGACGGACGACTGGATGATCTGGATCAGGTCAAAGCGTATTCCACGCAACTTGCTCGTTCGGTCGCCGCTGGTCAGCGCAAACCGGTGAAATTTGTGCTGATCGGAATGGGCGACAAGGTGGAAGAGAGCCAGATGGAGGAACTGGACGATCTCGATACGGGCACGGATGTGGATCTTTGGGACCACAAGATCGCTCGAGAAATGCGCTCGGTCGTCGAGATCTTCGCCGAAGTTGTTCGCGAGAATCAAATCGTTGCGTCCACTGGCGTGCTTTACGACTCGCAGGGACAAATCGTCAAGCGGTTCTCGGATGGACTTCCTGCGATGATCACTATCACTCTGGCCCCAGGTATCAGGTGGTTCGAGCTCGAAGTGGAGGGACAGCGAATTCGCCAGAATCTCGCTGTTCCGTGAAGATATTATACACCACGCGGCCTGGAATGAGGCTCTTGTTCCGAGGCTCCAGCCTCGGAACACACTGCCTTGGAGGCTCCTGCCTCCCGGACACGCTGGGGAGGCAGGAGCCTCCGGGGGCATTGCGTTACAGGGCTGGAGCCCCGGAACGAGAATCGGCGGCATCACTCCTGACCGCGTAGAGTATAGGTCGTTTGTGGACTGGACATATCACACTTCTTTTGGCGAGGAATATCATGAGTTGGCTTAAGAAAATCTTCGGCGGCGCATCATCAGAACCAAAGGCTCGGACCTCACGCCAACTTCCCAGCACGATGGTGGCGAAAGAATTTGGCGAGGTCAACGTTGCTCGTGGTAAAGAAACAACGGACATCACATTCACCATCCTGATGGAGCCGACCGGGCAGGAAGGCTGGCAAACGGGTGTCGCTGTCGATGCCAGTGGTTCCATGCAGGGCGTCTTTGGGAAGGGGCTGGATGATGGTCCCAAAGGATCGCCTCCACAGCATTTGCTTCAGGAGTATCTCAAGCGAGGTTCGATGCAGATTGTTGAGCATCAGGGGCAGAAGTGTCCAATTTTTTCGGAGGACGCCAAGGCGGACATGGTCCAGCGCGGATATTTTTCGTGGAGCAAAAATGAAATTGAGCCACTGGTTCGGCGGGTCACGGGATACCTGGCGGCAAACCTGGACGCAGATGGTGGGACGACTGTCATCTATTGGGCCTGCGGCGAGAATGGCGACGAGCTGGAAGAACTTGGTGATCTGACGGCCGAAGACTGCGGCCATGCAAAAATTGCAGGCCCAACGAAGCATCCTTTTGGTGGCGCCACGCATTTGATGCCGGCCGTTAAGTACTTCGCGGAACGATTCAAAGATGCAACGAATGGCATCTACATCTTTATTACCGACGGCGAACTCAACGATTTGGCAGCCGTAAAACGTTACACGATTCAGCTGTGCAAGGAGATTTCCGCCCAGAAGAGAAATCCATTGAAGTGCGTCCTGATCGGAATTGGCGAAAACATTAACGAAGAGCAAATGGAGGAACTGGACGATCTGGACTCCGGCACAAAAGTCGATATCTGGGACCACAAGATCGCAAAAGACATGCGGGCGCTGGTCGAAATCTTTGCAGAAGTCGTCAGCGAAAATCAAATCGTCGCGCCGACAGCGCGGATCTTTGACGAAAGCGGCCAGGTTATCAAAAACTTCTCAGATGGCTTGCCGGCGAAGGTGACATTTACACTGGCGAACACGTCGAAGTTTTTCGAACTGGAAGTTGCCGGACAGAAGATCCGCCAGCCGGTGGAATTGACTGCGGCGGCGCGTTAGTATCGATCGAGAAATAAGTAGGACAGGCTTCCAGCCTGTCTTCCGCAAACAGACAGGCTGGAAGCCTGTCCTACCACCCTAAAATCGCCATCTATTTATCGAGCGATCCTTAGCATCTCAGAAACGGTGCCTCATTCGTCCGCTGGTTGGACTTCTTTATTTGTACAGGAGTGGCTTTATGTCATCGCGTCGCCTGCCGGTTTATTTGTTGTTGGATTGTTCCGAATCGATGGCTGGGACCGGGATTGAAGAGATCAATCGGGGAATGCAGACGCTGGTTGGTGAGCTGCGTAAAAATCCGATGGCACTTGAATCGGCCTGCCTGAGCGTGATCACCTTCTCCCGTTACGCCAAACAGATTATTCCGCTCACGGAACTCATGGCGTTTCAAACTCCGACATTGTCAGTTCGCCCGGGGACTGCGTTCGGCAACGCGATTCAATTGCTGGTCCAGTGCATGAAGCGCGAAGTTGTTAAGACGACGCCGACCCAAAAGGGAGACTATAAGCCGCTGGTTTTCCTGTTTACCGACGGTCAGCCGACGGATAACTGGGAGTCTGCCGTCAATACTTTGCGAGCGGCCAATCAGCCCAAAATCGCGAACATTTATGCGATCGGGTGTGGTCCCGATGTGGACACTGACATCCTGCGTGAGGTCACTGATATTGTGTTTCGAATGAATGGCATGTCTGCAGACGCCTGGCGCAAGGTCTTTGTGTGGCTGTCAGCGTCGGTAAGTTCGGCCAGCATCAAACTCAATGCCGGAGATGGGCAGTCACCGATTGAAATGCCTCCGTTACCAGCGAGTCTGGAGTATGTGCCACCGGGGTCCGCGTCGTACCATGATCCGTCACCTCGACAAGTCTTCCTGCAGGCGATGTGCCAGCGCCATGCGAAGCCATACCTCATGCGATTTGCTCGACAGGGTTCGGCCAGAACGTACACGGCGATTTGTTCACACAAACTCGACTCTCTGGACGACGATGATTCGGATGCGCTGCCTCCCATCAATTCCTCACTTCTGGACGGCTGCCCGAGTTGCCCGTATTGTGAAAATGAAATTGCCGCGACATGTCCCTGCGGTGCCGTGTTCTGCGCAGACCCCAGTCATCGCGGGGAAACTACTTGTCCAAAATGTCACGTCGAACTGAGCTTTCGAGGATCCGGAGGAAGTTTCGACGTGCGCCGATCCAGTGGTTAAGTGCTGCGGTATTTCCTCTTACGTTTGTTACGGACGTTTCCCTTCCCGTTGCCAGTGCTTATACTTCACGCCGTGCGGATTGATGTCCTTGTTCCGAGGCTCCTGCCTCGGAACACACTGCGCCCGAGGCTCCTGCCTCGCGAGCTTGTCGCGGGAGGCAGGAGCCTCCAGTGCAGTGCGTTCCAAGGCTGGAGCCCTGGAACGAGAATCGACAGCCTCATTCCAGGTCGCGTGGAGTATAAGATGATGAATCGTTTGCAGTTCTTGTGAAACTCTCGACTATTTTGGAGCAGAACTAATGTCAGAAGGCGGACGCCGTTTGCCGGTGTATTTGTTGCTGGATTGTTCAGGTTCGATGTCGGGTGAACCCATCGAAGCCGTGCGACAAGGCGTGCGAATGCTGATTTCGGATTTGCGGGGCAATCCGCAGGCCCTGGAGACAACTTACCTGTCGGTCATCACCTTCGCCAGCAGTGCGCAACAAGTATGTCCGCTCACAGAAGTCATGATGTTTCAGGAACCAAACCTCGAAGCTTCCGGCAGCACATCGCTCGGCGAAGCTTTGAAACTGCTGGAACGTGCTCTGGACACCGAAGTCCGCAAAAGCAGCCCAACTCAGAAAGGAGACTGGAAGCCTTTGGTCTTCCTGATGACCGACGGACAGCCAACGGATAACTGGGAGATGGCCGCCGACAGTATCAAGAAACGCAAATTGGGAAATATCATCGCCTGCGCGGCCGGTGCGGGTGCGGATTCACAATTGCTGAAACGGATCACCGAGATCGTTGTTGAGATTCACAACTTGCAGCCGGATTCGCTAAAGGCCTTCTTCAAGTGGGTTTCGAGTTCGATCAAAACGACCTCGCAGAGCGTGGTCCAGGTCATGGACGATTCGGCAGCACCCATCAATCTGCCGGCACCACCACCACAAATTCAGATTGTGCCGTGACTTCATACTTCAGGCGGCCGGAAATGATATCCTTGTTCCGAGGCTCCAGCCTCGGAACACACTGCTCTGGAGGCTCCTGCCTCCCGTGTTTTCGCTGGAGGCAGGAGCCTCCCGCGCATTGCGTTCCAGGGCTGGTGCCCCGGAACGAGAATTGGCGGCCTCAATCCACACCGCGTGCAGTATAGATGGTCAAACCCGTGGTTCCATTGACTTGATATTTGATTTGCCGTTTCACCGTTTCACTGGTCATGCAGCCTGTGTGCCGGTATTACGTTCCGCAAGTGAAGGTAGTGTGTCCGATGCAAGACGAAGAAAAATATCAGAACATGATTGCGGTGATGCTGCATCGATGGGGACTATCGAATGAAGGCAGCGATACGGGTAAATCCGAGTGGCAGAAACTTAATTCCGACCAGGTTTCTGAAAAAATCTGCAGTGCCGTTGCCAAGGCAGTACTCGGCAGGATCCTGAAGCAACAACTCAACGGGTCGTTAAAACTATCCAATACGGACGAGGCATTGCTCAAAGCTTTTCGAGACTGGGGATTCGCCAACGAACGTGGCAAAGAAGATGTGCAACGAATTGCAATTCAGGCTTTGAAAGCGGCGGTTCCTCAAAGTGCGGCAGCAGTGCAACAGGTATCGAGTTCTTCAGCGCCGTCTCAATCCCCCTCACCCGTTCCCAGTCCTGCAGCTTCCGCTTCCGGAGCGTACAAAAATCCCGCCCAATCGGTTTCTCGCCCGGTGGCAATAAGTGGATCGCCATTACCTAATGGACCTTTGAACACGGGTGCCCACAAGCCCAAAACGGACACGTCCCCACCGAGTCCCGCCGTCACTGCCGCGCCGTCAACGAATAAGCTTCCGTCGAATCCAACTCCGGAAGTGCCTGCTCCGATTTCCCCTCCCGCGCGGGTTCCCGCGACGACACCGGTTCCTGCGACGACACTTTCTCAATGGTTGTATCTTCCGCTGCCGACGGACGAGCCGGATCCTCATACGGAATTTGATCGACGCGAAGGAAGTTCGTTTGAGAGCTTTCCGATTCTGGGCTCCCGAGTGCGAGGCAAGAAGCATAAGCACGATGGCACACACTGTGACGATTGGTTTTCATTTGCCAATGCCGGTCCCTGGACCATCCTGGCTGTTTCAGATGGGGGCGGTTCGTATCGTTTCTCCCGAGTCGGTGCCAGGGCATCCTGCGAAGCGGCCACTGAATATTTGTCAAAAAAACTTGCTGAATACACACCAAAGAATCGCAACACATGGGAGCCTGCGAGTTTCTCTGAGCCAGATATTGAAGATGTCAAGACATGTCTCGTGGATTCGGTTATCGCAGGATGGAACGCAGTCACGGCTGCCGTGAAGGAACGAACAACGAATCCAGTCTACGAACAACTTTTGGGGCGACCGCTTTCGACCAAAGATTTGTATTGCACGTTGCTTGTTGCTGTCCACATGACAGTCCCTTATGAAGACGGGGAGAGGAGTCTTATTTTTGGATTGGCGGTCGGTGACGGCATGGTGGCAGCCGTGAATCAGAGCGGACGATCGCTGCTGTTAATGACGCCGGACAGTGGCGAACATTCCGGCGAAGTGCGGTTCCTCGATCAACGAGAAGTCGATCCTGACAAACTGAGAGCGAAGATTTTCCCGGCCTTGTGTGATCTGCGAGCATTGATGTTGATGACAGATGGCGTCGCAGATGATTACTTCCCCAACGACCCTGGCATGACATGGCTCTATGGCGATCTCGTGTTGAACGGAGTTCTGCCGATTCCTTCTGATTCAGATAGTGATCTGGAGAAAGCACTTGCGGGAACAAAGGTGTCTTCCGCGTCCGAGTTTTCGGCCATCAGCTGTGTTAGTGAGTTTGAGCAACTCAAGCTGGATCAGACCATGCAGAAAGTGCAAGTGCGTTCGATCAGTCAACTCGCGGAACAGCTTGGTCTGCCACCTGAGGAAGTTGTGCGGCGTGCCGCGTTGCTCAAAGCAAAGGCTGTTGAGTCACCTTCATCGGCTCTTCAGTCACTGCAGAACTGGCTGGATTCCTACCATGTGCGAGGCTCATTTGATGACCGCACGTTGCTGGTCATGCACCGCTAGGAGTCTTTTATGAAGGTGGAAACAGCGACGCTGAAGGACGGCAAAACCAAGGACTACATGATGGTTTCGGACCCGCCGTCCGGAACCATGAAGGAGGTCTACTTTACCCCGGATCGCCGGGAAGTTATCTGCTTCTATAAGGACTCCCAGGCTGGCCAGGATCCGGCTCGTGCGCAGCGGCTGGAATCGATCATCGGCAAATACAATCCGACATTGCCACGATCGCAGGGCGGATCGGCGGCCAGCGATGTAGATGCGGCGTACTATCGCAATCTCTTTTGCTGGCCGACCTCGATTGTGACCCGGCCTCGCTTTGGTCTGGTGACTCCGACGTATCCGGGAAATTTTTTCTTTCAGGAAGGGCCGTGCAAGGGCCAGGAAAAAAACGGTGCCTGGTTCACTCTGGAAAAACCGCGATCCATTCTGCAGCGGATGGCGCCCAAAGAACTGGGAAACTGGCTCAACTATTTGAGGCTGTGTATCAAGATGGCGCGCGCGGTGGCGCGGCTGCATCAGGCCGGGCTGGCGCATTCGGACCTGAGCAACAACAATGTCCTGGTGGACCCGCTCAACGGAGCCAGCGTCGTGATCGATATCGACTCACTGGTCGTTCCGGGTTTGTATCCTCCCGATGTGCTTGGCACCAAGGGGTACATCGCGCCCGAGGTGCTGTCCACATTGTCTCTGCCGTTCCGTGATCCAAGTCGGAAACATCCGAGTGCCCGCACTGATGAGCATGCGTTGGCTGTTTTGTTCTATCAATACCTGCTTCAACGTCATCCTCTTGAAGGCCGCCGGATCCCTAAGGCAAACACCGCTGAAGAACAGGATTTTCTCACCTACGGTCCCCAGGCTCTGTACTGCGAACATCCTCAGGATAAATCCAATCGTCCCGAAGCAGCAAAATTTGTCTCCGTGTCGGCGCTCGGTCCCTGGCTGGAAGACCTGTTTCAGCGGGCCTTTGTTGATGGCGTCAAAGATGCAAACCGTCGCCCCACCGCCAGCGAATGGCTGAAGGGGCTCGTGAAGACATTCGACAGGACGATTCCGTGTGGCAACGCCAATTGCCCTCAACAGTGGTATGTGCTGTTGGATCGTGGCGGGGTTGTCTGTCCCTTTTGCGGAACAAAAACCCGGCAGCCCGTCCCGCTCCTCCGTTTTCGTTCCGAGGGTCGTCCTGGTCAGTGGATTCAGGACGGCTCGTTGGCGGTTTATCACCATCTGCAGCTCTACAAGTGGCACGCCTTTGCGAATTTGTTTCCTGGCCCGGATTCCGATCTGACGCCCCAGGCGTATTTTGCCTGGCATGGCGGACAGTGGCTGATGCTGAATCAAAACCTGACGTCACTGACGTCTGCGGAAGGGAATCGCGTTCCGGCTGGTCAAGCCATCGCATTGACTCCGGGGGCAAAAATTCGTATGTCTCAGGAACCCAACGGTCGCATCGCGGAAGTTGAAATGCGACAGCCCTGAACCGGAAGAGGATCTGCAGACCATGACCGCCTTGTTTGACAATCAGCGAATTCAGTTTCAAACCGACCTCGACGCAGTCCATCCAGGCGGCAGTCTCGAACTGAGCTGCCAGGAATATCCCGGTCCGCTGGTCGTCCGCCGATCTCTGACGATCGAAGGACACGGCGCTACGCTGTGGGCCTTGAAGGGTCCGGTGCTGATCATTGAAGCCGGTGCCCAGGTGCATCTCAGGAACCTGCGGGTTGAAGTAACCGGCGAAGGCATGACGATGATGCCCGACGAGGAAGCGGCAATCCGCGTCGCGCCCGGCGGCCAGGTCGATCTCGACGATGTGGAAGTGCGCGGGGCGATTGAAGGTCTGCCTCAGGAAGCTGGGATCTGGCGCTATCCGAAAACACTGTACCTTGGTCCAATGTCTCCTTCGGCTCCGCATGAGTTTCGCGTCCGCATTGCCACTGCGACCCCCTGCAAGATTTCTTCGCAGGTCTCGGGGATTGACGTTTCCCCCTCGACCTTGCCGGGCGGGAAAGTGGAACTGCGGCTGAAGGTCGAACAGCTTCGGAACGACACGTTTCTTTACGGTCGCATCCTGTTGAAGACGGCCTTTTCAAAACGCTGGATTGTCGTGAGTGGCCACGTTTCCGATGCGACTGGGTCGCCCTCGCCGCCAGGCGGCCAACATGCTCCAATGCTGTGGGAACCGCCCGACTGGGACTCCCTTTCCGCGCCAGGCCAGACGACTGCCGCAGCGCCGCCCACTGCGGCACCACCTCAGCCAGTGGCACCACCAAAGCCTGCGGCAACACCGGCTCAGGTGGCTCCACCAGCACCAGTTCCGGTGGCCGCAGTCGCACCATCTCCGGTCTCGGTGCCAGTTGCACCGATTGCTGTTGTTCCGCCCGTCCAACCCGTTTCGCCGCCTCCAGCGCAGCCGCAGGTTCCTCCTCCGGTCGTTTCCACGCCACCGACGGCCGCGCCTCAGTTGCCGTTGTCAGCCAGTACACCGCTGCAAATCTCGCCTGCCCCCGTTTCTCCGGTCGCTCGACCGCCGTTAAATCCTTCGCTGCCCGTGTCGCCTCCTCGTCCTCCCGGCATGCGGCATCAGGATCCGTCGAAACTCGGTATTTTTTCGAAGCCACAGTCCTTGCCAAAAGCTCCCGACGCTACTCCCGCGACTCCCGCGTCGAGCACGCCCAAAACCAAGAGTGATTCGCTTCCAAAGTGGGCGAAATCATCGGCGCCTTTTCCGCCGGTTCAAAGTAATGTGTCAACTCCGGCTCCAGTCAGTCCTCCGTCGGCCCCCGTCATAGCAACTCCCGTCATACCAACTCCGGTAACGCTGACACCTCCGTCGTCCGCTCCGCTAACGATTGCCTTTGCGACGGACCCGGCAAAAGGCAAAACATCGCCTCCCGCGCCGCCTGCTCCAGTCCAACCGCCAGCCCCGGCAACGCTGACACTTCCGACATCAGCTCCGCTGACAATTGCCTTCGCAACGGATCCCACGAAAGCCAGTCCGCCGCCTTCCGTGCCTCCCGCTCCAGTCAAGCCGCCAGCCCCAAAACCGGACCCACCGCCCTCGCTGTTCCCTCCGCTGACGATCGCTTTTGCGAAGAACCCCCAAAAGCCTGGCACGCCACCGCCCAAGCCGCCCGCTCATGAGTAATCGTTCGATGGTTATACCGAACTTGAACCACCATCGACGCACATGATTTTCATAAACTGGATGATCCCACATTTCGAACCAGCTTACTTCATTTCGCGCAGAACCGCTGTTGACTTGATTCAATGCGTACTCGCAGGGTTCTTTCTGGATTTCAAACAGAATATCCTGCCACCACTGCCACGGCCAGGTTAATCGGATTCGGTCTGATCTTCAACTTCACATCAACGAGCCAGATCGCAAAGTGGTAGCAAAGGTGTAAAAAAGGAATCGCCGATTCCGGCTACTCGACTTGCGCGTAGCAGTTCTTGTACTTCTTACCGCTTCCACATGGGCAGGGATCATTGCGACCGACCTTACGTTGCCCGTTCCGGATGGTGGATGCCGGAATATCGCTGTCCATCGAATCCTCATATTCATCGAGTTCATTCAAACCTGCAATTCTTTCGCCAGACTCGGTCTCCTGCATCCGCCTCAGTTTCGCAAATACGCCCTGGACTTCAGCGTTGCCGTCACCCATGCCCAGCGATCCCATCATGGCCCGAATTACAGAGACACTCACTCCAAAGTTTTCGTCGTCATCGTCGTCCGAGTCTTCGTCTTCATCATCTTCCGGCTCGTCCCACTCCCATCCCTCAAGCTCAATGACAGTGTGTTCAAATCGGAATCGGCGGTGAGTTTTCAATGTGTTCTCAAATGAATTTCCGACACCCCGACTGGTGACCTCAAACTCGTTGGATTCGGCGGCGACAAACGTGCTGTTCCCAGACGGACCCATTCCGAAGCCCGCTCAGTGGACTCGGCATGTCAACGGGGTGGGAACAGAAGCCGAACTCAAGTCGCTCCGCTTCCTCTGCCGACACTTGCAACGGAGACTGCGAGGGGGGGCATTGCAGCAGTCTCCGTTTCATGCTGGCCACGACACACGGTACAGAAATTCGTTAGCTCTGCTCAATCGACATGCGCGGCGCTTCCGACGACAAACCGATACCGGCACCGCTCGGTGAAATCAGTTGTAGAATGCGGCAAACACCCACCTTCGTTTTCCCATCGTTCCAGTTCGGTCGTTTCGCAAACAATCTGCCTGTCACGTTTCATCGCAGGCAACCGTTTATTATCGACACGGGATTGAGAGTGTGTTCCGAGCATCGTGTTCATCAGTCCGAGTTTCTTTTTTCGTTGAATGAGCGGATGAGGCGAACATCCGTCAATTCAATCGACATCGCAAAGCGGATGCCAACAATGAGGGATCGACCGCCACGCGTGTTTCATGCATCCGCAACAGAAAGATCAGCGGAACTGCGGCGGCTCGACATGAGACGACCGCGCGGCCTATTGTGGTTTTCTACCCAGCGTGTCGCGATGCGTTTTGCGATTTTGGCGAGCCGCCCCGTCGTACGGGCGTCTTCGTTCATTTTTTTAGTGTGGCCGCGTGTTTTTCCAACCATTCCTTCAGGGCGACCGCCTGATTGTGCTCTTCGTCTTTAGCGCCGTAGAGTAGCAGCAGTGTCCTGTGGCCTGCGGATTCCAGCAACTCGGACACCAAGTCTGCCCTCACGTCCAGTTCCTTGAAGTAGCGTTTGCGAAATTCGTCCCAGCGCTCGGGATCGTGGTTGAACCATTTGCGCAATTCCGTGCTGGGAGCCAGATCCTTCATCCAGACATCGATTTCCAGACTCTCTTTCGTCACAC
>Ga0138256_10007166_pt1 | contig 11778 bp, 8 predicted proteins | sample KNB2016incub_MG_FD_105486 | JGI IMG/M metagenome (GOLD analysis project Ga0138256, IMG submission 105486) | Active sludge microbial communities from wastewater in Klosterneuburg, Austria - KNB2014incub_MG | ecosystem: Engineered > WWTP > Activated sludge > Unclassified | place: Austria...
CCTAAGATAGATTTTTATAAATCGTATCTTAAATCATTAAGTGTTGGGCTAGCATCTTTTGCTTTGGTGTTTTTTGGTTTAGGAATTATATCATTTGCAAGCTATTTTTATACTGAAGAAGCTACAGCAAATGCCTATTTGTTACTAAAAATATATGTATTTTATATTGGAGTAAAACGGCTACTGGTACAAATTTTATTTAAAGAACTGAAAGATGGTACTTTAGCAAAAATAGTTGACCAACTAGGAATCATCATTGCATTTGCACTTATAATTATATTGTTTTATTACCCAGAATTTTCAATTAAGTTTTTTACCAAAAATTATCAGAAATCGGTAGAAAATTTAATATATCTGTTGCCTGCAATTTTTTTTACCTCAATTTCTTTTACAAGTTCCTTACAGCTTTTATTGCAAAACAAAGACAAAATATACTCTTTTGGTTTTATACTAGGTGCCGTTTTGGTATTAATACTAGTTTTTATACTTAGTTATGTTGATAACGGAAATGAAGCAAGCATTTATTTAGCTATTTCAGTTGGTGAGTGTTTGGTAATTATCATTCATGGTTGGGGAATAGATAGGTTTAAGTTTTTTCAAATTAGAGGACTTTACGCCTTAAGTGCTGGTATGTTACTTTTTGGGTTGAATTATTTTATTATGATGTTGAATTCCAATATTTTATCATTTATAGTATTTTTGGTTTTAGTAACCATTATTGGAATGGTTGTTTTTCAAAAAAGTTTAAAAATAACTAACTGATAAATACGTTGAAATAATGAAGCTTCCTCTAAAAAAAATATCAGTTTACAGTCTATTAATTTTCCTTATGATATGCGCAACAGGAAATGTAATAGTTCAGGTATTTTCAATAGTTTTTTTTGGAACAATTATGTTGTTTGTTAAGGGAATAAATAATAATGTTTATTTTATTACCTTTTATATTTCACTTCTATTTTTGTCATTAATACAACTCTTATTTTTTTGGAGAGACGATTATTCGAATCCGTATATAATAAACACGCTTTTAATTAGCGCAATGTGGGTGTTCGCTTTTTTGGCGCATAATTTTATAGTTAATAGCGTTAAAATTTGTTCGTTACATTCGCTACAAAAGGTTATAAATTATTTTTTCGCACTAAATATCGTCCTTGTAATTGTGCAATATTTTGGAGTTTGTTTAGACGCTAAATCATTTTTTCCTTTTTCGGTTGCGCAATACGGTATGTCAACAGGTGATTATCTTAAAGGTTTTTTTTCAAACTCATCCGTTAATATGGTTGTAATGGCTTTTTTTTCAATTTATTATTTTACACTTAATAAAAAGTTTAAAACAATTATTTCAATTTTGGTAACCTTGTTAACAACCTACATGAGCGGTATTTTAATTGGGTTAGGTATTATTAGTACGTATGCTTTTTTTAAGTTTAAGTTAGCAAATAAGGCAAAAATAATTGTAATGATTGTTGCAGGGTTTTATTTATTTTCAATAGTAAGCCCAGAAAATATTAAATATGTTAAACATATTTTTACTGAAAAAATTAATAGTAAAACGGATCCCGTTAGAAAACTGGTGTCTTTTGAAGAAACCGCAAGTAATTTTGTAAGTAGCCCGCAATCGTTTTTATTTGGAGAGGGTGGTGGAAAATTCTCTTCTAGAACCGCCTACTTAACAGGTGGTGAATATGTTAAATGGTATCCGGAAACTTTAATATATAGAAGTGAAAAGTTTGAAAAAAACCATTTTAAATTATGGAACAATGAAGCATTAAAAATTCCTTTTAGAGATGGTACAGCAAACCAACCTTTTTCATTCTATAATAAAATAATAGGCGAATATGGTTTTTTAGGTATTTTTTTATTTACTATTTACCTATATTATTTTTTTAAGCACTTTAGGTTTTTAACCTATGGTAAATTAATCATTTTGCTTATGTTAGGTTTTTTCTTATTAGATTATTGGTTTGAGTATTTTACAGTAATCTTATTTTTTGAATTATTCATGCTTATCGACATAAAAAGGCACAAAGAATTGGTAAATAATGAAGCGCAATAATGAATTAATTATGGCATAATGGGATATAGAAGTGTTAAACTTGACGAACTTTACTTAATTTTATTAGCTTTTACGGCGTTTAGCATACCGCTACCAATGCTACTAAACAATATATCAATTATTTTTTTAGTTTGTTTTTGGCTGTTTTTGGTTTTAAAAAAGAAAATACAAAAACCCGATTTTGTAAAACTCTTAATTTTTACCATTCCATTTATAATACTATTATTAGGAGCCTTCAACTCAACAAATCACAAACAATTAATTATTGAATTAACTAAAAATCTACCTTTTATACTATATCCAGTAATAATATTTTGCTCACCATTCAATTTAAGTAAAAGGAGGTTTCAATTAATTTTAAAAGCATTCATTGCAGGCAATATTATTATCTGTTTATTACTTCTATCTGTTATTTTAAAAACGATTTTTATTAATGGGTTTTCAATAAAAACGCTATGGGGTTTAACACATCAAACGTTGTCTGCTCATGTAGCCTTAAACGCAATTTATTTATCATTATACATAGCTATTGGTTTAATTTTTTTGGTATTTTATTTTCTTCAAGACAAAGAAACATTTTCAAAAAAGTTAAAAGCAACCTATTTAATTATAGCATTGTTGTTTGTGGTGATTTTGATTTTTCTATCATCAAGAACAGTTATATTAACTAGTAGCCTTTTAATTGCCACTATTTTTTTTCAATATTATTTAAAAAAAGAATCTGTTTTGAAAGTTTTATTTAGGTTTGTAATTATTGGTGGCATACTAGGAGTATCTGCAATTGCTATAAACCCCATTTTAAAATGGCGCGTGGAATCTCTTTTTTTGAACAGTTCTTTTAAAGAAGAAGGTGTTCAGATGCGAGAAAAACTTTGGAAGTCTTCATACGAAGTTTTTAATGAACATAAATTATTTGGGGTAGGCTCGGGAGATTTTAAGGACGAATTAATAAAAACCTACAAAAAAAACGACTATAGAATTCAATACCGGTTTGAAATGAATTCACATAACCAATATCTGTCGTTATTAGTTAGCAACGGATTAATTGGAGTACTCTTGTTTTTGTTTTATCTGTTTTATCCAGCTATAAATTTTATCCAGCATAAGCGATGGCATCTACTTAGTATTATGTTGCTTTTTGCTTTATGTTTTGTAACAGAATCGTATTTATACACCAATAAAGGTGTTGTGGTTTTTGCTTTTTTTATAACAATAATCTTTAAACATTTTGAGGATACTAAACGAACATTAGAAAATGAAAAAACCTAAAATACTTTTTATAATGCAGTTGCCTCCGCCCATTCATGGGGCATCAATGGTTAATTTAGCTATAACGCAAAGCAAAGAAATTAATAATGTCTTTGATTTAATTGTTTTACCATTAAACTTTGTAAAAAAAATTGACGATATAGGTAAAGCCTCTTTTTTAAAAGTATGGTATTTTATTAAAATAATTTTTAAACTTCTCAAATTATTAATCACAAAACGCTTTGATTTAGTGTATTTCACAATCTCGCCCATTGGTTATGCGTTTTACAGAGACGTTATTTTTGTTGCGGTATTGAAATTATTCCGAAAAAAAATTGTTTTTCATTTGCACGGAAAAGGCATAAAAGATAAATCAGAAAAATCGCGATTGGATATGTTTCTTTACAAGTTTGTTTTTAAAAATGAACATGTAATAACGTTATCAAAAAGACTAAATAAAGATGTTGAACATGTTTATTCAAAAGAGCCGTTGGTGCTTAATAATGGCATAACATATCTTGATATCAAAAAAGAGTTTAGCGTAAAAACGGATTTAACGGTATTTGTTTATTTGTCAAATTTGGTAATTTCAAAAGGCATTAAGGTTTTTTTGGAAGCCATTGTTTTAACTAAAAGTAAGGGTCATAACTTCAAAACTAAAATTATTGGTAACTCAGCCGATTTTTCCATTGAAGAAATTAAAGATTTCGTTAAGCAAAAGGAACTAAGTGATTATGTAGCTGTTTTAGGTCCAAAATACGGCGATGAAAAATATGAAGAATTATCAACTTCCGATGTTTTTGTGTTTCCAACGCAAAATGATTGTTTTCCACTTTCTATTTTAGAGGCCATGCAAATGCAACTACCTGTAATATCAACAAATCAAGGTGCTATTCCAGATATTATTTCACATAATATAAACGGGTTAATTGTAATGGAGAATAATGTTGAAGATGTTTCAACCGCTATGATACAGTATATTGATGATAAGAGACTTATAGTAAAGCACGGTGCCAATAATTTACAAAAATTCAAAGAAAATTTCACTCATGAAAAATTTGAGGAAAATTTCATAAAAGTTATAAATGTTATTTTAGATGAAAACCTATAAAGCCAACTTTCACACACATACTATTGCAAGTTTTGATGGCTATAATTCATATAAAGCCATATATAATAAATGCAAGCAAGCTGGTATAAATTTAATTGCCATTACAGACCATGATACCGTTGAAGGCGCAAAAGCATTTAGCAATTGGCTGTTAAAAAACAATAAACTGGACCTAACAGTTATAATGGGCGAAGAGGTAACCTGTACTGATGGCACACACATTATAGGCTTATTTATCAATGATTTTATACCACCGGACACGCCAATAAACGTTATAAAAAATATTAAAGATCAAAACGGGCTGGTTTATTTTCCACATCCAGCTAGAAAGGATGGTATTATGGAATCTGAATTTTTTAATGAAGCCATAAAACTAGGTGATGCTTTTGAGGTTTTTAACGCCAAAATAAATAATGATTTTAATTTGGATGCACAAAATGAATTTCAAAAACACACCCATTTAATCCCTTTAGCAGGAAGCGATGCCCATTACAATGCAGATTTGTTAAAGTGTATTTGTGAAATGGAACTCGATCCCAATAATTTAAAACAAAGTTTGCAACAACTTGAATATGATAAAATTAAGGTTTATGGCTATAAAAAAATAAGCGGCGATAACAACTATTTTTCAAGTTATTACAAAATTAAAAACAAACTAAATTTACCTCAATTTATTAAAGAAATAGGTAAATTTGCATTTCCTCTTATCAAAAATTATAAAGAGCGAAAATTAAAATTTAAGTTAGAAAAAATTTATGATTATAATTTCAAAAGATAATTTTTTAAATAAAATTTTTAAAGCATTTGGAGTAATATTGTATTATACTTTATTAAAAAATACAGAAAAATACACACCACAACAGAAGAAAAATTATCAGTTTAAAAAACTAAAAAAGACTTTAATAGAGGCTAAAAAAGTAGCTTATTATTCTAATTTATACAAGAATTTGGGTTTTGATCCAGAAAGAGATTTTAATTCCATTGAAGATTTACAAAAACTACCAATTTTAGATAAAGAACAAATAAAAGAAAATAATCAGATTTTTGTTAATAATAGTTATAAAGGTATAGGTGTTAAATACAAAACAAGTGGCTCTACAGGTAACCCAATGACCATGATATTAACGCCTTTAATGGTTGCTATGGATAAGGCAATGATTTTTAGGCATCACTACTGGGCTACTAAAAAATTAAGACCTTTGGTTGTTTCAATAAGAAGTTATGTGCCATCTAGTCCTGATTCACCTTTATTTAAATATAATGCTATTGAAAATAATTATTATTTTTCAGCATACAATTTAACCAAAGAAAATATTAAAAAATACATTAATGAGATAATAAAAATAAATCCCGAAGTTATTAGGGGTTATCCATCTTCTGTTGCTTTTTTTGCTGAATTTATAACAAAAGAGGAGGTTGCTCAATTTACTAAACTTAAAGCTATAATTACATCTTCTGAATCTCTTTCAGTCTCAGAAAGAGTTGCCATTGAGAACAAATTTGGTAAAATTCTTCTCAATTGGTATGGTATGACAGAACCTGCAGTTATTATTAAAGAAAAACCAAATACAGCCGGTATGAACGTATGTTTCGAATACGGATACTATGAGTTTTTAGATACTGAAACACCAAATATAAAGAAGTTGGTTACAACCTCGTTTAACAATGCGTCTATGCCTTTTATTAGATACAATACTGGCGATCTTGTTGAAATTGATAATAGCCTGGTTACCGATTCTATTTTTGATAAAGTTAAAGATGTAATAGGGCGCAAGGACGAGTATATAATTGGAATGGATGGAAATAAAGTGCCTTCAGTGAATTTTTACACGTTGTTTAGAGATTTGGATGGCGTTATCGGATTTCAAATCATACAATATTCAACTAAAGAAATACTGGTTAAAGTAAAATCAAAAAGCAGTATCTCTCTTGATATTGAGTTGTTTATTGAAAAAGAAATGCAAAAAAGAGTTGGTAAGCTTCCAATTTATGTAACCGACATTATTGACTTTGATAGGAATAGCGATGGCAAATCGTTGACCATTGTAAAAAAAATGGGTTCATATAAACTTGAAGCATTCAAAGAATATACACTCTCAACGCAAAAAGCATGGCAAAACTATTATGATAATACTGAATCATTTAAACTAGATTGGAATGAGGCTGATGACAACCCTTTCACAGGAATAAAGGATTACATGAAAAAATTGCTAGATACCGATCATTTATTAAAATGGTATCCAGAAACATATCATAAAACCTTATTAGAAGAATTGGTTAAATACATAGGCAATAATATTACTGTTAAGCAAATATTGTTAAGCCATGGTTCCGACAATGCTTTAAGATTGGTCATTCAGTCGCTTACAAAACCCGAAAATGTGTTTCTAACCTTGTCACCAACATATGATAATTTCAGAGCTCAAGCAGAAACATTTGGTTTAATAAACAAATCTATCCCAATAATTGATTCTTCTGATGATAGTTTGAACTTAATTATTTCAACAATTTCAGATATTCAACCCAGATTAATATACATATCCAATCCTAATAATCCCATTGGATATCAGTTTTCTGAAAATCAATTAAAAGTTATAGCAATTAAAAGTGAAGAGTATAATTCCATATTAATCATTGATGAAGCATATTTTGAATTTTCAAAAGCATCTGCGGTTGGACTAATTAAAGATTCAAAAAATGTGTTAATATTACGAACGTTTTCAAAAGCATTTGGATTAGCCGGCGTGCGTTTAGGATACTTAATTTCAAATGAAACGTTAACTCAAACAATAAGTCTTTGCTCAAACCCTAAAGATGTTACTATGTTTGCCTCTAAGGCAGCGGAATTTGCACTTAAAAACAAACATGAAATGCAAGATTATATTGAAGAAGTTAACCAAAACAAAAATAATTTTTATGCTTTTTGTAAAAAAAACCATATTAAACACTATGTTTCCAATGGAAATTATGTGTCCTTTAAAGTAGATGATGTCGAAGCTGTTTTAGAATATTTCAATAAAAAAAATATTTACATTAGGGATAGAAGAAAGGATTTTAACGATAATTTTGTTCGTGTAACTGTTGGAAATAATATCACTTTTAAAAAGTTTTTAGATACAATGAATGATTATTTAACTAACAGAAAAAATTAAATTAGTAAGCTATTTCAATACTTTATAATTATGAAAAATTTAATACCATTTATTGCTTGTTGTTTTTTTATTATATCGTGTAAAAACGATTCTAAAAAACAAAATGATATAGAAGCAAATGCGAACATTACCAAAGAGGAAAAAGTCTTAAAAGACAACGAAGTTTTAAGCGCACTGTATGATGGTTATTTTATTAAAAATACTCAAGGTTTTGATGCATCCATCTATAATGGCTCTATTTATATATTCAAATTAAATCCTAGTGATGAGGAAAAAAGCAATCATTTTTTCTTGCACATCATACCAAAAAAAGGAGAGGTTATTAATATGGATTTCTCGCCAACAGAGTTTCTTTTAAATCCAGATTTAAGCGATAAATACACAAATGTTTTAGTTTATAAAAGAGAACTCCCTACAAACATAAAAGATTTTGATATTAATTTAGGGCAATTCACTAATGATGGCAGAACTTGGGCTGTATATATCCAAACAAACACGCTTAATAATAAAGAAAACAGGTATAATAATGAATATGCTGCAGCAACCAAAACGAATGGTTATTTAAGTGCATTTAAACAAGCTTTTAATCAAGGTTATTTTTTAAAGCAAGAAACAGGTTTTGATTTACTTTTAGATGGGCATACTTTATACTATATAATGGCTAATAGGCAAAATGCCGATTTGAAAAATATGTTTTTTCTACATGTTAAATTTGATGGTAATCAAGAGATTGTAAATCTTGATTTTGAAGCGAAAGATTTTGAAATTGATACTTTTTTGGATGATAATTTTAAATCGTTCGTTGTTTTAAAACGTAACATTCCAAACCAAGGAAAAATTACGGAGTTTGGTACTGGTCAATTTAACAAAGATGGTCGTTTATGGTCATGCGTTTATGAACCCGATAAGTTAATTGACAATATGGCTTTTGTTTATAATGGGCAATACAGTAATGCAATTAAATAAGCAATACAAAGGGATAAAGAATAAAAAAGTATTGCTTACGGTTTTTATAATTTAAGGTCAAAAAGCGTTAAAACATTACCACGTCCTTTACTAGCCGTGTAAAAGGTGAAATTTGCAAATTTGTAGAAATTGATTTCAGCAGTGGTTTTGTTTTCTAGTTTTGAGAACAAAAATTTATTCCCTTTAAAATCCATAATATCAGGTTTGAAATCCTGATTAATAAATCCTTCTTTAGAAATTATTTTATCACTATCTTTTTCATCTGGATAAAAATGCACCATCATTCTTAAAGCATCAGAGGACACTTCATCAGTAAATTTTTTAATGTTTAAATCGTCATTAAGGTCAATAATAATATAGGAATCAGCACCCTTTTTAAGTATAGTTATTTTCTCTATAAATAGGCTATCGTGTGTGCTAAAATGGGTTTCTTTCTCAAAAACAACTTCATTAGTTAATTTTTTGTCAAAATATTTATACCACAATTTTTCCGATTCCCTATCAGGCAAATAGGTTTTATAGTTTTTTAAAATCCACTCGCCCAAATAGGTATTCACTTTTTTTGAGCCATTATAATTCATGTGGTGGCTATCAATATAATCAGTATATCTAATATCAATTTCCTTGTATAAAAGATTAAAATCCAAATAATTAATTAGCTCGTTTTTTATAGTGCTCTTTATATAATTTGTGTTTTTTATTTGATTCCCTACGGAATAGCCATGATGAGCCAAATAGGGAGTGGAAAACAGAACTAATTTGATGTTGTTCTGTTCGCATAATTGAATAATGGCTTTTAATTTACTCTCAATATCTGGGTTTAAAACTGTTTTTTCGTTTATTTTTGATAGATCGTAATCAATAAATTCTAAATCAGTTGGAGTGAATTCTGAATTGGCAGTCGGTATTTCAGAACCTTTGTTAAGATACGTGTTATCAAAGTATTCAAAATCTTGTTTGGTAAGTTCGCCATTCCATCTATTGTGATATTTGAAAAGAGGGATTACCAAACTTGAAAAAGAATATAAATCATTAATACTATCATGAAAAGAAGCATCATAAGCTGCCTCAATTTTTGTTTTTGACAGTTTCATACCATCATAAGCTGAATGGCTTACAAAGTCATCACCTACATATTCCTTAAGAGAATAAGTTTCTAAAAAAAGAAGTTTTGGTTTTTTGTGTTTTAAAAATTCTTTAATTAAATAGTAAGATTGCGAGATGTTTTGTGAAGGGGTTGCAAGTAAAAATACGTTGGCATTTGTTCTGTTTTCTAAAAAATCAGCATCAATAGCGGTAAACACATGCGATGAACCTACAAAAAGTATATCATTTTCATCTTCCAGCAAATACATGTTGTGTGCGCGCAACAATTCTTTTTTTAAGAAAATAGAACTACTTAAATAAGAAACCCCAAAAATGATTATAGTAATTACGACAATTTTTAACACTAATTTTATCATGATTCTGTTCTAAAATTGAAAATAAATAAACTGTGATTTTTCATAATCTCCATAAATACCAAACAATATAATTCCAAATATTGCCGCTAAATAAAACGACCATCTAATGGCAATATTAAAACTGTTCAAATCTTTAAAAATATTATTTTTACGTTCATAAATTTCATAAGACAATAGTATCAATAACGAAAAAACAGCAACAATAAATTCATTCTTATCAAGACCTAAATTGAAAATAGAACCATCAAAAATTGTCCAAAAGTTGAAAACAAATAAATTTTTAAAAATATAAACAGAGTCGGTTAACGTGTTTGCTCTAAAAAACACCCATGCGAAAACGACGAGCATAAAGGTTAACATAATACGATAAAATTTATGACCAACAGAAGTTCTGTCTATATTAAAGCGTTCAACCATTTTGGTTCTATAACCATAAGTTGTTGTTTCTATAACTTGATAAATCCCATGAAGCCCTCCCCAAATAACGAAATTCCAACTTGCTCCATGCCATAAGCCACTTACTATAAACACAATCATAATATTTAAGTTGGTGCGTAGTTTTCCTTTTCTATTGCCACCCAAAGGAAAATACAAGTATTCTTTAAACCAAGCACCTAGTGAAATATGCCATCGTCTCCAAAATTCTGGGATTGATTTAGAAAAGTACGGACGGTCAAAATTTTTGCGTAAATTAAATCCCATAACCTTTGCAGCACCTATGGCGATATCGGTATAGGATGAAAAGTCGCAATATATCTGGAACGCAAAAAACACCGAAGCAATAACTAGTGTGACTCCTTGATGATTTTCAGGCGAATTATAAACAGTATTTACCAATACCGCAAGCCTATCTGCAATAACCACCTTTTTAAAAAACCCCCAAAGCATTAGGATCAACCCTTCTTTTATTCTATCATAATCAAACTTGTGCTTTATATTGAATTGTGGTAGTAGATCCTTTGATTTTTCAATTGGACCTGCTACAAGTTGAGGAAAAAATGAAACAAACAGGGCATATTTTCCAAAATGTTTTTCTGGTTCGATATTATTTCGATACACATCAATGGAATAGCTTAAAGCTTGAAACGTATAAAAAGAAATCCCAACAGGAAGTAATACATCAATGCGAGATGAACTCCAATCAATATTGAAATAGCTATATAAACTATTAAGCGAGTCGTTAAAAAAGTTAAAGTATTTGAAGAAGAATAAGATACCAAGATTTATCAACAAACTCAAAACCAGAAACAACCTCTTTTTGTTATTATATTTGCCCATTAACAATCCACTCAGATAAGTAATGAGTGTTGAAATGAATATGAGAATGAGGAATTTTGCACTCCACATCATATAAAAAAAGTAACTGACAATTAAGAGCCAAAACCAGCGATATTTTTGTGGAAAAAGGAAATAAAAAACAACAACAGTTGGGAAAAAGAGCAAAAAGGCTATAGAATTAAATTCCATTCACTAGATTTTAGATTAAAAAATAACAAGAAGATTATTGTTATATAAATAAAATTGTTTGAAATCTAAAAAATTAGATTTCTGCAAAGATTAATCTTTTTATTGCTAAATCCAGCAAATTTGTAATATTTTTGACAACAATTATGATTAATGTGCCCAACAATATAAAATTTACTTAACCAAGAAATAAACCAAATGAAACAAGTCATTCAAAATTTTAAAACAGGAGAATTATATGTAGATGAGGTACCATTACCATCAATTTCAAAAGGTATGGTATTGGTTGAAAACAAATTTTCATTGATAAGTGCGGGA
>Ga0138256_10007168_pt1 | contig 11778 bp, 10 predicted proteins | sample KNB2016incub_MG_FD_105486 | JGI IMG/M metagenome (GOLD analysis project Ga0138256, IMG submission 105486) | Active sludge microbial communities from wastewater in Klosterneuburg, Austria - KNB2014incub_MG | ecosystem: Engineered > WWTP > Activated sludge > Unclassified | place: Austria...
GTATAATCCCTTTCGGGGCTGCAAAAATAAGGGGTTTTTAATTAAGATTTGGTATTTAAGAATGAATATTTTCAAATCCAAATCCCTGCAGCCCTGTTTTTTATCATTTATTTCATTGAAGCCATATCTATTACAAACCTGTATTTTACATCACTCTTCAATACTCTTTCATAAGCTTCATTAATCTTGTCAATGCTGATCATCTCCACATCGCTGGTTATATTATGCTCTGCACAGAAATCCAGCATTTCCTGTGTTTCCCGGATACCGCCAATCAGGGAACCAGCCAGGGTGCGGCGTTGCAATATGAGATTAAAGCCCATCACAGCTGAAGGTTCGGCAGGAGCACCTACGAGCACCATGGCGCCATTTGTTTTTAATAATGGCAATAATTTATCATAACTGTTGGGTGCAGAAACAGTGTTGAGAATAAAATCGAAATGATTTTTCAGTTCATTCATTTTATCTTCTTTTTTGCTGTTCACAAAATGAGTCGCTCCCAGCCTTTTGGCATCGGGTTCTTTATTATCAGATGTACTGATCACAGTCACTTCGGCTCCCATGGCTGCTGCAAGCTTAACGCCCATGTGTCCCAATCCGCCTAATCCTACAATAGCCACTTTTTGCCCCGGGCCAACTTTCCAATGCCTTAATGGTGAATAAGTAGTGATGCCGGCACATAATAAAGGAGCCACACCCTTCAGGTCTAATTTTTCAGATACATGTAATGTGTATTTTTCATCAACAACTACCTGTGTTGAATATCCGCCATAAGTGGGCTGACCGTTTTTATCCAAGCTGTTATACGTTCCCGTCATGCCATTTTCACAATATTGCTCTTCACCGGCTTCACACTGGCTGCAGGTACGGCAGGAGTCAACGATACAGCCTACCCCGGCCAGTTCACCAACCTTAAAGTTTTTTACATGTTCGCCAACTGCTGTAATACGTCCAACAATTTCGTGCCCTGGTACCATGGGATATATAGAATTTCCCCATTCGTTTCTTGCCTGGTGAATATCTGAGTGGCAAACCCCGCAATATAATATTTCGATCTGTACATCATGCGGACCGGGAGCTCTTCTTTCAATAGATAAAGGGCCCAGCGCTGCATCAGCAGCTGCGGTAGCATAAGCATTTATTTTTGACATTTGAATGAAGTTTAAAGTGTGAATATATTTAGAATAGATATGTAATATAAACTATAACAGGGTATGGGCTTAAATGTTTATAGATTAAATAATAGTTAAGTGAAATAATAACGGTTAGGCACATGTCAGGATAATTGCATTAGAAATGCTTTTCAGACACAGGTGAGAAGACCATCCAGGCAATATGTTATTGTAACGGTCAGGTACAGGTAGGGAGACCTGCACCTGAAAAGGAGACCTGCACCAGAAAAAACCAATTCGTGAAATTCGTTTTAAAAATTCGTGTTATCAATTCCCGTACTCACACAAAAATTTAATCCGCATCAGCTTCAGTTGTTCCCAGTTAAAATCACTATCTGCCAACTCTTCCTGTGCTACCTGTAAGGATGATGTTTCACAACTTTTAAAGTAATCAATGATCTCTTCCTGTTCATATTCATCAACCATATCATTAATGGCATAATTCAGGTTAAGTTTTGTACCGCTGGCAACGATCGTTTCCATTTCTTCCAGCAGTTCTTCAATGCGCAGGTCCTTTGTTTTGGCAATTGTTTCAAGCGGGATCTTCTTATCTACATTCTGTATGATAAAGATCTTATTGTTATTTCTATTGGCAACTGTCTTCATCACAAAATCATCCGGCCTTTCAATATCATTTTCTTCTACATAAGCGCTGATCACATCCAGGAATGGTTTGCCATAGCGTATGGCCTTTCCTTTACTTACGCCGCTGATCTTTTCCAGTTCTGCCATAGATGTTGGATACATAGTTGCCATATCTTCCAGTGATGTTTCCAGGAAGATCACAAAAGGCGGCAGGTTCTTTTCTTTTGAAACTTTTTTTCGCAGGTCTTTCAGCAGTTCCAGCAGTTTTTCATCAGCAGCACCGCCTTCGCCAGCCGCAGCATCATTGCTGTCTTCATCATCTGCATTGGCCTCTTCAAACAGGTTATTGAGGGCAATTTTAAAAGAAGCAGGTTTCTTTAAAAAGGCCTCCGATTTTTTGGTGAACTTTAAAATACCATAATCCACAATGTCTTTTTCCAGTAAGGCATTTAGTAACATCTGCCTGATCAGGCTGCTCCAGTAATGTGGTTCCTTGTCATTACCACTGGCAAACACAGGCAACTCTTCATGCCGGTACATTTTTACCTGTTGGTTTGCATGGCCAAGCAAAATCTGCAAAACATATTCCAAAGTGAATTGCTCACCCAGCGCCTTTACAGCTTTTAATACTGTAACCGCATCTTCTTTTGCCTCTATCTTTTCTTTAGGGTTCAAACAATTATCACAATGGCCGCAGCTTTGTTTGTCATCATAGGGCTCACCAAAATAATACAGCAATGTTTTACGGCGGCAGATACTGCTCTCTGCATAAGATACCGTTTCATTGATCAGTTGTGCACCAACCTCCCGTTCACTCAACGGTTTGTCACGCATCAGGTGTTCCAGCTTGGCTACATCTTTGTGTGAATAATACAGAATACATTTTCCTTCCAGGCCGTCTCTTCCGGCCCTTCCTGTTTCCTGGTAATAATTTTCTATTGATTTTGGAATATTGTAATGAATTACAAACCGCACATCGGGCTTATCAATTCCCATTCCAAAAGCGATGGTGGCTACAATCACATGAATGTCTTCATTCAGGAACTGGTCCTGTCTTTCCGACCTCAGTTTTGCGTCTAGCCCTGCATGATATGCAACTGCTTTAATGCCATTTGCCATGAGCATGTTTGCCAGTTCTTCGGTTGTTTTACGGTTAAGCGTATAAATGATACCGCTTTTATTTTTATGTTGCTGAATAAAACGTACAATGCTTTTGTTTGTCTGCTCCAGGTTCACCTTTGGTTGAATCTCGTAATAAAGGTTAGGCCGGTTGAACGACGAGATAAAAACAGCAGGGTTTCTTAAACCAAGGTTTTTAAGTATATCGCTTTGAACTTTAGGAGTAGCCGTAGCCGTTAGTCCTATGATGGGTACATTTGGATTAATCTGGTCTGTAACCTCTTTCAGCCGGCGGTATTCGGGCCTGAAATCGTGGCCCCACTCAGAGATACAATGTGCTTCATCAACAGCAAAAAAAGAAATGGTAAGCGATTTAAAAAAATCTATATTGTCTTCTTTAGTGAGTGTTTCCGGCGCCACATACAGCATTTTAGTTTTCCCGGAAGCGAGGTCGTCTTTTACAATCTTTTGCTGTCCTTTATTGAGCGTACTGTTTAAAAAGTGTGCCACATCATCTTTGCTGCTGTAGCTTCTCACCAGGTCAACCTGGTTCTTCATCAGTGCAATAAGCGGGGAAACAATGATGGCAACACCCTCACTGATCATTGCCGGCAACTGGTAACAAAGGCTTTTACCGCCACCGGTTGGCATGATTACAAAAGTATCGCGGCCGCTTAATAACGTGTTTATGATTTCTTCCTGTGGTCCTTTAAATCCATCGAAGCCAAACTCCTGCTGTAATTTAAACGCTAAATTGTTGTCTGTATTTTTAACAGGCGTTGTTTTGCCTGCTGGTTTTTTTACCGAACCGGATTTTGATTTTACTGTAGCCATAACATTTTACTCTCTTTCACATTTTATTTTATGAGTGCAATAGTTTTTAAAACACTTTTTTCATAAAGGGGAGCGAAGTTAACCCAATAGTGCCGCAAAAACAAACAGAATGCAGGGTCACACTATATCTTAACATAGTTTTTTATGGCCTATTAAGATACTGTTTATTTTTCAAACCCGGTTAAAATAAATTCAAATCCACTGTTTAAAAAACATGAAAGTATACCCATGCAGGTTTCTTTGCATTATCCCTTATTTACAGTAGGTTTGCGGCTTCAAAATGAATAGCGAAACAATTATACCGGTTGCACTCCGTACGATACGCCTGGAAGCGGCTTCCATCAGCGGACTGGAGGCGTTCATCAACAGCGATTTTCAAAAGGCGGTTGAAATGATAGCTTATGGTAAAGGCAGGCTGGTGGTGAGTGGTATAGGAAAAAGCGCCATCATTGCCCAAAAGATAGTGGCTACCCTGAACAGTACCGGCACTGCATCCATTTTTATGCATGCTGCAGATGCCATTCATGGCGATCTTGGTATGATACAGCAGGAAGATATCGTATTGCTGATCAGCAAAAGTGGCGATAGCCCGGAAATAAAAGTGCTGGTTCCCCTTCTTAAAAATTTTGGGAATACACTCATCGGAATGGCTGGCAATATTCAGTCCTACCTTGCCCGGCATTGTGATATACTCCTGAATACCACTGTTGCGCAGGAAGCCTGTCCAAATAACCTGGCACCAACTTCCAGTACCACAGCCCAAATGGTTATGGGAGATGCACTGGCAGTATGCCTGATGGAAATGAAGGGTTTTAACAGCGAAGACTTTGCAAAATTCCACCCCGGAGGAACCCTCGGTAAAAAATTATACCTGCGGGTTTCAGACCTTATCATTAATAACGAAAGGCCGGCTGTAAAACCAACCGACAGCATAAAAAATGTAATAGTTGAAATAACGAAGAATAGGCTAGGCGCAGCTGCTGTTCTTGATGACCAGCATAATTTATTAGGCATTGTTACAGATGGTGACCTAAGAAGGATGCTGGAAAAAAATGACACGGTTAATATACTTACCGCAAAAGACATCATGGGCAATGCTCCCAAAACAATACATTCAAACGAACTGGCGGCAGAAGCATTGAATATAATGCGGAATAATAATATAAGCCAGTTGATCGTTCTGGATAACGGGCTTTATGCCGGCATTTTACATTTACACGACCTGGTAAGAGAAGGGATCATATAAATACAACAACCCAAAAAACAGCAGCACTGATATGAACAAAAACCACTATGTAGCAATAATGGCCGGAGGAATCGGCAGCAGGTTTTGGCCAATGAGCCGTACCGATTATCCCAAACAATTTCTTGATATTTTGAATACCGGGAGAACGCTTATTCAGTCTACATTTGACAGGTTTGTGAAGTTTATCCCGGTTGATAATATATATATAGTAACTGCTGAAAATTACAAAGACATTGTGAAAGAGCAATTGCCGGAACTGAACGAGGCCAACATTCTTTCAGAACCATCCCGTAAGAATACAGCCCCCTGCATCGCTTATATTTCGTATAAATTATATCAATTAAATCCGGCTGCAAACCTGATATGTGCACCGGCAGACCACCTGATAACCGATGATGCCGGGTTTAAAAAAGTATGCATGGATGCCCTGCATTTTACTGCTCATATCAAAGCACTCGTTACACTTGGAATAAAGCCAACAAACCCTAATACCGGTTACGGTTACATACAGTATGAACAACTGGCTGTTAGCGATAACATTTTTAAAGTAAAAACATTTACAGAAAAGCCTGACCGGGAGCTTGCAAAAACATTTGTTGCCAGTGGTGATTTTTTATGGAACGCAGGGATATTTGTTTGGCAGGTAAAAAATATCATCAAGGCTTTTGAAAAATTATTGCCCGAAATGCATGAAGTGTTTGATGCAGAAAAATACAAATTTAATACGCTGGAGGAAAAAGATGCCATAGGCCGGATATACCCCCAGTGTGTGAATATTTCTATTGATTACGGGGTAATGGAAAAAGCAGACAATGTATATGTAATTCCATCATCATTTGGCTGGAGCGACCTGGGTACATGGGCAAGTGCTTATGAAACCCTGGAAAAAGACTACCTGGAAAATGCCGTTGCCGGAAACAATGTGGTTATCATAGATGCAACCAGGAACATGGTGCATGCCGATAACCAAAAACTGATTTTGCTCCAGGGGCTGGAAGATTTTGTAGTGGTAGATACGCCCGACGTGCTGATGATCTGTAAAAAAGACAAGGAACAGGAAATTAAAGATTATGTAGCAGAAATTAAGCGAAGCAAAGGCGATAAATACCTGTAATACCCGGACATTTCCGGGCAATAATGACAAGGAAAAAACGTTAAGTTGCTGTTGCGGGCCATTTAAATCTGATTATGTAGCAGTTTGTTGTAATTAATAAGCCACAACATTTCGCTATGAATCTAAAACCATTGCTCATTTCGTTTGCTGTTTTACTGGCGCTTCCCAATTTTATACGGGAAGACATCAATGAGCAACTGCCATTCAATAATACCGAACGTTATCATCCTGTTCTAAAAGCAATAAATTCTGTAGACAAACTGGAAAAATTTGTGGATGCAGAAGCCGTTTCGCGAAAAATAGACACTCATTCTCCTCAATATTCATTGTTGCTGGCTTACTTTATTTCCTGCAGGTTTTACCATGGATTTTCACATTACAAAATGAATGAGAACTGGATAGCTGCTGTTGGAGAAAAATTTACGGGTATCGGACTATCTTGTAAAGTACAGCCGGAAGAAATATTGAAACATCCAAATGCAGCTTGTTCTCAACAGGCGCTGGTGATGATGGAAATATTAAAAAGAAAAAAGATTGACTACAGAAAAGTTGGCTTTCCCCATCACTACGCACTGGAAGTGAGGAGTAATGGTAATTGGTATTATTTTGACCCCAATATGGAGCCGGATATGAATCTCAGCCAACGTTTACATGAAAGCTGGTCTGCCAGTAACGACAGCCTTAAAAAATACTATTCAGCCGCAAAACACCCCAACCTTTCTTACCAGTTTGGAACAGGGGAAACAGCCATTTTCGGCACGGTGAATGAAGTACCGGCAAAACGGCTCCGTTTTTTTCAAAGCAGCACAGCCGTTTTATCAAAAATTGCGTGGTGTTTTCCACTGCTGTTTCTTTTTGCAAGAAAACGGAAACCCGGCATGTATGCCTTAAAGCCTGTGAACAATGATCCGGGTTTCTCCTCAAATCTTAATCCGCTTTTTTCTGCTTAAATGCTATTTTTGAAAAAGTAAATAATCTTTAAACTTTTTCTTTGATACCATCTATTAAAAGTAAACTACCTGCTGCAGGTACTACTATATTCACTATTATGAGTTCGCTGGCGGCTACTCACAAAGCTGTAAACCTCGGGCAGGGCTTTCCTGATTTTCCTATGGACGAAGCGCTTACCAGCCTGGTTACAACTGCCATGAAGCAGGGCCATAACCAATACGTACACATGTGCGGGTTACCGGAATTACGGGAAAGCATAGCCGAAAAATGCATGAATATTTACAACAGCAATATCAGCGCCGATACTGATATAACCATAACACCCGGCGGCACGTATGCCATTTATACAGCGTTCACCGCAATCCTGCAACCCGGAGATGAAGTGATATTGTTTGAACCGGCTTACGACAGCTATATACCTAATATAGAGATCAACGGAGCTGTGGCTGTTCCTGTTTCGCTCACTTATCCAGGCTATAAAATTGACTGGCAGGAGGTGAGTAAAAAAATAAACCCCAAAACAAAAGCAATTATAATAAACAGCCCGCACAACCCAACAGGAAGTGTTTTGGATGAAAATGATATAGAACAACTGCGCAACATTGTTAAAAACACCGGCATCATTATCATCAGTGATGAAGTGTATGAACACCTGATCTTTGACGACAAACCGCACCTTTCCATGCTTAGATATCCCGACCTGCTGGAAAGGAGTTTTGTTTGTTTTTCGTTTGGCAAAACATATCATTGTACCGGCTGGAAACTTGGTTATTGCATTGCGCCAGATAACCTGATGAAGGAATTCAGGAAAGTGCACCAGTTCAATTGTTTTACCTGTAACAGCCCCATGCAATATGCACTGGCGGCATATTTAAAAGAAAAAGACAAGTACCTGCAATTAGGAGAATTTTTACAACAGAAGCGTGATTATTTTTCAGCATGCATGCAACAGACAAAATTTATTCCACTCCCCTCTCATGGAAGTTATTTTCAATTATACAGTTATGAAAATATCAGTAATGAGGAAGAATATGATTTTGCTGTCAGGCTTACCAAAGAAGCCGGTGTAGCAACAATACCGGTATCTGCATTTTATAAAAAAGCAGAAAATAACCAGGTGCTGCGTTTTTGTTTTGCTAAAAAAGAATCAACGCTGGAGGATGCAGTAAACCGGCTGATCAAATTTTAAGAAGCTATGCTCCGGTTAATATCAGCCCTGTTACTCTTTATTGCCTGCAACGATCATTCAGCTACAAAAGTTGTTAACATCAAAGACAGCCTTGCCGGTAAAGAGCGGGCAGGTACAGATACAAGCATAAAGCGTACTCAACAGCAAATAGATACTATTAATACAGGCCATCAGCCTGTTGCATTAAAGCCTGTTAGCATCCGTTTAACCAAAGGAGATTCATTTAATTTATTTATTCCGGAAGGATACAATATCAGCATTGCCGCAGAAGGATTACAAAGACTTCGTTTTTTATCCATGAGCCCCGATGGCAGGCTGTTTGCCACTGATATGTATGACAGGAGTGATAATCATAAAGGCAGGGTGCTGGTATTTGAAAACTGGAATGATTCGGTAAAGAAATTTGAAAAACAGGTCAGTTATCTCACCGGATTGCACAATCCAAACCAGGTGGCTTTTTATAATGGGTATATCTATGTGGCAGAAACAGACCGTATTAACAGGTACGCCTACATGCCGGGGAAGGAAAAGCCCGCAGATACCGGACAACTTATCATGAAATTACCTGCGTATGGCCTGGGATATAAATATGGCGGCTGGCACCTAACCAGAAGCTTTGCTTTTCACAATGATAAATTGTATATCAGTGTGGGCAGCAGTTGCAATGCCTGTATTGAAAAGGAAGATATCAGGGCGTCTGTAATAGAAATGGATCCGGATGGAAAAAATGTAAAACATTTTGCCAGGGGCCTCAGGAATTCGGTTGGATTAAAATGGGTTGGAGATGATCTTTGGGCTACCGGAATGGGCAGAGACCTGATAGGCCCTGATAAACCGGAAGACCTTTTTCAAAAAATTGAAAGGGACGGCTATTACGGCTGGCCATATTATTTTCAATTCAGGCAAAAAATTTACGAAGATGAAGCATTTAAAGATTCTGCCAGGCCTGCCTGGGTAACCAAACCACCGGTAGCATTTTTAGGATTTAAAGCACACAGTGCGCCATTAGGGTTTGAATATTTTAAAGGATTTAAAGACCCGGCTATACAAAACAGTATATTGGTTTGCCTGCATGGCAGCACCAGCGTTTGGCGGCAAAGGGGGAATTCAATAGTTAAGGTTGAGAAAGGGAATCGGTATACAGAAATTATTACCGGGTTCTTAACGGGCAAAACAGAAGCAGGCCGTCATGGCCGCCCTTGTGATATATTAATGAAAAACGAAAATTCGTTCTTTTTTACCGACGACCTGAATGGCATTTTGTATTACCTCTGGAAATAATTTTGCATGTTTTCAATTACAGGCATTATTATAAAAGATTAATTAAACCCCAAACTGCATCAGGTGATGATCCATATGTTTATACATACTCTTACCCCATTGCTCCGGCGTGAACTTACCAAAGAACGGGTGGGGATATTTTGTAATCCCGGAGGGTCCTGCATTATAAAACTTATTCACCAGCTCCATTAATTCGGTTTTCTCTTTTTCAAAATCGCGGTCTCCTTTTATTATAAAATTAGGAGCAGTAGGCAGGTTCCTTTTCCAGGGTTCCTCATTATAAAGTTTTGATTTAAACAGCCAGCCTAATAGTATTCCTACAAAAATTCTCGGCAACTTTTTATCACTGAGCGGTACTTTAAACGCTTCTTTACAATGCGCCAGCATTTGCGATACAGTCATTTTTCCCCATTGTGCTTTTGAGCCGGGAGAAAGCCGGTTAACCCTTTCCGTTATTTCATTGTAAGCGGGTTTGTCAAAAAGATTTTTCATGTATTTTGTTTTTTTCTTTATAGCCTGAAATGCTATCAAACAACAATTTATCAAAAATTGGCCAATACCTTTCAGTTAAGTTCAGTCTTATTTTCCGGAAGTGTTTCTGATTCATATTTACAATCCTGGCATTGATATATCTTTTCCGGAGCTATAGCATAACTCGTAAAAAGCCAGGTAAGGATGGCGGTAATAAAATTGCCTGTTCCGGGCCTTGAGATTAAATATATATTATTGCCATTGCATTGAGGGCATTCAACAGATCGCAGGTATTCTTCTTCAAATTGCTCGAGTAATTTAGATGCTATTGGTACATCATCCAGGTTTACGGTAAGTTTTATACCACCAATGGCATTGCTTAAAATGGGGTCGATTGTAACAGTATATTCATCCTTTAAATAACAATTAATGCCGGCTTGTTGCAACCTGGTTAAAATAATATTTGCCGAAAAATAATTATCAAAAGATTTAAGGGTTACTGTTTCCATGAGTAGAAAAGTAAATATGGTTTTTGTGAATTCCCTGGCTGGAATTAAAATCAAGAAAAGGTAGAACCGGTTATGATAAATACAAATTCATCAATCTTTTGTATCTAGGATAACCGGGGTGTTTCCTTTACCCATAATAATTACCTTGGCATTTGTGCTGAGCGAAAGTTCTTTCATTGCTTTTATCTGTTCATATTGTAATTGCTGGCTGGTAAGCCCGGTGTTAATGATACGCTGGTAATCAGAAATACCCTGGGCCTCCACTCTTTTTCGCTCGGCTTCCTGTTTTTCTTTTTGTAAAACAAACTCCATTTTCTTGGCATCCTGTTCTGCGTTTATTTTAGATTCAATAGAAGCTTTAACAGAATTTGGAAGTGTAATATTTCTAACCAACAACTGCTCCAGCATCAATCCCCTGCTTTTAAAATCAGATTCAATGCTTTTATAAATTCGTAGCTGAAACTCATCCCGCTTGTTGCCAAACAGATCAACGGCCTGGTAATACACGGCGTTGTCGCGTATTTTTGTACGGGTTATTGGCCGCACGATCTTGTCCTTAAAATCACTGCCGGTTTCACTTAAAAGTTTGGGTGCACTGGTTGCAACAACCTTGTACAAAACAGTAAGATCAATGGTTACTTCCAGGCCATCACTGGTTAAAACGCGGATAGCATCATCGCCCTGTTGATTGCCCTCATCATTTACGCCGCTCATTGTGTAATTCTGGGTTTTTACATCCAGTTTCCTGATCTCAAGCAATGGGTTTACAAAATGCAATCCACTGCTCAAAACATCTTTTTGAATATTGCCAAACAAAATCTTTATACCAATTTCGCCCGGGTTAACCTGTACGATGGATGAAGCAACGATCCCTGCTACTACGAAACCAAATCCAACAATTCCTGCAGTTCCTTTGAACCTGGAAAGCTGTGGGTTACTTTTTAATAAGGTTACGGAAGCAATTAAAAGTAAGATACCAAGTATGATAAAAAACATGGCAAAAGAGTTTAGACATGCAATATCATTAAAACAAACAACACAGCATGTTGTTTTTAATAACAATATGGAGTAGCAAAGGCCTGTAAAAGGGGTTTATGTAACTTTTCCAAACTCATAATCTATCAGAATAGCACAGGTTCCATGATAAAATTTATAAATATGACTATGGCTTCCCGAATCATGGATTTATAGAAAAACACGGTATTTGGATCATGCCGTGTATCAATTAGTTCTTAAAAAATTCTTTTATTATTCAAAATCTGCGTATCATTGCATTGGAAAAGGTTGGGAAGATTATCCTAAAGTCA
>Ga0138256_10007169_pt1 | contig 11777 bp, 11 predicted proteins | sample KNB2016incub_MG_FD_105486 | JGI IMG/M metagenome (GOLD analysis project Ga0138256, IMG submission 105486) | Active sludge microbial communities from wastewater in Klosterneuburg, Austria - KNB2014incub_MG | ecosystem: Engineered > WWTP > Activated sludge > Unclassified | place: Austria...
CCCGATCGCACCACGCGCCGCACCACGCTCAACTGCGTCTCGATCAGCGCCAGCAGCTGCGCGATTCGTTCGCCGGTGGGGCGCCGGGCCGCCGGGACCAGCACCGTGCCAGCGGCAGCGGTCGGCTTCGCCGCAGGACTTTGGACAGACGATGTGTGGGTGAGCGTTTGCATGGCGGTGTCCTGATCAGGTTCTGGGAATAGGCGCAGGTTAGGCCGCACCCATCAACCGCCGAAGAACCTTGCAAATCGTTCAGTAACGCTGGGTGAACGGGAAGTAACAGTTTTTCGCTTCGGCATGCACTTCGACTGACATGGATCAAGCACCGAGACCGCCCCAGCACTTATGTTGACGCCGCGTCCCACCCGGGATTTCGGCCATGGAGGGGATCATGGAAGTGCCGCCGGTCGCTGATGAAAGTCGTCGCAGCGGCACGCTTCGTTGGGCCGGTGGTGGTTTCGCGTGACGGAACAGCGCTGGGCATGACGACTCCACCGTCATCCGCACTCCATGGCGAAGTACGTGCAACAGCGTTTCCGGGCGGGAATCCCGTCGGAGCGCGCAGCACCCGACCCCGACGTGCCCCCTGCGCCGGGCCGTGTCGGCTCGACGCAATAATCGGTGCAGGCCCGCAGTGAGCATCTCGTTGACCGATCGCGGCGACCGAGCGCCCGCCTCCCACGGCCCGCCCGCAATGACCCTTCCTGACCCGCTGCCTGAACCCGCTGCCTCTGCTTCAGGCCTCGATCGCTTCGTCGAGCTTTGCGCGGCAAGCCTGCGCGACGGCCGATTCACGAGCCTCCTGCTGACGAAGCACCGCGGACCCGACCCCGACCTGCAGCGAGCCACCGTGAGGCCGGTCATGCTGCGCGGAGAGCCTCATCTCTCGTTCACCTACCGCCACGACACGCGCGACATCACGAAAAACCTCGCTGCCGATGCGGCACTGCGCACGGTGCGCGACCTGCTGGGGCCGGTGTTTCGCGATGCGCACCTGCACACGCACAATGAGGTGATCGAGTTGGTCATCAGTCAACGTGGTGTGTGCACACTTCGCAAAAAGCCATTGCCTGGTATCGATCGATCAAACGACCTGGAGCCAGCCCCAGGGAAAAACGGGCACGACCGGGAGAAGCAGCGGTGGGTCGATGTGACCCGCCCCTTCCTGACCGAACTGGGCGTCACCACCGCCGCACACGCGGTGGTGCCGGCGATGTCGCGCAAGTGGAAGCAGATCAACAAGTTCGTCGAAGTGATCGCCGGTGCGTTGCGGGCTTCGCACCTGCTCGATAAGGCCCCGGCATCCGGCCCGGGCCGTCCGCTTCGCGTCGTCGATTTCGGCGCAGGCAAGGGCTATCTGACCTTTGCGGTGCACGACCACCTCCGACAGCTGCCGGGCATCACCCCGGAGGTGACGGGTGTCGAGCTGCGGCCAGACATGGTGCGGCTGGGCAACGCGGTGGTGGGCAAGCTCGGGCTGGTCGGCCTGCGCTTCGACGAGGGCGATGTGCGCAGCCAGGCGCCCCGGCCGATCGACCTGATGATTGCGCTCCACGCGTGCGACACCGCGACCGACCATGCGATCGACCTCGGTGTGCGCGGTGGGGCGTCGGTGATCGTGTGTTCCCCCTGCTGCCACAAGGAATTGCGCCCGCAGTTGCTGAGCCCGCACCCGCTGCGGCCGATCCTGCAGCACGGCGTGCACCTGGGCCAGCAGGCCGAGATGCTGACCGACGGCCTGCGAGCGATGCTGCTCGATGCCTGCGGCTACGACACGCAGGTGTTCGAGTTCGTCGCCCTCGAACACACCCAGAAGAACAAGATGATCCTGGCAGTCAAGCGCTCACAGCCGCAGCCCGCCGACACCGTGTGGGCGCAGGTTGACGAGATCAAGGCCTTCTACGGCATCCGCGAGCAGTGCCTGGAAAACCTCTTGCGGGACAGGCGCAGTGCGGTCGAACCACAATCCACAGATGAAGCCGCTGCCGCCCGCGCTCACTGAGTTGCCGCTGTTTCCGCTGCACAGCGTGCTGTTCCCGGGCGGGTACCTGCCGTTGCGGATCTTCGAGGTGCGGTACCTCGACATGATCGGCCGCAGCCACAAGGCGGGCACGCCATTCGGTGTGGTCTGCCTGATCGAAGGCCGGGAGGTGCGCCGGGCTCCACCCCTGAGCAGCGCTGCGCCGGACGCGCCTGGCGACGGTTTCGCGACCGAGTCGTTCCATGACATCGGAACGCTCGCCACCATCACGCAATTGGAGCGGCCGAACCCGGGGCTCCTGACGATCTGCTGCACCGGCACTCAGCGTTTTCGCATCCACGAGCGCAAGCGCCTGAAGCACGGGCTGTGGATGGCCCAGGTCGAACTGCTGCCCGACGATGCGGTGGTGTCCGTGCCCAGCGACCTCGAAACGTCGGTGACTACGTTGCAATGCGTCGTCAGGAAGCTCGCCGATCGGGCCGACACCACGGCCGAGATGCCGCTGCAGCCGCCCTACCGCTGGGACGATTGCGGCTGGGTCGCCAATCGCTGGTGCGAGCTGCTTCCGCTGGGCGAAGCAGACAAGCAGCGGTTCATGTCGCTCGACAACCCCCTGCTGCGCCTGGAACTGGTCTCCGACGTGCTCGACCAGACCGGTCTGGCTCAGTCGCTGTCCAGCAAGCGCTGACGATCGTCAGCGCCGGTCCGGACCCGCACCAACGTCTCGATGGCCCGTCCTGCCGACCCCCAGAAATTCGCGGTTTGCGTGCAGCCGAGCCGCATCGACGGACAGGGGGCGTTCGCCGCCGAAGCCATTCCTGCGCGCCGCAAGATCGGCGAAATACGTGGCGAATCGGTCAGCGTGAAGGTCGCACGGCAGCGTGCGCGAACGCAGCAGCGCATCATGATCGTGGAGGTCAGCGAGCGGCGTGCGATCGATGCCTCGCAATCGACCGACCCGTTGCGCTACACCAACCACTCGTGCCAACCGAACGCGGTGCTGCGAATCCGGCAGGGACGCGTCGAGCTCTACGCGATGCGCGATGTAGCCCTCGGCGAGGAACTCACCGTCAATTACGGAAAGACCCACCACGAGGGCCGCCTGCGCTGCCGCTGCGGCGCTGCCGGCTGCGTCGGCGCACTCTGACACGGCGCAATCAGCGCGAGATCCTGGCTCGCTGCTGCTCCAGCTGCCAGGCCGTCAGCATGTCGACACGCGTATAGGGCTGACTCCGATCGGACAGCGCCAGAGCCCAGCGGGTGACCAGACCGTGCGTGGCTGAGGGTGGTGCCTTGGCCGATGCCGTCCCAAGCCACAGGCCGACCACGACCGGCAGCCACAGGGGCAGCCTCGCCGAGGGCATCGGCACGGCGCGCAGCAGCGCAGCAGCGGCGACGCCACCGACCAGCCAACCGGCAACGATTTCGGACCACGAATGCACACCGATCGCCGCACGCGAGACACCGACCAGCAGTGCCAGCCCGACACCCACCGCGAGGCCTGCCCGCTGCCAGGCCGCAGAGGTTCGTCCCTCCGGCCCGCAAGCCAGCGCCAGGCAGACCACCGGAAGGATCACCGACGCGAACATCGCATGGCCCGAAACGCCGGTGAAATCGAGCGCTGGCCATCCCCAGCCGAAACCCATGAAAGCGACTTTCGACGCGGTAGTCACTGCGGCTGCGACCGCGATGCACAGCAGCCAGACGGCAGCCAGCCGCTGCGCCCGCGCCCGCCAGGCGAGCCAGAGCGCCAGCGCAACCGCGGTAGGCAACAGGATCTGCGCCTCGCCGAGCCGGGTGACCGCGTGCCAGAAGGGCTCCAGATACGACTTCGGCATGCGGCGATGCTAAGGGACCAATCGTGACCGAACGCCGCGATTCGGCGACGCGAGTGCTGCACCATGAACCGTGAACTGTTCACACCTGCAAGCCGGGGGGAAATGCCTTCCGGCCTGCACTCGGGCCCCAGCCGGCGGTCACACTCCGCTCATGGAAACTTTCAGTTACTACCTGGCCCCTGCCGAAGCGGCATCGAACACCGTGCAGGTCACTCTGGAGCACAGCGGGGAGGTCACCCGATGAACCTGTTCGGATGGTTGGATCGCGGTGGCCCTTCGGCCCCGGCCCATCGCACTCGCACCGCTTCGCGTCCGACGTCTCAGCCGGCGAACGCGGACTGGGCGCGTGTGCGGCAGCCGCAGAGACCGCAGGATCTGGTGCTGTCGGCGATGGCCGGACACTGGCGGACTTCGCTGGCGGATCGGTATCGGCCCGATCAACTTTGCGCGCTGTACCCACGTCTGGCCAATCGACTGGCCTTGTGCTGGGACGATCCGTCGCTGGCCTCCAAGGTGCTCGACGATCTGGTCGTGGACAAGCGCCGCGGCCGCGCGGGCTTCCCGCCCACCGTGTCTCAGGAATTGATCCGACTCCGGCTGTTGCGCCCGGCACCCCAGAGACCCAGCGATTTCACGCCGCTCTGGGATCCGACGACCATGGCCTGCGGAGACCGCTGAGTCGACTCAATGTGAAGACTGCGGGCAGCGTGCTGCGCCGGCGAGCGCCCTCTTCGAGGGCTGCCGCTGCAGGCCATGCGGCACATAGCCCCGGCTGGCAAGGCACCAGCCCTCGGTCGCATCGGCATCGGCCAGCGGCTCGAAGCGCATGCCGGCCGGCACCAGATGCTGTGCCGCCGCACGCAACAGCAGCGACTCGCACTTCGCCGGCGTCAGCAGCAGCGCGAATCGAACCCAGCGCTGCATCACCGGCGCGTGACGCCACGCATCTTCGACCGCCCAGCGGACACGTTGGGGGTCGGCGCTGCGACCTGCCTCGAGCACGCGCGGCAACAGCGTCTGGAAGAACGAGCGGAACGCCCGGCGCAGCGGCTGGCCCGACAGCAAGGCCTCGAATGCGTTGATCCGCTGGCTCCAGCCCGCGCTCAGGAGCTGCTGGCTGATGAAAGCCTGTAGTGCTTGCATCGGATTGAACAGGCGCAGCCGGTTTGGCGGAAGCACCAGCATCGGCAGCTCGCAAGCCTGTGCATGCGGCAAGGGCTCGACGAAGCTGCACAGCACGGCGATGCGCCCCCAATGGATCGCATTCAGGTCATCCTGCAGAACCGCTGCGCCATGGCCACGTCCGAGATCGGACTCGAGGCGGCGGGCGATGGCTCGCGCGCCCTCGAATCCGTGTGCCGCCTTCGCCACCTGGGCGCGCGCGCTCATCATCACCAGGTTGCCTGCCGCGTAGCCCGCGTCGCTGCGCACCCTGTCGATCGAAGCGTCGCGGCGCTCGCCTGCGGGGCCGGACAGCGCCTCGCGGGTGATCGGGCAGTGCCCGACATCAAGCCGCTGCAGGTAGTTCGGCGTCACCTGGAACAACTCGACACTGCGCCCGCGCAGCCAGGCGTGCAGCCTCAGTTGAAGCCACTGGCGAACGGTGGCAGTCGGCTTCAGCGTCCTTGGGCCGAAGGCGGCCTCACCTGCCAGCCAGCCATGTCGAAGTGGCGAGGGCTCCTGCGCATACGGAGCGGGCGGTGTCACACCGTAATGCGCATGGTCCCAGCCCAGCTCGAAGCCGGTGTGCTCGTGCGTGGTGAGCAGGGCAGCAGGAGCACGGGTCTCGGCGCAGGGATGGACCACGGCTGAGAGGTCGACGGGAAACAGATCGTTTGCAAACAGGTCGGTGTTCATGGCGGACTCCTACGGGACGCAGCGACATGCCGCGATGGTTGAAGTCTGTCCAGGCACAAGCTCATAAGATGAGCCAGTGACTGCTGATGATCAGGAATTTCGCCTATGCTTCGTTTAATGGTGGCTCATGTGGTGAGCTACTAATGCGTTACCAGAAACAGTCAGGGGAAGCCCATGGATCGGACCGAACGCTTCTACAAGATCGAGTTGCTGCTGCGCAGTCGCGGCTGCGTCAGCTTCGATGCGCTGCTCGCCGAACTGGCGGTGTCACCTGCGACGCTGAAGCGCGACCTGCAGTACCTGCGCGACCGCATGGGCGCTCCGATCACCTATGACCGCGACGACAACGGCTACCGCTTCGATCTGCCCACGACAGGTGCAGCGAACTCTTCCAGGGCCATGCACCACGAGCTGCCGGGGATGTGGTTCAGTGAGCGCGAACTGCATGCACTGCTGACGATGCACCAGCTGATGGCCGGCCTCGATGACGACGGCGTGCTCGCTCGGCACCTGCAGCCGATGATGGACAGGCTGCAGGGCCTGCTGGGCGCCGACGAGTCGGAGGCGAGAGAGCTGGTGCGGCGCGTGAAGGTGATCGGCACCGCACGCCGCCGCGTGCCGAGCCGGCACTTCGAATTGCTGGGCAGCGCGCTGGTGCAGCGCAAGCGGGTGTGGCTGCGTTACTTCAAGCGCAGCGATCGCGTGACCAGCGAGCGAGAGGTCTCCCCACAGCGGCTGGTGAACTACCGCAATACCTGGTACCTGGACGCCTGGTGCCACGCCAGCCAGGGCCTGCGTCGCTTTGCGCTCGACGCGATCGAGGCAGCACGCTCACTGGACACCCGAGCCAGACCGGTTGCACTCAAGGACCTCGAGGCCGAACTCGATGCCGGATACGGCATCTACGGTGGAGGCTCGAAGGTGAAATGGGCGACGCTCGTGTTCGAGCCGGACGCGGCACAGTGGGTCGCCCACGAGGAGTGGCACCCAGAACAGAAATCGCGCTGGCTGGGCGGGCGCAGCGGCAAGGGCAGCTATGAACTTGTGGTGCCGTACAGCGATCCCACCGAGTTGATGATGGACATCCTGCGCCACGGAGACAGCGTGCGCGTGGCCGGCGACAAGGCGCTGGCTGCTGCCGTGGCCCAGCGCCTGGCGAAAGCGGCGGCGCTGTACGCTTGATGCCATGCACTTGGCGACTCGAAGGCAGTCGCGACGCGAATCCCACGAAAGGAACCCTGATGAAAGCCACCTGGAACGGCGTGACCCTGGCCGAGAGCGACGACACCGTGGTCGTCGAGGGCAACCACTATTTCCCGGCGTCCAGCCTGAATCGCGACTACGTGACCTTCAGCAACCACCGCAGCGGCTGTGCATGGAAGGGACAGGCCCACTACTACAGCCTGATGGTCAATGGCGACATGAACGAGAACGCCGTCTGGTACTACCCTGAGCCGACCGAGGCGGCAGCGAACATCAAGGGACGCGTCGCGTTCTGGAAGGGTGTGAAGGTCGAGTGACTTTGCCGATACACCGCCGACATTTCATCTCGAGCCTCGCTGCGCTCGCAGGCGCCGCCGCCGTTCCGGCCTGGGCCGAGAAGCTGCAGGCCATCGGTCCACCTCAGCGCTTCGATTACGCGGCGCTCAAAGGTCAGGCGCAGGCGCGGTCACGAAAGGCCTACGAGAAGCCGCGCTCGACCCTGCCGAAGGAGGTGGAAGCGCTCGACTGGGACGCATACCAGTCGATCCGCTTCCGCCCCGACCACGCTCTGTGGCGCAGCGACAAGCTGCGCTTCCAGGCACAGTTCTTCCACCTGGGGCTCTTTTTCAAGTCGCCTGTGCGGATTTACGAGCTGGCCGATGGCCAGGCCCAGGAACTGGCCTACGTGCCCGAGATGTTCGACCAGGGCCAGAGCGGGCTGGCAGCTGCCCGGCTGCCACGCGATCTGGGCTTCGCCGGTTTTCGGCTGAACTTCCACACCGATCTGCAGCGTGACGTGAGCGCCTTCCTGGGCGCGAGCTACTTCCGCGCGGTCGGCGGAGAGTGGCAGTACGGGCTTTCGGCGCGCGGCCTCGCGATCGACACCGGTGCGCCGAAGCCCGAGGAGTTTCCGGACTTCATCGGCTTCTGGCTCGAACGCCCGGCAGCAGGCTCGAGAAGCATCACAGTCTACGCACTGCTCGATTCGCCGAGCATCGCCGGCGCCTACCGGTTCGTCATCACGCCGGGCGACACGCAGGTGATGGACATCGACGCGGCGCTGTACCCGCGCACGGCCATCGACCGGCTCGGGATCGCTCCGTGCACCAGCATGTTCCAGGTCGGCGAGAACGATCGCCGCATGGGCTATGACTGGCGCGGAGAGATCCACGACAGCGACGGCCTCGCGATGTGGACCGGCAATGGCGAGTGGATCTGGCGACCACTGACCAACCCGCGACAGCTCGCCTTCAATGCGTTCCAGGACAGCAGTCCGCGCGGCTTCGGCCTGCTGCAGCGCGACCGCGACTTCGACCACTATCAGGACGACGGCGTGTTCTACGAGAAGCGGCCCAGCCTGTGGGTCGAACCCAAGTCAGGCTGGGGCGCGGGCTCGGTCCAGCTGGTCGAGATACCGACTGTCGACGAGACCTTCGACAACATCGTCGCCTTCTGGAACCCTGCCAGGCCGGTGCAGGCAGGCGAGGAGTTGCTGTTTGGCTACCGGCTTCACTGGGGCGGCAAGCCCCCGGCACAGCCGCCGCTGGCGAAATGCGTGGCGACCCGCACCGGGCTCGGCGGGGTCGTCGGCAAGAAGCGCACGTATTTCTCGTGGCGCTTCGCGGTCGACTTCTCGGGCGGCGACCTGTCGCTGATCGGGTCGAGCGCGGTGGTGACACCGGTGATCACGGCCTCGGCGGGCGCACGCATCGAAGTCACTTCGGCGCGACCGCTGCATTCGGTGCGCGGCTACCGGGCACTGTTCGATGTGGTGCCGACGGCGTCCACCGATCCGGTCGAATTGAGGCTTTATCTGAGTTGCGAAGGTCAGCCGCTGACGGAGACGTGGCTCTATCAGTGGGCGCCACCGGCGATGAGCGATCGGGCGCTGTACTGAGTCGGTCGGCCTGCCGTCGGCCGCTGGCCTGCAATGGGGCGCGCCGGGCATCCCACCCGGCGCGGTCGATCGAAGCGAACCCTCCGGCTACTTCCCAGCCTTGAAGCTGGTGAACACCCGGGTCTGCACCCGCCGAATCGGCTGCGGCACGCTGTCCGGCGCCGTCATCAGCTTCTTGTCGGCATCGCTCAGGAAGATCGACTTGTTCTCCGCCACCTCCTTCTTCACGAACTTCAGCGACGCGGCGTTCGGGTTGGCGTAGAAGACCTTGTTGGTCAGCGACGCATGCACCTCGGGGCGCAGGATGTAGTTGATGAACAGGTGCGCGTTCTCGATGTTCTTCGCATCCTTCGGGATCGCCATCGTGTCGAAGAACAGGGTCGAGCCGCCCTGAGGCACCAGGGCCACGATCTCGAACTTGGCTTTCGCCTCGATCGCGCGGGCGCGGGCGATGTTGATGTCTCCCGAATACCCCATCACCGCGCAGACCGAGCCCGCAGCCAGGTCGTTGATGTAACCCGACGACGAGAAGCGCGTGACGTACGGGCGCACCGCCTTCAGCACCTTGGCGGCGGCGTCGTAATCGGCTGCCACGCGCCTGAACGGGGGCTTGCCGGCATACAGCATCGCGATCGGCAACACCTCGGAAGCCGAGTCAAGGAAGTTGATGCCGCAGCTCTTGAGCTTGCTCGCGTACTTCGGGTCGAGCACCAGACTCCAGGCGTTGTCGGGCATCGGCAACGGGTTGGGCGTGGCTGCAAGCGCCGCCTTGACCTTCTCGGTGTTGATGCCCACCGCGACATAGCCCCACAGCCAGTCGACCAGGTGCTCGTTGCCGGGGTCGACCTTCGCCAGTTGCTCGAGCAGACCCTTGTCGAGGTTGCCCCAGTTCGTCAGCTTGCTGCGATCGAGCTTCTGCAGCAGGCCGCCCTCGATCTGAGCCTTGGCGAAGTGCGCGCCCGGCACCACGATGTCGTAGCCGGTCTTGCCGGCGACCAGCTTCGCGTGCAGCACCTCGTTGTTGTCGTAGTTGTCGTAATTGACCTTGATGCCGGTTTCCTTCTCGAAATTCTTGATCGTGTCGTCGGCGATGTAGTCGGACCAGTTGTAAACATTGAGCACCTTCGAGTCGGCAGCAACCGCGCTTCCCAGCGCGGCGAGGCAGGCCAGGGCGATGCTGAATTTCTTGACGTGACTGCGCATGACGTTGTGATCCTTGTCTTGTCGGGTTGGAATCGAGGAGAGCGGCAAACGGTTCCCGCCCGGAAGCAGGAACCGAGCCGTCGCCGCGGCGAAGAATTCTGTACGAGAACCGGGGTAACGAAGCCTGACGGATTTTCGATGACAGACATCGCGCTCGGCTACGCTTGTGACCTGTCGCCACCGCCCGCGGCAGCCCGCCCCTGATGGAGCCATCCATGTCCTCCCGTCCCCTGCTCGATGAATCCCGGCTGCATCCGGCCATACGCGACACGGTCGAACACCTGCATGCCGAGGTGGTGCACAACGTCCAGGCGGCTGCCATGTCGAATGCGGTGCTGGTCGTCGGCATGGCGACCAATCCGTTCTGCAAGCGGGCTCGCAAGGCGCTCGACACCGCCGGCGTGCCGCACCAGTACCTGGAATACGGCAGTTACCTGAGCCGGTGGCGGGAGCGCCTGGCGCTGAAGATGTGGACCGGCTGGCCGACGTTCCCGATGGTGTTCGTCAAGGGCATGCTGATCGGTGGTGCCGACGACCTGGCGAGACTGATCGCCAGCGGCGAGCTCAAGCGGCTGCTCGCTTGAGTCAAGGACGACCGGGGGCTCGCTGGCGGTCGATGGCGATCGCCCTGCTGGCAGCCCTGAGCGCGGCGCCGAAGCTGCTTGCGCAGACCACCGAGGTGACGGCACCCTGCCGCATGCCGGGATGGGCCAACGAGGTGCGCTGCGGCGTGGCGCGGCGACCGCTCGACCCCGCGCGGCCGGGCGGGGCGCAACTCGACATCCACTACGTGGTGGTGCGTGCTCTGGCCCGCCGCCGCCTGCCCGACCCGGTCTTCATGCTGGCCGGCGGGCCGGGCCAGAGCGCGATCGCGCTGGCCCCGGCCGTGCTGCCGCTGTTCGCGCGGCTCAACAACCGGCGCGACATCGTCTTCGTCGATCAGCGCGGCACCGGCCGCTCCGCACCGCTCGATTGCGACGACAACCGCCTCGCCCCCTTGTCCGAACCAGACGGACTCGATGCGCAACTCGCGAGGCTGAAACTTTGTCTCGCACGGCTGGCGACCACCGCACCGCTGACTTCGACGGACGACCTGAAATTTTTCACCACGGCCATCGCGATGCAGGATCTGGATGCGGTGCGCGCCAGACTGGGGGCCGAGCGCATCAACCTGATCGGCGCGTCGTACGGCACACGTGCAGCACTCGACTACGCGCGCCAGTTTCCGGCCCGGGTACGACGCAGTGTGCTCGACGGCGTGGCACCGCCCGACATGGTGCTTCCGGTGAGCGGTGGCACCGACACCCAGGCCGCCTTCGACGCCCTGCTGACCGATTGCGAGCGCAGTCCGGCCTGCCATCGCAGCCACCCGCGCCTGCGCGAGGAATGGGCCGAGCTGCTTGGCAGCCTGCCGCAGGGCGTGCTGGCAGCGCATCCGTTGACCGGCCGCACAGAGCACTTCACGCTCGATCGCGATCGGCTGCTGGGATGGGTGCGCGGGCCACTTCATGCACCCTGGCTGGCAGCCGCACTGCCACGCGCCATTGGCGAGGCAGCGGCAGGCCGCCACGCAGGGCTGCTGGGCCTGTCGGCCGCACTGTCGAGCCGACGCAATGGCCGGGTGGCCACGGGCATGCATTTCAGCGTGATCTGCGCGGAAGACGGCCCGCTGCTGCCTCCGCCCGATCCCGCAGCGGCAGCCGCCACGATGCCATTCGTGGATCACGCCATGCGGCTGTACCAGCGCGCCTGCGCGCTTTGGCCGTGCGGCGTGGTGTTAGAGGACTTCTATCGCCTC
>Ga0138256_10007172_pt1 | contig 11775 bp, 12 predicted proteins | sample KNB2016incub_MG_FD_105486 | JGI IMG/M metagenome (GOLD analysis project Ga0138256, IMG submission 105486) | Active sludge microbial communities from wastewater in Klosterneuburg, Austria - KNB2014incub_MG | ecosystem: Engineered > WWTP > Activated sludge > Unclassified | place: Austria...
GCCCAAGCGCCAGTGAGCGGGCCATCGACCCGGTTTCCTTTTATCCGCCCAGCTCCTCCGTCGGGCCAGAGGCCGACCCTTCATCTCTCAGCCGGTGGATATGGGCGATATAATAGCGCATGTGGGCGTCATCGACGGTGCGCTGCGCCTCGCCCTTCCAGGCGGAAAAGGCGCTGGCATAGTCAGGGAAAATTCCCACGACATGGATCTTGGAGACATCCTTGAAGACATTCTTCAGGGGGGAAACAAGTTCGCCGCCAAAGACAAGGTGCAGTCGCTGGGTCATCATCGGTCCTCGGGTCGGGTTCTGGGTCAATGTAAGTCAGGCGCGGCTGGCCCTCAAGCCGGGTGAGGCGGGCCGCCCCCTTCGGGCCGGAGGCGGTGCAGAAGGCCGTCATGCACGGCTGGCGCCCCGGAAATCAGCCCGTTCAGCCGCGCGCTTTCGCCGTTGAAGCGCGGGGCCAGACCGCGCCGGTCGCTGACACGGGCACCGGCCTGCGTGGCGATCAACGTGCCTGCTGCAACGTCCCATTCCCAGGTCGGGCGCAGGGTCATCATCGCGTCAAACTCACCCTCTGCCACAAGGCACATCCGCCAGGCGAGCGATGAGCGGAACATGCGGCGCACCGGGGGAGGGGCGTTGTCCTTCCACTGTTCGGGCGCCAGGTTGGGGCGGGCAGTCAGAACGGTCGCGCCCTCGATCTCAGCGCGCGATGAGGCGTAGATCGGCGCGCCATTCAGCGTAGAAACAGTGTCTGATGCAGCCGAATAGAGCCGATCTTGCGCCGGAAGGAAGACAACGGCGGAAGTGATGCGCCCGTTTTCGGCGATGGCCAGCGAATGGGCGAAATCGGGGGTTCCGTCGATGAAGGCGCGGGTTCCGTCGATCGGGTCGATGATGAAGACCCGTTCCGCCTGAAGACGGTTCCTTGCGTCCGGCGTTTCTTCGGACAGCCAGCCATAATCGGGGCGCGCCGCGCGAAGTTCGGCCATCAGCATCGCATTGACCGCCAGATCCGCGTCCGTCACCGGACCGGCGCCATCGTCCTTTTCCCAGACCTCATGCGACTTTCGCCAATAGCGCAGCGCGATTTCGCCGGCCTGTCGGGCGGCGTCGGTCAGAAGCCGCAGATCGTCACTGTCCGGCAAGGGTCAGCCCCTCGACCAACAGGCTCGGGACCACCTGGCTCAGATGGGTGCGGGCATCGTTTGCCGGGATGATCCGCAGGAGCATATCGCGGAGGTTGCCCGCGATGGTACATTCATTGACGGCAAAGGAGATCTGGCCGTTTTCGACCCAGAAGCCTGAAACCCCGCGCGAATAGTCGCCCGTCGTCGGGTTGATGGAGGCGCCCAAAAAGCCGGTGACCAAGAGACCCGTGCCCATGTCTGCCAGCAGGTCGGCCCGCGACTGCTTGCCCTGTGTCAGGGCAATGTTGCCGTTTCCGGGCACAGGCGGTCCCGCGGCATTGCGCGAGGCGGAGCCCGTCGACTTCATGCCCAGTCGCCGCGCTGTACCCAGATCGAGCGTCCAACCCATCAGCACACCATCCGAGACGATTTCGCGGCGGCGCGTGGCGAACCCTTCGGCGTCAAACGGGCGCGAGCCTGACAGGCGCGGGCGGAACGGGTCTTCGCTGACCGACAGACCGGGGGGCAGGATGCGGGTACCGAGCGCGTCCCTGAGCCAAGAGGCTCCGCGCACCACGGAGGATCCGTTGACCGCCGACAGAAGATGGCCGATCAGGCTGCCGGAAATCCGTTCGTCAAAGAGAACCGGGAAAGTCCCGGTCACGGGCTTTTGTGCCCCCGCGCGTTCAACCGTGCGGGCGCCGGCAAGACGGCCCACCTCTTCGGGTGAGGGTAAATCCGCCTGAAAACTGCGCGATTCGGCGGCCCAGTCCCGCTCCATCGTCAGGCCATCGCCGGTGATCGCCACGGCTGAGATCGAGCGGGACGTCCGCTCATAGCCGCCCGAAAACCCATTGCTGGCCATGATGTGAATGCGGCGGCGGCCATAGGAGGCGGACGCGCTGTCCACCTGGCTGATGCCCTTGACCGACAAGGCCGCCGCTTCGGCGCGGCGCGCATCGGATTCCAGATCTGCCGCCAGCGCATCAGGCGTGGGGTCGGAAAGTTCGAGCGCCGCCAGATCCCAGTTACGGGCCAGGTCCGACGGATCGGCGAGGCCGATGGAATCATCCGCGGGCGCTTCGCGCGCCATGGCCACGGCGCGCTCGGCCATTTCGCTGATCGTCCGGGCGGAAATGTCGGATGCAGATACGCAGGACTGCCGTTGCCCGACAAGCACCCGCAGACCTATCTCGATACCTTCGGCGCGTTCCGCCTGCTCTAGCCGACCCTGCCGGACATCGACGGATATCGCCGTCCCATCCACCGCCATTGCGTCGGCGGCAGTCGCGCCCGCCTGTTTCGCGGCACGCAGAAGCGTATCCGTCAGCTCTTGCAGTCTGTCACTCATCGTCGGTTTCCTTGCCGGTCCGATCAGCACCTAAGCGTTGGTATCGGTTTTGCCAAGCAAAAGGGCCGCCCGAAAGTGTGGGCGGCCCTTGCGATAGGGTTTCAAATGTTACTGGATGCGCTGACCGTTGGCATAAATGCCGCCGTCTTCCTTGAACTCGATCTTCGAGGTCACGGCGTCTTCCCCGGCGGGAACGGTGAACATGCCCAGCATCATGCGCGCGCCCATGACCTGATCTTCGGGCAGAAGACCCATCGCGACCAGCTTGTCCATCAGCGCATTCGCCCCGGTCAGGTTCAGGTCGATGGCGCCCAGCGGTTTCGGCGGCGTCGCGCTGTTGTCGAACGTCATCGCGCCAGTACCGGTCAGTTCGGCGCCAACCGCCTTCAGCTGAAGCTGGTTGATCTTGGCTTCGCTGACCTCGAAAGGCGCGGGCGGAGTGGCTGCGGCGGGGTCGGACCCTGCGGCCAGTTCCTCGGTTTGTTTGGGATCGAACAGGTCGATCAGCGGCCGGATCGCGCCCGAAAGATCAATAACCAGCGTGGCCGGATCGCGCGGAAGCTGTTCGCCCGGATCCACCATGTTCCAAAGGCCATCCGAGACCTTGAGATCCACGATCTTGAGCAGAAGCTCCGCAGGTTTCGGGGCGTCGGATTTGGAGACCGGCATGGCCAGATTGAAGGCCGTCTGCGCCAGCGCAACCTCGATCGGGAACGGGATGGACGGCGATGTCAGGGTTACGTTGCTATCAGCCGCTTCGCCACCATAGGACAGGCCATCTTTCGACATGCTGAAGTTGAGCTTCCCGGCGCCGCCGGTCGATTCTGCGACAAAATCGCCGTCGGACCCGGTTCCTTCGATCTTGTAGGCCCCATCGGTGTAGAGAAAATCGCCTGCGATGGTCATTCCCGCCTGCATTGCGGCGTTCATGTCTTTGGTCGATGCATCCGTCGGCATGGCCATCGTGCCGGTGCCGCCAACGCCGTTGATCGTGCCCGTCATGTTGAAGGTGCTGCCGCTTTCCGGATCTGCGCCAGCGGCCGCGAACGTGACCGTGTCCGACGTGATTTCGGAATTCAGAATGCGCGTCACACCCTTTTCGGTGTGATACTTGCCCTTGTTGCCGGTTGCCGTGATCTGGATTTTCACCGGGGCGGTCTCGCCTTCGACCTTGGCCTCGTCCATCGACATGCCAAGTTCGGCAGAGGTGAGATCAAAATCCATGCTTTCGGGCGTACCGCTGGCCACGATCTTAAGGTCGCTGTTGGTCAACAACATGGTCACGTCCGAAGGCGTTCCCTCGGCGGGTTTGGAATGAATCACCACCGGAATTTCTTTGGGCAGGGTGATTTCCACCGTGCCGTCGCCCATTTCCTGCAGGCGCACTTCGGAAATCGTGCCTTCGGTGGTTGCTTCGGTGGCTTCAGAGGTGAATTTCACATCGCGGGCCACGAGCGTATCGCCTTCCATGGCCTCGGCACCCACGCTTACCGTCTGGCCAAGCTGGGCATAGTAATCTTTCCAATCCTGCCAGACCTGTTCGGCCGTCACATCGGCGCGCGCGGCATTGGCACAAAGAAGCGCGGCGACGATGGCGCTAACGCTCAGGTGGGTCCGGGTTTTCATAATCTTCCTTTCGGATGCAGCAATCTGACCAGAATCATCCCGCAAGAGGCGGGGGTCAAGGGGGCGTGGCTGGTGGTATTCCACCATCGGCTGGTGTTTAAAGAGGGCCAAACCGGCAAATTTAAGGCGCGCCATGATCGGACTGGAAAAAGAAGGTGGGCTGTGGACCCTGACCCTGCAGCGCGCGGACAAGGCCAATTCCCTGACCGGCGCGATGCTGGAGCGGTTGGTCGAGGTCGCCGAAAGCCTGCCAGGGCAAGGGGTCAAAGCATTGGTTCTGACCGGCGAAGGCAAGGTTTTCTCGGCCGGTGCCGATCTGGCGGAGGCGCGCACGGGGCTGGCCACCAGCCCACTGTGGGAAAGGCTTTCGACCGCTCTGGCCGCCGCGCCCTGCCTGACCATTGCCGCACTGAACGGAACCTTGGCGGGCGGCGCCTTTGGCATGGCGCTGGCCTGTGATCTGCGTATCGCGGTGCCCGGTGCCAGTTTCTTCTATCCGGTGATGCGGCTTGGCTTTTTGCCGCAACCGTCCGACCCGGCCCGTCTGGCAGCGCTGGTTGGCCCGGCGCGGGCAAAGATGATCTTGATGGCGGGAACGCGCATCGGCGCGGACGAGGCGTTGAACTGGGGCCTGATCGACCGGATTGTCGAACCGGAGGCCTTGGGCGATATGGCGCGGACGCTGGCCGCCGATGCCCTGGCCGCCGATCAAACCCATGTCGCCGCGATAAAAAGACTGGTGCCATGACGCCTGCCCCGGACTGCGGCTTGCTTCGCGAAGGCTTTCTTGCCAATCAGACCGGCGAACCACAGTTGGAATGACGTACTATGGCCGATCAGCCTGAAATCCTGAACCGTATCGTCGCGGCCCTTGAACAGGGGTGGCAAAATGCGCTTGCCTGGGCAACCGGGCCGGGGGCGCTGTCGCAATTCGGGTTGCTGATCGTGGCCTGGGGTCTGGCTGCCTTGACCGCACGGCGACTTGTGCCGCGGATCGAGAAATGGCTCGCGCCCCGGATGGTGGGCGACGGGCTGGTGGCGGCGCTCCTCCGGTTCGGGTTGCGGCTTGTCCCGATCATCCTGCCGCTGATCGCTTATGGTTTCACCGCCCTTGGCGAGGCCTTTACCCGCTCCGTCTTCGGGTCGGGCGCGGTCATCGCTTTCGGCAAACGGCTCTTTCTGTTCGTGGCTGCACGCCTTTTCGTGGTGCATGTGCTGCGCGACCCGTTTCTGCGGATGCTCGGCCGCTATGTGCTGATCCCGGTCGCGGCACTTTATGCGCTCGGCCTTGTCGGGCCGGTTTCGGCATGGCTGCAAAGCCTGACGGTCGAGATGGGCAATGTCAGCTTTTCGGTCATGACGCTTTTGCGCGGTCTGATCGCGGGAAGCCTGCTCTTCTGGTTCGGGTCGTGGTCGAACCGGCAAAGCGCCGACTATATCAAGGCGCAGAATGAACTGCGGCCCGCGACCCGCGAACTTGCCGCGAAAGCGGTGGAGGTGCTGATTTTTGGCGCGGCTTTCCTGCTGTTGCTGCAAATCCTCGGGATCAACCTGACCACCATCGCGGTTCTGGGTGGTGCCCTGGGGGTGGGGATCGGCCTTGGCCTTCAGCAGATTGCGGCGAACTTCGTCTCTGGCATCATCTTGCTGATCGAAGGCCAGACGACAGTCGGCGATTTTGTCGAACTCGACGGAGGGGAGAAGGGCACGATCGTCAAGATGACGGCGCGGGCCTGTATCCTGGAAACATTCGACGGGCGCTGGATCGTGGTGCCGAACGAGGATTTCATCACGACCCGCGTGGTCAACTATTCCGATCAGGGCAGCGCCAACCGCTATGAGGCGCCGTTCTCCGTCAGTTATGAGACGGACATCGAACGGGTGCCGCAGATCATAGAAGAGGCGGTCGGTGCCCTGCCCTTTGTGCTGCAATCCCCAGACGGGCCAGATTGCGAGCTGCGGGCCTTTGGCGAAAGCTCGGTCGATTTTGCGGTGGAATATTGGGTCAGCGGCATTGATGACGGAAAGAACAAATATTCCAGTCAGGTGCTTTTCGCGATCTGGCGGGCGCTGAAAGACGCCGGGATCGAGATGCCTTATCCACACCGTGTTGTCGAACTGCGCGGACAAAAGGTGTGACCAACATCCGACAGGTTCCGGCGCTGGTGATCGGTGGCGGGCCGGCCGGTTTGATGGCAGCCGAAATGCTGGCCGACGCGGGCCATGCGGTGCTTGTGACGGAGGCGAAAGCCACGGTCGCCCGCAAATTCCTGATGGCGGGAAAGTCCGGGCTGAACCTGACCAAGGCCGAGCCAGACGACCCGTTCGCCCGCCGGATCAGCGCCGACTGGCTGCGCCCCATCGTTCGGGATTTCGGGCCTGAGGCGGTGCAGGGCTGGGCGCGCGATCTGGGGCAGGAACTGTTCACCGGCACAAGCGGCCGGGTCTTCCCGGTGGGCATGAAAGCCTCGCCGCTGTTGCGGGCCTGGCTCACGCGGCTCCAGTCCAAAGGGGTCGAAGTCCGTACCCGCTGGCGTTGGTCGGGGCCGGACGGGGGGATACAGACCTTCGTGACCCCGGAAGGCGTGCAAGGGATCGCGCCCGGCGTGACCGTCCTGGCGCTTGGCGGTGCAAGCTGGCCGCGCCTTGGGTCGGATGCGGCATGGGTTCCGGTCCTTGCAGCGCGGGGGGTGCAGATCGCACCTTTCCGTCCAGCAAACATGGGTTTTTGTGTGAACTGGTCGGGCCATATGGCCAAGCATTTCGGTCGGCCGGTCAAGGGGGTAGCGCTTCTTGCGGGGTCGGAGCGGGCGCGGGGCGAATTCGTTCTATCGGCACGGGGAATTGAAGGTGGTGGCATCTATGCGGTGTCAGCACCTGTCCGAGATGGGGCGCCGCTCGCGCTCGACCTGGTCCCCGATCTGACGATCGACGACATAATCGCGCGCCTTTCCCGGCCGCGCGGTGGCAACACCTTGTCGAACCATCTGCGCAAAAACCTGTCGTTCGACCCGGTCAGGCTGGCGCTTCTTCTGGAATGGGCGCGGCCCCTGCCGGACAGGCCGGAAGGGCTTGCTTCCCTGATCAAGCACCTGCCCGTCCCCCACGATGGCCCCCGCCCGCTGGCCGAGGCGATTTCATCGGCGGGCGGGATTTGCCGTGAAAGCCTGACTGATGATCTGGAACTGACCGCCCTTCCCGGCCTTTTCGCGGCGGGCGAGATGATCGACTGGGAAGCCCCGACCGGTGGTTATCTTCTGACTGCCTGCCTTGCCACCGGACGACACGCGGGCCTTGCCGCCGCCCACCATCTGGCGCGGCGCGGTGGCGGACCCGTCTGATCCGACCGTTCTGCTTTTCGGGCCTTAACGCTCCTCCCAGAGGGTCGCGCTATTCTCCTGCCAGCCTGTGCGATGCAACAGCGGCGTGTCATCGGTGAAGGCCGGCGTGCCCAGGCACAGATAGGCGCTGAATTCCCAGCCGTCCGGCATGGCGAACAGCGCCGTCATCCGCGCCGGATCAAGGATCGACACCATGCCAAGACCCAGATTTTCCGCCCGCGCCATCAGCCAGAGTGTGTGAATGGCCATGGCCGTCGACTGGCGCAGTGTATCGGGCATGGTGCGCCGGCCCAGACGGCGGCCCGCGCTTGGGTCGGTCTGGGTAAAAACGGCCAGATGCTCGGGCGCATCTTCAAGCCCTGCAAGCTTCAGCGCCACATATTCCGCGCGTGCATCGTCGTCATATTCGGCGGCAGCAAGCTGATTGCAGCGCATGAATTCCGCCCTGACCGCCGTGCGCAGGGCCTGATCGCGGACCCGGATCACCCGCCAAGGGCGGGCATTTCCGACCGAGGGGGCATAATCCACCGCCCGTCGCAGCCGTTCCAGAACGGCTTCAGGCACCGGGTCGGTGCGGAAATGCCGCACATCGCGCCGCCAGCGCAAGATCTCCTCCAGATGACCGGTGTGGGCAGGGCCAAACTGCATCAGCCCCTATCCTCGAACGCGGTCTGCACCTGGGGCCATTCGTCCGGGCTGGGCAAGCCCAGACGGATCCAGCCGGAGCGCGCGGGAAAGATGCGCGACCAGATGCGGTGGCGGGCCAGATGCGCCTGGGCGGCCTGCGCATCTGGCACCTGATAAAGCCGGAAAAGCGCCCCGCCGCCGACAAGCGGCCAGCCGCGCGTCCGCGCCAAGGCGTCAAGGCGGACGCAGTCTTCAGTCAGGCGCCGGATCGTTGCCGTGGCCCATTCCCGGTCAGCCAGCGCCGCGCAGCCGATGCCGATCGCCGCGCCCGACACAGGCCATGGCCCGGCCATCGCCGACAGGGCGGCAATGTCCGCCCGTGCGCCCAGAACGAACCCAAGCCGCAGCCCGGCCAGCCCGTAGAATTTGCCAAAGGATCTCAGAACCAACAGACCGTTCCGCCCGGCCTCGGCGGCAATCGACAAATCGGGCCGGGGATCGGCGAAGCTTTCATCGATCACCAGCCTGCCGACCTGGCCCGACAGTTCCAGAAGATCGGCGGGCGCATAGGTGCGGCCATCGGGGTTGTTGGGATTGACGACCACAGCCAGATCGGCCCCTGCCAAGGACGTCAGGTCCGCGCCTTCCGACACCTGCCAGCCTGCGGCACGCAGGCAGGCCGCATGTTCGTTGTAGGTCGGCGACAAGACAGCGGCGCGTCCGGGGGCAGACAGGCGCGGGATCATCTGGATCGCCGCTTGCGCCCCCGCCACCGGCAAGATTGCGGCCTCGGTTCCGCAGGCGGCGCTGGCGGCTTCGATCAAACGGTCCTGCGCGGCGCGGGTCGGCAGTTGCGTCCAGGCTTCCGCCTCCAGCATGGGCAGGGGATAGGGCACACGATTGATGCCGGTCGACAGATCAATCCAGTCTTCTGCCGCGCCCCCGTAGGTGCGGATTGCCCAGTCGATATTGCCGCCGTGATCGCGCATGGCCTAGATGACCCACACGATGGCCAAAAGCGCCCCGGCCGCGAACAGCATGGACCGATATTGACGCAGCCCGCGTTCCAGATCGCCCGCCCCCGGATCGGCGGCATCGCCGTTGATCCATGGCTCATCCGCTATCTCGTCGCCATAGGCGCGCGGACCAGACAACCGCACCCCGAGTGAGGATGCCAGCGCCGCCTCGGGCCAGCCACCGTTGGGAGAACGATGTTTGGGCGCATCTTCTACCATGCAGCGCAGCGCGGCGCGTGGGTTGGGCGAGACGGCGGCAAAGAGAAGCGCCGTCAGCCGTGCGGGCACAAGATTGACCAGATCATCGAGCTTGGCCGAGGCCCAGCCAAACACCAGATACCGCGGTGACTTGTGGCCAATCATGGAATCGAGCGTATTGATCGCCTTGTAGACCGCGACCCCCGGCAGCCCGAAGAGCGCCCCCCAGAAGAGTGGCGCGATAACCCCGTCCGACGCATTTTCCGCCAGGCTTTCAAGGGCGGCGCGCGAAATGCCCGCCTCGCCCAGCGCTGTCGTGTCACGCCCGACAATCTGCGCGACGGCGGCCCGTGCGCCTGCCATATCCCGGGCAGACAGAGGGCGCAGCACGGCGGCCACATGATCATAAAGCGACCGGGCGGCCAGAAGCGGCCAGCAAATGACCGCCTGCAACACGAGCCCCAGCGGGCCGCCCGGCAGAAGCCAGATGATCACCAGCCCGGCAAGGGCCGCGACAATGGTCACCACTCCGACCACAAGGATGCCGGCGTTTCGCCGGTCTGCATCATTGGTGCCTTCGAGGTTGAGCCATGCGTCCAGCCGGGTGATCAACCTGCCAATCCAGGTGACGGGATGGCCGACCGTAGAAAAAAGAGCCTGCGGCCAGCCCACGACCGCGTCGATCGCCAGCGCGATCAGCATCACACCTGCAGTTACCATTTACACCCTGTCCCCTACCCTGAAACTTACGATCCGCCTGTAGCCCGCACGTTCCAACCGGTCCTGAACCCCCGATAAACTTGCGCCCGGTTCAAATAGCAGACCACGTGCCGACCCGGTATGGGCAATGACATACCCCAGCGCGCCTGTCACCCGTGCGAGTTCCGCCGTGGGGTCGGGCGTCTTGTGACGCAGCGCCAGGGTGCGTTCGGCCGATTGGCTGGCCAGTGCCGCAATCTGCGCGGCATCGCCTGCCAAAGCCGCAGTCTGCCAAGCGGCGATCAGGTCGGAAATATCGGGGAATTGGTCATCGCGCGGGTCGGTGCGCTGGTTCGGCCCGAAAAAACCGCCAATCACGTCAAGGGCGGGCAGCGGCGGCAGGTGCGCCATCACCTTTGCCCCGCGCGACGCCCAGAGAAGCCGTTCGGGAGCGGGAAACATCAGGGGGTCGCTCGCGCCTTCGACCTTTACGCAGGCGCGCGCGAGATCTTCGGCCGAATGGCGCGACCCGGCAAGGCGTGCCAGTGCCATCAGCGCCGCCGTCGATGCACCCGCCCCCCCGCCCCGCGGCATGTTGGCCGAAAGCGAAAAGGGCGCGGGGTCCGGCAGGCCAAGGATCGACAGAAGCGCCCGCGCCCTTGCCGGAGGCAACAGACCATGCGGATCGGAAAGGGGTGCAAGCTGCGCCTCGACCGCGAGGGCAGGACAGGGCAGCGTGATCAGAACAACCGGGCCATCCGCCCCGAGACGGCCCTGCATCAGTTCGCCGAAATGCCCCTCGACCCGCGTGATCATCACGGTTGTCCGTTCACGCCGCGCACGACCCAGCCCGCGCCATCGGTCAAACGGGCGATGCGCGTCACCGAAAGGGGCGCGATCTCGAACGCGAGGCCGGAAACGAGACTGTCGAGGGCCAGTGACAGAGCCGCCCGGATCGTGCCGGCGTGGGCCACGATGGTTGCGTTGCCCCCATCCGCAATGACGTTCAGCGCCGGCCAGACCCGCGCGGCAAGATCGGCGAAACTTTCCCCCATTGGCGGGCGATGATGTGCAAGATCGACCGGCGGCAAAGGGCCGAGGTCGGGCAAATCCGCATAGGGACGCCCCTCCCACGCGCCGAAATCCTGTTCCCACAGGTCGGCGTCCAGGGCGCCTTCGCGGTCGGGCCACAGCGCCTGTGCCGTGTGCTGGCAGCGCTGGGCCGGGCTGACAATCAGGCGCACCGGCAAACCGGCCAGCACACGCACCGCCGCGATCCGGGCCGTATCGCCAAGATCTGCCTTTACGTCCGTCCGGCCACAGAGCCGCGCCCCGGTCAGCGCGGGCGCATGCCGGATCAACACCAGCTCTGTCGCAGTCTCGCCGCTCACCGTCGTATTCCCCCTTCCGCGCGCTGCCCGTTTCTGCTTTGTCACCGGGCCATGAGCAAGACGATACTGATTACCGGGGGGGCCAGATCGGGCAAAAGCGTCATCGCCGAGACGAAGGCGCTGTCACTGGCCCCGCGCGCTGTCTATATCGCCACCGCCGAGGTGGGCGATGCGGAAATGGCAGTGCGTATTGCTGCCCATCGGGCGCGACGGGGGCCGGAATGGTCGGATCATGCCGAACCGCTCGACCTTGTGGGCGCACTGCGGCTGACGGATAGGCGGGGGCCACGGCTGGTGGATTGCCTGACCTTGTGGCTGACGAACCTGATGCTGGGAGGGCATGACTGGCAGGCAGCAGCGCAGGCGCTCTGTGCCGAGCTTCCGCGCCAGTCCGA
>Ga0138256_10007173_pt1 | contig 11775 bp, 9 predicted proteins | sample KNB2016incub_MG_FD_105486 | JGI IMG/M metagenome (GOLD analysis project Ga0138256, IMG submission 105486) | Active sludge microbial communities from wastewater in Klosterneuburg, Austria - KNB2014incub_MG | ecosystem: Engineered > WWTP > Activated sludge > Unclassified | place: Austria...
CGGACGGGTCGTCGAGCGCTGGATCATCGGCGACGACCTGTCGCTGCTGCGCCAGCTCGGCCTGATCTGACAGGTGGTCGCCTCCCGTCGGGCGGGCCGGTTCACTCGACGCCCTCCTGACAGGGGAGGGACCCGGCTTCGTCGGCGACAGGGTTCTCGACAGCCGTTGACAAGGTTCCTCGGCGGGAGGAACGTGGCGACGCAGGCGCTTGGCTCAGCTGGACGGTCGAGCCCGACGTTCGAGGAGAGGATCGCGTGATCGTCCCGTTCAGTGTCATGGACTTCCTGGATCGCGCGGCGGCTGTCTATCGCGACCGGCTCGGCGTCGTCGACGAGCCGCACCAGCCGGCATCCTCGATGGGAGAGCTCACCTACGGTGAGCTCGGTGCCAAGGCTGCGGCCATGGCCGCGCACCTGGACCGGCTTGGCATCGAGGTGGGCGAGCGGGTCGCCTTCGTCTCGCACAACAGCGCCCGACTGCTGGCTGCCTTCTTCGGTGTCTCGGGGTACGGCCGGGTGCTGGTGCCGGTGAACTTCCGGCTCTCTGCGAGGGAGGTCGGCTACATCGTCGAGCACAGCGGGGCGCGGGTGCTCTATGTCGACCCCGAGCTCGAGCACGACCTCGCGGACGTCGAGTGTGAGCACAAGTTCCTGATCGGACAGGACGAGGACCTGTTCATCGACGGGATCGCCCCCAGGGCGTGGGAGCCCGACGAGAACGCCACGGCGACGATCAACTACACCTCCGGGACGACCGCGCGCCCCAAGGGTGTGCAGCTGACGCACCGCAACCTCTGGACCAACGCGATGACGTTCGCCCTGCACGCCGGCGTCACCGACCGGGACGTCTACCTGCACACGCTGCCGATGTTCCACGCCAACGGCTGGGGGATGCCGTTCGCCATGGCCGGCATGGGAGTTCCGCAGGTGGTGCTGCGCAAGGTCGATGGCGCAGAGATCCTCCACCGCGTCGAGCGCCACGGTGTCACCGTTCTGTGTGCGGCCCCGGCGGTGGTCAATGCCGTCCTGGGTGCCGCCTCCACGTGGCAGGGCCAGGTCCCTGGCCGCGGTCGGGTCAGGATCATCTGCGCGGGTGCCCCGCCGCCGACCAAGACGATCGTCCGGGTCGAACAGGAGCTGGGCTGGGAGTTCATCCAGATCTACGGCCTGACCGAGACGTCGCCGCTGCTGACCATCAACCGCGGGCGCTCCGAGTGGGACACCCTTCCTCCGCAGGAGCGGGCGGCCAGGCTGGTGCGCGCAGGTGCACCGGCCATCGGCGTGACGCTGAAGGTCTCCCAGGACGCAGAGGTGCTGGCCCGGTCGAACGTGGTGCTGGAGGGCTACTGGAATCAGCCCGAAGAGACCGGGGCAGCCCTCGGTGACGGATGGTTCCACACCGGCGACGGAGGCATGATCGACGACGACGGCTACCTGACCATCCAGGACCGCAAGAAGGACGTCATCATCACCGGCGGCGAGAACGTGTCCTCGATCGAGGTCGAGGACGTCATCTTCTCCCACCCCGAGGTCGCCGAGGTCGCCGTCATCGGCGTCCCGGACGAGAAGTGGGGGGAAACCATCAAGGCGCTGGTCGTCAGGGTCGAGGGCTCCGACCTCACGGAGGCCGACCTCATCGCCCACTGCAAGGCGCAGGCGGCTCATTACAAGGCGCCGACGTCGGTCGAGTTCCGCGAGGCGCTGGCCCGAACGGCTACCGGCAAGCTGCAGAAGTACAAGCTGCGCGAGCCGTACTGGGAGGGACGAGACCGCCGAGTCAACTAGGGCGGGGCCATCGTCGACCAGCTCTTGGCGGGAGCACTGGGTGGCTGATCACAGGGGTTCCTGGCCGACCCCGTGGTGCTTGCAGGGGGTCCCACCACCTCAGCTGATTTCGAATTAACGCGTGTTGACACGAATATGAATTGCCGTTAACGTCCAGTGACATGAATAGTCCTCTGTCCCCGGCTGCAGGTGCCCCGGTCCCCGACGCCCCCACCCGGACGTACCGGATGACGGCGCGCGCCCGGGCGGTGGAGGAGACGCGGGGGCGGATCCTCGACGCGGTGCTCCTGCTGCACGAGCAGCGGCTCTCCGCCGACATCTCGCTCGCCGACGTCGCGGACGAGGCGGGGGTCAGCGTCCAGACGGTGCTGCGCCACTTCGGCAGCCGCGAAGGACTCATCGACGCCGCGATCGAGCGGGCGACGGCCGATGTCGAGGCCGAGCGCCGCAGCGATCCGGGGGACGTCGCCGGCGCCGTGCGTGCGGTCGTCGAGCACTACGAACGCCGCGGCGACGGGGTCCTCCTGCTCCTCGCGCAGGAGGGGTCCGAGGCCTTCGCGGCCAACGTCACCGCCACGGGGCGGGCGCTGCACCGACGCTGGGTGGAAACGTGCTTCGGCCCGCTCCTGCCGCGGGGGCCCGCCCGCGCGGCGACGGTCGACCTCCTCGTCGTCGCCACCGACGTCTACACCTGGAAGCTCCTGCGCCGGGACCGTGGACTGTCGGCGCAGTCAACTCGCACCCGGATGGAGACGCTCGCGAGGGCCGTCCTCGCCGCCACCGCACCGGGCGACTGAACCACCCGCCGGGCCGCCACCGCCCGGATCGCCACCGACCGAAGGAGTCGTCATGGCCGAGATCATCGTCGTCACGTGGGACGGCGGGGGGAACGTTCCCCCTGCCATGGCGATCGCGCGCGAGCTCGCGGACCGCGGGCACGGCATCCGCGTGCTCGGTCACCGCGGTCAGCGGGATGCCATCGAGGGTGCCGGGTTCACGGCGGTTGCGACCACGCACGCCCGGGACTTCCGGGCCGGTGACCCGCACTCGACCCGTGACCTCCTGGCGACGTTCGGCGATCGTGGGATGGCTCGTGACCTGCTCGATGAGCTCCGGCGGCGCCCGGCCGACCTCGTGCTCGTCGATGCCCTCATGCTCGGTGCCCTGGACGCTTCACGTGCGAGCGGTGTGCCGTACGCAGTCCTCGAGCACTTCTACGACGAGTACTACCGCACTGCACTGCGCGGGCCGCTCGGGCTCGTCCTGCGCGCCACCGGGCTGCGCCCCGGGCGGAGCCTGCGCGACGCGGCCGTGCGGGTCGTGATGACCCTGCCCGAGCTCGACCTTGTCCGCCCCGGCGGCGTCGTGCGACAGGTCGGGCCGCTTGTCTCCTGGCGGCCGAGAAAGCAGTGCGAGCCCACCGCCCTGGTGAGCCTGAGCACCTTCGGCTACGCGGGGATGGCGGATCGGCTCCAGACCGCGGTGCAGGGGTGCGCGGGCCTTCCGGCCAAGGTCATCGTCACCACCGGCCCGCACATCGACCCCGACTCCCTGAACGCGCCCGCCTGGGTCGAGGTGCACCGCTTCGCCCCGCACGCCGAGCTCATGCCCGGGGTCAGCGTGCTGCTCGGGCACGGAGGGCACGGCACGGCGATGGCCGCACTGGCCCACGACATCCCGGTCGCGGTGTTTCCCCTCGACCCCAAGGCCGACCACGAAATGCTGGGCCGCAGCCTCGAACGGGCCGGCGCGGGACGGCTTTTGCGGCGCAGGGCATCCGCTCACGACGTCCGCGATGCTGTCGCGGCACTGCTGGCCGACGGGCCCCACCGGGATGCCGCGGCGCGCCTCGGTGCCCGGGTCCGGTCCTCCGCAGGAGCCGTGGGTGCGGCTGATGCGCTCGAGGCCGCCCTGCCGTCCCATGCGAACACCAAGTGATGGTCAAGGAATCGTAAGTTCTGTGCGCCCTCCCTTCATGTAAAGCGTTTACGCAACTAGCGTCCAGCGCGGATCAATGCCGTCCGCGCGCCCATCCCGTCGCGCGGTCCTGAGGAGGAGCACCGATGCCCGCACCCCGACGCCTGACCGCCGTCCTGATCGGTGGCGCGGTCGCGCTCACCCCAGCGCTCCTGACGGCCGTACCCGCAGAGGCGGCCACGGCATCCGTCGCCCTGGTGGGTGACCTGCAGAGCGAGGTCGGCTGCCCGGGTGACTGGGACCCGGCCTGCACCCAGAGCGAGCTGACCCGCGTCGGTGACACCGAGGTCTTCAAGGGCACCTTCGAGGTTCCCGAGGGCGACTTCGCCTTCAAGGTCGCCCTCAACGGCTCCTGGGCCGAGAACTACGGCGCGGGAGGCACCTTCAACGGCGACAACATCCCGCTGCTGCTCGCCGGCCCGGCGTCGATCACCTTCACCTTCGACGACGCCACGAACATGGTCTCCTTCGCGCCCGCCGACCTCGACGAGGGAACCACCGCCGCTGACGCCGAGCTGGCCGAGAACTCGTTGCGCTCGGCGCTGACTCGTGAGCGGTTCTACTTCGTCATGGCTGACCGGTTTGCCAACGGCTCGACCGCGAACGACCGCGGTGGGCTCACGGGTGGGCCGCTGAAGACCGGCTACGACCCCACCCACAAGGGCTTCTACCACGGTGGTGACCTCAAGGGCATCACCGAGAAGCTGGACTACATCAAGGGCATGGGCACCACCGCGATCTGGCTCACCCCCAGCTTCAAGAACAAGCCGGTTCAGGGCGGCCCCGGCCAGGAGAGCGCCGGCTACCACGGGTACTGGATCACCGACTTCACCCAGATCGACCCGCACCTCGGGACCAACGAGGACATGAAGGACCTCATCGACGCCGCGCACGCCAAGGGGATGAAGGTCTTCTTCGACATCATCACCAACCACACCGCCGACGTCATCGACTACGAGGAGAAGCAGTACACCTACCGCTCCAAGAAGGCCTACCCGTACGAGGATGCCGCAGGCGAGCCGTTCGACGACCGCGACTACGTGAGCAAGCCGGCCGCCGAGTGGCCCGAGCTCGACGCCGGATCCTTCCCGTACACCCCGTTCCTCGCCGAGGGGGACGAGGACGCCAAGACCCCGGCCTGGCTCAACGACCCGACGATGTACCACAACCGGGGCGACTCGACCTTCGCCGGTGAGTCCTCGACGTACGGCGACTTCATCGGCCTGGACGACCTGTTCACCGAGCGGCCCGAGGTCGTCGACGGCATGGGTGAGATCTACAAGAGCTGGGTCGAGTTCGGCATCGACGGCTTCCGGATCGACACCGTGAAGCACGTCAACCTCGAGTTCTGGCAGAAGTTCGTGCCGGACATCCTCGGCGCGGCCGACCGCATCGGCAACGACGACTTCTTCGCCTTCGGCGAGGTCTACGACGGCAACCCCGCGGTGATGTCGGAGTACACGACGGCCGGCAAGCTCCAGGCCACGCTCGACTTCGGGTTCCAGCAGCAGGGCGTCGACTTCGCCAAGGGCAACCCGACCGACGTGCTGAGCGACTTCTTCGCCAAGGACGACTGGTACACCGACCCCGACAGCAACGCCTACCAGCTGCCGACCTTCCTCGGGAACCACGACATGGGCCGGGCCTCGATGTTCCTGGCGCGCGACGGGCAGAGCGAGGCCGAGCACCTGGCACGCGTCAAGCTCGCGCAGTCGCTGATGTTCACGACCCGCGGCAACCCCGTGACCTACTACGGCGACGAGCAGGGCTTCGTCAGCACGGGCGGGGACCAGGCCGCTCGCGAGGACATGTTCGCCAGCCAGGTAGACCTCTACAACACCGAGACAGTGCTCGGCGGCCCCGAGGGATCGAGGGACCGCTTCAACACCAAGCACCCTCTCTACAACCACGTGAAGACCCTCTCCCAGGTGAGGGCCGCACACCCGGCCCTCGCAGACGGCGCCCAGATCGCTCGTTACGCGACCGACGGCCCCGGCATCTTCGCGATCTCGCGGATCGGCTCCGACACCAAGGGCAAGCCGGGCAACGCCGCGGGCGAGAGCAAGGGCAAGGGAGAGGACAAGGGCAAGGGCAAGGGCAAGGGCAAGGATGCCGGTCGCGTCGAGTACGTCGTCGCGGCCAACAACGGCACCAAGGCCGCCACGGCATCCTTCCCGACCTGGACCAAGGGCAAGGGCGCGGTCTTCACACCGGTGTTCGGCACGGACACGGCGGTCAAGCCGGCGGCCGACGGCACCGTGAAGGTCACCGTGCCGCCACTGGGCATCAGCGTGTGGCGGGCCAACACCCCGATCAGCACCTCCGGGGCGGCGCCGACGGTCGAGGTCGTCCTCCCTGAGTCGGGGGTGAACGGGCGCGCCGAGATCGGCGCCGACGTGAAGGCGAGCACCTTCGCGCAGACGACGTTCCTGTGGCGTCAGCTCGGCGCCAAGGAGTGGCAGCCGCTCGGCACCGACGACAACGCACCGTTCCGGGTCTTCCACGACACGTCCGGTCTGCCGCTGGCCACGCCGCTGGAGTACCGCGCCGTCGTCAAGGATGCCGGGGGGCGGGTCGCGGGTGACTCCTCGTGGACGCAGGTCGTCGGTGCGCCGTCACGGACGGTTCCCGAGAACGGTGACCCGGCAGGGACCCAGCCCGGCACGGTCGCCATCGCCGGGACGCTGAACTCCGAGATGGGGTGCCCGGCCGACTGGGAGCCGCGGTGCGACCAGGCCCAGATGAGCTTGGACGGCGCGGACAAGATCTGGAAGAAGAAGGGGGTCACCCTGCCGGTCGGCCCGTACGCCTACAAGGCGGCGCTCGACCGCGCCTGGACCGAGAACTACGGCGAGGGTGGTGTGCGCGACGGCGGCAACATCTCGATGGAGACGGCCGACGGCACCGCGTCGTTCTACTACGACCCGACCACCCACTGGGCGGTCTCGGACGAGGAGGACCCGATCATCACCGTGCCCGGGTCGTTCCAGTCAGAGCTCGGCTGCGGCGGGGACTGGAAGCCGGAGTGCATGCGGCCGTGGCTGCAGGACAAGGACGGCGACGGCATCTACGCGATCATCACGACGAAGATCCCGGCGGGCACGTGGGAGTTCAAGGTTGCGCACGGGTTGTCCTTCGACGAGAGCTACCCTGCGGCCAACGTGAGCGTGACGGTCCCGGCGGACGGTGCTTCGACGACGTTCATCTACAACTCGGTGACCCACGAGGTGAGTGTCACGAGCGAGTGACCGTGTCCCGAGATCGACCTGTTGGTCGATCTCGGGACGGTGGGGTCCGGTGCAGGCGGGTCGGGTGCAGGCGGGTCGGGTCAGCGGCCGATCGTGACGTCGGTGCCCGAGAGTGAGGCGTCGAACCCGGCCGGCGTCACGGCGACGTCGGTGAGCCCCAGCCCGTCCGGAACGCCCGGCACAGGCTGGCGGATCGTCACCAGGCTGCGGGCCAAGGAACTGAGGGCGCTGTCGAGGAAGTCCGGCCCGCCGAGGTCGACGGTGCGGGGCTCGATGAGCAGTTGCCCGCCATCGGCGACCACGGTTCCCTCAGCCCGGACCGTGAGGTCCCGGCCGAGGATGGTCACCGCGCGTTCGATGCCCGCGAGCCCGTCACCGGCATCGTAGAGCCGTGCCCCGTCGCCGATCTGGGTGGCGACCGTGGCGAACGGCAGGGTGGCATCGAGGTCGAGCCGCTCGGCGCGCAGGCCGCTCTCGGAGAATCGAACCCCGGATCCGGTGGCCACCACGTCGGTGAGCGTCGCATCGGCTGACACGACGTCGGAGCCGCGCAGGTCGACGGTGCCGAGCCACGTCTCGTCGGTGGTGAGGTCGGCGGGCGGCTGCGGCTCAGTGCCCGTCCCCGGGCCGGATGCCGTCGGGCTCGGTGCCGCGATCGTCTCGCCGTCGCCGGACCCGAGGGTGAGGAGCAGGACGACGAGGGCGAGGGCGAGCGTGGCCAGGGTCGCGCCGACCCCGAGCAGGAAGTGCTTCATGCCCCCAGCGTGACAGGCCGACGATGCCGTACGTCAGCGCGCCACGGCACCGGTCTCCAGCGACGTCCTGGTGCGCTCCTGCCGTCGGGCCGGGAGGTAGCACGCCACGCCGAGCGCGCTGATCGCGCCCGCGGTGACCATGGCCGTGCTGATCGACGCCCGGTCGGCGAGGGTGCCGACGAGCGGAGCCGCCACGGCGAAGGCGAGGAAGGCCATCATCGAGTTGATCGACAGCACCGTCGCGCGGTTGGCGGACGTCGCCTGCCGATGGAGCAGCGCCGCGTGGGGCGGGCCGTTCATCCCGTGCATGGAGTAGGTGAACAGGTAGGCCGCGACGAGCGCGACCGGGCCGGCCACCAACCCCATGACCACGGCCCCGAGGGCATTGAGCACGCGCCCGACCATGGCCGCTCGGGCGACGCCGATGCGTGCCGACGTCACCCCGGCGAGCCACGAGCCCACGGCGAACAGCCCCCACCCGGCGGCCGACACCGGCCCGACCAGGGCCCCCGCCCGCTCCGCGGACCCGACGAGTTCCTCCAGGCGCAGCGGCATCAGGGACTCGAAGGTGATCATGCCGACCGACCAGAACACCTCGACGCCGACCAGGGCCAGTAGCACGCGGTTGGTGGCCAGCAGCCGCACCCCGCTCGCGATGACCGCGGGCGTGGTGCGTGCCTCGGACAGGGCGTGCGACCACTGGGAGCGACCAGCCGCCGCGGGCGGGCGCTGCTCGGTCATCAGCGCTGCGGCCGCAACGAGGTGCACCACCGTCAGGGCCGCGCTGACCCACGCCGCGGCATCCAGTGCGGAGACACCCGAGACGCCGAAGACCGTTCGCACGGGATCCCACCAGATGAGCCCACCGGACGCGAGTGCGCCCACGGCGATGGCCCCACCCAGCACCGAGCCCGCCCGGGAGAGCTGCCGGTCGACGTCGGCCCCGGGGGTCGTGGCGTGGACGGCGTCGACGAACCACGCCTCGAGCGGCCCGGAGTCCAGGGCGCGGAACGCCCCGGTGACCACCGCGGCCGCCACGAACCACCAGAACGACTGGGCGAGCGCGATGCCCACGGCGGCGACGACCCCCAGGACCGCGGCGGTGAGGTACACCGGCCGCCGCCCCACGGCATCCGCGAAACCACTCGTCGGCAGTTCGAGGGCGAAGGTCACGAGACCGCCGATGGCGAAGGACGACGCCGCCTGGGCGACGGTCAGCCCGCGCCCGGTCTGAAGCAGGATGATGATGCCGACGACGAACCCGACGGGCAGCCAGCGGGTCGTCGTCAGGACGTAGAGCCGGCGCTCGGCCTCGCGAGGACTGAGGACTGCAGTCACCTCGACGGTGCCTTGTCGAGGTCCAGCGCGTAGGCGAACAGGTAGACCGCGATCCGCTTGGCGTCGGGGTTGCCCTGGCCGACGCGCCGGTAGCGGCCGACGACCTCGCTGATCTCGTCGCGCATCGCCTGCAGCTGGGGGGCGGTGAGCAGCACCATGTCGTCGCTGCTGCCGCAGGCGTCCTGCCAGTCGCCCGGCCAGCCGGGGGAGACGTCGACCCAGCGCTCGGCCTGCTCGCTGAAGTGCCGCACGTAGTCGCGGGCGAGCCAGTTCAGCGCCGTCTCGGAGTCCTCGTCACCCTCGAAGTCGCTCGGGTAGTAGCTGTGGAAGTCGGTGGCGGCCCGCCACAGCCGGCGCTTGCCCTCGCCCTCGCCGGTGTCGGCGACGAGGCCGACCGACTCCAGCTTGCGCAGGTGGTAGGACGTGGCGCCCGAGTTGGTGCCTAGGGTGCCGGCGAGGTCGGTGGCGGTGGCCGGGCCGCCGACGCGCAGCTGTGAGAGCAGGCGCGAGCGCAGGGGGTGGGCCAGGACGCGCAGGCTCGTGGCGTCGAGACGGATGCCGGTGTGCGGTGCCGCGGGGTCGCTCGCGTCGAGCGTGGGGGTGCGGTCCGCGGCTGGTTGCGGGGTCTTTGACGTGGCCATGCGTGCACAATACCTTTGCATACTCTGTTTGCACAAGTACTCTGCACAATTGGCGTGCGCCTGCGTTTGTGCAGGTCAGCGACCTGCCAGCCGGGTTCGGCGACGATTTGGGGTGTTGCCCAACCACCCGTAAACTTGACCACTGTTGTGCCGTGCGCCCTCGACCGGGGCACGTGAGGTTCCCTGGTGGGAGCACGCGGCATACGCCAGTTCCATCGGGGCGATCCTCGCCCCTGCCCCTTCTACGACCAGGACACCTGATGCGTACCTACACCCCCAAGCAGGGCGAGATCACGCGTGCGTGGCACATCATCGACGCGACCGACGTCGTGCTCGGCCGCCTCGCCAGCCAGACCGCGATCCTGCTGCGCGGCAAGCACAAGCCCACCTTCGCCCCCCACGTCGACGGTGGCGACTTCGTCATCATCATCAACGCCGAGAAGGTGGCCCTCACGGGCGCCAAGCTCGCGCAGAAGAAGGCCTACCACCACTCGGGTCACCCGGGCGGCCTGAAGAGCACGTCCTACACCGAGCTGCTCGCCAAGAGCCCGGAGAAGGCCGTCGAGAAGGCCGTTCGCGGCATGCTCCCCAAGAACACCCTCGGTCGCGCGCAGCTGAGCCACCTCAAGGTCTACCGCGGCGCCGAGCACCCCCACGCTGCCCAGCAGCCCCAGCCCTTCGAGCTCACCCAGGTGGCCCAGTGATGACCGAGAACACCCAGATCGACGAGACCGCCGGTACCGACGTCAACGACGCCCCGGTCACCGAGTACACCTCCGAGTCGGACACCAACGTCGCGGGTGCCGAGCCCGTGGCTCGTCCGGCGGCCACCGTTCCCGGCGCGGCCACCGGTCGTCGCAAGCAGGCCGTCGCCCGCGTCCGGATCGTCCCGGGCACCGGCGAGTGGAAGATCAACGGGCGCACCCTCGAGGGGTACTTCCCGAACAAGGTCCACCAGCAGATCGTCAACGAGCCGCTGAAGGTCCTCGAGCTCGACGGCGCCTACGACGTCCTCGTGCGCGTGCACGGCGGTGGCCCCTCCGGTCAGGCTGGCGCGGTGCGCCTCGGCGTGGCCCGCTCGCTCAACGGCATCGACCCCGAGCTGAACCGCCCGGCCCTGAAGAAGGCTGGCTTCCTCTCGCGCGACGCCCGCGTCCCCGAGCGCAAGAAGGCCGGTCTCAAGAAGGCCCGCAAGGCGCCTCAGTACAGCAAGCGCTGATCCGGCGCGACGGCATCCGATCTTCGGTGCCGTCCCAGCTCCGAAGGCGGCACCATTCGGTGCCGCCTTCGGCGCGTTCGGGATAGATTCAGGTCAGGGCTCCATCGGCGAAAGGCACCATCCAGCATGTCTCGACTCTTCGGCACCGACGGAGTGCGCGGCCTGGCCAACGGCCCGGTCATCACCGCCGAGATGGCCCTGTCGATGTCGGTCGCGGCCGCCCGCGTCCTCGGCCAGGCCGGAGCGACGCCGGGGCACCGGCCCAAGGCCGTCGTCGGGCGCGACCCGCGGGCCTCGGGGGAGTTCCTCGCCGCGGCGGTCGTCGCGGGTCTGGCCTCGGCCGGGGTCGACGTCTACAACGCCGGGGTCCTGCCGACCCCCGCCGTGGCCTACCTGACCGCCGACACCGGCGCCGACTTCGGGGTGATGCTCTCGGCGTCGCACAACGCGATGCCCGACAACGGCATCAAGTTCTTCGCGCGCGGGGGACACAAGCTCGCGGATGAGGTCGAGGACCAGATCGAGGCCGCGATGGGTGAGCGCTGGGCGCGCCCCATCGGCGCGGACGTCGGCCGGGTCGTGGCCATGCAGGAGGGCCACACCCGCTACATCGCCCACCTCCTGCGCGTGCTGCCGAACCAGCTCGACGGTCTCAAGGTCGTCATCGACGGCGCCCACGGGGCGGCCAGCATGGTCTCCCCGGAGATCTTCCGTCTGGCGGGCGCCGAGGTCATCGAGATCGGCACCGCCCCCGACGGGCTGAACATCAACGACGGCTACGGCTCGACCCACCTCGGCCCGCTCAAGGCCGC
>Ga0138256_10007174_pt1 | contig 11773 bp, 11 predicted proteins | sample KNB2016incub_MG_FD_105486 | JGI IMG/M metagenome (GOLD analysis project Ga0138256, IMG submission 105486) | Active sludge microbial communities from wastewater in Klosterneuburg, Austria - KNB2014incub_MG | ecosystem: Engineered > WWTP > Activated sludge > Unclassified | place: Austria...
AAATTGGCACAGAATTAAAAGAAGCAGATCAAGCTAAAGTTGACAAATTAACAGCTGCTGAAAAAGCTGTTCTTGCAGACGTTATCACTGGCGCAACTATGTCATTGCATGATGGTCACGGATACTTTATGGAATCAATCGAAAAAGCTTATGCTAACAGAGTTCTTGTTGAAACAATTAAATAATTAATGATTACCAAAGACCAAGGTTTATGCCTTGGTCTTTTTTTTTTTTGTTAAATGACAGCGTGTTATAAATAAATGACACTTTTTTATATAATCTTAAGAAAATATAAGAATACGAATATTGTGACTAAATTATAAAAATGATATAATGTTTGAAATGAAATGAAATGAATTTGGTGGCCATCATGCTTATTGAACAATTGCAAGATAGAATTTCTGAATTAGACAAAAATCCAAAAGAAACAATTAACCACTTACTTAGTATGGTTGATTTAAAGGCGCCTGTTGAGACCTTTGAACAGGCGCATAATTTATTATTGCTTGGAAGAGGCTATTTAATCACGGGCAATTTAGATTTGTCAGAGCAAATGCTACATAAAGCCCTTTATTATATTAATGATCAAGAGCACCTCATGTCGAAATTTCAGTGCTACTGCAATCTTGGCATCGTGTACCGTGAAAAAAACCAATTTGATTTGGCTTTAAAAGCCCTTAACACATGTGTTAACTTAAGCTATGATCTTGAGGATTTTTCATATGTCATCTTAGCACTGGTCAACATTTCTTCTGTCTACACAGCACTTGGCAATCATGAAAAATCGATTGAGATGCTTGAAAATGCCCTCGGGTATAAAAGCCAGCTGAATAACACTAAAATTTTAGCGGATCTTTATAACAATTATGGATTTGCGTTGATGAGTGATAAACAATATGCGGAGGCTTTAAAGTATTTAATGGCTTCTTATGACGTGTACAAACGGTTGTACGGGGATGATATTCAAACAAATTTAGTGATAGCTCTTAGTAATATTGGGGAGACTTATGTCAATTTGGGTGATTATGAGCATGCAAAACTTTAAATCAATAAAGCGCTTGATTATGCTAAGTTTCATCAAATTAAGTACATTGAACAAGATTGTCATCATAATCTCGCTAAAATGTATGAAGCACAAGGTGATTATAAAGAAGCACTTTATCACCAAAGGTGCTTTACACAAGTTGTAGAAGAAGTGGCTGCAGTGCGTATTGAAGATGAAATTGAAGGAATGAAGTTACACCTTGAAGAGGCATCCAAAAAAAGTGAAGCCGAAATCAACCTTCTTCGTAATGTCGAACTAAAAAATAAAACGACTGAGCTTGAAAAAACGCTTAAAAATTTGGCGCACATCAGCCAGATTGGGCGTCAATTGACGTCGTCTATGGATATGAACCAAATCTATGAAATTCTTAGAAATTCTATTTATGCACTGATGCACGTTGATGTGTTTGGCCTCGCGCTCTACAACCAAGCAGATGGGATGATCGATTATAACTATTTTGAAGAGGGTGGCAAAGCCTTACCCCTAATGAAAATTGATGTGAACGATCGTATGTCGCTGGCGTCTTATTGCATACTTAATGAAACCGATCTATTTATTCAATCTTTTTATGATGACTATCATAAATATTTGCCAGACTTGTCTTATGTCTCAGTTGGCGTCAGCAAATCGCAGTCTACAACGTGCATTATTTATTGCAGACTTGTTAGCGAGGACGCATGCATTGGCCTTATTACAATGCAAAGTTACAAGCCTTATGAATATTCAGAAACTGATTTTGAAGTCATTAAAGCGCTGGCATCCTATGTTGCCATAGCGATTTCAAATGCCCAAAAGAAAAATATCATTAATGAAAAAGCGAAAGAACTGAAGTATTTGAGTTACCATGATCCACTGACTGGCCTTTATAATCGACGTTATTTTAATAAATTGATGGCGCGTTACAATCATAATAGCATTAGGTCACCCATTGGGCTAATTGTTGGGGATATGAACTTCTTAAAAACCGTTAACGATACTCAGGGTCACTTAATGGGCGATCAATATCTTGTGGCCATCGCAAATGTTTTAAGAAGCCATGCAGCGGATAATCCAGTCTTTAGGCTGGGTGGTGATGAGTTTGCCATCTTGGTTAGAGACGCCACTGAAGCAGGTCTCAAAGAATTGATTGAAAAAATAAGTTTCGATTGTGCCCATACACAAATGGGTCAAAGTCCGCTTTCTATTTCACTGGGCTTTGAACTAAAGCAGGCACAGGACCAGTCCTTAGATGATTTGTTTAATTTAGCAGAAACTAAAATGTACCAAGAAAAAAAAGTGATTCATTTGAATCAACAAAAAATGTCATGATAAAAGTCATTTGACGGCGCTTAAAGTAATGCGTGCTGTCAAATGACTTTTTTAGTATTTGTTAACAATTTGAGAATAATTCTCACCCTTGTTATATTAAGTGGTTTCAGGGTATAACATCTCTAACGACATGCGCATAGGCTGGAGTGGTTATGAAAAAGAGAGCGATTATTTTATCAAATACAAAAGACCCTTATATAAACCATGCACTTGAAGAGATTCTTTTCACGACATTTGTCGATTATGAACAGATTCTTTTTCTTTGGATTAATGAACCGGCCTTAATTTTTGGACGCAATCAAAATCCTTTTCGTGAGATTGATGTGTGTTTTGCACAATCAAAGGGTATTAAGTTACTGAGACGGTTATCCGGAGGTGGTACGGTGTATCACGATGCTGGCAATATCAATTATTCTTTTATAGAACATGCCAGCGTTTATAACGAGTCAAATCATTTTAAGGTGATACAGGATGCTGTCCAAAAGTTTGGGTTATCGCTTGAGGTTTCAAAGCGAAAGGATTTAGCCATAGAGGGCAACAAGGTTTCAGGCAGTGCATTCTATCTTAAAGGGATGCGGCGCTTGCACCATGGCACGCTTCTTGTCAATGTAGATCTTGAAAGGCTATGGCAGTGTCTCAAAGTCAACGATGATGGGTTCAAAAATAGATTTACAGAGAATCGAAGTATTCCTTCCGTACCAAGTCCAGTAATCAACTTGAACCGGTTGAATCCTGTTATGAAAGTACCAGATGTCATAAATGCAATCGTGGATACCTATTATCGTGCAAATGATTACAAGGTGGATTATCTTACGATGCAAGATGTCTTAGATGCACATGAACCGGCTGTTGCAGCATTCATTAAGAAACAAGCATCATGGGAATGGGTATTCGGTGAAACACCCAATTTTACGTACAGCGATGACTCAGGCAACACTTATGAATTTGTAAATGGTACGGTTAAGCCAATCGGCAATATAAATAATGAAAACACCATTAATCAAGGAGGACAATTATGTTTTTAAAGAGTTTTGATCCCTTAAAAGATGACATGATTCAAATTATGGACAAAGACGGTAACATCGTCAAGCCGGAATGGATGCCGGAAATATCAAATGAAGAACTCTTACGCATTTATAAAACCATGCGTCTGAGCAGAATTATCGATGAAAAGACCCTTCAGTATCAAAGACAAGGTCGTATGCTTACCTATGCACCAAATCTTGGTCAGGAAGCCACTCAGGTTGCTTCTATTGCAGCTGCCAGACAAACGGACTGGGTCGCACCTTCGTTCAGAGAGCTCGGCATCTGGCTTTACAAAGGCGCGCCATTAAAAAACATCTTTTTATATTGGTTTGGGAATGAAATGGGCATGCACATGCCAGAAGAGGTGCGCATCTTACCTGTGAGCGTTCCCATTGCATCACAGATGCAACATGCGACGGGATTGGCTTTTGCTGCAAGGTATCGTGGTCTCGATGACATTGCCATTGCTTATGTTGGCGACGGTGGCACATCACAAGGTGATTTTCACGAAGCGATGAACTTTGCTGCCGTGCAAAGTTTGCCAAATGTCTTTATCGTTCAAAACAATCAGTTTGCAATCTCTACAAGACGTAAAATACAAACAAAATCTAGCACGATTGCACAAAAGGCATTGGCTTATGGGATGCCTGGAATTCAAGTGGATGGCAACGATGTGTTCGCAATGTATGCTGTAACGAAAGAAGCTGTGGAACGCGCAAGAAGCGGTGATGGCCCAACTTTAATAGAAGCGTATACCTTTAGAATGGGTGCACATACAACTTCTGATGACCCGACGGTGTACCGTGATGATTCAGAAGTAGAAGCTTGGAAAGACAAAGACCCTATCGATCGATTTAGAAAATACCTCATGGCGAACAACCTATGGGATGATGCACAAGAAGCCGCATATAGCGCAGAGCAAGAAAAATTCGTTAAAGAGACTTTTGAAGCCGTTGAAACAACGGGACTTACGTCTCTTGAAGATACTTTCGATTATGTCTATGCAAAGAAGACGCCAATCCTTGAAGCACAATATCAAGCGAAAAAGGCATTTTACGCTAAGGAGGGCAAATAAATGTTAGTACTCAATTTACTCGAGGCTGTAACAAATGCGTTAGATCTTGCTATGGAAAAAGATGCTAATGTTGTGGTATTTGGCGAGGACGTCGGTGTTGAAGGTGGCGTTTTTAGAGCCACAAAAGGTTTACAAGAAAAATATGGTGAAGCGCGTTGCTTTGACAGCATTCTCGCGGAGTCATCTATTATAGGTTCTGGTATTGGTATGGCCATTAACGGCCTAAAACCAGTTGTTGAGATTCAATTTTCAGGTTTCATGTTTCCAGGTTACAATCAAATTGTCACACATGCTGCACGTATGCGCAACCGTTCAAGAGGCCTTTTTACAGTGCCGATGGTTATTCGTATGCCTTATGGGGGCGGCGTTAGAGCGCTTGAGCACCATTCAGAAAGCTTAGAAGTTCTTTTTGCACACACAGCAGGCCTTAAAGTTGTAATCCCTTCAACACCTTATGATGCGAAAGGGCTCTTACTTGCTGCGATTGAAGACCCTGACCCCGTTATTTTTATGGAGCCAAAGCGTGACTATCGTGCCTTTAAACAAGAAGTGCCAGAGGCATATTATACGATTCCAATTGGCAAAGCGAAAGTCGTGAAGGAAGGCAAAGACATTACCGTCGTCGCATGGGGCGCCATGGTTAGAGAAACTCAAAAAGCTGTAAAAATCCTTGAAGAGAAAGGGTTCAGCGTTGAACTCATCGACCTTAGGACGATTTCCCCAATTGATAAACCGACAATCATCGCGTCTGTTCAAAAGACGGGACGTTTTGCCGTTGTCCACGAAGCCGCTACGACTTATGGACCAGGTGCTGAGTTGATTACCACTGTGAATGAAGGGGCTTTCCTTTATCTTGAGGCACCGCCAAAGCGCATTTCAAGCAATGACACTATTGTACCGCTACCTAAAGGGGAACATCACTATGTGCCTGAAGTCGACTACATTGTTAGCGAACTGTTGGCCGTACTTGAATTTTAGGAGGTAGATGTATGTTTCATGTAAGATTTGCAGACATCGGTGAAGGCATCCATGAAGGGGTGCTGCTCAAGTTGTTTTTCAATGAAGGCGATGCTGTCAAAGACGGCGACTCACTCTTTACACTTGAAACCGATAAGGTTAATGCAGAAATTCCATCTCCAGTTACGGGGATTTTGAAAGCGAATAAATTTAAAGTTGGGGCAAAAGTTCATGTTGGCGATGTTATCGTCATCGTTGACGACGGCGTTCCAGGCGCGCGTTCCAATATGCCTGGCGAACCACTTGTGGAAGACGACATTGTTGCCAAAAATGGAGCAGAAACCATAGCTAAAACCGCTGCCGAAACCGTTGACAGCTCTGTAAAATTGGAATCGGTTGAAGAAAAAGGCAGCACAGCGGTTGTCGGTCAAATTGAAATCTCCTCCAATATGATACAGGCAAGCAGTGAGGGCATGGCAGTCAAAGAAGTGTTAGAGGTTGGTGCAAGAGTTCTAGCGACACCGGTTGCTAGAAAAATGGCAAAAGACCTCGGCGTCGATATTCACAAAATCAAAGGGACTGGCCCGCAAGGCAGGATTATGAAAGCGGATATTGCGGCAGCGGCAGAAACACCTGAGGCAGCGCAACAAGCAAGTGCCCATTTACCTAAACCATCTCCATCTACAGAATCTCCCTTTGGTATGGTCAATTATGGCAAACATGCGGTACCAATGCTTGAACGATCAGAGCGTGTGCCTATGACCATGCACAGAAAAGCCATTGCAAACAATATGACCCTATCTAAGTTTACAATCCCGCACACAGCGGTCATGGATGAAATAGACGTTACCGATTTAGTGGCATTAAGAACGGCTTCAAAAGTTTTAGCAGAAGAAGATGGCGTAAAACTCACTTACCTTGCTTTTTTTATCAAGGCTGTTGTATCTGGTCTAAAGCAGTATCCAGGACTTAACGCATCCCTTGATGAAGTGGCAGAAGAAATTGTATACAAACATTTCTATAACATCGGCCTTGCAGTGGATACACCTGAAGGGTTAATGGTTCCTGTGATTAAAGATGCCGATAGCAAAGGTTTATTTGATCTTGCAAATGCAATTGAAGACCTTAGTGAGCGGGCACGCGCTAAAACGCTTAATTTAAATGACCTCTCAGGGGGTTCGTTCACGATTACCAATTATGGCACTGTCGGGGCAAGTTTTGGCGTTCCAGTCATCAAACATCCTGAAGCAGGTATACTTGGTGTGGGCGCTATCGTTAAAAAGCCGGTAGTGATCGACGATGCCATCGTCATCAGATCCATCTTGCCAGTTTCCCTTTCATTTGACCATAGAATCATTGATGGTGCCGATGCGGGACGTTTTATTGGCCATATCAAAAGACTCCTTTCGAACCCGAACCTTCTTTTGATGCAATAGGGAGGAACGCATGAAAAATTATGACATTATCGTAGTAGGCGGCGGACCGGGCGGTTACGTCGCCGCTATAAAAGCGTCGCAGCTTGGCTCTAAAGTAGCGCTTGTGGAAGGCGACCGCATTGGCGGCGTATGCCTTAATTACGGCTGCATTCCCACCAAGACACTCCTTCGCAGTGCAAAACTCTACCAAGATTTGATGCAAGCTGAGACATTTGGCATTGACATCGATGTACCTGGGAATGTCCATATCAATTGGGGCAATCTCATGAAGCGCAAAGACGCTGTGGTGAACAAAATTGTAGGTGGGGTGGAACAACTTGTAAAGCTTAACAAGATAGATGTTTTCTCTGGTTATGGCCGTGCCTTAGATGCACATACCGTCGATGTGGACGGTGAGGTGCTAACCGCTAAAAATATCATTTTAGCCACGGGTTCACATGTTATGGTGCCAGATATTGAAGGTCTAAAAGCAGCCACCGAGAATGGCTTTGTGATCGATAGCACAGCAGCCATTAAACTTGAAAAACAACCCAAGTCCATAACAATATTAGGTGGCGGCGTCATCGCCATTGAATTTGCAACGCTTTTCAATAGCCTAGGCACAAAAGTAACCCTCGTACAACGTTCAGATGTAATCCTCAAGATGCTAGATCGTGATGTTCGAAACACCATTCAAAAGCATCTAATCAGCACGGGTGTGGACATTATTTTAAATGCACAGGTTACGCGCATTAATGACAACACCGTTCATTATACTTTGGATGGCGCGAGTCAAAGCGTCACATCCGATGTGATCTTATCTAGTCTTGGCCGTGTACCAAACCTCAAAGGGTTTGAATCGCTTGATTTAAAAGTTGACAAACGCGGCGTTGTCGTAGACAACCATATGGAAACCAGTGTAAAAGGCGTTTATGCAATTGGAGACATGTGCGGCAAAATGATGCTGGCTCATGTGGCTTCAGCAGAAGGCATTATCGCAGCCGAAGCCATTCACGGCGCCATGAGCACGATCGATTATAATAAAGTGCCTGCATGCATTTATAGTTTTCCTGAAGTTGGCGTTATTGGTTATTCTGAGGAAGCTGCGATTTTAGCCGGGTATGATGTGGGTACGAGTATGTTTCCTCTAACAGCAAACGGTAAAGCCGTTGCTGAAGGTGAGACAACTGGTTTCGTCAAAATTGTTCACGATAAGAAATACGGTGAAGTGATTGGTGTGCACATTGTGGCGTCACATGCAACGGATATGATTGCTGAAGCGGCCATCACCATGGAACTAGAAGGCACAATTTACGACATTGCTAAAACGGTGCATCCTCATCCGACTTTGTCAGAGATTGTAATGGAAGCGGCACACGGTGCTGTGGATAAACCGATACACATTTTTAAAAAATAAAGTTGGGAGAAAACGGATGCATTCAATAAATCTATTGACGCTCTCAATGCCACAACTTGGTAAAACACGCACCATTCGCGTCTGGACGCCGTTCGATTACGCAGCAAACAAAGACAAACGTTATCCTGTGCTTTATATGCATGATGGCCAAAATTTGTTTGACCGTGAAACGGCGTCGTATGGCGAAATTTGGGATGTACACACGGCCATTGATGCGCTTATGAAAAAGGGTGACTTTGGCGGTGCCATTGTTGTCGGTATCGATAATGCACCTGACCTTGAAAGGCTAGATGAGTATTCGCCATGGGTAACTGAGCGTATTGAAGATATGAAAGAACTCGATGCTTATGATAGAGATATTGGTGGTCACGGCGTCCAGTATGGTCAATTTTTGGTTGAAACCTTGAAACCCTATATCGATAGCAACTATCGCACACTATCAGATCGAGAGAACACAGGTGTCGCAGGAAGTTCTATGGGTGGTTTTATTTCACTTTATCTAGGTGCCGCGTACCCAGAGGTGTTTAGTAAAATTGGTGCTTTTTCTACAGCGGTTTGGTTTCCAGATAGGGCGCTTTTTAACCATTTATCCAAACTCGATCTTAGCTATAAAACGAAGTGGTACCTCGATATTGGTACGGAAGAGACCAGCAATAAAAATGTTAAGGACTTTAACCAATTGTATATCGATGGCACTTTGGCAGTAGAAAAAAAACTGCTTGAGCTAGGCGTTCCAAGAGAGGCTGTTAGAGTCGTTATTGAAGAAGGTGCAACGCATTTTGAGTCTGCTTGGGCGGGACGTTTTCCTGAAGCTTTTAAGTGGTTATTTCTTTAAATGTGTAAAAACGCAAGAATCGACACCGTTTTTTGGGGTATAAGGTCTCAACGAACCATTCGTTTGGGGGGATATCCTTGCGCAAAAAAAATGGATTTTTAATCATCTTAATTTCAGGTATTATCATTTTAACAACCGGTTTTATCAGTTATTTTGAAACCATCATCAATAGCAATATGCTTTATCGATCTCGGTATTTGTTAATTGGTGTTGGTTTTTTTCTAATTGTTGGGACCTTGTGGATTGCGGCACTTAACTATTTGGTTCAATCTCGGACAAAAGCGCTTACCGAAGCGAATTTGCAGTTAAATCAAACACAAAGCCAAAACAAGGCGATTATCAACGCAAATCCAGATGCTATTTTCTTGTTAGACAATGATACGCGTGTGCAGCTTTATAAAATAGAAGGGTTAGATGATCTGTTTCACGTTCAAACAGATCTTTTGATGCGGAAACTATCGGATCTCTTGCCACCGCCTTATGGCATGACACTTATCGATACCATTGATAAGTTGACTGCAGTGAACGCGCTTAGCCGCTTGGAATTTGATATTAATGTAGAATCGATGCGAAAAATTTACGAAATGCGTGTGATTCGAAGCAATAGTAATGAAGTGATTGTCTTTCTTCGAGATATGACCACGCATTATGAAAACATAGAAAGTATTAAGTTTTTAAGTTATCACGACCAATTAACGGGTCTTTTTAATCGACATATGTTTGAAGCAGAACTTAAAAGACTTGACGTCAAAAGAAATTTTCCACTTAGTATTATCATGGGTGATGTCAATGGGTTGAAACTTATTAATGACTGTTTTGGCCATCCAGTTGGCGATCAGCTTTTGATTAAATTATCTGAACTTCTTAAGCGCTTTTTTCGAGAGGATGATATTATTTGTCGACTTGGCGGCGATGAATTTATCATTATTTTACCCAAAACGTCTTATGAAGTGGCTAATGACCTTATAGGCAGGATTGGTAGTGCTTGTGAAGCAACCGAGTTTTATTATCTGAATTTATCGGTGTCATTTGGATGTGCCACGAAGCGTGACACCAGTGATACGATCATAGATGTCATGAAATATGCTGAAGACCAGATGTATAAAAGAAAATTGATAGAAGGGCCAAAAGTTAAAGCGCTGATGATACACAAGCTTTTAGAGTCGTTATTTGAATCCAGTGCTACAGAAACAAAACATGCAGAAACCGTAGAAATTTATAGTGAAATGCTTGGTGACGCTTTGGGTTTAAGTGCGACTGAAATCGACACGCTTAAATTATCAGCCAAATTTCATGACATTGGAAAAATAGCCCTAGATCAAAAGCTTTTACACAAAAGAGAAGCTTTAACCACTGTTGAAATGGAAGCTATCAGGTCACATCCCGATATCGGGTATAGAATTTTAAGTGTATCGAGTGATTTTTTAGAATGTGCCGAAATCGTCTTGGCACATCATGAGAGATGGGATGGAAAAGGGTATCCAAAAGGGCTTGTGGGTGAGGCAATTCCATTAATGAGCCGTATCATTGCCCTTACGGATAGTTATTGTACCATGACGCAAGTCAGTTATCACAATAACCTTATACCACCCGAAAGTGCATTAGTTGAACTTGAGAAACATTTTGGGTCACAATTTGATCCGGTTTTAGGTCAGAAATTTGTAACGCTCATAAAAGATAAAATGTAACCTATGTAACCGAAAGCGTATCAAGAACCTGTTATAGTCATATTAGAAAATATGATTATAACAGGTTCTTGAATTTAGGGAGGTAATAAAAATGATTACAAAAGATATGACGATAGGCAGTGTTGTTAGAAACAATCCAGATTCAGTTGGTGTTCTTTCAAGTTTCGGTATGGGTTGCGTTGGCTGTCCTTCTGCTCAAGCAGAGACACTTGAAGAAGCATGTATGGTGCATGGCTTAAGTATTGATAAATTAATTGAGGCACTAAATAATAAATAGGAGAATGCATATGAGCGCTTTTTTAGGACCCATCCATTATTGGCTTTACAATAAAATTCAATGGCATGAAGATCTTCTTGATTCCATTTACGATTTAATCGAAGCACAGGGACAAGATGTTCAGTTAATCAGACATTATACAAGCCGTGAATTTGGTGCTCCTGAACGCGCCGAACTTGCTGACGTCATAGATGGCGGTAATATTCACGGTTGGTTACAAACAAAAATTCAAAGCTTAGAATACCGTATGGCTTATGTCATCACGCATGCACTAAACCATAAAATACTAACACTTGATACTTTAGAAAAATGCTACCACGACAATGGCAAACTTGCTTATGACAGCTACCCAGGTTCTATGGAAACACCTCAGGAAATGTTTAAAGCGATGTATGATTATTTACTTGAAGGTATGCCATGCGACCGTGTCAATCAACCCGTATCGGTAGATGAAAACGCCATGATTTGGATTAAAAAAATGTGCATTCATTCCGAATATTGGGCAGTCGTTAAAGGCGATGTAAAAATTCATGACGCTTTAAGAGCGGCTTGGCTTCAAGGGTTTGTTAGCGGTGAATTTGAACTTCAAGTGTCTACGGACCTTACGTATAAACTCATTAGGAGGGCAGCATGAACGGCATAGAATTAATGGTAGAAGAACATATTCTCATCAAGCGTATGCTTAACATTGTCAGAAAAGCATGCTTTAGAGCCCTTGATACCGGCAGCA
>Ga0138256_10007175_pt1 | contig 11770 bp, 13 predicted proteins | sample KNB2016incub_MG_FD_105486 | JGI IMG/M metagenome (GOLD analysis project Ga0138256, IMG submission 105486) | Active sludge microbial communities from wastewater in Klosterneuburg, Austria - KNB2014incub_MG | ecosystem: Engineered > WWTP > Activated sludge > Unclassified | place: Austria...
GAGTAATACCGCTAATCCCTCAGCGCCGGTTGAGATATTAAATATCATCATGAATCCTGCAGCTATTGAGAATATTCCTACAACAACAAGTAACCATCCGATGAATGAATCTTTCTTCAAAGACCAGCCTGACGTTAACAGACTAAATCCTGTGAATAAAACCCAAATGCCGAAAATAATTGTAACCGCTTTCATAGCTGCAAGAATATTCATTAAAACAAACAATCCGAATAATACGGAAACTATGCTCCATAAAAGTGAAACTGATTCTCTCATATCTTTCCCTCCGAATATCCAGGAGAATATTCCCATTACTCCGGTAAGAAGAATTAGAATTCCGAACCATAAAGATACACCGGCTAAAACTTCCGCCGGATTGTTGAATACAAATATTCCGAGAATAAACATTAATATTCCCTGAATCAGAATTACCCACCACTTTTTAAGCATGTTATTTTTTATTTAGAATATTTTATCTTTTGATTCTTGGTTTTGGTTTTGCGCCGAACTGAAATACAAGCGCTCCGCCAAATCCAAACTGATACATTGATGATTCAGTATCAAGTCCGGCTCCGACTCCGCCGGTTCCGAGATAAAGCCCTCCGCCGACAGACTGAACTGCAGACAGCAGCTGCCCGTGAAGTTTTAATCCAACATTATCCGAGAAATTAAGAAATACTCCGGCTCTTCCGCCCCATGCAAAATTTGTAGTAGATGATTCAGCTCCGGGAAGCGGGTCTTTATTTTCAATTATACTCATCCCGACCATTAGTCCTCCGTATGGTGTTACTATTGATCCGGGAATTGGAATGTATTTATTTCCTCCGAGCATTATGAAGTTCATTCCAAGTCCGAAAGTTTTGTTGGTGTCAGTTACATTGTTATTGGTTGAATAATCAACAGGAAAGTCAGTGTCCTGTCTGAAGTATGCAAGTTCAATTCCGTAAGTCGGTCTTAGTATATATTCAAAACCTGCTCCCCACTGGTATCCGGAATTTATATTTCCTTTGAAGTAATTGTTGTTACTTGTTACAGCTTCTATTTCGTCTTCCAGTGTATATCCTGAATAAAGATTAATTTTGTAACTCTGAGCGCTGAGGTAATTCAATGTTCCGAAAAACAGAATTACGATGTACAATAATTTAGTTGTAGTGATTTTCATACAGTAAATTTATTTGGTTTAGTTTTAATGAAATCAATTTAAAAATAGATCCCGGATTGTTTTTAAATATAGATACAAACTTAAAGATATTTATCCTATTTTGCTGAAAATAATTTTTGAATTTGTGAAGTAAATTTTTAAGTAAATTGGAAATGAAGTATTACATTAAAGCGCATTTTTAATTTGTTTTTACGCATTATTTGATATATTATGGTGAAGTAATTAATTAAATTTGTAACACTTTTCAGAAGATGAATAAGTTAAATCTGATTAAAATATTTAAAACATTTTCGAAGTCCGATATGTCGGAATTTGATAAGTTCATACGCTCACCTTTTTATAATAATCAAAGCACTTTAGTAAGACTTTTCAGACAAATAAAAAAGTTTTACCCCGGGTTCGAAAGTAAAAAATTTAATTATAGCAGTCTTTTTTCTTCAGTCAATCCCGGCAAACCCTACAATTCATTACTTTTCAGAAAATATATTTCCAATCTTACAAAGCTTGCGGAGAAGTACATTTATACTATGAAGTTTTCAAATAATAAAATGAAATCAGATCTTACATTGCTTGAGTATTATGAAAATACGGGACTGAGCAATTTGTATTTAAAGAAAGACAAGGAAATTTCGGATATGAGTTTTAAGAAAGAAAAAATCAGTCTGGATTATCCTGTAAATAAAATTACGCATTTAGAGATCAATTATAATTTTTTAACGAGAAATCACGGGATAGAAGATCAGTTCAGAATTAAAAGTCTTGATCTGATCCTGAAAAATGATCTTTATGTGTTTATCAATTTTCTTTTTTATTTTGCGAATAACCTGAGAAAATTATATATGTATAAATATTACTTCGATATCAGTGAAACATCTGTAATTTTTAATAAGCTTTTCAGTCTGATAAGAATTGAAGACCTTGAAATTTTGGAAAAACAATGCTCGGGTAATGATAAAATGTTTCTGAAATTAATAAAATTTGATATTATGATGAGTACGGAAAATTTTGATGATATTACTTTAAGAAATATGCGAAAGACTGTTTTTGAATGTTCTGATATTCTGAATAATAATTTGCTCTATTATTATTTTGCCCGGATGAATACATTCTGTTCAGCAAAGAGGACTTCCAAAAATGAATATTATAACCGTATATTATTTGAAAATTATAAGCATATGCTTGAAATGGATTTGTTCTTTACTGAAGGTATCCGAAAATTAAATATGTCTGAATATCAGGGGATAATTTACTTTGCATTGAAGGCAAAAGAGTTTGAATGGACTGAAAATTTTATCGCTAAATGTAAAAATCAGGAATTGGTATTGGATCATGAAAATGTCGAACTTTATAGTCTGGCGTTATTAAGTTATTATAAAGAAGAATATGAAAACTGTATTAATTATTCTTCGAAAGTAAATCTGAAAAATTTCTTCCTCAGGTTTGGACTTAGCAAGATCACTTTAAAAGCTATGTATGAACTGAATTATCTGGAAATGGCAGATAAATATGCAAAGAACTATAAACGGTTTATTCAAAGTCAGCCCGGAATTATAGAGGATTTTCGATTAAAAGAATTAAAATTTCTGGAATATTTTAATTTATTGATCCATAAAAAAAAAGATCCTGATAAATTTATTCCAAAAAACTTCATGTCAAAACTTGGATCTGAATCCGAAACAAAAAGCAATGAATGGATAATTGAGAAATTTAACATTCTCCTTAAAGCCGCCTGATAAATTTATTTTAGTAATACATAACTAGTATTCACAACCAATAATTTGAAACTCGTCATTTGAAACTCGTCATTTGAAATTTGTCATTTGAAATTTGTCATTTGAAATTGCTACCAGGACCTTACCCTGTTAATCGTCCCTATATTTGTATTATAAGATGTGATCATACTGTTATAACTGTTTATCATTTCATTATATCCTTTTGCAAATTCCTTTTCGCTTTTAACGCCTCCTTCAGAATTGAAAAATTTATTTCCTTCGCTTATAAATTTTTCCGCTGTCGGAGCAAAGTAATCTTCAAAGTTATACTTCATGAATTTATATTGCTCAGAAAACTCTGCGCTTACGACGCTGTTCCTGCTTTTGCCGAATGTGTTTTCAAATTCATTGAATTTCGCTTTCGCTTCACTCATATCGCTGAAAAAAGTCAGGTTCACAAAACTATCAAAAAATATTTCAGCGGATTCCAGAATGTCACCGTAAGCGTTAAGCATTATCAGAGAAGATTTTTCATCAGGAGATGATGCGGATTCAGGATCGTGAATTACTCTTTTAGGTTTGTATTTTTTCAGATTCGCTGATAATTTATTAAATGCCGATTTATATTTTTCGTATGCGTTTTTCATTTCTTGCTCATAGGGAATTACTTTAGACATGTCATTTTTATATTCTCTGTTGAAATAGTATTCAGAAACTTTTTCAGATACTTCGGAAAATTCTTTCATTACCGGTAACAGATTTTTCATATCGGCTTCCACATCATTCTGCATTTCATCAGAAGCCTTAAGCTTTGAAAGCTCTCCACCGTCCAGCAGTGATCTCTCATATTGTTTCGCAGTATTTCCCAGTGTCTGCGATGCCATTTTAAAACTAATGGGAATAATTAAAGAATTTTTTGTTACAGATCCCGGCTTCGGGATTTCGCTCATGTAACTTTTATAAACTCCCTCACCCGATTCCTGTACTTTGTTCATAACTTCCATATACTTATTGTAAAAATTCATGTCTTCCTTCGAAGTATCATCTTTAACAGATTCTTTTACTGATTCCTTTTGTGTGATGTCTTCTTTTGCTGAAGTAAGTTTTTCTTTCAGTTTTGTAAACATTGAACATCCTGTAAGGACTAAAAAACTCAGTAATAAAATTCCTGCGAATTTAAATTTTCTCATAAAGTATATTTTTTATTTTTACGAATTTAATAAAGCGGAAGAAGATTATCACTGAAAAAATTTTTGTTAGAATGAATAAAGCCCGTTTCCTTCCGGAGCTCTGCGAAAGTGCATATTTATAATTTCAATAACAGCACAGCTGATTTTATTTTTACTTAATTAAAATTATTATTCAATTTCATATATGCAGGTATATTTATATTTTCCCATAAATGAAATTATTTCGATGTGTTAAACTTACCCGGTCGATTTTTAAAGTTTACGAAATTTAAAGTGTTATAATATGAACTCTGATATAGAATCTGAATCTGCATGGATATTTTTTAATTATAAAAACATATGAATCAAAATCGTAAAATATTATTTCTGCTGTTGTTTAGTTTAATTTTCATTTACGGATGGGGAGCTGCCGGCCATAAGATCATTAACAGAAGGTCCACTTTCTCACTTCCGCCTTCTATGAATTTTCTGAACTGGCCTGACTCTCTTGCCGCTCATTCATCAGATGCAGATTACAGAAGATCTTCTGATCCGGATGAAGCCCCAAGACACTATATTGATATCGATAATTACCCGGAATTTATAGCGACCGGGAGAATTTCTCAGGATTTAGATTCTTTAATTGCTCTTCACGGAAGCAGTTTTGTATATGATAATGGCATTCTGCCTTTTTCAATAATGGCAACTACTGATTCAGTAAAAAAATATTTTCAGCTGAATAATTTTCAAAAAGCCATGCTGCATGCCGCTGACCTGGGACACTATGTTGGTGACGGACATAATCCACTTCATATTACAAGAAATTATAACGGACAGTTTACAAATCAAACCGGAGTTCATTCAAGATATGAAACTCAGCTTATTAATCGTGATTCTGCCAATATAATATATGCTTTCCACAATGCGACGTATGTTTCGGATATTAATCAATATGTATTTAATTTTCTTTATCATAATTACACGTATGTTGATTCCGTTCTTAAATATGACAGTCTTGCCCGTGCTATCGCAGGAAGTTATAACACAAATTATTATCAGATATACTGGCAGCTCGCAGGAAATTTTACTGTAATGCTGTTTAATAACGCTTCTCATTTCCTTTCGGACCTTATTTATACCGCTTGGGTAAACTCCGGTAGTCCCGTATCCGTGATCTCAACAGGCGCTTCACTTCCGGAAAAATATTATCTCAAACAAAATTATCCTAATCCGTTCAATCCGGTGACGAAAATATTGTTCGGTATTCGGCGCGATGCAAATCATGAGACGCAGGATGTGAAGCTTGTAATACTTGATGTATTAGGAAAAGAGGTTGCAAATTTAGTGAATGAAAAACTTCAGGCCGGAACTTATGAAGTCGAATGGAATGCGGAAAACTTTCCTTCCGGAACATATTTCTATAAACTTTCTTCAAATGTTTTTTCTGAGTCTAAACGGATGTTTTTAATAAAATAATCTTTTAAATTATATGAAAAATAATATAGGTAAAAGGGAAACTGATCCTGAAACAACTCTCTTTATACTCATATTCCTGAACCGATAAATCTTGTAATCTCATTTGATAAGTCATATTTTCTTTTTGATGGAAGTTAACTGTAAAACAAAATTCCGGATTAAATAAACCTGCCTTTAAACGAATTTCCATTCATAATAAATTTTAATATAAACTTTAAATTTAATCTTTCGGACACATTGATGAACCTGATTTTACAATTCTAATTTTAAATAGAAAAATTTAACTGATATTATTATATTACTTTCACTTACTAAAATAAATTAAATAAGATCATGTCAAATCAATTACTGGAACCTGTAGAAGGAATTACACTGGAACAATGGGCAGGCGTCAACGGACAGCTTGCTTCAGGTGTGTCAACTGAAGATGCAGTAAAATCACTCGGCGTTGATATGCCGAAATGGGATCGGGTTAATAATGAATGGCTGTCAAGAATGAAAAATGATACATCATTTACCATCGCTACAAAATATGCAGCTGCCTTTAATACAAATGCGAGCGGTAACCTTGGCAGCGGATCACAGGTAAACGCAGAATCAATTCCTTTTGAGAAATATGTTGAGTCGATGGTTGCTCAGGATGTCCTCGGTAAGCAGGGACGAGATGCGCAGGATGTTTTGAAAGATTTTGGGATGACCGTAGCAGACTATTCTAATGTCAGCTCATACTGGTCAGGTAAAATGATGTCGGATTTTTCACTCGCAGCAAAAATGGCTCAGCTTGATGCAGAATACAGAAAAAAATATGAAAGTATGCAGGGTCCGGGTTCACATGGTGACATAGAATTCTAATATTATTATAGATTTTACTTTATGTCTGAAGACAAAGATATCACTGACTTTAAATCTGAGATTGACCGTGCATACCAGAATGCGCTTCACTCTGAAAAGGGAGGTGATGCAAAATGGAAAACTTTCATGCAGTCTTACGGAGCCGAAAACCTTTCTGAAGATGAAACAAATATGCTGTTGAATTCAGAAATGAAAATTACTAAAGGAGCTTATCCGCTCGAGCTCCGAAGAGTTTATGAAATTATTGTCCGGAAATATTCCGCACAGAATAATGAAGGACTTCGCAATTCCGCAGATAACTTTAACATGGATGATGAAATAAAAAAATATTATCAGAAGATAAAACCTTTTTCGGGAATGGGAGACATATTCAGCAATGCTTCTATAACGATGAATAAATATTCCGAAGGTCTGCAGAAGTCAAAACACTATACCTTTAAATGTAAGAACTGCGGCGCTCCGCGTCTTGAAGAAATGCAGTATGATAACTGCCTCTTCTGCGGAAGTAAACTTTTCGAAAATGCAAATTAAAATTTATTAAGATGCTGTCATCAATCTTTAAAAAAGATAATCACTCTGATGAATTTCAAAAGCTTATCGATAGATGGGATTCTTTTATTGAAAAATTAAAGGAAAGATATTATGAGGTCCTGAAACAATCCGAGGAACCTCTCAATAATGTCATTGAGAATCTGCAGTTTGATAATGTCATTATTCATAATGTTAAAACCGGTCTTAAGAATCAAACAGTAGAACAGCTTTCCGAAAAAGCTGAAGAAGGCTGGAATAAAATGCAGTCTGAAATGGAGAAGATCGGCGTGTCGTGGGATCAGATCAATGAACAGCGGAACAAACTCGATCACTTTAAGCAATGGATCGATTGGCAATTTGGCATTTTTGATGTGACTACTTCAGGAAAGGCTGCAAGAAAAATTCTTGACAATGTGAAGAAACATATTGATGATAAAAAACTTCACCGCTGCACACAATGCGCTGCTGAACTCCCCATAAAAATTTATTCCTTCATATCGATCAACCTGAAATGCGACAGCTGCGGCTCGGTAAATACTTACATTCCGGACGACCGCATCCGCGCGCTTGAATATTATGTCTTAATTCCTCTTGCCGAAGAACAGGCGTATCCCTTTAAACAAAAAGCAAAGAATGACAGAGAAGCTCAAAAGCAATATTTCAAAACATATTATGAATTCCTTATGGAAAATGTCCCGGATAAAAAAGAATTTTATGAAAGAGACATGAATGAAAGAATAAATAATCCCTTCTTCAAGCTTTCGTTTTGAAAGTATTTTTGAAAGTTTATTATAAAGGCATTTTAAACAAATCTAAACCTTATTCATACTTTTCCCGGAGAAGTTATTTTTAATGACACCGGCATTGCTGTAAAACATAACCATAGGTTTATAACTTTATACTTATCTACCCCCTCATTTTCAAATCCGGAAATTTAGAGTTCAAACTTTCACAAACTGGAAAAATTGACCTTTGACATTAAAATTTATCTGATGTAAGTTAATGCCGTTATTACCATATAATTATTTATTCATTAATTAAACATCATTTAAAATGAAAGCAAAGGACAAAGTAAGAGGACTAACGGAAAGGAAAAATCTCAAGGCGGAAAACGATCTGCTCAAATTAAAATTAACTGCAGAATTCGGTATGAAGGAAATGAATTCAACGCTGCCTGACGAGTTGGAAAATGAGTGGCTTAATAACATTTACAATTTTGAGAAACAATTTGAAAATGCAAATAGAATCAGCGTCTATGAGAGACTAGGTAAACCGGAATTCAGTAAAATGTCTGATATGAGCGATGAGCAAGTTTCTTCAGAGCTTTTCCGTCTGTTTGCGCTGATGGAAGAAAACAATCTGGCATTGAATTTTCTCTGTGATTATAATGACAGGATAAAGTATAATTTTATCACAGAAGAATTTTTTGAAAAAGAAATTGATGATATCCGGATCGATGGGATGAAGACAAGTTTCATTTATGAAGACTCTCATCCTAATCACGAATATGATATCAAAGAAGCTGTTGATGATTTTTTTAAATTCTTTCTAAACGAGCAGTTTAACGAAGAACATACAGCATTCATTTATTTAAATGATATGATCACTTACATGGGTATATCAATCCCTAAGAATGAATATATTAAAATTTTATTAACCTTCAGAGAGGAAACATATCCGGCTGGTTTAGACTTTATAGAGTTTTTCAATGTAACTTTTGATGTGGATAAGAAAATTGGCGAAGTATCAGGAGCTATCACATTTTCAGTGTTGGAAAACGGACTGCCTAATGGCCAGATTACTTTAGAATTTAAAATAAACTTAATCTTTGATGAATTTGGTTTCTGGTTAATAAGTAAAAGCAGTTTTCCATAAGAAATCTGTATAAAGGCAATTAAAATGTAAAAACTTTTCTAATATTAGACTAAAATTAATTTAATTAACAAAAGCCGCCGCTAATTAAATAGCGGCGGCTTTGAATTTATATCAGGAAATGCCAAACCATAGTAAACACTAAACTATTTTCCGACAACTCTTTTAGTCTTTCTTCATCACTTGGATTACTATCTTTTCCTTTCATATGTAATGAAAAATTAATGTGATGAATGAAAGACATAAGACTTTCCCTAACTAAAAAAACGGACCGATTACATTATTAGCCAAAGTAATATTCTGATTTTTAAAAATAAATAATTTATCTTTGTAAAAAAATAATTTGTTATGAATACGGAATATGATTCTTTGATCCTTACAAAATACAAAATTGTTTATAATCCCGACGAACTTGATAAAGAAAACGGAATTACTCCTGAAATAAGAAAGCTTCTTGAAGTCACATTAAAAAATGTTTTAAAGAAGAAAAAGAATGCTGATATTAGTATTGAAAAATTAATTAAGAAGTATCCGAATATACCTCAATTTAAAAACTACCTTTCTACTTATTATTCTTATATTGGCAAGCTCGAGAAGGCATTTATTCTCAATAAAGAAATTGTTAAAGAACATCCGGATTACTTTTTTGGCAAGATCAATCTTGCAATGGAATATCTGAAGAATAAGGAATTTGAAAAGATACCGGCAATTCTTGGCGAGACAATGGAAATAAAATCACTTTATCCTGAAAGAGATGTTTTTCATATAGAAGAGGTAATGTCGTTTTTTCAAATTGCAGTTTATTATTTCATCGAGACCGGAAATATTGAAGCGGCTGAGATGAGGTATAAAATTATGACTGATCTTGATAAAGATAATGTGAAAACTACGAAAGCTGCAGAAGCAATCGCTTTGTATAATGTTAAGAAAGAATTTGAGAAATTTAGGTTGAAAGGAAAAAGTCGCAGAACACCGGAATTTATTTCTAATCCTAAATATAAACAATCAATATCAGAACCGGAGTTCATTAACCCTGAAATTAAATTGCTTTATAAATACGGATTTCAAATTGATTTTAATGTTTTAATGAATTTATTAGAACTGCCCAGGGAAAGTTTAGTTGAAGACCTTAAGACCGTAATTGCTGACAGTATTTCAAGGTATAATTATTTTAAGAAAGAGACAGACTGGGAATTTAATACTCATAGCTTTGTATTTCATGCATTGTTTATACTTTCAGAACTTAAAGCTTATGAAGCTCTTGATGCTGTTCTGGATTTGCTAAGACAAAATGAAAAATTACTAGATTATTGGTTATCTGACGGACTAACTGAAGATGTATGGAAAATTATTTTTACTCTAGGTCAGGATCGGTTAGATATTTTGAGAGACTTTATATTAGAGGAGGGAAATGACACTTATGCAAGAACCTCTATTAGTCAGGCAGTTACACAAATAGCATTACACTTTCCGGAAAGAAGGGAAGAGGTAATACAATGGTATTACATTGTATTAAATTACTTTCTGGAGCACAAAGAAAGTGACGGAATAATTGATACTTCATTGATTGGTCTGATGGTTTGTGATCTTCTGGAATTGAAAGCATTTGAACTGGAAGAAACTATAGTGAAAATATATCAGTACGGACTGGCGGATACCGAGTGTTCCGGATTCTTATTCGAAGTACTGGAAGATCTTTATAGCAAAAGCAATTATGCAAATATTGTAAAGCTACCAGCAATTCAGGAAAGGTATAAAGAATTAGCGCGTTGGGAAAGAAGTATTGAAAAGAACTCAAAAGCAGTTTTAAAAGAAGAAAAAAACGAAATTAATTATCACGCCTTGCCGGAAATATTTAAAAAAACAGGTAGAAATGATAAATGTCCGTGCGGCAGCGGACAGAAGTTTAAGAAATGTCACGGAAAGAATTTTATTTAGAAATGATTAAATAGTTTTCTAATATTTCCCAGTTAAGAAATTCTCCATTCTCAATAAAAAAAAGCCGTCATGAAAAAAACTTCATGACGGCTTAAAAAAATACCCTACAAAACTAACTCTACAAAACAGTTACCGATACTGTAAAACTGATAAAAAAGATTCTTAATTTCTTTTTCGAAGTAAATTAAAACTAAATTCTATTTAAATTTTTTAGAAGGATCCTGTCTTACATCAAAAAATGTTAGAATAATAATTCTGTTTCCCTTTATTCTATAAAATATTTTCGTGTGTTTTGTTAGTAGTATCGCTCGGATTTGTTTTTCTTTTATTTCAAGCGAACCTTGTTTCGGAAAATCTTTTAATAAATAAAAAAAATCTTTGGTCCTTTGCTCAAATGCGGATTCGACACTTACTCCCCATTCTGTCCTGATATATTCTTTAATTAATCTGTATTTCTTTTCAGCTCTTTTTGTAAGAGAAATTTTCATTCGTTCTATTTAAACAATTCATCCCCATCTATTAAATTATCTTCATTTTCAGACTCATCAAAAGCTAACAATACTTCATTTTTTTGTTCTTCAGAAAGTGACTTCCATAGCTCACCTGTTTGTGAGTTTTCATTTGATTTCAAAAAATCATAAATTGTTTGTAACAACTGATCGTTATGAATTGCATCAACTGTTTTATGAATCCTTGATTTTAACTCTATGGTAGTCATTTCATTTGAATTTTTCACAAAGGTAATATATTGTTAAACAATCAAAAAAAAAACATCTAAAGAAATTAGATTTTTCAATTTAATATTATAACGAAAATGATCGTAAGAAAATTTACAATAGCCCTTTGTCTCCACAAATTAAGTCAGTTCATTTACTAATATTCGGAAGTAAAATTTAAAATCCATTATAAAAAAAGCCGTCATGAAAAAAACTTCATGACGGCTTTAAAATAAATCCGGCAAATCCTACTCTCCCGCACAGCTACCCATGCAGTACCATCAGTGATACAGGCCTTAACTTCTCTGTTCGGAATGGAAAGAGGTGTAGCCCCTGTATTTA
>Ga0138256_10007176_pt1 | contig 11770 bp, 11 predicted proteins | sample KNB2016incub_MG_FD_105486 | JGI IMG/M metagenome (GOLD analysis project Ga0138256, IMG submission 105486) | Active sludge microbial communities from wastewater in Klosterneuburg, Austria - KNB2014incub_MG | ecosystem: Engineered > WWTP > Activated sludge > Unclassified | place: Austria...
ACCGACATGCTTCTCACCGACCGGCCGCTCCTCGCCACCGTGGCCTTGTGGGTGGCGCTGGTGATCGCGATCGTCTACACCGCTCAAGGTGTCGCCACACCGCTCGGAGTCCCAAGATGAGTATCGAGATCGAATCCAAAGACGTCGACGTGCGCAAGATCATGTCGGAGATCCGCGAACGCATCGCCGAGAAGAAGCGGGGTCTTTATACCGACGAGGAGATCCGCGAGATCGCGGAGCGCAAGCTCGAAGCGGTACTCGAGGCCCGCCAGTTCAACCCCGACTTCCTCAAGGACTTCAAGACCAAATCCGAGGTCTGGAACTACACGTTCAATCCCGAGACGATCTACCGGACCAGCCGCGGCGGTGTGGGAGGGTTTCTCGGCACTATTCGCGGCATCCTGAAGCCCATTCAAAAGCTCTTTTGGAACCCGACTCCCATGATCGCGGCCCTCTCGCGCCAGTCCGATCTCAATCTCTACACCGTGCAGATGCTGCACAACCTTACCCTGGAGCTCACTCGTCTGAACCTGGAAGTCCAGGAACTGCGCGCGCGGCTCCAGCAGACGGACGCGAATCTCGAGGAGCTCAAGAAGCGCGAACGCGCTCTCGAATCCCTGGCCGTTTTGAAGGATCAGCCGAAGCCCACGTCCTGAGCGGCCTCTTGGGAGCAGACCTCTCGCGACGCCCGGGCGAAACGACCATGACCGGACAGAAATGAAGCTCGGTTTCGTGGTTCAAAGGTACGGCCTCGAGATCGCGGGTGGGGCCGAGTATCACTGCCGGCTGATCGCCGAACTGCTGCGTGACCACGCCGATGTCGAGGTCTTCACGACCTGCGCCCTCGACTACGTCGAGTGGAAAAACCACTACCCCGAAGGCGAGACGGTTCTAAACGGTGTGCGAGTGCGGCGCTTCCCGGTCGAGCGGCAGAGGGAGATCTACCATTTCGCCAGCCTCTCCAAGCGGATAGCCGAGCCCGGACATTCGCGTGAAGACGAAGAAGCATGGATGGATGCCCAGGGTCCCTATTCGCCAGCCCTGCGCGATCATGTGCTTCAAGTTGCGGCCGAAGGCCGGTACGACGCGCTCATCTACTTCTCGTACCGGTATTGGACTACCTGCCGCACCCTTCTTCCGTCGAAGACGCCCGCGCTCATGGCGCCCACCGCCGAAGACGATGGCCTCTATCGACTCGATCTCTTTCGTCCGCTGTTTCTGGCCACCACTCAGTTCGTGTTCAACAGCGTCGAGGAACGCCTCATGCTCGAGTCCGCGATGGGCCGGGCCCTGCCCGGAGAGATCGTGGGGGTGGGTTCAGCGCTGCCCGCGGCGGTGGATGGCGATGCGTTTCGAAAGCGCCACGGTATCGAGGGCCCGTTTCTGCTGTATGTGGGTCGCATCGATCTCAACAAAGGCTGTCCCGAACTCATCGATCACTTCCTGCGCTACCGCGCGGAGACCGGGTCGCAGCTCAAACTCGTCCTCATCGGTCGCGCCCTGCTCGAACTCCCGAAGGACGATTCGGTCCGCGCCCTCGGCTTTCTCGAGGACCATGAGAAGTGGGATGCCCTGGATGCCTGTTTGGCGCTCGCCATCCCCTCGCGGCTCGAAAGCCTGTCGATGGTGACACTCGAGGCGTTCTACGCCCGGCGCCCGGTGGTGGCGAACGCGCATTGCGCGGTTCTGCGCGGCCAATGCCGCCGTTCGGGGGGAGGCCTCTACTACGCGAGCTACGAGGAGTTCGCGGAGATTCTGAGCCTCCTCGAGCGTGATGCGTCCCTTCGCACGCGAATGGGCGAGGCCGGCTACGCGTATTTCGAGACCCACTACGCCTGGCCGGTGATCCTCGAAAAGTACCTCCGGCTCATCGCCGCCGCCCGGCAGGCCTCGAGGGCCGCGTGAGGCCGCGGGCCATTCATCAAGTCCTCGCCGCACTCGCCTATGGCGACGCCATCGGCAACGAGGCGCTCGCCATCCGCAAACACCTTCTCGCCCGAGGTTTTGAGTCCGAGATCTTCGCGGAGAAAGTGCACCCGAAGATGGCGGGCCTCGCTCACCCGCTTTCCGAGTACGAACAGGCGGCGGTCGGAGACACGCTGTGCATGTTCCACTTCTCGATCGGCAGCGCTGCGTCCTCGTTGGTGTTCCACCGCAAGGACCCCCTCATCTGCGTCTACCACAACATCACGCCGCCCGAGTTCTTCTTTCCATTCCATCCGCATCTGGCGCGGCTCTGCCACCATGGCCGCCGCGAACTCAAGGCCTTCGCCGCGCGCTCCGTCCTCGGCCTCGGCGACAGCGAGTTCAACCGGAAGGAACTCGAAGCCGCGGGCTTCAAGCCCACGGGGGTTCTGCCCATCGTGTTGAACTGGGAACGCTACCTCGAACCGCCGAGTGCCGTGATGATGGAGCGCCTCTCGGGCTTCCATGGCCCCACGGTGCTTTTCGTCGGGCGGGTTGTGCCCAACAAGAAGGTCGAGGACGTGATCGCATCGTTCGCGGCATTTCAAAGGCACTACGCGCCTCAAAGCCGTCTGCTTCTGGTCGGCGACTCGGTCGGCCACGAGAAATACCTGCGCCGGTTGCTCGAACTCGTTCGCTCTCTGCGAGTCAAAAACGTTGTGTTCACCGGTCAGGTCACCCAGGGCGATCTCATCGCCGCCTATCGCAGTTCGCAGGTCTTCTTGTGCCTCTCCGAACACGAGGGCTTCTGCGTGCCCCTCCTCGAGGCCATGCACTTCGGCCTGCCCGTTCTGGCCTACGACGCGGCCGCGGTGAGCGAGACCATGGCGGGGGGAGGCGTTCTCCTCGTTGACAAGGATCCGACCCTGGTGGCCGAAGCCCTCGACCTGGTGCTCACCGACGCCTCTGTGCGCGCGCGGGTGCTGGAGAGTCAGGCCCGCACGATCGCCGCCGCCAAGACCCTCGACTTCGGCGCCCTGCTCGAAGCCCACATCGCCACCGCCATCGAATCGGCGAAGAGCGCCTCATGAAGATTCGAGAGGTTCACCAGATCGTGGCCGCCCTTTCCCCGGGCGATGCGGTGTGCAACGAGGCGCTCGTGTTCCAAAAGCACCTGCGGGAGCGTGGCTACGCGAGCGAGATCTACGCATTCGCCCTGGCCCCCGAAATGGCGGCGCTGGGCCTCCCGGTCTCCGAATACTCGAAGCGGCCACAATCGGCAGACGCAGTTTCGATCCTGCACTTCGCGATCGGGAATCCCGCGATTCAGGCGGTCCTCGCGCGCACCGAGCCGCTCATCCTCCGCTATCACAACATCACACCCTACGAGTTCTTCGTTGGTTTCAACGGCCATCTGGTGGGCCTGTGCTATCACGGGGCCAGGCATCTCTCGGCGTTCGCGTCGCGCACGACGCTTGGCCTTGCGGTTAGCGAGTTCAACCGTCTCGACCTCGATCGTGCGGGTTTCGCGCGAACCGCCGTCCTGCCCCTCGGCATGAACTTCGCTACCCTCGACGAGGCCCCCGACCCCGTGGTCAGGGCCCGCTTCGAAGATGATCGGAAGAATCTGATCTTCGTCGGCCGCGTCGCCCCCAACAAGAAGATCGAGGACCTCATCCGGGCCTTCTGCGCCTACCAGCGATACGTCGAGCCGGAGAGCCGCCTCTTCATCGTCGGCGAGGGCCGCGGCTTCGAGAACTACACCCGGCGCCTCGATGAACTCGTGAGCCACCTGAGGATCGACGAGGTGGTCTTCACGGGCGCGGTCACCCAAGGAGAACTGAACGCCTACTACCGTCTCTCTGATGCCTTTCTCTGCCTCTCCGAACACGAGGGCTACGGCGCTCCGCTCATCGAAGCGATGCACTTTGGCATGCCCGTGATCGCCTATGACGCGGGCGCGGTGAAGGAGACGCTGAGCCAGGGCGGAGTCCTCCTCAATGAGAAGAGGCCCGAAGAGATCGCGGAGCTGCTCGGCATGGTCGTGCCTTCAGGACCCACCCGGCAAGCCGTGCTCGAGACGCAGAGCGCGGCTCTTGAGAAGATCCGATCCGTGGACTTTGGCGCGCTGCTCGATCAGGCCTTGCGAACCGTCGAGGAGAACGCATGAGCGTTCCCGAACCGACGGACATCGTACGGATCGTCGACGAGATCCGGGAGGAAACAGGGCGACGACGGGCCGCGGGCGATCTCACCGCCGAGGACATCGAGTGGCTGATCGAGAAACGCCTCAAGACGAGCATCGGCAAGGCCCGCATCGACGAAACCCTAGCCGCGCGCCTGCTCCACGAGAGTCACGACTGGAACACCGACACAGGCTATGAGATTCGCACGAAGCGCATCGGGCTCCAGGGAAGCCTGATCCGCGCCGCGAAGTTCGTGGCACGTCCAGTCGTCCGGCTCTACACCGATCACATCCTCAACCGTCAGAGCCAGATCAATCTCGCGGTCTGGCATATCCTGATCGACTCCGTCGAACGAAACACCGCGCTCGAGATGGAGGTCCGAAAACTCCGGAAGGAAGTCGACGATCTGAAGGGCCGGGGTTGAAGCTCGCTCTCGTCATCCATCGTTATGGCGACGGCATCGCCGGCGGATCCGAGGCGCACGCGCGGGGCCTCGCCCAGGAACTTCGCAAGACCCACGAAGTGGAGGTCCTCACCACGACGGCGCGCGACTACCTGACCTGGAAGAACGAACTCGAACCGGGGGAGTCGATGGTGGACCGGGTTCGCGTCACCCGCTTTCCCGTCCGAAGGACGCGAGACCTGGGACGTTTCGCGGCGGTGTCCGACCACGTGTTCAACGAGGCGCACAGCCGTGACGATGAGGAACGCTGGATCGTCGAGAACGGTCCCGTGTGTCCGGATCTGATTGACGAGGTAGGGAAGCGAGCCGACGTCGACTTCTTCCTCTGCTACTCCTACCGCTACTTCACGGGAATCAGGGGCGCCATCGCCGCGGGCGCTCGCGCCGTTCTGGTTCCGACCGCGGAAGACGACCCTGCGGTCCGCCTGTCCGTGTTCGCTGATCTCTTCCGTGCGGCCCGCGGTTTCCTGTATCTCACGCCTGAAGAACAGGAGTTGATCGAGAAGGCCGCGGGAGCCATCCATGCGCCGTCTCGGGTTATCGGCAGCGGTCTCAACGTCCAGCGCTCCGGCCCGGGACCGAGGAAGCGCCTCGATGCTCCGCCGAGCTACGTGCTCTACGCGGGCCGGATCGACCGCAACAAGGGAGTCGACACTCTGTTCCGGTACTTCCTGTGGCTGCTCAACGAGTGGCCCGAGTGCCCGCCGTTGCTCCTGGTTGGCCACCCCGTCCTCGATGTCCCCACCCATCCCAAGATCCGCCACATGGGTTACGTGAGCGAGGAGGAGAAGTCTTCGCTCATCGAAGGTGCGGCCGTGGTGATCATGCCGAGCCGGTACGAAAGCCTGTCCATGATCGTTCTCGAAGCCTGGGCCCTGGGCCGGCCCGTGCTCGCCAATGCCGCCTGCGCGGTTCTCGAGGGCCAGTGCCGGCGCAGCAACGGCGGCCTCTACTACCGCGACTATGCCGAGTTCCGGCTCATGCTGCGTCGGCTGATGGGCGATCCGGTTCTGCAGGCGAACCTTGGCGCTCAGGGTGAGGAGTACGTGACTGCGAACTACTCCTGGGCCCGGGCCGCCGCGCAGACCGATGACCTCCTGCACGAGCTTCAGTCCCGAGCCGCCAAATGACCCGACGCGTCGATCAGTGGGTGCCGGCCCTCCATCGCGGAGACGCCATCGGCGACTCGACCCTGCTCATGCGCGACGCGCTGCGGTCCTGGGGTTACGTCTCCGACATCTACACGTACAACCACGATCCCGGTCTTTCCGCGGTGATCTTCGACCAGTGGCGCGAAGGGGCTTCGAGCGACGTCGTGATCTTTCACTATCCGATGGGATCTCCGATGAACGACGCGTTCGCGCGCCTCGGTTCGATTCGTGTCCTGCTGTATCACAACATCACACCGCCCCATTTCTTCGGCCCCTGGGACAAGGAGATCCACAAGATCCTGAGCCAGGGTCTCAAGGGCCTGGACGCGCTTGCCTCCGTGACCACGCTCGGCCTGGGCGATAGTGAATTCAATCGCGCGGAACTCGAGCGCCGGGGCTTCGGTCCCACCGCGGTGCTTCCCATCGCCATCGCCTTCGACCGCTACCGCGGGCCCGGAAACGCAGCTCTGCTTAAGCGATACGCCGATGCGAGAACCAACATTCTCTTTGTGGGCCGGATCGCCCCGAACAAGCGCCACGACAATCTCCTGAGGGTGCTCGCCTATTACAAGAAGAACATCTCGAGTGCGGTGCGACTGCTTGCGGTGGGAAAACTGCCGCGCCGCGAAACCGGCCATGGGATCACGGTGGAGTCGCACTACCTCGACGCCTTGACCCGTCTCTACTCTGAGCTCGGCCTTGAACCCCGCGACGTCGTCTTCACCGGAGAGATCACGCACGACGAGCTGCTCGCGTATTACGAGGCGTCTCATGTGTTCGTGTCGATGTCCGAACACGAAGGTTTCGGCGTGCCCCTCGTCGAGGCCATGTTGAAGCGCATTCCGATCATCGCCTGCCGGGGCACCGCGGTGAGCGAGACCCTGGGCGACGCGGGCCTCCAGTTCGATGGCCCCGACATCGCGGAGATCGCGGAGGCCGCGGCCCTGCTTTCGAAACCAGGGCCGTCGCGGGAAGCCGTTCTGGCCGGTCAGGACAAGCGTGTCTCGGACTTCGCTACGGACAAGACCCTCGCGCGGCTCCGGGCCCTGGTGGAAGGGCTCTGATGGGCCGCAAAGTCGCGATCGTCATCCAACGGTACGGGTCCGACCTGGTCGGCGGCTCGGAAACCCTGGCCCGGGAGTACGCGGAGCGTCTGATCGGCCGGGGCTTCGACGTCACCGTCTACACGAGCACGGCCCGCGACTACGTGACCTGGCGATCCGAATACGCGGCGGGCGAATCGAAAGAGCGCGGCGTTTCAATCCTTCGCTTCGTTCCGACCCGGGAGCGCGACCTCAAGGCCTTCAACGCCCTGGCCGAGCCGATGTATGTCCGCTCCACCACGGCTGAAGACGAGAGGCTCTTTCTCGAGGCCCAGGGCCCCCTCGTGCCGGGCCTGATCGAGGCGCTGCGCGCGGACGCCTCCCAATACGAAGCCATCCTCTTCTTCACCTACCTCTACTACCCGACCGTGGAAGGTATCCGGGCGGCCGGCGCGAGGTCGGTCTTCATCCCCACTGCGCACGATGAACCCCCGCTCCGGTTCGCGATGTTCAAGAGCGTCTTCGAGGGCGTCCGCAGCTACGCGTTTTGTTCGTCGCCTGAAGCGAAGCTCGTTGCCTCTCGTTTCGACATCTCGACATGTTCTCAGGAGGTGGTCGGCATCGGCGTCGACCCTCCGGCTCCCCCCGATGTCGAGGAGTTCCGGATCCTCCGGGGGATCGATCGACCGTATCTTCTCTACGCGGGCCGCATCGACGCGGGCAAGGGCTGCGACGAGATGCTTCGCTTCTACGAAGCCGCTCAGGCTGAGGTCATGGGGTGTCCCGACCTTTATCTCATCGGCAAACTGGCGATGGAGTTGCCGGCGATACCCCGCCTGCGGCATCTGGGGTTCGTCTCGGAAGACGACAAGCATGCGGCCATGGCGGGGGCGGCCGCGCTCATCTGTCCGAGCCCCTACGAGAGTCTCTCGATCACCCTGCTCGAGGCCATGTCGCATGGGACGCCGGTGCTCGTCTCTTCGCGATCCGACGTTCTCGTCGACCACTGCCACAAGAGCAACGCGGGCCTCGCCTACGGCACCGCAGAAGAGTTCGCGGAGTCCGTTCGGCTCTTCGTCCTCGACGAGTCCCTCAGGCGCTCGCTCGGACATAACGGCCGCCGTTATGCCCTCACCGAATTCTCCTGGGACCGCGTTCTGGATCGCCTGGTCCGGCAGATCGACGCGGCCGCGGCAGCGGTTTAACGCGCGGCGCGGAGACGTTCGAGGACGATGTCGGTGGCCTGCGGTCCCTTGAGGATCGCGGCCGCCGATGCGATCTGCTGGATCGCCTGCTCGATGACCTCAACCCCGGCGCCCCGTTCGATGGCGAGGCGAGCGGCGACCACGTGCTTCTGAACCACCGCTTCTCCGCCCGCGCCGAGCAGGGCGTTGGCGGTGTCGCGGATGCGGATGAGACGCTGAACGAGTTCGAGACTCGCTGCCGGCATCGCGCCTGGGGGAATGGTCGCCTGTCGAGGCAGGACCGCGTTTGGAGGCCGCCCGGTGGGGCCGGTGCCGGTTCCCGGCATCGCGGAGGTCGTCGAGGCGGAGAGCGAGGGCGCGGCGGCGGGAGCCTGGGGCCTTGGAGCCGGCGCAGCCGGAGGTTCCTTGAGACGGATCAGATTCGTCGCGATCAGGCCATAGAGAATCTTGCAGGCTTCAAACGTCGAATGGCTCGAGGCGTTGGCGATGGCCTTGATCGAGCGGCGACCATCGATCTTGGAGAGGATCAACCACTCGCTCGTATTGAGGTTGATCTGCCCCTCGCGGCCCTCGGGAATCACGAACTCCGGGACCAGTTCCATCGAGGGAACCTTCTTCTGGAGCACGCGCCACTCGTCGAGGCGCCGGGCTGCCTCCATCAGCAGATTCGTGTTCGTCTTCGTGATGGTATTCGCGGCCACCGCGGCGCCGGTCTCGAAGAAGAACTCACCGCGGCTCCAGATGGCGAGCTGGTAGACCGCCTCTTCGCCCGAGAGGTCTTCGACCTGAGCGTGCACGATCCGGCCCTCGTGGATGTAGATCTGGCCCTTGATGTCGCCATCGGTCAGATGAAAACAGCCGGTCTTTCCAGACGACGAGACGAGCTGAATGACGTCGGGCAGGGGCAGTTCGGAGAGCGATCCTTGGAAACTCATCGGTGTGGTTTCAGTGGTCTTTTCTTAGTTACGGGGCGCACAAATCAGGCTACAAGGCAGCCTGGGGGCTGTCAAACAAGGGTCGTCTCTTCAAGCGTGTCCGAAACTCTCCGCGACTTCGAGACGGGCGACGACGGTGTCCTGGCCGAGGCACTCCAGGAGGTCGAACAGGGGAGGACCCACCGACACGCCGGTGGTCACGGTCCTCGATCCGTTGATGAGGAGGCCGGCTTTGATTCCAAGCTCGTCCGCGAGTTTTCGCAGTTCGACTTCCGCCGACTCCTTGCTGAAGTCGGGGATCGCCTTCAAGCGGCCCGCGAGTTCCACCAGCCACTTCCGGAGGCCGGGATCCTTGTCGACGTTCTTCTCCACCGCTACGGGATCGATCTCGAAGGTCCTGTCGAAGAACGCCCGTCCCAGGCCCGAGAAATCCTTGAGGGTGATGAAACGCGGGCGGAGCAGATCCACCGCCTTCTTGAACCACTCGCGCCGGTTCCAGCCTTCCGCCCACGACTCGTCCCACAACCCCGCGGATTTCAGCTCGGCTTCGACCATGGGGAGCAGCGAGTCGAGCGGCATCTTGTTCATGTGCTCGGCGTTTAAGTGCAACGCCTTGCGGTCGGTCCACTGGCGCGGATCGGTCTCCGAGAAATTCACGATCGCATTGCCGCGCGAAATCCCGCTCAGGGAGAACGCCTCGATCAGCTCGGGGGTGGTGAAGAACTCCTTGTCCGTTCCGGACGACCAGCCGATCAGGGCCAGGAAGTTGCGGAACGCCTCGGGGATGAAGCCCTTGTCGCGGTAGGTGGTCACGGAAACGACTTCGCCGTGTTTGCGCTTGGACAACTTCGCCCGGTCGGGCGCGTTGATCAGGGGCAGGTGGGCGAATTCGGGCGGCTTCTTGCCGAGGGCCTCGTACAGCAGGATCTGCTTGTGGGTGTTCGACAGATGGTCCTGACCGCGAATCACGTGCGAGATCACCATGTGGATGTCGTCGCACACCACCACGAAGTTGTAGAGAGGCGAGCCATCCGGGCGCAGAAGCGCGAAGTCCTCGGTGTCCTTGTGCTTTCGTTCCTGGGTACCGTACACGCCATCTTCGAACACCGTGGCGCCGTCGTCCTCGGGCACGCGGAAACGCACGGTGAAGGGTTCGCCTTTGGCGGCGCGCGCATCGGACTCTTCCTTCGACAGCAGCCGCGACGGCGCGTCACGCTGCCACGGCCGCTTTTCGGCATCCGCCTGCTTGCGCTGGGCTTCCATCTCGGCGGCGGTCGCGAAAGACCGGTAGGCCTTGCCCGCGGCCAGCAACTCGGCGGCGACCTGCTTGTGTCGAAGGACGCCATCGCTTTGGAGGAAGGGACCTTCGTCCCAATCGAGACCCAGCCACTTGAGACCCTCGAGGATGCTCTTCGTATTCTCGTCCGTCGAGCGCTCCTTGTCGGTGTCCTCGATCCTCAGGATGAACGTGCCGCCGTATTTCTTTACGTACAGCCAGTTGAAGAGGGCCGTGCGTCCGCCTCCGATATGGAGATAGCCGGTTGGGGAGGGGGCGAAACGGACACGAATAGCAGAGGCGCTCATTGGATTAGAGACCCATTTTACGGCCCCCGGGCCATTCACCCCTCGAATGGACCGATTCACCCTCTTGAACAAAACCGCGACCGCCGTCGTTCTATAGTCTCAAGGCCGAGGTGTCTCTCAAACCATGACTCATGCGCTCCAATTGAAGAACGTCCGCAAGGCCTTCCAGGGCCACGTCGCGGTCAAGGGACTCGATCTCGAAGTTCCGACCGGATCGGTATTCGGCCTGCTGGGACCCAACGGCGCCGGCAAAACGACGTCCATTCGAATGGCCATGGACATCATCGGCCCCGACACCGGCGAGGTTTTGATCCTCGGGAGAAAGGCCGACAAAGCCCTTCGCGACCGGATCGGCTACATGCCCGAGGAGCGTGGCCTCTACCAGAAGATGATCGTCGAGGAACTTCTCGTCTTCATGGCGGAACTGAAGGGGGTCCGGCCCGCGGAGTCGAGGAAGCGGATGCTGCCCTGGCTCGAAAAACTGGGCCTCGGCGGCTGGCACAAGAAGAAGGCGAACGAACTTTCAAAGGGCATGCAGCAGAAGGTCCAGTTCATCCAGACCCTGCTTCATGACCCCGACATCCTCATCCTCGACGAGCCCATGAGCGGTCTCGATCCGGTCGGCACCAACGCCATGCGCGACGCCATGATCGAACTCTCGCGGGCCGGAAAAACCCTGATCGTGAGTTCGCACCAGATGGCCACGGTCGAGCAGATGTGCGACCGCGTGGTCCTCATCAACAAGGGCGAGAAGGTGCTCGACGGCCGCGTCGCCGACATCAAGGCGAGCTACGGCAAGAACACCATCAACCTCGCCTTCGAGGGCGACGGGTCGTTCCTGAAGACCATTCCCGGCGTGGCCTCGGTGAACGATCACGGCCGCTACGCCGAACTCAAACTCGGCCCCGGGGCCGATCCGCAGTCGATCCTTCGCGCGGCCAGCGAGAAACTCAAGATCACGAAGTTCGAGGTGGTCGAGCCCTCCCTTCACGACATCTTCATCGAACGCGTCACCGAGGTGCCCGCATGAGCCGCGACATTCTGGTCATCGCGAAACGCGAGTTCATCGAGCGCGTTCGCACCAAAGCCTTCGTCATCGGCACCATCCTCGGTCCCATCTTCATGGCCGGAATCATGATCGTGCCCGCCTTCATGGCGAGCCGCCTCGCGAAGTCCGTCTCGATCACCGTCATCGACGCCGAAGGATCCCTGCGCGCCCTGGTGGAGGAGAGTCTTTCCGGCGGGCCGGAGGCGAAGGAAGGCGCCAGGGACGGGATCGGAAGGCCGCGCAACCAGGG
>Ga0138256_10007177_pt1 | contig 11769 bp, 6 predicted proteins | sample KNB2016incub_MG_FD_105486 | JGI IMG/M metagenome (GOLD analysis project Ga0138256, IMG submission 105486) | Active sludge microbial communities from wastewater in Klosterneuburg, Austria - KNB2014incub_MG | ecosystem: Engineered > WWTP > Activated sludge > Unclassified | place: Austria...
GTAATTTTTACTTCGCCTTTTAAATGCGCCTTGGTGGCATTGCCTTCATAGATCATGGTATTGCTCATGGCCATGGCGCCGGCCGATGTTCCGGCAATCATAAAATGTTCCTCATTGCTGTAGCGGTCAGTAATAATTTTCAGAAATTTTGTACCCCCAAAACTACTGCTGAGCCGGAGTTGGTTACCCCCACTGAACATGACAGCCCCGCATTTGGTAATGCGCTCCAGGTATTCGGGGTTGGCAGCATCAGTTCGGTTGCGAATATGCATCACACCTATATTGGTGCAGCCTATCTTACCAAATGCATTCAGGTAATTATCGCCAACTTCGTAGGGTATGGTGCTGGCTGTGGTGATCACTTCAATGCGGCTGAGGGGGCCGCCGGCTTCTTCCACGATACGGCGAAGAATGCCAAGTTCAAAAAAGTTGAGGTTATTGCGTTGAATTTCTCCTTTCTCCAGGTCTGTTCCTTTATCTTCTGCCCCGCCAATCGCAATCAGTTTCCCTTTAGCAAATTGCATCTAATCATTTTTCTGATTAACGCAAAAATAAGGGAAATCGTGTTTGCTTAGCTGTAACTATTTATCAAGGGATGTTAATTACATTCGTTGAATATGGTTGAATGTTGTTTAAAGTCGTTTAAGTAACCCTTCAACTATTTTCAACCACATTCAACAATCTTCAATGGTTTAAAGGCTTTTTGCAAATTTTTCGATCCCTTCCACAAGCCTGTCTAAATTTTTTGTACTGGTGTACACATTGGGCGTAATGCGAACACCGGTTATATTCTCCCATTCAATACCCACAGTGTGTATTTTATAGTTACTCCATAAATAATTATCAAGTTCAGCCGGTTTTTTGTCTTGTACGCCTACCAGGCCTATGGCACATCCAAATTCTTTTTTAAATGAAGTATGCAGTTGCACTTTTGGGATATTTTTTACTCTTTCCATCCAGTAATTCTTAAGATAATGCAATCTTTCTTCTTTCCGTTTAGAGCCGATCATATCATAGAAGTCGATCGCCTTGTCTGTTGCCTGCTCAATATAAAATGGTCTGGTGCCTAAGTGTTCAAACTTACGGATGTCTTCATCTTCCTTATCTCCTGCACCGAACAATGGCCATACATTCTTTATCTTCTCATTACGTATATACAGGAATCCGGTTCCTATCGGCGCCCCCAACCATTTGTGCAGGCTGGTGCCAAAATAATCGCAATTGAGTTCGGGAAGCGTGAATTCGAACTGGCCGAATGTGTGTGCGCCATCCACCAGTACATCGATATTCTTTTTCTTAGCGGCATCAGCTATCTTACGCACCGGCATCTTCTGTCCTATCCAGTTTATCATATGTGTGACCTGTACCACTTTTGTCTTTGTGGTGAAGGCGTCGGTATATTGCTTCAACATATAATTATCATCTTCACTTGGCAGTTCAAGATTGACCCAAACCAGTTTTATGCCTTCTCTTTTTTCTCTTTGCTTCCAGGCGGCGATCATATTGGGATAATCCTGTTTGGTAAGCACCACTTCATCTCCCGCTTTCAGATCAAGTCCGAATATCACCGTCTCCAATGCTTCGGATGCATTCCGTTGCAGGGCAATCTCTTCTTTATCACAAGCTGCCAGTTGTGCCAGGTTCTTTCTCAATGGTTCTCTTCCCTGGTCAAGGATGCGCCACATAAAATAACTCGGGCCTTCATTGCACATGTCGTAATTCCGTTTCATTGCATCGGCTACTACTTTGGGAGCAGGCGCAACTCCTCCATTATTAAGGTTGATGAAATTAGGCGCAATGGTATAGGATTGCTGTACATAATACCAGAATTCTTCATCGGTGGCCAGGTCAGATGGCGGTGTTGCTTCTGCACGCTGCATTGCAGATTGAAGTTCCCGGCCCCAGGCCGTTTGAAACAGATCAATGGTAAGTGCGGAAGCAGATAATAACCCGATCTTATTGAGGAAGGAGCGGCGGTTTGACATGCGTATCATTTTAGGATTACAATGTACAAATTTTGTTTTTTGTAAAGCAAGATGATTTTGGTAATTTCCAATTTCTGCCACAAAGCTGCACGAAGAGACCAGAGATACACGAAGCATCCTTGTGAAACTCAGTGCTACTCTGTGAATCTTAGTGGAATAAAACTACAAACTGTTTAATTTATGAAGATCGTTGAAATTAAAGTGCTGAAAGGTCCGAATTACTGGAGCGTACGCCGTACCAAACTGATACAAATGAAACTGGACCTGGAGGAGATGGAGCAGCGCCCCACCAATTCCATTGATGGTTTCAGGCAAAGGTTGGAAGCCATGTTCCCCACTATGATCGAACACCGCTGCAGCGTAGGTACCCGTGGTGGTTTTTTTGAAAGGGTAGATGAAGGAACCTGGATGGGACATGTAATTGAACATATTGCTTTGGAACTGCAGACACTGTCAGGTATGGATGTTGGCTTTGGAAGAACAAGAACCGCCAACGAAAAAGAAGGGGTATATTATGTATGCTTTACCTATATGGAAGAAGACGCCGGTGTGTATGCTGCAAAAGCATCCGTACGTATTGCACAGGCACTTACAGACGGAGTTGATTATGACCTGAATGAAGATATCCAAAAGCTGAGGGAAATAAGGGAAGATACCCGGCTTGGCCCTTCCACCGGTTGTATTGTGGATGAAGCGGCCAAAAGGAACATCCCTTATATCAGGCTGAACAAACAAAGCCTGGTGCAACTGGGTTACGGGGTTCATCAAAAAAGAATAAGGGCAACCATTGCCTCCACCACTTCAAATATTGCAGTAGATATTGCCTGCGACAAGGAAGAAACAAAACTGCTTTTGGAAGCCGCAGAAATTCCGGTGCCAAGGGGAACAGTGATAAGAACAGAAGAAGGATTGAAAGATGCTGTTGAACGTTATAAATATCCATTGGTTATAAAACCCATTGACGGTAACCATGGTAAAGGCAATACTACAAACATCACTACCTGGGAACAGGCCCTAAAAGCATTTGAAGCCGCCAAACAGTATGGCCGCAATGTGATCGTGGAAAAATTCATCACCGGGTTTGATTTCCGTTGCCTGGTGATCAATAATAAATTCATCTGTGCGGCTTTGCGTACCCCGGCTTCGGTTGTTGGAGATGGCAAAAACAATATTCAATGGCTGATCGATGAAACGAATAAAGACCCACGCCGCGGTTATGGGCATGAAAAAGTACTGACACAAATTACGATTGACCAGTTCACACAGAAAATGCTGGACGATGCAGGCATTACTTTAGAGACCGTTCCCAAAAAAGGTGAAAGGGTTTTATTAAAGCCAACTGCAAACCTATCAACGGGTGGTACTTCAACAGATGTTACCGACGAAGTGCACCCTGCCAATGTGTTCATGTTTGAACGCATTGCAAAGATCATCGGCCTTGATATCTGTGGCATTGATGTAATGGCAACCGACCTGCGTACACCGGTAAGTGAAAATGGGGGCGCTATATTAGAAGTGAATGCAGCGCCGGGATTCCGTATGCACATTGAACCGGCAGAAGGATTACCAAGGAATGTTGCCGAGCCTGTGATAGATATGCTCTTCCCTAAAGGAAGTGTAGGAAGGATTCCCATCATTGCTGTTACTGGAACAAATGGTAAAACAACCACAACAAGATTAACGGCTCATATTGCCAAGAGCGCCGGTAAAAAAGTTGGATACACCACCAGCGATGGAGTGTACATACAAAACCAACTCATGATGAAGGGTGATTGCACCGGGCCTGTATCATCAACCTTTGTATTAAAAGATCCTACTGTTGATTTTGCAGTACTGGAATGTGCAAGGGGTGGAATTTTAAAAGCCGGGCTTGCTTTTCAAAACTGCGATGTGGGTATTGTAACCAATGTGGCTGCCGATCATATTGGCCTGGGCGGAATTTATACCGTAGAACAAATGGCCAAAGTAAAAGCGGTTGTTCCAGAAACTGTTTTTCCACATGGTTATGCCATCTTAAATGCAGAAGACGACCTGGTATACGCCATGAAAGATGATCTGAAATGCAATATCGGGCTCTTCAGTATGGATGAAAACAATCCAAGGATAAAAGAACATTGTGCTGCCGGTGGATTGTCCACCGTTTATGAAAATGGTTTTGTAACTATCATGAAAGGTACCTGGAAGATACGTGTGATGGCCGCAAAGGATATTCCGCTGACATACGAAGGAAAAGCTGTACATAATATTGCCAACTGTTTACCGGCTGTACTGGCCACTTATTTATACCGCGATATTACTATTGATGATATCAAACTGGGCCTGCAAACATTCATGCCCGGCGAAGCGTTAACACCTGGCCGTTTGAATTTCTTCCATTTTAAGAACATTACTTTCCTGGCCGACTTTGCACACAATCCGCATGGATTAAAACTGCTTTGCGATTTTGTAAGCAAACTGGATTATAAAACTAAAGTTGGTGTTATCAGCGGTACCGGCGACAGAAGGGATGAGGACATCATGGAACTGGGTGAAATATCTGCCCAATACTTTGACCAGATCATTATCCGCTGCGATAAAAATTTACGTGGCCGCACCGCTGATGAAATTATAGGATTACTTAAAGAAGGCATCAGTAAAGTGAACCCTGCAGTACCCACCATTACCATTGCCAATGAAAATGAAGCGCTTGAATATATTTATGCCAATCAAATACCGGGTGCTTTATATACTATTATGTGTGATGTGGTTGCCGGAGCATTGGATAAGATAAAAGAACTGAAGGCTAGGGAAGAGCAGGAATGAGGAATTTGTAATCAGGAATTTGGATTGATACACTTCAACATTCAAAATTCCGGTAGTGTCTCAGTTTGAAAAAGGATCCTTCTTCAAAACGAATTGTCAGGTTGAGCTTGTTGAAACCGGTTTCATAATCGCCTTCGACAAGCTCAGTCTGACAGAATTTTTTCAAACTGAGACACTACTAAAATTCCTTGTTCCCTGTTCAATATTCGTTTGTTCCTTAAATTTGCATCCCCATACTGGGACATGGTGTAACGGTAGCACTAGAGATTCTGATTCTGCCTGTCTGGGTTCGAAACCTGGTGCCAACTTCACCCACCATAGCTTTAGCGACGGCGGGCTTTTATTTATTTACTGTGTCAAAATCCTTTTGGAAGCAAAGAATTGAAACCTTATTTTTGCAACCGATTTTACACTGGGTTATGGTGTAAAGGTAGCACAACAGATTTTGATTCTGTTTGTCTAGGTTCGAATCCTAGTAACCCAACAAAGAGAACTGAAAAATTCAGTTCTCTTTTGTTTTTGGCCATTGAAATAAGAAGTACTTGTAATATCATACCTTAATCACTGAATAACCATCACTTCCCGCCTCCAGCTTGCGTTTCTGCCTTAAAGAATATATCTTTACAGCTTCAAGTATGAGGAAAATTTTTGTAATTCTATTGTTACTCAACAGCTATCCTGTGTTCTGCCAGTATAATTTCTATTTTGGCAATATACACAGTCATTCCTCCTATTCAGATGGTAATAAGGACAGCACCGCATCGGGTTACTATAACCCTGCAGATGACTACAACTATGCCAGGGCCAGTTACCACATGGATTTTTTAGGTATCGCCGAGCATAATCATTACAGTTCAAACAATAATCCCGGTATGCATGTAGGCCATTATCCAATGGGATTATACCAGGCCGACACCGCAAACCACAATGGTTCATTTGTAGCCATGTATGGTATGGAATGGGGCACTATCAGCCAGGGAGGCCATGTAGTTGTATATGGTGTTCCGCAGTTAATTGGCTGGGAAAGCGGAAGCGGTGGCTGGGGCTCTTCAAATAATTACAATATTTTTTGTGCCAAGGGTGATTATGCCAGTTTCTGGCCTATTGTAAGATCATACCCTACCGCATTTGTAACACTGGCACATCCGCAAACAGATGATTATGGACAATTGATAGATGCAGCTGCTTATAATGCGAATACCGACAGTGTTGTAGTAGGAGTTGCTATAAGAAGCGGAAATGCCAATTCAACTACTAACAATTATACCGATCCCCCGGCTACATCTTACGAATCTAAATATTGGAAAGCATTGGCCAAAGGTTATCACGTAGGCCCCACGATAGACCACGATAACCACTATTCAACTTTTGGCAGGACCAACAGGACCCGTACAGTGGTGCTGGCTGCTTCATTACACAGGGACAGTATCATGGCTGCATATAAAGCAAGGCGTTTTTATGCATCGGATGACTGGAATGCGCAGGTAAATTTTACCATTAACGGGCACTTCATGGGAGATGTTTTCACTACCAATAATAATTCAAACATCTCTGTTACCGTTACCGATCCTGATGCGCCCGGCGACCCCAATGATAATATTAATAAGATAGAGATCTATTACGGCATTTCCGGAGACGGCAACAATGCAACGATACTCACATCCAACACAGGCAGCACTACCTTGAATTATGCGCATGCTTCTCTTACCGAGATCAAATATTATTACTTTGCCAAGATAACCCAGGCAGGCGGCGATATTATATGGACCGCACCTATATGGGTGTACCGGAACTCCATAATAGTACCCATTACATTAACACGGTTCACCGGCATACAACAGGATGATAATATAAGACTGAACTGGACAACGGCTCAGGAGATCAATGCAGAGCATTTCGTTATTGAACACTCCGTGAACGGAACTGATTTTACTCCGGCCGGAAATGTGAACAGCAAATACCAGAACAGTTCCATACCTACCGACTATGAATTCTTTCACGCATCTCCTGTAAAAGGATTGAATTTTTACCGGCTGAAACAATACGATAAAGATGGCCATTTTAAATATTCAGACATCATACCGGTAATTTTCGGGAGGTCGATTGTAAAAACAATTAAGATCAACCCCAACCCGGTCATCAGCAACCTGAATATCAGGTTAACCGTTTCTGAGAACGCAAACGTTCTTTGCAAAATTTATAATGCAGATGGAAGGGAAGTAAGGTCATTGACTGCCTCGGTGACCCCCGGAAACAATATCATTGCTACAGATGTTTCCGCTTTGGCTGATGGAAATTACATCATTGTTCTTATCAGCAATAATGAAAGGGTTGCGGAAACTAAATTTATAAAACAATAAGCGGCCCATCCTATCCTCCCCCGGGGGGAGGGAAATGTAGAAGACCTGAGCGGCGATCATTTTTTACAAAATGGAATAAAATACTCCCTGCGATATTGATGAAAAGAGAATTACTGATGATTTGGAAGATCAGTACCCTGGATATTTTTAATGTACCGCCCCTTCTCTCTTTAGGAGAAGGGGAAGGGAGATGAGGTTATTTTACAACTTCCGTTATTACTTTACCCACACAACCATTCGGCATCTGTATCTTCAGCATCGCAGCAATGGTGGGTGCAATATCTGTCATATAAGTTTCCCGGTAGGTTTTACCCGGTTTTACACCCCATCCAAAAAACACACAGGGAATATGTGCATCATACGGATTCCATAATCCATGCGTAGTGCCTTTATTACCGCCATCAAAATAATTTGGTTTAAGGATGAACTGGATATCTCCACTCCGTTTGGCATTATACCCATTGGTCAACATGGTTTTTAATGGCTCTGCCATGGTAACTGTTGCCAGTTTATCTGTTTCAAATGCGGAAATGATGAATGGCTTTGACTGCAATGATTTTATTACAGCTTTTTTCAGCTTTACCACATCTTTACCCTGTTTTTCCAGTTCGGCAATATTAAGATATACCTGGTAGTTCTGCAGGCTTTGTACAGCTTTTGCGACACCAAAATCAGTTTCTATCATCTCATTAAGTTCCTTCCTTAATTCAGCATCTTCAAAGTTTCCACCTGGAATTTTATATTCGGTTAAAAAAGCAGGGATATGTGCCACGCCATGATCGGCAGATAAAAAAACAGTATAACTTCCTTTACCCAGTTTTGTATCTAAATACTGCAGGAAATCTGCAATGTCTATATCCAGCCTTAAATAAGTATCCTCCACCTCCACTGAATTGGGTCCGAAAGAATGACCAATATAATCGGTAGAAGAAATACTGATGGCTAGAAAATCAGTAACTGAATTTTTTCCCAATGCTTCATTTTCTATCGAAGCCTTTGCAAAATCAAAAGTAAACGTGTTGGCAAAAGGTGTTGTACGGAAAGATTCATATTTTAAGCTGTCTGGTATTAAAGAAAGTTTATGTGGAAAGGTCACTTTTGTTTCTCCCTTTATAGCAGTCTCATAAGGCTGGTCATCTGCTGAACTAAGGTCGTACCTGCTCATCGGTAATAAAGTTGCCCAGTCTTTGCTCATATATTTTCCTGGCAGGTCTTTACTATTAAATTGATCTACCCATGCCGGCAATGCTTTCATATAATGTGTACTGCTTATCCATTTTCCTGCATTGTACCAATAGGCAGCATTGGCGCTATGGCCTGCCGGTAAAATAGCGCCACGGTCTTTTAAGGCAATGCCAATAACCTTGCTTTTAAAATTATTGCTAAGCCGCAATTCATCGGTTATGCTGGTTACCCACATATTGGCAGGGCTCATTTTACCTGCCTTACCGCTATTACCAACAGTGGAAACAGCAGAATCATCTGTACAGTAAACACCCTTGCCGGTGGTTTTGTCAAACCAGTTATTGCCAATAATGCCGCTTAATGCAGGCACGCTTCCTGTGTAAATAGTGGTATGTCCCACAGCCGTATAAGTAGGCACATAAGGAATAAAGTTATTTTCAGAACTGAATCCTTCTTTCAATAGCCGCTTAAATCCGCCTTCGCCATACAGTGCATTAAACCGGTATAAATAATCCCAACGCATCTGGTCAATTACCAGGCCCACTACAAGTTTAGGACGCTTTACCTGGGCGTTTATTAATGAGGAAGTAAAAAGTAAAAAGTAAAAAATCAAAAGGGCTTTACGCTGCATGTGGTTGTTTTGGCCAAAGATAATTATTAGGCACCTATTTATGCCCTGGGTAATGTTAAGGTAATGTATCGGTTTGTTTTGTCATCCTGAGCGAAAGCGAAGGATCTGTCAGGCATTAGTACTAGTAGCCCGGCAGATTCCTCACTCCGTTCGGAATGACAAATGGCCAGCCAATGTTTCGCCAATGTTATGTCTTTTGCGCTCAAAACCTTAATTTTGCCGGGTTATTTAATAACTCAACCAAAAAGAAACTTTAACCCCCATTCATTAATTCACAACTATTATTATGGCAGATATTTTTGAAAGGCTGATAAAGAATTACGGGCCCATTGGCCAGCATCGTGCAAAAGCACATGGCTATTTTGCATTCCCCAAACTGGAAGGCGAGATCAGCAGCCGCATGAAATTCCGCGGTAAGGAAATGGTTGTTTGGAGCCTGAACAATTATTTAGGGCTGGCAAACCACCCCGAAGTACGTAAAGCAGATGCGGAAGGCTCAGCCAAATACGGGCTAGCGCTGCCGATGGGCGCCCGGATGATGAGCGGAAACAGCGACCTGCATGAACAACTGGAAGCCGAACTGGCTGCTTTTGTTATGAAAGAAGACGCTGCCCTGCTTAACTACGGTTACCAGGGAATGGTGAGCATCATTGATGTGCTTTGCAGCCGCCATGATATTATTGTATATGATGCCGAAAGTCATGCATGTATCATTGATGGCCTTCGCCTGCACCCCGGCCACCGTTATGTTTTTAAACACAACGACCTGGAAGATTGCGAAAAACAATTGCAAAGAGCCAGCGCATTAATTGAGAAACAGGGAGCCGGTGGTATTTTATTGATAACCGAAGGCGTGTTTGGCATGGCTGGCGACCAGGGCAAACTGAAAGAAATTGCTGTCTTGAAAAAGAAATATCCGTTCCGCCTGCTGGTAGATGATGCACATGGTTTTGGAACACTGGGTAAAACTGGGGCCGGCGCCGGCGAAGAGCAGGGTTGCCAGGATGCGATAGACCTTTACTTCTCCACCTTCGCCAAATCAATGGCATCCATTGGTGCTTTTATTGCAGGCGACAGGCAGATCATTGATTATATCCGCTACAATATCCGCAGCCAGATATTTGCTAAGAGCTTACCCATGCCACTGGTAGTTGGTAACCTCAAGCGGCTGGAATTACTGCGTAACCATCCGGAGCTGAAAGAAAAGCTCTGGAGCAATGCTTTGAAACTGCAGAACGGTTTAAAGCAAAGAGGCTTTGATATTGGTAAAACCGACAGCGTGGTTACACCTGTATATATGAAGGGTGGCGTGGAAGAAGCTACCGCCATGGTGATGGACCTGCGGGAGAACTACAGCATCTTTGCTTCTATAGTGGTTTACCCCGTTATACCGAAAGGGCATATCATCTACCGCCTCATCCCCTCGGCAATACATACTGATGAAGATATTGAATTAACACTGCAGGCATTTGAAGCAACCAAGAAAAAATTAGATGCCGGTGAATATAAAGTAGATGCCATACCTGATATGGCCGAAGTAAGCGGCAAGCGTTTTGATTATATGCGTGACCGGCCTAAAAATAAGTAAGCAGGAATTAGGAATAAGGAATTAGTATCCCGTTTGCCGGTTGGTGAACGGGATTTTTATTTGAGGGAAGTTTTATTATTTTTAGATTGCCGCAACAGGATTGGTACTGTTTAGGTTTGATTATCAATAACAAGCTGAGCAAGGAGTGGTGTATATTTATGTGTTAGGCGCAATTTAAAAAATCATTTCATGAAAATAAACATGGTAGTAAAAACAAAATTACATTCTCAAATAGTTGTTATCATATTTGTTTTCCTTTTATGTCAAAGTTGCAATGAAAATAGTGCTACAAATGGGCAAAAAGGAATTGTATATGACCCTAAGGTAAGAGAATATATATATTCCCCGACTGGCTGTCTTTTTCAAATAGGATTTCCAAGTAAGCCAGAAATAAGAGATGTTCGCCGTTCTACGAATCCCCATAACATTTCAATGGAAGTCGCAAATCTAACTATTGAAGAAGATAGTACTGTATTGTCCGTAAACTTTGAACTTTATGATTCGGAATTTAATTCCAGTGCAAAAGATAAATTACTAAGTATGATTAAAAACGAGGCGGTGTTGAAGGGCTTAGCAAATGCAAGTGTAAATTACAGTCCTGATAGTATTGGTGAAAGATATACAATTCACGGCTCCAAATTAGTGAATACTGACGACCCAAAAAAAGACATAGAAATGATATACGATGATTCTTGGTATTTCAAGGGTACCAATCTTTTCTGCATTTCAATAATATGTCCCGCAGATAAATATCCAACGAAATCAGTCAATAAATTCATTGCATCTTTAAAACTAGCAAAATAGTAATTCCTTTAACTGCGCCTAACACGGGTGGCTGATGCACAACTATCTCAAAAAAAGTCACAACTAATTTTAAGAATAGACTTTCTGATTTTTATTTTGGGATAAAAATTGATTGTGTTTTTGGTTTATAGCTATTTAAGGTTTGCTATAACATTAAAAAGTAAAAACAAAGGCTTTCCCTTGCCTTTTTTCCGTCCCAGCGGGGTTTTCACAACATACTCAATAATTAAAAGGCCACATTCGTGAAACCCCGATGAGTAATACTCTTACCTTTAAAAAATTGCTCCTACTGGCAGATATGCAACATGGGTAAGTCAGCGAATGAGTATCTGTGCCACTAAGACCATTCAATGGTACAGATACGCCAGCCACATTGCTATTCTGCATATCTTCGCCGGCAGGAGAAGACCATAA
>Ga0138256_10007180_pt1 | contig 11765 bp, 11 predicted proteins | sample KNB2016incub_MG_FD_105486 | JGI IMG/M metagenome (GOLD analysis project Ga0138256, IMG submission 105486) | Active sludge microbial communities from wastewater in Klosterneuburg, Austria - KNB2014incub_MG | ecosystem: Engineered > WWTP > Activated sludge > Unclassified | place: Austria...
CCATGGTTCCGGACCGAGTTCGGACGGCAGGTCAGACCACAAGGCCACAGGCAGACGACGCGGCGTTCCAAGTGGCCCGCAAAGCCTGGGTGACGGCCATCGGGCTGAAGCTTCCTGTCCCACCTACACTTCGAAATTCACCACTCGACCCTCCCTGATGCGGGCGAAGCGAACAGCGGGTGCGGCTGCTCGATCCAGTCGCTGGAATCGCGGCGCCTCGGTTCGTGCCGGCCAGCAAGCCTGACTCTTCCTTGAGGCGGACCAGCATCGACAGGCCAGTTCACGGCAGCCTGTGGATCATGTCGCCGCGCGGTCGCTCGTTGCATGCCGTTCAATCAAAAAGTTAGGCGTCATCCAGATGCTGGCCCTCAAACTGCTGCTTGTTCCATCGTTTCTGTTGGTCCTCTCGCTCGTTGGCAAGCATTTCGGTCCCAGCATTTCAGGATGGCTGGCTGGGCTGCCGGTCGTCGCGGGTCCCATCCTGCTGGTGCTGGCGCTGGAAAACGGGGGGCCGTTTGCCGCTGTCGCGGCTGCTGCGGCCACGGGTGCGGTCTTCGCATCGGTGAGCTTCTGCCTTGTCTATGCCCATGTGTCACAGCGGTTTGGGTGGTTCGCCTCACTGGCGGCCGCGCTGGTGGCGTGGATGGCCGCGGTCACATTGCTGATTCCGACATCGGGAAGCGTGACGGTCGGCCTCGCTGTTGCCATCGGCACCGTCGTGCTGGCACCCCGACTTTTTCCGGTGGTGGTGCAGACGGCCGGCACAAGGCATCCCTCCGCCGCAGAGCTCTTGCTTCGCATGGCAGTCGGCGCTGCACTCACAGTCGGTGTCACCGTCGCCGCCGCGACGGTCGGCAGCAGCTGGAGCGGCGTCCTGGCTGTGTTCCCGGTGCTGGGCAGCGTGCTCGCAGTGTCCTCGCACCGCACCAGTGGCGCCGCGTTTTCGTCGGCGCTGTTGCGCGCCATGACGACAGGGCTGTATTCGTTCATCGCGTTCTGCGCGACGCTGGCAGTGGCGCTGCCCAAGCTCTCTGTTTCGTGGGCCTTCCTGGTTGCCGTCGCGGCGTGTCTGCTGGTTCATGCCGGCACAGGCAGGCGCTTTGCGCGCAGTGACGCGTGACAGCTTGCTCAACCGGCCGCGCTGCCGCCAGGCCCCTCGACGCCGCGCGCCGGTAACCCCTACGGTCGGGTTCGATACGGCCACTTCCGCTATCCTCGTCCAGCGTCTACAACAGGAGATGGATATGGCCGATACATGGCTTGCGTCATTGATCACTGCCACGCCCCAGGAAGGCTTCGAGCTTGCAATCACGCTCAGTCGTCGCGGTGTCAAGTACACCCAACCCGACATGGAAACGCTGAAGGAATTGCGGCCCGAGTACGCACGATCGGCAGACGGACTGACTGCGGCGTCACAGGTCATCGCGATCAACTTTCAGACCGTGGCGGCTGCAAATGGCTACTGGCGCGGGTAGTCGGATGGCGCCCTGAATCAACTCGAGGCTGAAGACTGGGCCCGCAAGTTGATCGGGCCGAAGGGCGGCAGATTCAACACACGGTTTGCACCTCGCCCTTGCACCCTTGCGCCAATGCAACCCTTCAAACGCCATGCGCACGCTTGAGCTCAGGGTTCCACCACCAATCGTTGCGGCGCTGACGGCAACGGCGATGTGGGCCATCTCGCAACTCGGACCGACGCTTTCGATCGCATCCAGTTGGCGCCTTGCCGCCGTCGCAGCCCTTGTCGCCCTCGGGATCACCTGCGATCTGCTTGGACTGCTGGCCTTTCGACGATCCAGGACGACCATCAATCCCATGAAGCCGGGAAAGGCATCGGCCCTGGTCACCGCCGGCATCTACAAGCTGACCAGGAACCCCATGTACCTCGGCCTGGTCTTGCTGCTGTGCGCCTGGGCGTTCTATCTGGCTGCGATCTGGCCCTTCGTCGGTCCCGTCCTTTTCATCGCCTACATCAACCGCTTCCAGATTGGTCCAGAGGAACGGATCATGGGAGCCAAGTTTGGCGGCGACTACGCCGACTACGTGTCACGGGTGCGTCGCTGGATTTGATGCCTGGCATGCCGCCAGCCGGCGTGCCGCGCGCTGGCGCTGCGCCACCTGAGGTCATCGCATTGACCTGCGGTTGATCCGATCGGCAGCCTTCATCGGTCCGCGGCAATCGCAGGTCCAGCCCGCGGTGCAGCCGGTCTATGGATGGGCTTGTTCGAGAGCTGCGTGCTGCCCGAGCAGGGGCAGCCCATCGAGCTGAAGGTGCAGCGATTGCCCGGTTTGTGGCAGCGGCTCGCGGTGATTCGTGGGAGCTTGAGGCAAGGTCGTTCAGTGGCGGCATGCTGATTGCGATCACCCACAATTAACCATATAGTGAACTGGCCAATGCCAACTGCCATTCGCGCCACCGAAGCACGCTCACGCGATGCCGACCGCTCTCAGGCCCTCATCCTGCTGGGCGCGCGTGACGAGTTCGCCAGCCATGGGTTGGCGGGCGCGCGCATGGATCGGATCGCGCAGCGCGCGGGCCTCAACAAGCGTCTCATCTATTACTACTTCGGCAGCAAGGATGAGCTCTTCCTGGCGGTGCTCGAGAACGTCTACGCCAACATCCGCGACGCCGAGCAGGCGCTGCACCTGCGCGACATGGGCCCAGCCGACGCGATCCGGCGCCTGACCGAGTTCACCTGGACCTACTACCTGGAGCACCCCGAGTTCATCACCTTGCTCAACAGCGCGAACCTCCACCAGGCCCGACACCTGTCGCAGTCGAAGCGCGTGCGCGAGATGAACTCGCCGCTGATCCAGACCTTGGGCGACATTCTGGAAAAGGGCCGACGCGACGGCGTGCTGCGCGGCGGCATCGATCCGCTGCAGCTCTACATCTCGATTGCCGCGCTGGCGTACTTCTATCTCTCGAACAGTCACACGCTGACGGCGATCTTCGGGCGCGACCTGATGAGTCGGAAAGCGCGCGCCGAGCGGCTGTCCCACATGTGCGACGTGATCCTAGGGTATGTCCTGAGGGACTGATCGCAGCGCTCCGTTGACGTCGTTTTTCATGATCTCTAAGATTCACCGCTTGGTGAATTAGATGGATTGGAGACTGACCATGCAAGGTGTGAAGAAGCTGGCGCGACGCGCCTTCGTGATGTCAGTGCTGGCCGTCGCGGCCAGTGGCGCCCTGGCGCAATGGAAGCCGACACGGCCGATCAATCTGATCGTGCCCTGGGCCGCCGGCGGGTCGACCGACCAGGTGACGCGGGTTGCCGCAGCCGAGATCGAAAAGGCGCTGGGCCAGACCATCGTCATCATCAACCAGCCGGGTGCTTCGGGCGCGATCGGTACCAAGAGCGCGCTCGACGCGCCCAAGGACGGCTACACCTGGACGGCCGGTGCCGCCCAAGATCTCGGGGCCTACCAGACGCTGGGCTCCGTCAACACCAGCATCAAGGACTGGCACCTGTTCCTGAACGTCGCCAACATCCAGGTGATCGGCGTGAACCCCTCGCGGCCCTGGAAGACCGCCAAGGAACTGCTCGACGACATGAAGGCGCGGCCCGGACAGATCAGCGTCGCCACCGCCGGCGTCACGTCGGCGGCGCACAACGCGATGGACCAGATCGTCAAGGCCACCGGCGTGAAGTACAAGGAAGTCTCGTATGACGGCGGCAATCCGGCGGTGATCGCCACCGTGTCCGGCGAGGCCGACCTCACCACGCAACTCGCCGTCGAACAGGCCGACATGATCCGCGGCAAACGCCTGCGCCCGCTGGCCGCTGTCAGTGACAAACCGCTGGAACTCGAAGGCTACGGCGTCATTCCGCCGTTGTCGGCCACGGTGCCCGGCTTCACCGCGCCGGCCAACTACTTCGGCATCTTCCTGCCCAAGGGTGTTCCCGACGAAGTGGTCAAGACTCTCGAGAAGATCTGGGCCGAAAAGATTGCCAAGAACGAAGCCCTGAAGAAGTACGCGACCAGCCGCGGTGCGCTGTTTGACCCGCTGTACGGCGATGCGGCGCAGAAGGCCGTATTCCCCGCCGTACAGAGCAACGCCTGGAACCTCTTCAACAGCGGCAAGGCCAAGGTATCACCGGACACGGTGGGCATCGCCAAGCCTTGATTGCGACGATGACTGATCCTGCACCCGCGCCCGCAGCCCACGAACCAGAGGTGGCCGAAGCCGATGCGCCGCGTGCGGACTTTCGCGGTGCCATGGGCTGGTTTGCGCTGGGTCTGGCGGTGGTGATTGGGTCGTTGCGCATGGACAGGCTGGAGGCACAGCACATCAATCCGGTCACCGTGCCCGGCCTCTTGCCGGGCTTGCTGGGTGTGGGCATGGTCTTGCTCGGCGCCGTGCTGGGCTTGCGCAGCTGGCGCCGCGGCGCCTTCCATCTGGCCGTGGCTGCGCCCAGCACACTCGACCGTGAACAGAGCAAGCGCGTGTGGCTCGCGATCGTGCTTTGCAGCGGGTACGCGGTGGTCCTCGTGGGTCACGGACTGCCGTTCTGGCTGGCCTCGATGGTGTATGTCACGGCGGCCATCCTCGTGTTCCGTCGCATCAGCCTCGATCCGGTCGAACGCCGGCTCTCGCCGCGAAGCGTGATGCAGGCCGTCGTGATCGGCGCCGCCACCTCGGTGGTGACCTGGCTGGTCTTCGAGCGCCTGTTTCTCGTACGCCTGCCCTGAGGCTCCCGGCTTTCCTTTCTGCAAGGTCTCTCGATGCTCCAGGGACTGCAAGATCTCGGCGCTGCCTATGTCAGCTTCATGAACCCGCTCACCCTGCTGTACGGGTTGGGGGGCGCGTTCGTCGGCATCGTCATGGGCATCCTGCCCGGCCTGTCGGCCACGCTGGCGATCGCGCTGCTCACCACGCTGACGATCAAGCTCGAAACCAATGACGCCATCCTGGTGCTCATCTGCTCCTACGTCGGCGCGCTGTACGGGGGGTCCCGCACTGCGATCCTGCTGAACATCCCGGGCACCGCTGCCAACGCGGCCTCGTGCGCCGATGGCTACGCGCTCGCCCAGCAGGGCCAGGCCGGGCGTGCGATCGGCATCGCAACCTCGGGCGCCTTTGTCAGCACGCTGATCGGCGTGGTCTGCCTGGCGCTCTTCACACCCTTGTTGTCCGAGGTGGCGTTGCAGTTCGGCGCTTTCGAGTTCTTCTGGCTCGCGCTGTTCGGCGTCACCATGTCCGGCAGCATCGTCGGCGACGACCCGCTCAAGGGTTGGTTGATGGGCCTGCTGGGCCTGTTCCTGGCGCAGGTCGGGCAAGAAAGCCTCTACGCCTACAACCGCTTCACCCTCGGCTGGGACGAACTTTCCGGCGGCATTGCGCTGATTCCTGCGCTGGTGGGCGCCTTCGGGCTGGCGGAGGTGCTGACGACGCTGGCCAACCCCATCGAACGCAAGATCATCGAACTGAAGGACTCGGTGCTGCCGCGCTTTCGAGAAGTGCTGCAGTACCGCTGGACCGTGCTGCGTTCGGGCGTGATCGGCGTGTTGACTGGTCTGCTGCCGGGCGTCGGAGAGGACGCCGGCGCATGGATGTCGTACGCCGCGGCCAAGGCCGTGAGCAAGGAGAAGGAGAAGTTCGGCAAGGGCTCGATCGACGGCCTCATGGCGGCAGAGACCGGCGACATGGCCTCGATTCCCGGCCACATCATTCCGTCGCTGGCACTGGGCATTCCAGGGTCGGCGCCATCGGCCGTGCTGATGGCCGCCATGGTCATCCATGGCGTGCAGCCCGGACCGATGCTGATGATCCAGCATCCGCAATTCATCTACCACGTGGTGGCCATGACCACGCTGGCCTCGGTCACCATCCTGCTGTTCGGCCTGTTCGGCGTGCGGCCGCTGCTGCAAGTCTTGAAAGTGCGTCGCGCCATCCTCATGCCGATCGTCTTTCTCCTGTGCACGGTGGGCGCCTTTGCATCTGCCTCGCGCTTGTTCGATGTCTACGTGATGCTGGCGATCGGCATCGGCGCGTACTTTCTGCGCAAGCACCGCTACGAAATGGCGCCGCTGGTGCTGGGCCTGGTGCTCGGCCCGCTGCTGGACAAGAGCCTGAGACGCGGGCTGGTGCTGTCCGACGGCAGCATCGTCCCGTTTTTCACACGACCGATCGCGATGGGCTTTGCTGCAGTCACCATCCTCACCATCCTGATGTACGTGCCGCCCTTCAAGAGGCTGGTACATCACCTGAGTGCTGGCCTGGTCGGCAGGGCGCGCAGTCTGCTGGGCAAACGAGCCTGAAGGCACAGGCCATGAAGCTTGCGCTGTGCAACGAAGTCTTGCTGCCGCTGCCCTTCGAGCAGCAATGCAGTCTCGCGGCTGCGCTCGGCTACGACGGCCTCGAGCTTGCCCCCTTCACGCTGGCCGACGACCCGCTGCGCATCACCGATGCGCAGGCCCTGGCCTTCGCCCGCACCGCACAAGACCACGGCCTGCAGATCACCGGGCTGCACTGGCTGCTGGTGGCGCCGACCGGCCTGTCGATCGTCAGCAGCGACGGCGCGCTGCGTGAGCGCACGACACAGCTCATGGAGCGCATGGTCGAACTCTGTGCCCTGATGGGGGGACGCTACCTGGTGCACGGCTCGCCCAAGCAGCGCTCGGTGCCGCCCGACAGCACGCCGCAACAGGCCTGGGATCGTGCGCGCGAATGTCTGGCGCGCGCAGCACAGCGCGCGCAGACCTGCAAGGTCACCTACTGCCTTGAGCCGCTGTCGCCGCGCGAGACCGACCTGGTCAACACGGTCGAGCAGGCCGTGCGCATGGTGCGGGAAGTCGGCACGCCGGCGCTCAAGACCATGATCGATTGCAGCGCGGCCGGCCAGGCCGAGACAGAGACCGTGGCTGCGCTGATGCAGCGCTGGATGCCGACCGGCCACATCGCCCACGTCCAGGTCAACGACCCCAACCGGCGCGCGCCGGGCCAGGGCGCCATGCGCTTCGCGCCGATCCTGCGCAGCCTGCGCACCATGCAACGCCTAGGCCACTACGGCGACACGATTGCCGTCGAGCCCTTCGACTATCTGCCCGATGGCCCGGGGTGTGCGGCGCGCGCCATCGGCTATCTGCGAGGCGTGCTGGAAGGGCTGGACGCCGATGACTGACGCGCCTCGCCTGTCGGTACAGGCCATCGAACTCTACGAACGGCCGGTGCACATGCGGCTGCCGTTTCGTTTCGGCGTGGTCACGCTCACCCATTGCCCGCAGGCCTTCGTGCGCGTGCGCATTGCCACCTCCGACGGACGCAGCGCCTGGGGCGCCGCCGCCGAGTTGATGGCGCCCAAGTGGTTCGACAAGAACCTGCAACTGAGTAACGAAGACAACTTCGACCAACTGCGCCGCTCGCTGACGACGGCGCGCGATGCCTATCTTTCGCACAGCGGCGCACGCACCGCGTTCGGCCACTTCGCCGACCACTACGCTGCGTTGATCGCGGCAGGCCAGGCCGCAGGCTTGAACCCGCTGATCGCCTGCTACGGCCCGGCCCTGATCGACCGTGCCCTGCTCGACGCGCTTTGCCGTGCCCAGGCGCTGTCGTTCTACGACGCCATTCGCCGCAACGTGCCCGGCATGGATGCGCGCCTGTGCGCGGATCTCTCGGGGTTTGACCTCGCCGGCTTCCTGCACGGCCTGGCTCCTGCAGCGCAAATCGCGTTGCGTCATACGGTGGGCCTGGTGGATGCCATCACGGCTGCAGACGCCGATGTCGACAAGCGCCTGAACGACGGCTTGCCCGGGACGCTCGAGGATGTTGTCGCATCGACCGGATGCCGTCACTACAAGCTCAAGGTCAGCGGCGCCGCGGATGCCGACATCGACCGGCTGACCCGCATTGCCGAGGCGCTGGCGCCGGTGGCCGATTGTGTCGTCACGCTGGACGGAAACGAGCAGTTTCCCGATGCACCGGCAGCCGCCGAGTTCTGGCGCCGCGTGCAGGCAACGCCGGCGCTGCAACACCTGGCCCGCAGCACGCTCTATATCGAACAGCCGCTGCCGCGCGCCATCGCGCTCGACACCGACGTGCGACCGCTGGCGGTGATGCGGCCCGTGCTGATCGACGAATCAGATGGCACCCTGGAAGCCTTTCCACGCGCGCTCGAATTGGGTTACACCGGCGTGTCGAGCAAGCAGTGCAAGGGCATCTACCGTTCGCTGCTCAACGCGGCCCGTTGCCAGCAGCGCAACGGCGCGGCCAGGCAAACCGGCACGGCGCGATGCTTCATGTCCGCCGAGGACCTCACGACACAGGCCGGCCTGGCGGTGCAACAGGATCTCGCGCTGGTCAACCTGATCGGCCTTGGCCATGTCGAGCGCAATGGCCACCACTATGTCGACGGCTTTGCGGGCCAGGGCGCGGGCCTCGCCGAACGACAAGCCTTCCTTGCCGCGCAACCCGGCCTGTACGAGCCGGCCGATGACAACGTCCGGCTGCGGGTGCGCGACGGACTTCTCGACCTGCGCTCGCTCGACCGGCCCGGATTTGCGAGCGGCGCGAACCCCGACTGGCCCACGCTTCAGCCGCTGCAACTGCCCGCGCGCTGAGCGCCGGCGCGGCTTGCAAGCTTTTCATCCTTCAACCAGCAACTTGTCATGGCCACCCAACGACTCGGAATCATCATGCACGGCGTCACCGGTCGCATGGGCATGAACCAGCACCTGATCCGCTCGATCTGCGCGATCCGCGCCCAGGGCGGCGTCACTCTCGCCAATGGCGACAGGGTCATGCCCGACCCCATCCTCATCGGCCGCAACGCCGAGAAGATCGAGGCGCTGGCCAAGGCACATGGCGTCGCGCGCTGGGGCACCGACCTCGACCATGCGCTCAAGAACAACGATGACACGATCTTCTTCGATGCCGGCACCACGCAGATGCGCCCGACGCTGCTGGCCAAGGCGATCCGCGCCGGCAAGCACGTCTACTGCGAGAAGCCGATCGCGACCAACCTCAACGAAGCGGTCGAGATCGCACGACTCGCCGAAGGCTCGGGCTTGAAGCACGGCGCGGTACAGGACAAGCTGTTTCTGCCTGGTCTGCGCAAGCTCGACATGCTGCGCCGTGCAGGCTTCTTCGGCCGCATGCTGAGCGTTCGGCTCGAGTTCGGCTACTGGGTGTTCGAGGGCGACCTTCAGCCGATCCAGCGCCCGAGCTGGAACTACCGCAAAGAGGACGGCGGCGGAATGATCCTGGACATGATGTGCCACTGGCGCTACGTGCTCGACAACCTGTTCGGTGAAGTGAAGTCGGTCTCGTGCCTGGGTGCAACGCACATCCCGAAGCGCTGGGATGAAAGCGGCAAACCCTATGACGCTACCGCTGACGACGCCGCCTACGCAACCTGCGAACTCACGGGCCACAACGGCGAGCCGGTGATCGCGCAGATCAACATGAGCTGGGTCACGCGCGTGCGCCGCGACGACCTCGTCACCTTTCACGTCGATGGCACGCACGGCTCGGCCGTCGCGGGCCTGTCGAGTTGCCGCGCGCAATCACGTGTTGCCACGCCGCGCCCTGTATGGAACCCGGACGAGAAGCAGACCATGAACTTCTTCGACCAGTGGCAAGAGATTCCGGACTCGCAGGTGTACGACAACGGCTTCAAGATCCAGTGGGAGCACTTCATCCGCCATGTCGCCGAGAACGCGCCATGGAAGTGGACGCTGCCCGAAGGCGCCAAGGGCGTGCAGCTGGTCGAGGCCGCACTCGAGTCGTGGAAAGACCGGCGCTGGGTGGACCTGCCGACGCTGAGCATTTGATCGTAGCCCGCACCCGTCCAGCGATCGTGTCAGGCACTTCTCTTGCAAATTTCCGGTGGAGCGCCGCATGGCCCTGACCCTCACACTCCCGACTGCCGGCGGTGCGCTCGCGCCCTACACGCTGCGCGGCCGCGTGCCCCTGAAGCCGCCCGCTGGCGTGCAGTTCAACCGCATCGCCTATTCGGCGGCGCATGTCGTCGCCGACCCGCTGGCAGCGGTCGATCCCTGGCTGCAGGCCGCTGTCGACTGGGACACCACCATCGCCTACCGCCGGCACCTCTGGGCGCTCGGCCTCGGCGTGGCAGAAGCGATGGACACGGCGCAGCGCGGCATGGGCCTCGACTGGCCGACCTCGCTCGAACTGATCCGCCGATCGCTGGCCGCCGCGGGTGACGTGCCGGGCGCGCGGGTTGCCTGCGGCTGCGGCACCGACCATCTCGACATCGACAGCGTGAAGAGCGTCGATGACGTGATCCGTGGCTACGAAGATCAGATGGCTGCGATCGAGAAGCTCGGCGGCAAGCTCATCGTGATGGCCAGCCGTGCACTGGCCCGCGTCGCCAAGAGCCCGGCCGACTACGAGCGCGTGTACGACCGCATCCTGTCGCAGGCGAAGCAGCCCGTGGTGCTGCACTGGCTCGGCGAGATGTTCGATCCGGCGCTTGCAGGCTATTGGGGCACCGGCAACGTCGATGCGGCGATGGACACGGCGCTCGGCATCATCGCGGCTCATGCCGACAAGGTCGACGGCATCAAGATCTCGCTGCTCGACAAGGGCAAGGAAATCGCCATGCGCCGGCGCCTGGCCCAGGGCGTGCGCATGTACACAGGTGACGACTTCAACTACGCCGAACTCATCGCGGGCGATGGCCATGGCAGCGAGACCTTCCACGGTCAGAGCGATGCGTTGCTCGGCATCTTCGACGCGATCGCGCCGGCTGCCAGTTCTGCGCTGAGCGCGCTGGCGCAAGGCGATGTCGAGCAGTTCCACGCGATCCTGGGCCCGACGGTGCCGCTGTCGCGCCACATCTTCGCGGCGCCCACGCGCTACTACAAGACCGGCGTGGTCTTCATGGCCTGGCTCAACGGCCACCAGAGACATTTCACGATGATCGGTGGGCAGCAGAGCACACGCTCGCTGCAGCACCTTGCCGAGCTGTTCCGCCTGGCCGATGCGGCCAACGTGCTGGAGCAACCCGAACTGGCGGCACAGCGCATGAAGACGCTGCTGACCATGCATGGCGTGGAGGGTTGAAGCCATGTCGACCGCACACCTGCCCGAGCGCATCGCCGACCTGGCGCAGCTCGAAGACCTGTTGTCCACGCCCTCTGCGGCGTTGATCGACACGCTTGCCCGCGTCGATGGCGATCTGATGGTGCTGGGCGTGGGCGGAAAGATGGGCCCGACGCTGGCGCGCATGGCCAAACGGGCGACGCCGCACCGGCGCGTGATCGGCGTGGCGCGTTTTTCTGAAGCAGGCCTGCGTGAGCGGCTCGAGGTGCACGGCGTCGAGTGCATCGAAGCCGACCTGCTCTCGCGCGAGGCACTGCGCCAGTTGCCCGATGCGCCGAACATCGTGTTCATGGCCGGCCGCAAGTTTGGTTCGGGCGGCAGCGAGTGGCTCACCTGGGCGATGAACGCCTGGCTGCCCGCCTTGGTGGCCGAGCGCTTCCCGAACGCGCGCATCGTGGCCTTTTCCACCGCCTGTGTTTACCCGTTCGTCGACGTGCACGGGCCGGGCGCGCCGGAAGAACTGGCCCCGACGCCGCCACCGGGTGAGTACGCCAATTCTTGCGTGGGGCGCGAGCGGCTGCTGCAGCATTTCTCGCACGCGCAAGGCACGGCCGGGCGGCTGATTCGCCTGTCGTACGCGATCGACATGCGCTACGGCGTGCTGCACGACCTTGCCCACAAACTGTTGGCCGGCGAGCCGATCGACCTGGCCATGGGCCACGCGAACATCATCTGGCAGGGCGAGGCCAAC
>Ga0138256_10007181_pt1 | contig 11764 bp, 7 predicted proteins | sample KNB2016incub_MG_FD_105486 | JGI IMG/M metagenome (GOLD analysis project Ga0138256, IMG submission 105486) | Active sludge microbial communities from wastewater in Klosterneuburg, Austria - KNB2014incub_MG | ecosystem: Engineered > WWTP > Activated sludge > Unclassified | place: Austria...
ACTGGTTTGTGGAAGGGTTGGCAACCTATGCCTCGGGCCAATGTAATGCAGAAAGGATAGTTGAAGTTAAAAATGCCGTTACCGGCAAAAAAACACCAACCACACTGGATAAATTCTGGACAGGCAGGTTAAGATATGCACTGTCGGGCTCGGTGGTCATGTATATTGAAAGTAAATATGGAAGAGCAAAACTAAAAGAGATTTTACCGTTCAATAAAAAATCCGGCATACTTCAATCGCTTAACATAACAGAAACAGAGCTGCTGGCAAACTGGGCCGACTATATAACGAAATTATAGCGCCCGTTTAAAAATAAATGCCGGTAAAATAGTTTTCAGTCAATTTCTTTCTACATTTACAGCAGCAACGCTCCCGGATTTGTTTTATTCTAACGCAGAGCCAACTCCACTTAGCACCACCAGTTAACGTAAAACAATCTTATTATGTCAGTCAATAAAGAGATCAAAAAAGTAACCACCAATACGTTACAGAAGATGAAGGCCGCCGGGGAAAAGATATCCATGATAACGGCCTATGATTTTTCCTTTGCAAAGATTTTTGATTCGGCAGGTATTGACATCATCCTGGTGGGCGACAGCGCCAGCAATGTGATGGCCGGCCATGAAACCACTCTGCCCATCACCCTCGACCAGATGATCTATCATGCGCAAAGCGTGGTAAGGGGTATTGACCGTTGCCTGGTAGTGGTGGATATGCCATTTGGCTATTACCAGTCCAATTCAGATATTGCCCTCGCCTCTGCCATAAGAATAATGAAGGAGACCGGCGGGCACTCCGTAAAACTGGAAGGTGGCGAAGAAGTGCTTGATTCAGTTAAAAAGATCGTAAGCGCCGGCATACCGGTGATGGGACATTTGGGATTGACACCACAGAGCATTTATAAATTCGGCACTTATAATGTACGGGCAAAAGAAACGGATGAAGCCAGCAAATTAAAGAAAGACGCCCTGCTGTTGCAGGAAGCGGGTGCATTTGGCATTGTGCTGGAAAAAATTCCGGCCGCTCTGGCCAAAGAAGTAAGTGAAAGTTTACACATACCCACTATTGGCATTGGCGCCGGTGGCCATTGCGACGGTCAGGTGTTGGTAATGCATGATCTGCTGGGCATCAACACTGAATTCAAACCCCGCTTTTTGCGTCAATACCTTAACATGTACGAACAAATTGACGGAGCTGTAAAACGATACATCAGGGATGTAAAGAGCAAAGATTTCCCCAACGAACAGGAACAGTACTGATTGTTATCCGTTAATTGTTATTTGTTCAATGTTAAATCCTACCTATCAAGATTACCAATTAATGCCAGTTAACCATTAACTGATAACTATTAACCATCAACAATTCGGTAACTTGCAGCCATGAATTTATTTCACTGCTAATATGATATTATGAAATTTTTAAAGGAACTGAATATCCGGTCCAATAATGATGGTGTGTCAACCGGGCTCAACTGGTTAAAGCCCAAAGGCGAAAAACTAAATTCCTACTCCCCTGTTGATGGCAAACTGATAGCTTCTGTTACCGGAGCCGATGCAAAGACCTATGAAGCAGTCATTCAAAAAGCACAATCGGCTTTTATTGAATGGCGCAGTTGGCCTGCACCCAAACGTGGAGAAATAGTAAGGCAGATAAGCGAAGAGCTGAGGAAATATAAACAACCGCTTGGCGAACTGGTAAGTTATGAAATGGGTAAAAGCCTGCAGGAAGGTTTGGGCGAAGTGCAGGAGATGATAGATATCTGTGATTTTGCCGTGGGTTTATCAAGGCAATTACATGGGCTCACCATGCACAGCGAGCGGCCCGGGCACAGGATGTATGAACAATATCATCCGCTGGGGATTGTTGGTGTTATCTCTGCATTCAACTTCCCGGTGGCTGTATGGAGCTGGAATGCTGCATTAGCATGGGTTTGTGGCGATACCTGCGTATGGAAACCAAGCGAAAAAACACCGCTTTGTGCAATTGCTTGTCAAAACATAATACAACCCGTCTTTAAGAAGAACAATGTTCCCGAAGGTGTCTCTAATATAATCATTGGTGGAAGAAATGTGGGCGAATGGATGAGTCATGATACACGGGTTCCGTTGGTATCTGCAACCGGCAGTACAAGAATGGGCAAAGCGGTTGGTGCTGCTGTTGGACAAAGACTGGGAAGAAGTTTATTGGAGTTGGGCGGCAATAATGCCATCATCATATCAAAAGATGCTGACCTGGATATGGCACTGATAGGCGCTGCTTTTGGTGCAGTGGGAACTGCAGGGCAAAGGTGTACATCTACAAGAAGGCTGATCATTCATGAAAAAGTATATGACCGGTTTAAAGCAAAACTGGTTAACGCTTATAAACAACTTAAAATTGGCGATCCGCTGAATGAAAAAAATCATGTGGGCCCGCTGATTGATAAAGACGCCGTTAAGATGTACCTGGATGCTATTGAAAACTGTAAAGCAGAAGGCGGGAAATTTATTGTGGAAGGTGGTGTATGTAAAGGAAAAGGATTTGAAAGCGGATGTTATGTGAAACCCTGCATTGCTGAAGCGAAAAATAATTTTGCCATTGTTCAGCATGAAACATTTGCGCCCATTTTATACCTGATGAAATATAAAACAATGGATGAAGCCATTGCTCTACAAAATGGGGTGCCGCAAGGGCTTTCTTCAGCCATCATGACGGGCAGCCTCAGGGAAGCTGAACAGTTCCTGTCGCAGGCAGGAAGTGATTGCGGTATTGCCAACGTAAACATCGGTACTTCGGGTGCCGAAATTGGCGGTGCATTTGGCGGCGAAAAAGAAACCGGTGGCGGTCGTGAGAGCGGAAGCGATGCCTGGAAGGTATATATGCGCCGGCAAACCAATACGATAAACTATACGGACAAACTCCCGCTGGCGCAGGGAATTAAATTTAATTTGTAAATTTTTGCCAATAAAGATGACCGGTGTGGCTGGTTCCGGCGTTGCATTTAATTTAGCATAAACAAATACCCCAATATGAATAAATTTTATAAAGTTCTTATTGTTGCAGTAAGTACATGCCTCTCAGCCTTTGCACAAAAAAGTAATGAAGTTCCCAAAGGATGGCATTTGATGGATAAAGAGACCAGTGGTTTTTATGGTGTTAGCGCCGACAAGGCCTACAGTTTTATTAAAAGCAGGAATCTGAAAAGCAGAACAGTTGTTGTAGCTGTAATAGATACCGGTATTGATACCCTACAGGAAGATCTGAAACCCGTTCTCTGGACCAATCCAAAAGAGATCCCCAATAATGGTATTGACGATGACAAAAACGGTTATGCAGATGATATACATGGCTGGAATTTTTTGGGTGGAAAAGACGGAAAGAATGTTAAAAAAGACAGTGATGAAGGCGCCCGGGTTTATTATGGCCTGAAATCGAAATGGGATAATAAAACAGTTAATAAAGAAACGCTGACTAAGGGCCAGGCTTATGAATACGAAATGTTTGTTAAGGCAAAGGCTGCCATTACCGGCAATGTGGACAAAGAAAATGATGTTTCTGATGTTGATGTACTTTCACTTAAAGACCTTCATAAGGATTTAATGAGAAGTGACAGTGTTTTAAAGACGGCCCTTGGAAAAGATATTTTTACCGGCACAGAACTGGATGCTTATGCTACCAAATCATTGGAAGAGAAAAGAGCGAAGAACAGTATGCTGGGTATCATGAAAGCGAATAACCTTACGGATCAGACCAATAAGGAATTCATAGACGGGTTAAAGGAGTATATTGAATATGTGGAAGGTGAGCAGGCTAAAGCTGAAGCTAAAAAATCTCCCCCGGTGGAATACAGGAAGAATATTGTAGGTGACAATGAGAACAATATCAATGATATTGGTTACGGAAATAGCGATGTGATGGCCGATTTTTCTATGCATGGTACACATTGTTCAGGTATTATTGCTGCTGTGCGTAACAATAACAAGGGAATGGATGGCATTGCCGACAATGTACGCATCATGATGCTGCGTGTAGTACCCGATGGAGATGAGCATGATAAAGATATTGCATTAGCTATACGATATGCAGTTGATAACGGAGCCAAAGTGATAAGTATGAGCTTTGGTAAAAGCTTTTCTCCCCAAAAACAATGGGTAGATGATGCCTTCCGCTATGCCGAAAGTAAAAATGTATTATTAGTACTGGCAGCCGGCAACAGTTCAAAAAATATTGATACTGCAGATAATTTTCCGAATCCTGTTTATGTAGATGGGAAAGGCAGGGCCGGCAATATTATTACCGTAGGTGCAAGCGGCGACCCTAAAGCAGGCGGTTTGGCAGGTTATTTTAGTAATTATGGTAAAAAGGAAGTGGATGTTTTTTCTCCGGGAGTTTTGATATACTCCACACTTCCAGGCGGTAATAACTATGGCAATTTACAGGGCACCAGCATGGCTGCCCCCCTTGTATCAGGTATTGCTGCATTAACAATGGAATACTTCCCTACCCTTTCTGCCAGGCAAGTAAAATATGTAATTGAAAAATCGGCACAAAAACCAGAGTATAAAGTAACCAAACCCGGAACAGACGAAACGGTTGACCTTAGCGAAATTTCGAAAACAGGTGGCATTGTTAATGCTTACGAAGCCCTTAAACTGGCAGCCACTTTAAAAGGCGAAATAAAGAATCAGAAAGAGGCATTGCCAAAGCCTAAACTGGTTAAAAACAAAAAAGGATAAACCTCTTCAACAAAATCTTTAAATAAATTCATTATGTCGAAACCATTACCTGCAAGTTACCCTCCGTATTTTCAAAAATATGTTGACCAGGTTGCGGAAGAAGATCTTTCGATGGCATTTCAAAATCAATCATCAGGTATTAAGCAGTTTTTATCAGCAATTGATGAGGGGAAATCTGCTTATGCTTATGCAGAAGGCAAATGGACATTAAAAGAAGTGCTGCAGCATATAATTGATGCCGAAAGGATCTTTAATTACAGGGCATTGTGTATTTCCCGTAAAGAAAAGAATTCATTGCCGGGATTTGATGAGAATGAATATGCAGCTAATTCAAATGGAAATGCCAGGAAATGGCAGGATTTGATTGATGAATTTGTAACGGTGCGTAAGGGAACCGAAATAATGTTCAACAGCTTTACGGATGAAATGCTTGAAACTTCGGGCAAATCAAATAATAACCCGGTCACCGTTAAAAGCCTCGGTTTTATAACCCTGGGGCATTTCAATCACCACAAAAAGATCATCCAGGATCGGTATTTATGATACATAAGGTTTCATAAAATAAAAAATTCCCAATCATTTGATTGGGAATTTAGTTATTACAATCCCTGAATTATTATTTCTTAATTATCTTTTGTGTCATTACACCGTCTTTGGTTCCAAATTCCATGATATACATTCCCGGAGCCATTACTTCCAGGTCTTTTATGATCACAATATTCTCACCCGGTTGTAATGTTACGTTACGTTTTAAAACTTCCTGTCCGTTCATATTGATAAAGCGGATAAGGCTGTTTTCTTCTTTTACACTGTTCACTTGTAACTTAATATTATTTATAAATGGATTAGGGTAGACAGTCATGTTACTCATTATGATTGAACCGTCTAATCTCAATGCAAGTACCTGGCTGAAAGTATTGAAACCATCTTTATCAATAATACGCAACCTGTAGTACAGCACTTTTGCATTTACATTCACCAGCGGGTCAGGATAAGAATAGTTCTTGGTCATAGCTGTTGTACCGTTCCCTGAAACTATACCCATCTTTGTATAATTAATACCGTCAACACTGCGTTCTACCTCAAAATGATCGTTTTTGGTTTCACTAACTGTTGTCCATCTTAAAACAGCATTGTTATTTTCTTTCTTAACAGTGAACGTGGTCATTTTTACTGACAAAATACTTCCCGCAGCAATATTAGCAGTTCCGTCATCCACAAACTGGTCACCAAATATATTCTGTCCGGTAATACGGGCCGTGTTGGTAACTGTTGATAATAATGGTACAGAAGCCGGAGTAATTACCTTGAACCTGAGTGTATATGTTTCTCCAGGCTGTAAAGTGCCGCCTGCTGCATTTGTACTTCCTGTTCCAATATAAAACTTCACATAATCCCTTCCTCCATTAGCTCCTTTAAAAGCAAAGTCAGCATCTGATGCATCAGACTGGACACTGTTATTTATAAAGCCTGGGCAATTTACCACAATCATTGAGCCCGGTACATACGCAACATTAGTTGGTATGCTATCAACAACTGTACAATTTAAAGCTGCTGCAGTGCCAAGGTTTGATCCAGACAATGTATAAGTCAGTATCTCATTGATCTGTACCTGGCCAAACGGCGCAGTAGCATCACTAACTGTTTTATCTAAAGTGATCTCCGGATCTTTAGATTTTATCGTAAACGCAAACACACTCGGAAAATACTGGTCAGATTCTGTACCGAACTCAATGCTGACCTGTGTGGCATTCACCGGGATATTATATCCTGTTCCTACCTCCTGTTCGTCAATATCAATACCCATCTGGTTCAAAAAGTTGGGGTTCTTGGTACTGATATGAACCCCGTTCTTTGAAACGGTGCCATTCCAGAAATTAGTTACCGGATTTACACCGTTTGATACGGCAACACCATTAACCTTGATGTAGTCGCCATTAGGATTGTTTGTGGAAGAACCGAGGTTCCCGTCACCTTCCCATGAAACGGTTGTCATATAAGCATCTGAAGCGAGCACGGGTGAACCGGGCGCATTCAACCCTGTTAACAGAATGGATTGTGTTGTTGGGCTACCACCGCTGTAAACCTGCATAAAACCATCATAAACCCTCACACTGGAATAAGCAACTACAGGATTCTCATACACTACTACCACTGCCCAGCCACCAAAATTACCACCTCCATTGGTAGAGCCAGTTGCTACAGTTATGTCCGCAACGGTGTACGTACCGGAACCATTTGCGCTGATAAAAGTGGTTACATCAATATAAGACTGGTATGCTGAATCCTGCCCGCTGATCACAGATTTATCAACCTGGCTTACAGGGGCTACAATATTAGTATAAGCTCCTGAAGTTCCTTTACGGATCTTCACTGTTCTTAAATTTATATTACCGCTGCCGCCTGTTCCGCCATCGATCCTTCCACCCCAATAAAGGCGGGCAAATTTTATTGCATTTGTTCCTGAGGGCATAATCAGGTCGGCAGAAGAAGAATTAAATGTTGTATTGAGAATATTCCCTTCCAGGATCATGTCATAGTAAAAATCTACCGTATTGCTGGTTCCCTGGTACAATGCCACTGCAATCTGGTTATTGCCATTTACAAAGTTTGAAGCCGGAATATCAATTATAAAATCACCATCCGTATAATTTCTGTTACTGCTGGGATTTGTTCCATAAACCAGTGCACCTGAAGGCATATTCATCCTTGCTACTTCCACACCATTCACATATATCACCGCTCCATCGTCATATTTAGCGGTTAGTGTAATGGTAGTATACTGAGAAGGATTGGAAATGCTGACATCCCTTCTCAGGTAATAGGTTTCCCTATTTGTTTGGGAAGGCGAATTTACGCTGGGCTCATTATAACCAAACGCACCACTGTTGTTTGCGGTATTGGTCCAGTTGGAAGCGTCATTGTAAGCATCCTGGGTCCAGTTCAGTCCCGAAACATTTGACGGAACAGCGGCATAATTATTCAGTGAATAATATCTCCACATACCACCGTTGGATATAAGGCTGGTTATAGTGGCACCGCCATCAACATCAACAAACTGGATGTTCGAATTGTCGTTACCATAAGCACTGGTTCGCCCATTGCTGTATGATCCCGTACCGCTTACACTGAAGTCGTTCATGGCAGTAGTATTCACTGTGCCGCTGCTGCCGCTTCCGCTGGTATAAATGGCAGTGATACTGTTACCGAAAATGGTATGCCCTCCATGTATGTTGTCGGAATATAAAGGTCCGCCATACGGCCTTACAACCTGGGCATTTGAAGATTGAGAGGTTGCGAAAATGGCTGTAATTGCCATACTGCAAACCAATACGATTGCTCGTAATGAGGTAAAATTTTTCATTGTCTTGTGGTTTAGAATTAAAATATGCGGTAAGCATATGGCTTTCTAAGGACATGCAGTGATGTGTTACAATCACAAAGACAATCTTTCAGGAGATATTAAAACAGGAAAATTTCGAGGGATACGTGGATCGGGTAAGCGAATTTTTATCAAGAGGTAGAACAAAGATATAATACGTTTTATCTAAATTCAAAATTTTTACTCCCTTTTTTTTGTGACTTAACCAAATTTTTTCTTTGAGTACTTTAAATCAGTGGGTTGTATTTAATAAATAAAAAATGCCATAAGTGATCACTTATGGCATTTTTTTCTCACGTTAAGATAAATTAATTACTCCTGGCAGTAGCACTTTGAACAATCATATTGTTCATCACTTTAACTGTTTCGTCAATATAAATATCGCTGCTAACCCTTTTCAGCCATTGGGTATTTTTTTCGATTTTGTCTTTTGCAGAGTTAATTACAACAGCATCGGCTTCAGTATTTTTCACATTCATTGTCTTGGCCAGTTTTGACAGGTCTTCCAATTCCTTTGCCATGGCTTTAAATTGCTTTTGCTCTTCCCTATACTTAGTAAGATTCAGTGAATACTCCTTATCATTAAATTTTTCCAGCCAGCTGGTGCTTGATTTTATTTTACTAAAGATTGCATTTTTTGCAATTTGTTCATCACTGGCAGTAATAACTGCGCTATTAGTAACAGTGCTTGTCCATGGCTTATAATCGGCTTTGGTAATTTCATCCCAAGGTAAGGCTGCAGTATTGTCTTTTTCACGGAATTTTAAATACTCCATCCTGTCTGGTATAACAATATCAGGTGTTACACCTTTTAACTGTGTAGAGCCGCCATTTACCCGGTAATACTTCTGAAGTGTTAGTTTTACTGATCCAAGGTCTTCGGCATTTTTGTTGGAAAAAACCGGATTTTCGCTCTCGGGGTTCAACGGTATGGTGCGCTGAACCGTTCCTTTTCCAAAAGTGGATGTACTGCCAATCACAATACCTCTCTTATAATCCTGTATAGCGGCAGCAAATATCTCCGAAGCGCTTGCACTGAATTCATCTACCATCACTGTTAAAGGACCACTATACAGAACACTTTTATCTTTGTCTTTCCATTGATAGGGTTTATCCTCTCGCCCTTTCACAACGCAAATCGGGCCGTCTTCAATAAACAATCCGGCCATCTTAACCACTTCGGGTAATGATCCTCCTCCATTGCTCCGCAAGTCCATAATGATCCCTTCTACATTTTCGGCCTTCAGTTTCTGTATTTCTTTGGCTACATCTTCTGAACATTTAGCGCCATCAGGGTTTGCAAAATCAATATAAAACTCGGGCAAATAAATATAACCGATCTTATGGTCGCCGTTGATGATCGCACTTTTAGCAAACGTGTCATCCAGTTTTATTTCATCCCTTAAAAGAGAGATCACCTTAACTGTTCCATCTACCCTTCTTATTGTCAGTCTTACTTCCGATCCTTTTTCGGCCCCACGAATCAGTTTTACGGCATCTGTGGTAGAATATCCCGTAACATCAACCGGTTCTGCATTTCCCTGGCCAATTTTTATGATCTCGTCTTCGGGCTTTAATTCACCTCCTTTCCAGGCAGGACCTCCTGATATCAACGATGCTATCTTTATCCTGCCATCATCCTCCTTCAACTGGGCACCAATACCAAAGAAACTACCCTTCATTGATTCATCAAAAGAACGTTTGTCAATGGGCGCAAAATAGTCAGTATGCGGATCCATTGTATTGGTTATTGCATTTATGAAAGTGCTGAAATTCTCATCGCTATTCTCCCTTGTTTTTTTGGTAGTGAAATATCTTTCTATCTGTTTTCTTACAACATCTCTTGCTTCTCTTTCCAGGGTGGAGTCGGCCTTGAATTTAAAATTCTCTTTCCCTTTATTTTTTTCCCGGTCATCAAGCAATTCAGAATATTTAGCCAATGTCAGGTACTTTAGGCGTTTTCTCCATATATCTTTTCGTTCTGCCTCTGTTTTGGGGTTATTTAACTTTTGTCTGTCCAGTAGTACCGTTTCATCTTTGGTAAACTCGAATGGTTTAGCCAGAATTTCATTATACAGGCCTGAAGTTTCATTCAGGCGTTTTATATACACTTCGTTAACGGCAAAAAAAGACATCAGCTCCGATCCATGAATTTCATCGTCGATCTTATTGCTGAATTTTTCGAAATCATCTATATCTGTCTGCAAAAAAATATTGCGGTCATTATCCATATCCCCAATGAATTTTTTTATCACCAGTTTTGAAAAATCATCATCGATTTTTTTAGGGCTGTAATGCCCCTGTTCCAGAAGAACACCTACGGTACGGATTATCCGGGTGTACTTTGATTTTGGGTTGTCATGGTCGGATTTACCCTGTGTCTGGAAAGCTAAAAAAAGGCTTGCTGCGGTAAGCACCAGTACCACCGGTAAGAATTTTTTACTCATCATAAATTGCGCAATTTTTTGCATGTTGTAAAAATAATGGAAAAACGCTTGTTTACACTTATACTAAACGTAACATTTTGAATAATGTTTTGTTAAACCAGTTTTTCGGAAAACAGAACGGATAAGTGGTAGTTTTTTACTCTTTAGAAGGCGGAATTTTAATGGGCCAAAATAAAAATCCCGGTCATAAACCGGGTTTTATTGGGTAACCAATGGGGCTCGAACCCACGACCCTCAGAATCACAATCTGATGCTCTAACCAACTGAGCTATGGCTACCATTTTCACAGACCGCAAAAATAAAGAAAAACAGTACGCCTTCAAAATTACATTTTGAACAGCCTTTTTATTTGGTTTTCTTTGTAAACAATAAATAAATAAAATGCTGTGGATGCAATTTGTTTTTCCAGTTCTCTTGTCCTGCTTTACAGGCTGGCTGGTGGCGTGGATTGCTATTAAGTTTTTATTTCATCCACGCAGGCCGGTGTCTTTACCCGGCTTTAAACTCCAGGGTATCATTCCTAAAAATCAGCAGGTAATTGCAGAACAATTAGGTAAGATGGTGAGTAAAGAGTTTCTATCCTTTTCTGAACTAAAAGAAAAAGTTACCGACCCCGGCAACCTGAGTAAACTAAAACCCGAAATTGAAACCCATATTGATATTTTTTTGCGGGAGAAGTTGAAAGATACTTTCCCTATGTTGTCGATGTTCATAGGCGATAAAACCATCAACCAGTTAAAAGCTGCTTTTTTGCTGGAATTGGAAAGCCTTTTCCCAGTCCTGATGAACAGTTATATGATCAGGCTTGAAAATGATATTAACGTAGAAAAACTGGTTACTGAAAAAGTAGCCGGCTACTCCCTTACAAAAGTTGAAGAAATGCTGAACAAATCAGCGAAAAAGCTGTTTATGTATTTTCAACTGACTGGAGTTATTATTGGTTTACTGACCGGTTTATTACATGTTTTTATCAATATGCAAGTATATAGCTAACATTTGTTAAGAAAGCCGCCTGTTCCCATTTTATTATACCACTCATCCTCTTAGTTATATAAAATATGGCTTTTTAGAGGAACTTTGCGCCCAATTTAAAATGTAGAAAAAATTGATAATGATGATTAACTTAATTAGGCCCTCTTTATTCCTGGCTTTTACCCTATGCCTCTCTTTCACATTTGCTCAATTCCCCGGCGGTGCAGGAGGAAGAACGGGTGGACAAA
>Ga0138256_10007182_pt1 | contig 11761 bp, 11 predicted proteins | sample KNB2016incub_MG_FD_105486 | JGI IMG/M metagenome (GOLD analysis project Ga0138256, IMG submission 105486) | Active sludge microbial communities from wastewater in Klosterneuburg, Austria - KNB2014incub_MG | ecosystem: Engineered > WWTP > Activated sludge > Unclassified | place: Austria...
AGAGCGCCGGCAGGGCGGCCCGCCGCCCTACGACCCATCGAAGGAGGTCACGGTCTCAGGCACGGTCACCGGAACCGAGACGATCGAGGTGCCCGATGGGACGCGAGTCATCCTGATGCTCACAGTGAATGCCGCGCCGCTGGGCGTGATCCTCGGTCCCGAGGCCTGGGTGCTGAAGCAGGGAGTGGCGTTCACCAAGGGTGCCACCGTTCAAGTGGTTGGGCTCACCGGCTACCGCTACAACAGCAGTCCGGCGATGCAGCCGCGCACGGTGAAGGTCGGCGCGAAGACCCTGACGCTTCGCGACGCCACCGGCAAACCGCTGTGGGAAGAGTAGAACGTCCCCTCGGCCTTGAGGAACAGGCCGAGCTACGTACGGTGGGAGCCTTCGTAGCGCGCGACTTGTCTTCGTAGCGCGGCCTGGGTCTCAAGGCCGCGAATCACGGCGCGCTTGAGACCCAGCGCGCCCTACGTACGTCTGGCTACCCCTGCGGCGTTCTCGGCAGGTTTATCGCTCCCGCCGGAGGCGGCCCGCCCGGACCGGCCCACCTGGATCGCATCTTGACGTCCAGAGGCAGGCCCGGCGGCACCACACTGGTCACCGTCAGCACGACCGCTGCGATCAGTGAGGCAGCCAGGAGCGCGGCGATACCGCGCATCGGCGTCAGCATCGGCCGCGGCTGGCCCACGATGCGTTGGATGCGATCGAGAAGTGTGCCCGATGCCGCCGCAACGGCCATTCGGCAATCGTCCCTGGCATCGTCGAGTGCCGCAAGCGCGCGAGCGTAGTCGGCCGGGTCCGCCCCAACGCTGACGGCCACGTCGTCGCAGCAGTATTCGCGCTCGGTGCGGATGCGGCGGGAGACCCAATGGGCCGCCGGATGGTGAAAGAGCGCCGCCTCGGCTGCCATCTGGATGAGGTTCGCGAGGTAGTCGCGCCGGCGCACGTGCGCCAATTCGTGAGCAATGACTGCGCGCAATTGCCGGGGTTCGAGCGACGAGGCTGTGCTGGTGGGCAGAAGGATGACGGGCCGCAACCAGCCCAACACCATCGGCACACTCGCGCGGCTCGAACGGTGCACGTCAACGTTCGATCGGAGCGCGAGATGCGAACGCAATTCCGACACCACCGACTGGATGTCTTCACCCGCGTCGTCAAGATCCAGCCGCTGGAGTTGTTGCGCCCGGCGCCATTCGCGACCCACGCGGATCAGGTAGAGCATCAAGCCGGCAAGCCATACGCCAGCTGCGGCCGGAACGATGAACGCGCGAGCGGCGAGCACGGCGGGCATGCCAACTGCATCGTCCACGGCCCGCATGATGGGCTGGCGAACGCCCTCGCCCATCGGATCTGCGGCCGCGAGCGCGGTGACAACAGGCCACACGACCATCGCGATGAGGCTTGCGTACGCCACCAGGTGTCTTGCCCGTGCGCGTCGATCAGGGAGTGCGCTCAAGATCAGAGCCGCAACTCCCGCCATGAACGTGCACTGCCACAGGGAGTGCACCACCGCCCATCCGACTGTGGTGAGGTTCATCGCGGTTTCTTCTCCTTTGCGCGGTCATCCATCGCGTCGAGCAACTCGCGAATCTGCCGGCGCTCATCTGGCGACGCCTTCTTGTCGGAGAGTGCCTGCATCGCCAGGCTGGCCGATGAGCCCCCGAAGGCCCGGCTCACCAGGTCGCGCACGATGCCCTGCTGGATTTGACGTTCGGGCCTGGCGGTACGGTAGACCTGCGGTCGCACCGTTTCGTCCCTGACGAGTGACCCCTTCTCGGTCATGATCTGCATGAACTTCAGGACGGTGGAGTACCCGATCTCCCGTTCCTGCTCGAGCGTTTTGTAGACCTCGCGCACGGTGCTGGGGCCGCGCTTCCAGATCACGCGCAGGATCTCGAGTTCGGCTGAAGTGGGGAGCGGATGGTCGACGGGCGGCATGCCCGCATTTTACACGAAGAGTTTCGTCAAACGAGCTCGGACTGAGATCTTTCCGAACGTAGCTCGGCCTGTTCTTCAAGGCCGAGAGATCCTCGGGCTTGAGGAACAGCCCGAGCTACGGACGATTTAGAGAGCGACTTCCACCCGCCGCCCGTCGAACGTCACCGTCCGCGTCGCGGCTTCGCCCGCGACGCGGACGATGAGCTGGCGCCGGGCGGGCGGACGCATCCGCCCGCCCGGCGCCAGACTGAGTGTCAGGCGCCGTGTCGCATCGTGCCACAACATTGCCACCCTCATGAACGCGCCCGTCCGGTAGCCGAACGTGCGCCCGTCGTCTTCGTACCAGGTCGAGGCGCCGTTTGCACCCGGGTAGACGACTAGTGTCAGGGGCGCGTCCACCACTTCGTCCACGTATTGCTTGACGGGGCCGTGGGGCACCACGGCCCCGGCGCGCACGTAAAGCGGCATGGTCGCGAGGTCGACCGGGCGGTCGACCTCGCGACCACCGCTTTCCGCCTTCTCCGTCCAGTAGTCGATCCACGTGCCCCGCGGCAGGTAAAGTCGCCGGCTCGTGGCGCCTTTCTCAACGACGGGCGCCACGAGCATGTCGCGGCCCCACAAATAAACGTCACCTCTCGCCACCGCCGCCGCATCGTCTGGGTAATGCAACCAGAGCGCACGCATGATCGGCAGGCCTCTCTCGTGCGTCTCGCGCACTGCGGTCTGCAGGTACGGCATCAACCGATAGCGCAACTCGAGGTACTTCCGGCTGATGACCTCCACGTCGGGGCGCTTGAGATCCTCAGGGTTGACCTTCCACGCACCGTCTCCGACCGGTCCGCCGTCGCCGCCATCCCATCCCCACGGCAGGCGAAGGTGCCACTGGCGCCCGTGCGCTCGCATCAGTGGATTAAACGCGCCGAACTGGAACCACCGAACGTGCAGCTCGGGGGTGTACTCCTCGGTGGGGTTGAAGCCGCCGATGTCGGTGCCCCAGTACGGAAGGCCCGACAGCGCCGTGTTGATCGCCACAGGAACGTGGACCTTCAGCGTTTCCCATCGCGTCTGCACGTCACCCGACCAGATGAACCCGCCGAAGCGCTGAACGCCGGCAGAGGCGTTGCGATGCAGCGCGAACGGCCGTTCGTTCGGCCGATACATCTGCGTGCCTTCGTAATACATGCGATGCCGATTGAATCGCGAGGGGCCGTCGAAGCCATCACCTTGATCAGGCCAGAAGCCGTCAACACCGAGATCGAGGATCTCCTTGTGCACCGGCCAGTAACACGACACCTGGCGCGACGGCGGCCACCGGTTGTCGGGCATCGTCCGCCCGGGTGGCAGCGGCTCGGCTGTGCACGGATCAGAGACCCGTCCCGTCAATTGACGTCCTTCGATCACGATGTGCACGACGACCTTGAAGTGATCGGCGTGAAGGGTATCGATCATTCCCTTCGGGTCGGGGAAGTTGGTGGGGTGCCAGGTGAATTCGCCGTTGCGGGTGTTCCATCCCGAGGGTGTGAACTCCGTGCCGAGATAGATCAGGGTGTCGCACGGCAGTTTTTTTTCGCGAAAGGTCCTCGCGACTCCAAGGATTTCTTTGGGGCCATCGAGTGTTCGCGATGACTGCTGATAGCCGAAGGCCCACATTGGAGGCATCTCGGGTAACCCCGTGATGCGCGCGTACTCACGCATGATGGCCGCCGGTTCGGACGCGCCGACGACGAAGACATCGAGCGGCAACGCGACAGCGGGGGCACCCTGGGGGCCCGCCGCGCGCGGTGTGAAGCGGCCCTCGGCGCCTTTGAAGTCGAAGGCGCCGTACGGCTGATGGATGAACATCGCCCAGCCGTCCGTGCCCACAAGCCACTGAATCGGCATACGCGTGCCATGAATCGCGAGGCGGTAACCATCCACGTCCGAGGTCACCTGGCCGTTGCGCATCTGATCGGTGGAGCCCTTGCGATCAAACTGCACGCCACCTTCGCCCAGGCCGAGGAGCGGCCCCTTCGGCAGCGCGAACGTCATGCCCGGCGCTGCGGCATCCAGCTTCAGCGTCTGAACAACAGCTGTCCCGCGGCGAACCGTGATCGTCGGTGGTCCGTCGGTAAAGTCGACGGTGAGCCTTCCAGCGCGCACCCTCTTGACGCCGGACGCTGTTCGGCCGCGTCCCAGGGCTGCGCCAAACTCATCAGAGACCAGCGCACCCGTATACGGAATAGCTCCGACAGTGCCGTCCTCGATTGGCCGCACCGTAATTCGTACCGTATCGGGACTGACCGAAAAGACCGCGATCTCGACGGCCTTGCCGGCGACCATGATCGGCGCGTCCTGGCCGCGGATGACGCCCAGCGGCACCATCGCGGCTCCGGCCGTGGCGCCCAATTGCTGGAGGAGTTCGCGACGAGTGAGGTGTTTTGCCATGGGTTCGCTCGCGGGCCGATTATCACCGATTGGGGCGGTCCAGCCGGAGCCACACAGATTAATGATGACGTGATATGATGCCGTCATCATGAGGACAATCATCGAGCTTCCGCAGGACCAACTGAGCCACCTCGATGCCCATTGCCGGAGAGAAAACGTCTCGCGAGCCGAGGCGATCCGGCGCGCCATCGCGGCCATGCTTGCCGAGCAGGCGAAGGCCGGTGCCGCCGGGGCATTCGGGCTGTGGCGCGACCGGACCGAAGACGCGCTGGCACAGCAGGAACGGCTCCGAAACGAGTGGGTCTAGTGAAGCCCCACATCGAAGCGGTCTTCGACACCAACATCCTGATCGACTACCTCGTCGGCCGCGAGGAGGCTCAACAGGAATTTGATCGCTACACCCGCCGCGGCATCAGCATCGTCACCTGGATGGAATTGCAGATCGGATCGAGATCCGAAGCCGAAGCGGATGTCATCGACCTGTTTCTGCGGGAGTTCCGTGTGATTGAGATCACGCGGCAGTTGGCGAGGCGGGCGGTAGAGATCCGGCGCGCCACCAAGGTGCGGTTACCGGACGCCATCATCTGGGCCACAGCGCAGATGGAGTCGGCGCCGCTCGTGACCCGTAATACGAAGGACTTCCCGGCAGACGACGCCGCGGTTCGAGTTCCGTACTGAAGTTGGGAACTTAGGAACTGGGGAGCTGGGGAACTGGGGAAGTGGGACACGCATTTCGTAGCGCGGCCTGGGTCTCAAGGCCGCGGGACACGGCGCGCTTGTGTCAGAGGTATCTTCCGCAGTAGCGCAACGAGCGACAGCGGGTCTACCCGTGCCCCATTCACGCGCACGGCCCAGTGGAGATGTGCACCAGTGACGCGCCCTGTGCCTCCCACAAGGCCAAGCACCTGACCCTGCGCCACTTCGTCGCCCACATTCACCAGAGTCTTCGAGAGATGCGCGAAGAGTGACACCACGCCGAGGCCATGGTCAACGACTACCGTGCCACCAGGAAAATAGAAATCGCCAACCAGGACAACCTTGCCCGCGGCCGGCGCTTTGACGTTGGTGCCCGCAGGACTGAGGAAGTCGGCGCCGGTGTGGGCGCTTCTCACTTCGCCGTTGAAGACGCTGCGCTTGCCGAATGCCGAGTTGGCCTTATGGGGCACCGGGGCCACGAACGACACATCCGGAACCGGGTCCGGTCCGGCGTTACCTGCCCATGCGGCGGCGATTGCGGCGGTCTCCTCTGCGATTCGTGCCGCCTCGCTCTCGGGGGGATTCACGAAGTCCGGGTCAACCGTCAGCCTTCGCGTGGCGAAGACCTTCGGCGTCACTGCCAGCCTGTGCTCCTTCACCGTCGATCCGGCCGCGCTCACAGCCGACACTGATACGACGTGGGTGCCGGGCCGCACATCGAGGTCGATGCCGATCAACGCGATCCACGCGTGAGGTTTGTTCGCTGTCGGCGCCAGCGCCTGGACGCGCTCGGTCCGACCAAAGGCCTGAACCTCGAGTGTCGAGAGGGCCACGTTCGAAACGATGGTCAGCACGACGAGTTCGCCGGGCCGTAGCGAACGGGCCTTGTGCGTCACCGTGAGTGTCGGCGCTGCGGCCGTGGTGTCGGTTGCGGCCGTACCGGTAGCCAGGCACACCGCCACCAGCAGGCTTACCGAGGCACGCCACAGCATGCGCTTATTGTCACGCAGGGCGCGCCGGGCCTCAAGCGCGCGGCGTTTCGCGGCCTTGAGGACCAGGCCGCGCTACGTCCGGACGCGATCCGTCAGAAGCGCGTGATCAGGCCAATCCTGAAGCCTGTGGCACGCGGGGCATCCTTGATGTGTTCAACCATGCTCACCACTGGGAGCATGCCAGTCATGTTGCTGAAGGAATCGAATTCGACGCCGAAGTGCCGAACGTGTCCGACATGTGCGAACAGCTCGACTTTGCCGGACGCCCTCACCTTGATGCCGCCGCCGACGTTCAACGTCGGCCGGAACTCGTCGTAGTCATATCTCGAGACTTGCGCGTCCGGCGTGGTCTTCAGCTGGTGCACGCGCCCCATTCCACCGCCGATGTCGGCGTAGACAGACACGCGGCCCAAGTGCAGTTCCGGCACAAGGCTGATCGCCGCCCGGTAGGGAAGTGAGTACTCAAGCGCGGCCGGTTCGGCGGGGATGTCGAGCGACCATTTGAATGTGTTGACGCCTGCGCTCGCCTGAATGGCCAGCGAAAAGCGCTCTGAGTTGTGCACGCGCCGGCCCGCAACGAACTCGACGTCCAGGCCTTGCGCCTCGTTGTGGTACTCGTCCGGCGTGCCGCCGGCGTAGTAGGTGTAATACGGCCGGAAGTCTGTGTTCAGCCGGCCGACGCCAACACCGGCATACCAAGGCGGACTGTCGTTCTGCGCAAACGCCGGAGAGGCGAGTCCAAGTGACAGCAGAACCAGTACAGAGGCCATTGCGGGAGACTTCATGGCCCGCGACTATAACAGACGGGTCTGGCGTCACAATACGCACGTGAGTTCCGGCGCGCCCGAATCCGACCACCAGGCCGATCTCGCCTTGGCAGCCGCGTGCGCCGCCGGTGACGAGGCGGCGTGGGAGCGGTTTGTCCGCGAGTTCCGTCCAGGCCTGTACCGTTCGGCTGACGCCATCGACCCGAGCGGGGGAGCACGCGATCTGGCCGACGCGTTGTTCGGCGACCTGTTTGGTGTGCGCGAGCGTGACGGCCAGCGTCAGTCGCTCTTCAGGTATTTCCAGGGTCGCAGCAGTCTGGCCACCTGGCTGCGTGCCGTGCTGGCGCAGCGTCACGTCGATCGCATTCGCGCCACGCGACGCCTGGTGCCGCTGCCAGATGACGATGCCCCGCCGCAGGGCAGGGCGGTGCGAGTGACGCCACCGAGCGCGCCGGATCCGGATGAACCCGGGTGTCGAGCCGCCGTTCGGCTGGCGCTGGCCGATGCCATCACAGGCCTTGAGCCGCGCGATCGATTGCGACTCGGCTGTTACTACGTTCAGGATCTGACGCTGTCGGCCATCGGAAAGATGTTCGGTGAACACGAAGCCACCGCGTCCCGGCATTTGACTCGCATTCGCCGTGAACTTCGGGCCGCAGTTGAGGTGTCGATGCGCGACACCCATGGGTTCGCCGCGCCTGCGTTGACCGACTGCCTGCGCACCGTGATGAACGACGCGGGGGATTTGGACCTGGGAGGGATGCTTGCAAGATCCCCCGGCCGGATCGTTCAGAATGAGAGGGATCCCAGTGACCACTGACGCCACACGCGAACACTGCGTCGACGCCGAAACGCTTGCGGCGTGGGCCGACGGCGGCCTGCCGGCCGCTGAAGCGGCAGCGGTGGAACTGCATCTGTCCAACTGTGAGCGCTGCCAGGAGGTGCTGGCGGCGTTTGTGCGAAGCCAGCCTCGGGCCGCTGTGGTGCTTCCGTTCTGGTCGCGCCCCGCGGTGCGCCTGGGTGCCGCAGGTCTGGCCGTGGCCGCGTCAGTGACGCTCGTGGTCTGGACGAACCGGCCGCCGTCGGCTCCGGAGCCCGCCGCAACCGTCGCGTCGAGCGACCTCGCAGCTTCGGAGCCGGCCCTGATACCGGCTCCGGTGGCGCCTCCTGCGGCGACGTCCGAAGTTGCGCCGGACCGGGCGCGTCAAGCCGCCCAATCAAAGCAGGCGGAAGCCCGCCGATCCGAACCCGCACCGAGACCGGCACCGCTCCCGTCCCAGGTCGCGGCCGGTGCGCCCGCTGCGGCAATGCCTCCGGCGATGCCGCCGCCCGTGGTGTTGCCGCCAGCTCCACTACCGACGGCCGCTCCTCCACCTCCACCTGTGCAGGTCACGGCGGCTGCGCCCGCGGTGGGCGGTGTCGCGCGGCAGGCCGCAGCGGATACAAAACCGACCACGTTTGCCATCCCCGCGATGGCAGAACGCGTCAGTCTGGACTCCGTGACGATCGAGTTCATCGCTCCCGATCCGCTCGCCTCTGCCTCGCGCATGGCCGCCGGTGGCATGGCCGGTGGCGTAGCGGGTGGCCGCGGCGGTGGTGTGCTCAAGCCCGCGCGGTGGCGGATTCTCGGTGGAACCGGCGTGCAACGGTCGGTGGATGGCGGCATCACCTGGACCGTCGCGAGTCTTCCTGCCGGCCAGCCGTTTGTGCTGACCGCAGGTTCGGCCTCGTCGCAGAACCTGTGCTGGCTGGTCGGCCGTGACGGCGCCGTGTTTCTCTCCAGGAACGGTTTCACTTTCGAGCGGGTGGCATTCCCGCACCGGGTCCACCTGAGATCCGTCCAGGCCATCGACGCCCTGCGCGCTGTGGTCACGACTGAAGACGGCCGGACATTTTCGACCTCTGATGCCGGCCTGACCTGGGTCGCCGGACCTCCCAACGACTGACCGCTGCAAGGTTTCTGACCCACCTCGTTCTAAGGGCGAGGTGAGTGATGATTCGACGACTTTTCGTTCTTCCGTTGTGTGCGCTTGTTCTCCTGTTCCTTGTGGCCGCGCCAGGCGCGCAGCCATCCGGAACGCTCGTCACCGGCACGGTTGTTGATGGCGCCCTGTCGCCCCTTGCCGGTGCGTCCATCACGCTCGAACGCCAGGCGGTCGTCGTCAGCCGCACGACGTCCGACGCCGAAGGGCGATTCACGTTCCAGAATGTTGCGCCCGGCGACTATCGCGTGCGGGCCACGCATCGAAGCGCGCCGACGCTGGTGCGCGAGTTCCGAGTCGCAGCCGGTGTCGCGGCGGTCAAACTGCCGCTCGTGATGGCGCCAGCGGTGGAAGTCACCGCAGCCGCCAAGACCGTGGACGCCTTGGGGCAGTCTCTTCCGGCCCCTCCTCCTTACCCGACCGTCGCGACGTCGCAGAGGACACCCATCTCGGGTGGCGTTGCGGCAGGACGTGCGGGTGGCGGCGGCGTCGCACCCCAGCGCATGTATGAACGCGTGGTGACCGGGCAGATCTACTTCGAAGACCGCGAGCGCTACGCGCCGATCGATCCCAACCGGTTCCAGGACACCAGGACCCAGCCCCTCTCCACGTTCGGCGCCGACGTGGACACCGCGTCGTACGCCAACGTGCGCCGATTCCTGTCGTCGGGCCAGTTGCCGCCGTCTGATGCCGTGCGCGTCGAGGAGCTGCTCAACTACTTCCATCCCGACTACGCGCAGCCACGTAATGGCCGGCCTATGGCGCTGACCACTGAAGTGGCCGACTGCCCGTGGGCGCCCTCGCACAAACTCGTGCTCGTCGGTGCCCGCGCCCGGGCGGCCGCGCCGCAAACGCGAGAAGGCCGCAGCATCGTGCTGCTTATCGACGTGTCGGGTTCGATGGCGCCGGCCGATCGCCTGCCCATGCTCAGGACCGCCCTTGGCCTGTTTGTGGACTCCCTCAACCCTGACGACCGCCTCGCCATCGTCACTTATGCGGGATCGAGCGGCGTGGCGCTCGCGTCCACTCCGGTCCGCCGGCGCGACGTCATCCAGCGCGCGATCGCGAACCTGAACGCGAGCGGATCCACCAACGGCGCGCAGGGCATCGTCACCGCGTATCGCCTTGCGCGGGAAGCGTTCATCCCGGGCGGCGTCAATCGCGTGATGCTGGCCACCGATGGCGACTTCAATGTCGGTGTAACCAACGAGCGTGACCTTGTGCGCCTCATCGAGCGCGAGCGCGAGTCGGGTGTGTTCCTTTCGATCTTCGGAGTCGGCCAGGGCAACCTGAATGATTCAGCGCTCGAGCAGATGGCCAACAAGGGCAACGGCCACTACGTGTACCTGGATTCGCTGCAGGAGGCGCGTCGCGTGCTCCTTCACGAAACCGATTCCACGCTCGAGACCGTGGCGAAGGACGTGAAGTTCCAGGTGGAGTTCAACCCCGCAATGGTCGCGTCGTGGAAGCTCATCGGTTACGAGAACCGGTTGCTTGCAGACAAAGACTTCAACAATGACCGCAAGGACGGCGGGGAAATGGGCGCCGGCCATACGGTGACCGTGCTGTACGAAGTGGTGCCGGTCGGAGTGGAGTGGGAGGGTGCTGGTGACTCAGAGGGCCGGCCCAGCGTGGACCCGCTGAAGTACCAGGCGAACCCCGCGGTGATCGATCGTCCGTCCCGCCCGGCCAACACCAGCGGCGACTGGCTGACCGTAAAGGCGCGTTACAAGCAGCCGGATGGAGACGTGAGCGCGCTCATCGAGCAGTCGGTGCGGTCGGGTGGCCCGGTGCGGCACCTGCCGTTCGCGGCGGCGGTTGCGGAGTTTGGTCTCATGTTGCGCAGGGGCACGACTGATGCCGGCCGCTGGGACGCGTTGGTGCGCCGCGTAAACGCAATCACCGTCTCGCCCGCGCTCGCCACCGACAAGGCGGGGTTTGCGGAACTGGTGGAGACCGCGCGCGGCCTCGCGCGGCTCCAACGCCCGCGGTGAGGTGATTGGCGCGTTAGCAAAACGACCTCTGAGGTAGTTACCTCAGAGGCCGTTTTGCACACGCGACGCACGCCGTTCTTGCCGCCGCATCGGCCGATGGGCTACGCTCCCGTTCCGGTGTCCTCCCAACGATTTGGCGCGACAATCGTGGTGCCGCTGCTCGATCAGGTCGACAGTTGGCTTGAGCAGAGCGTGCGGTCGGCTCTCGCGCAAACGGCTCCGTGCGAGGTGATCGTGGTGTATTCGACCCGCGCGCGCGAGTCGAACACCAGGCTCCTCGCCTCACTCGCTGCCGAGCATCCTGGTCTGCGCATCGAGCCTGAGCCGGTGCAAGGTGGCTTTGCCGCCGCCATCAACCACGGCATTCAACTCGCCTCAGCGGATCGCGTCGGCCTGCTGCTCTCTGATGATTGGCTGGACCCGCGCGCGGTCGAACGCTGTTTGCCTCATCAGGTGGACATCGTGTCGACAGGCCTGACCGTGTTTCTCGCAGACGGCCGGACGCCGGCCATGGCCCCTGGTGCGCCTCCGAGTCTCGAGACGTTTCAGAAGCGAACCACCCTTGAAGAACGAGCCCGTTACCTGAAACATTTCTTCCTGTTCCGAAAGACGGCCATCGTGGAGGCCGGCGGCCTGGACGAATCGCTCGGCGACTACCCCGGTATCGACGACTTCGATCTGATCTGGACGATGCTGGAGCGCGGTGCCACGGTGGCCATTGTCCCGGCGAGCCTCTACAACTACCGCGATCACGACGGCGAGCGCCTGACACTTCGTGACCGGGACCAGGCGAAACGCACGTTGGAGCGGATTCTGGAGAAACACGGGCTTCGAGGCGATGAGAAAGCGCGCGTCCTTGCCATTCACCTGCCCTGGTACGGACGCCCGGTGCATGCGGCTCAGGCCGAGATTGCCGCCGGCGACGCCCGGAGGCGCCGAGGTCTTAAATGAAGGTGGCGGCCGAGCG
>Ga0138256_10007183_pt1 | contig 11761 bp, 13 predicted proteins | sample KNB2016incub_MG_FD_105486 | JGI IMG/M metagenome (GOLD analysis project Ga0138256, IMG submission 105486) | Active sludge microbial communities from wastewater in Klosterneuburg, Austria - KNB2014incub_MG | ecosystem: Engineered > WWTP > Activated sludge > Unclassified | place: Austria...
ATGAAATGAACTTTAAAGAAAAATTTCTGCTCGAAACGTTTAAAAAAGAGCTTCCAGAGACATTTAAGGAAAGTAAATTCGATTTAGGCAGACTTTCGGATGAAAATGAATTTAAGTTCAAATATCATAGCAAAATGGGATTCTTTGTATTGTTTAAGAAAAACGGCAATTATGAACTTGTTCCTGGATTTCCAATGATGAACAAAGAAAGTGCGAAAACGCTGTTGGTAGAAAATATAACCAAATGAGTGGTGGCCCCGAGCTTGCTGGACAAGTGATGAAGGAGGTATGTGTATAATGAAACTTACTTTATTGTTTTTAGTGAGTATATATTTGTTAACCGGCTGTGGTGTGAAGTCCGAACCGATTCCAACAACAGTTGCTACAGATACGACTGAGGTGACACAGCCATTAACAACTGAAGAAGCTGTAACAACTGAACATCCTTTTGAGATTGAACTAACTGAAGACAGCATGAAGGATCCGTATGGCGTTGCCATCAATTCACTAGGTCATATTTATGTCAGTGATATGGGGAATGACCGGGTTTTAATATTCGATGAAAATGGAATGTTGCTTGATAAGTGGGATAAACAAGGGCGTGAAGGGGGCGCATTTAATTCCATGGGGTTTGGTGGACTTGCGATTGATGCGAACGATAACGTCTTTGTGGTAGATAATGGCAATTATCGCATACAGAAATTTGATAAAGCAGGAAGTTTCATAACGCAATGGGGTATAGCAGGTAATGAAAAAAGTCAGTTTGTTCGTGCGATTGGTATCACTGTGGACCTAGATGGCAATATATATGTGACCGATGATGGCAATCCTTATGTGCAAAAGTTTGATAACGATGGTAATTTTTTGATGCGTTTTGGCGGACTTGGAGATGGCGCGGGACTGTTTAGACATGCCACAGGTATTGCAGTGGATTTAATCGGAAATGTTTTTGTTGCAGATTACGAAACCAAGAGTGTACAGAAATTCGATTCCAGCGGTAAATTCTTAATTGAATGGAAGATGGGCGCAGATATCGGGGTTTCTGGTACACCTGAGGGGATTGCTGTAGATGCTGAGGGTAATGTCTTTGTTACCGATTATGATCTGGGACGTTTACAAGTGTTTAACAATGAAGGTAACTTTATGTGGGCTTTAGGTGGAAAAACAATTGACTCTAATCCATTTGATCGTCCAACAGCCATCGCATTTGATGGGGCTGGTAATATGGTCATCGTTAATCAGTTAACTGCAAAATTGACTGTAATTGAACTGCCTTAAGACAACCATGGTGCCTATGGTTGAAAGGAGATCAAATGAATATAATTATCGCAGATGAAGTTAAAGCATTCTTAATTAAGAAAAATTCAATGGTACTCACTTTATCGACGTTTCATACAGGCAGTAGTTGTGGTGGCGGTGCATTGATGATGCCAGAGGTCGGGTATCGGGTTCCGAAGGTTCCTGATCATTATAATATTATCAAAGTAGACGACATAACGGTATATATCAAAAACAATCTCAATATCACATCAGAAAAAATTGAGTTTGTGGCGATTAAAAATCTATTAGCTACAACGCTTGATGTCAGAGGTGTCAGAATTAAGTCGAATTGAGAAAGGAGGATTCATTATGAAATACGAAATCGGTACTAAAGAAGCACCCATGCATTTAAAGACACCGCCATTATCATCAGAGTATACCATGCATGTTGAGGAAAAAAACGGTCAAGAACTCTTGATCTGTACAGTGGGTAAAACGGTTTTACATTACAACCTAACTTGTTTAGAGGACCTTCACTCAATGTTAAAAGAACATGGCGATTGGATAGAACTTGGCAGTGCTGACGAACAAAAACCTGCTAAGGAAGGCACAGTAGAGGCCTGGGGGCGATCAAGTGAAAATCCTGTGGGCGGCTGGTATGGCTTAAAGAAAGGCTATCGTGGTAGGTTTGGCATGTATATACCGCCACTCATGGAAGCACTTGGTTTGGCCGAAGTAACGCATGATGTAAAAGGAAATAAGATGCGCGCAAAATAAGGTTGGACCTTTGGAGCAATTTGGTGAATCCATAAAATAATTGGAAGTATTCAAAAAATCCCCTGATGCAATAATCAGAGGATTTTCGTTTTATTTATTTGAGCGTCAAAATTAACGCTTCCAGTTCTTCACAGATACCTTTTGCAAGTTCGAAATCATTATCTTTCAATGCAAGTTCGATTCTGGTTTCAAGCTGCTTTTTCTTTTGTTCGCGCTCGAGGTAGTCTTTATCGAAATGACAGTCATAAATCATCTTTCTAAACTTACGCATGCTCATTTTTCTAACCGTTTTATCTTCGATGATCAGGACGTAATCCATAGAGTTAACGATTGTGTAATAATCATGTGAAATCATGAGGATAGCACCTTTGTAGGCATCAATCGCCTTCTCAAGGGCAATTTGTGAATAGGTATCCAAATGACTCGTCGGTTCATCAAGCAAGAGCATATTCGTCTGCATAGAAGCTATTTTAGCAATTTGAAGAATGTTTGTCTCGCCACCTGATAAGGCGCCGATTTTTTGATCGACGATTGCCTCATCGAAGCCATAACCCATCAAATAGCTTTTGATGGCAGTTGTTGCGTTGAAGCCTGCCTCGAAAAATTCCTCAAGAATGGTATTGGATTCGTCTAAGCTCTCGCCTTGCAACTGTGAGAGGTAACCGACTTTAGCCTGTTCATCTAACTGGATGGTGGGGGTGTCATTTTTATAAATGGCTCTAAGCAATGTCGTTTTTCCTGTGCCATTAGATCCAATGATAGCCACTTTATCCTTTGGGCCGATTTCAAATGACACATTCTCAAGGAGCATTTCGTCGAAGGCGACATTGTAACCATTAACGCTTAATAGAGGCCTATCAACAGGTGCATCGTTATGGCCTTCAACATGTTCTGACACATGTGCTTTCTTCACTTTAGGCACCATTTCGAAATGAATAGCAGGCTGCTTGATTTCAACAAAAGGTGCTTTGATTCTACGGGCTTCCAAACGCTCCTGATTTCTTACTCTCGCCATAAGCGCTTTGCCTCTAGAGGCTTCTGTGTTGTTGGTAGCAATGTATCTGAGCTGTCTGATAATCTCATCATAGCGTGCAATCTCTTCTGTGTCCGCGGTGGCTAGTTCTTGGAGCTCTATTTTTTTCTGGAGAAGCGAGAAGTTATAGTCGATATAACTGCCGTCAAACTCTTGAAGTTCTTTGTTTTCAAGATGAATAATCTTGTCAAAGCAATGGTTGAGCAAATAACGATTGTGCGTGATGACAAGCAATATGCCCTTGTGGCTATTGATCAAATCTTTAAGTGCATTGAGGTTTTCAAAGTCTAAAAAGACATCTGGCTCATCCATGATCAAGAGGTCAGGGCTGTTGAGCATTTCTCTGATGACTTGAATCAGTTTGAATTCGCCGCCACTTAGATCTGAAACTGCTTGGTCTTTGAGCTTAAATAAATTGGCTAAATTCAGTTTTTTATTGATGTTGCTCTCGAAGTCATCACCACCAAGGGCGTCAAAGGCGTCTAAAGCGATCTGGTATTTTTCAAGCAGTGGGTCGATGTCTTGCGCGGTTTCCATTTTCATACCGATAGAAGCTATTTCGCTTTGAAGCTTTAAAAAGGCTTCTGCAATGTACTCGAAAACGGTTGTTTCCTTTGCGCCATCGAGCTGAGAAAACTGGCTCACATAACCGATTCTGCAGTGTGGGTCCATCTCCAATGTTCCGTCGAACATGTAGCGTTCAGGGTCCATTAGTATGTCTACGAGTGTACTTTTGCCACTGCCACTGGTGCCTATAAAGGCGCAATGTTGGCCTTCTTCAAGGGTAAATGCTATTTTGTCGTATAAATCTTTTTGTGGAAATGCGTAAGAAAAATTATCAAATTTTATCATATGTTGACCTTTCATTATCATTAAAAAAGAGCCTATAAAAATAAGCTCTTCTATCTTTTGGGTTCACCGAACACAGCATATCATTAAATGGCGCAAATTTCAATCTTTATGTGATGAATGCATCATGTAATTTTCATAGAAAAGCGCGTTGACAGGTAGGGCTGTGTATGTAATTATAAAGATTAATGGTAGAATTTTAGTAAAATAGGAGCGATTATGAATTCAAGTGCGGTTATATGCGATTATTGCCATGAAGCAATACTCTCAAGCGAGACGTTGACACAATGTAAATCAATGGGCATCCATTTCAGAAAATATCACACGCAATGCTATGGTAAGGCTGCTGCTGAAGACCGCATTAGACTATCTAAACCCATCAATTTCAGTTCAAGTGTTGTATCCTTATGCCTCTTGAACCTCGTCTTATTGGCATTCATTCTTTTTTTTAATGAAAAGCGACTGATATTTCTAGGTATCCTAGTGGCTACAGCACTATTGATAGATTTACCTTATTTTTTTACCTGGAAAAATGTTGTGAAACCACTTCTTGGACGGTCATTAGAAGACAAATGACATAAATATAAGCAAATAGAAGCGAATAAATAAAGGATATGAAGGTTAAATGTAGAAATAACATTAAATGAAATAAATAATTTGAAGCGAGGATGCTATGAAACTGAATTTAATTGCTTTAGCCGCAGTGGTTGCCCTTTTACTACTCATGACAGGGTGTACGGGTACAGAACCTACAAAGTCTGAGACGCCACTTAATGGTGGAGATGAAATAGCAAGCATGATTGAAGATCTAGACTTTTTATATGACACGCTTGAAAAGTCGCATAAAGATTTATATGCCATGGTTTCAAAAGAGACTTTGATGGCTGAGAAAGAACGTATTGTCAAAGAAATTCCAAATATGACGGATGCAGAATTTTATTTTTCACTAAAGCAATTAATTGCGCAGGTTAAAGATCCACACACAACGGTTAATTATAGCGATTCAGTTTATAAGCACCTCATGGCAATGCCATTTGCCATTGAAAAGTATGGTGAGGATTGGCATATTATGATGCTTGATGAATACAATGAAAAATATTTAGGCTCAAAACTAATCGCCATTAATGACATGCCCATTGAAACTATTTTTGAAAAAGCGAAGGCAATCATATCATTTGAAAATGAGGCATGGGCAACAAGTCAATTTTCAAATACCATTGCGTTTGCAGAGGCTCTAAATTATCTGGGTGTCGTTGAAGAAGACGCTAATATCTTATTGAAGGTCGAAACACTTGAAGGATTAGAGGTGACTTTTCCATTGGCACCGCTTACAGCTTCAACTTTGATGAGCACTGAAATTGAAGTTTTTGAAGGGGAAACTGTGGCTAAAACTTTCCCAGAAGGTATTTATAGAGCACTTTCTCTAGATGAAGCGACTCTTTTTATACAATATAATGTCTGCCAAGAATCACCTGATTTGCCAATGGCAACTTTTGTCGAAACGATTAAAAAAGAATTAATGGACAAACCTTATGCAACAGTTGTCTTCGATTTGCGTTATAACACGGGGGGCGACGCTGAAGTTATCAGACCGATGCTTGATATGATTAAAGCATTAAAGGATGAGAAGGCTCTAGAAATCTATACACTCATTGGGAAAAATACGTTTTCTTCAGCAATTATCAATGCCATACAAACTAAAGAGGAACTGGGCAGTACTTTTATTGGCACTGCAACGGGTGGGACTGTCAACGGTTTTGGTTCAATGAGCGCTTTTGATCTCAAAAACCATCCTTTTGTCGTAACGTATTCGACAGCTTATTTAGAGTTAATTGAAGGGTACAATAAAGACGCATTATACCCAGACGTTGTGGTCGTGCAAACTTTAGAAGACTATATAGATGGCATTGATACCGAAATAAAATGGTTGCTGAACAAGTAATAAGACCAATTAAAAATAATATCTGCCGCAGTTTAAATTTTCTAAAAAGTGAAGCTTGATTTAAGGAAGGATGCCCTTATGGAAAAATGGATAGGACCAATGGCGATCATTGTCATTTGTATAGGATTTACCTTTTATATTGTTAAAGATATAATGTCACTTAATCTCATGAAGTTTAAATTAAAACAATCTTGGGCCGCGCAATTGGTCACGCCCATTATCTATTTTATGATGTGCTTGCTCTATTCACAAATTGAATTATGGATTGCTTTTGGTTTTGGTTATTTGGGCATGTTGTTTTTTTTCAAAGCATTTTATCCAGATGGCATTTTTCAAGGCGGTATCAAACATAGCAACCGAATCATTCTTTGGAGCGATGTATTAGGTTTTCAAATCGATACTGAGGATGAAAAACTGAAAAATTTGAAACTTCAAACGTTGCCTGTTGGAATTTTCAAGAAAACCCTTGTGTCTTTTAAAATTGATCACGAATCAGAAAGTGAAATTAGAAGTCAGATGACGGATCTTGGTATAGAAAAAACGAGTAAGCGCAAGTTGTAAGGCGTAGATTTGATTAATGAATAGGGACCCTATCGAATAGACACCTGAAAAGTGTCTATTCTATGGGGTCCTTTTAATAGTCTATAATTACTGCAAAAAATTTATAAAAAATACACGATAAATAGGCGTGAAAAGAGTTATAATAAGAAGGATACGCAACAGGAGGAAAATGAAAGTGATCGATAAAAAAGCAATTGAAGGCCACATTCGAGGGATCTTGATCGCACTTGGCGACAATCCAGATAGAGAAGGTTTATTAGATACCCCAAAACGCGTTGCCAATATGTACGAAGAGGTATTTGAGGGCATGAACCATACCAACGCACAAATTGCAGAGATGATGAATACGACGTTTGAAGAGGATCTTGACATCCAATCAGACAGTAAAGATATGGTCGTCATGAAAGACATCGATATCTTTTCATTTTGTGAACACCACCTTGCCCTAATGTACAACATGCGTGTCACAGTGGCTTATATCCCAACGGACAAAGTCATTGGACTGAGTAAAATAGCAAGAATCACAGATATGGTTTCTAAAAGATTACAGCTACAAGAGCGTATCGGTTCTGATATCGCCGAAATTATGACTATAATCACGGAATCAGCGGATATTGCCGTCATCATCAAAGGTGAGCACAGTTGTATGACGTCACGTGGCATCAAGAAAACGCAGGCTAAAACATTGACCACGACCTTTAAAGGGCGCTTCAGTACAGATGAGAGTCTGTATTTGAAACTGATGACCCTCTATCAAAGTTGAGTCACATTTAAATAGGAGGCCACTTTGTTTTTAATGATCGATAATTACGATTCGTTCGTCTACAATTTAGTACACTATTTTTTAGAACTTGACGAAAAAATTGAAACCTATAGAAATGATGAGATAACACTCGAGCAGATTCGAGCGCTTAACCCTGAAGGGATCATTATATCACCTGGCCCCAAAGACCCAAGTGAAACGGGCATTTGTGAGGCCATCATTCGTACCTTTGCCGCTCAGATTCCTATTTTTGGCGTATGCCTCGGTCATCAAGCCATCGCCTATGTGCATGGTGCCAATATCGTTAAAGGGATGCGACCGATGCATGGCAAAATATCTGAGGCGACCCATAACGGTCAAGGCGTTTTTAGAGGGATTCCATCCCCGGTAAAAGTGACGCGATACCATTCACTCGTCGTTGATTCAAGCACTTTATCAGATGATTTTATCATAACTGCAAGAAGCGAAGATGGGGCAATTATGGGCATTAAACATCATACTTTATTGCTGGAGGGGGTACAATTTCATCCTGAAGCCGTTCTCACCGAGTATGGCCATAAGATGATTGAAAATTATGTCTCATGGTGCAAGGCGGTTAGCAATGCAAAATAAAGTTGAATTTAACATCCATAAGTTTGAGACGCAATTAGATGCTTTTCAGATTTACAAATGCGTTGAACAAGGGACAGACACGATTTTTTTAGACAGCGCCATGTCGAATTCCCCGTACAGCCTCTATAGCATCATAGGTGTGAACCCATTTTTAACGATAAAAGTTGCGCACAAAACGATTTATGAAAAGTGGCATGATCAAGAAACTAAAACGTTTACTAAAGCGATCCATCAAACGGATATTTTTAGTTATTTAAACATGCTGTTATCAAAATATCACATTGAAAACACCACGGGCCTACCGTTTATCGGCGGTGGATTAGGGTATTTCAGTTATGACCTTGGAAGTGAAATTGAATCATTGCCTTTAAATGCACCAGATCTTATAACCATCCCTGAGGTATATTTTGTATTTTATGACAATGCAGTCATCATCGATCACCACAGTAAGATGGTTTCCATTACTGGTCTTGGTATTTTGAGAGATTCGGTCTCTAGTGTCAATGATCTTGCGCATTGTATAATGGATAAATGCATTGATAGCGAACCGCTTCAAAGTCTATATTATGACAAACCTCAGTTTCAATCACCATTTACGGCCGAAACATATCAAGAAGCCGTTGAAGCGATGCGACATTATATCAGAGAAGGTCATATATATATTGCCAATATGACACATACTTTTTCAAGCGACTTTCATATGGATCCATTGTTGACGTATGAACGTCTTAGGACAGTAAATCCCGCACCATTTTCAGCGTATTTGCCGCTGGATGGCTTCTCAATATTATCATCATCGCCAGAACGGTTTATAGAGATAAAGGGTCGTGAAATTAAGACGCGTCCAATAAAAGGGACGCGGCCAAGAGGGCAAACAGAAGCAGAAGATTTAGAGCACAGATTAGCCCTTATGACGAGCGAAAAGGACAAGTCGGAGCTTCTAATGATTGTAGATCTTGAGCGCAACGACCTTAGCAAAGTTTGTGTACCTGGCAGTGTCAAAGTGACTGAGTTGTTTGAGATTGAAACCTATGCAACGGTTTTTCATCTTGTAGCCACAATCACAGGGCAGTTGTCGCAAGGCAAGACAGCCGTTGATTCAATCAAAGCGATGTTTCCAGGGGGCTCTATTACAGGCGCACCCAAATATCGTGCGATGGAAATCATCGACACACTTGAAAAACACAAGCGCAACATTTATACGGGATCGATTGGCTATCTCGGTTTTGATGGTGGTGCAGATCTTAACATTGTCATTCGAACGATCCTCATAAAAGACCAAATGGCGCATTTTGGCGTCGGCGGTGGTATTACTTGGGAATCGAATAGCCGGGAAGAGTATATTGAAACACTAGACAAGGCAAAGGCACTTTTGAAAAGTATGAATGCCGAATCTTTCGAATATAAGTAGGAGCCTATCATGACTTATGAAACGATAAAACCTGAAACTTTTCAAGTGATTCATGGATCTTTAGAATCCAGTCTTAATGAGGGGCCAACACCAAGTGTAGATGATGGCCTTTTATATGGCATTGGTTTTTTCGAGACAATAAACATCCTTGAAGGGGCTTGTTTTTTAAGTGAACATGTCAATCGCATCAATGTTAGTTTAGAAGCATTTCGAATTGATCGGCGGTTAACCGAAGCTTGTTTGCGACAATTGATTGCGGCACATAATTGGCATAATATTGTGCTTAAAATTGTGATAACTAAATACAATACCCTTGCAATTATACGCATGAATCCTTATACAGAATTGCATTATCAGGATGGTTTTTCTCTCACGCAAAGTGATGTGACGAAGAGCACACACAGTGCTTTCATTAGACATAAATCATTGAATTATGGTGAAAACCTCTGGGCCTTGAAAGGTGCTAAAAAAGCAGGTTACAATGATTGTCTTTTTGCAAATGAATTTGGAAATGTCACAGAAAGTTCGGTGGCCAATTTGTTTATCATTGAAAATAATCAAATGATCACACCCCCTTTATCGGAGGGTCTTTTGCCAGGCATTATCAGAAGTAAAATGTTACAGATCTATTCAGTTCGAGAAGAAGCCATTACACCTGAACGGATCTTAAAATGTGACGGCGCATTTTTAACAAACTCTATCGTTGGCGTCATAAAAGTCAGTGCTTATGTTGGCCTTAAATTGCCTGAAAACCCAATGATTGACGCAATTCGCATTAAAATGATTGAAGAGGCCAGGTGTTCATATGTTGTCTAGAATTGATAAAATATTGAATCATGAAGGTTATAAAACGTATTTAAAGTGCATCGAAACCTTTGAAGTGGGGCGTGAATTTTGTAAGCATGACTTGGGACATTTTATAGATGTGGCACGCATTGCGACAATTTTATCACTGAAAGAAGGCATCCATTTATCAGGTGATCTGCTGTATGCAACCGCGTTATTACACGATATTGGCAGGCATGTTCAATATGAAATTGGCACACCGCATGAAATGGCCAGTGCCGATCTTTCTGACGCCATTTTAGAGTCTGCAGGGTATGATTTGAATGAACGTGAAAGCATTAAAATTGCTATTATAAATCATCGAAATGAAGCCATTAAAAATGATCAAACACTTTCTGGTTACATTTATAGAGCGGATAAGCTGTCTCGAAACTGCTTTTCATGTAAAGCTTCTTCACTTTGTGACTGGTCAGACGATAAAAAAAATACGACGCTAAAGATTTAATCGTGAAAGGGTTAGGCTATGTTGATAGGTAAGGTAGAATTTGATCTAGAAAATAAAGGATACCTCATGGGGATCTTAAATGTTACGCCGGATTCATTTTCAGATGGAGGCCGTTTTATACAGGTTGAAGAAGCGGTGGCAAGGGCCGTTAAGATGGTTGATGAAGGCGCTATGATTATAGATATTGGCGGTGAATCTACAAGACCTGGGCATGCGTGCGTAACGGTAGAGGAAGAAATTCGCCGAGTTGTGCCTGTCATTGAGGCGCTTATGAAGCGAATTAAGGTGCCGATTTCAATTGACACGACAAAATCAGAAGTCGCAAGGGCTGCACTTAACGCAGGCGCAAGCATGATTAACGATGTTTGGGGATTAAAAAAAGATGCTAAGATGGCACGTGTTGCTGTAGAATATGACGTTCCTGTCTGTTTGATGCATAACCGTATTGAGGCAAATTATAGTGACCTTATCACCGATATGGTATCAGATTTATCGGAAAGCCTCCAAATCGCTCTTGATAGCGGTATAAAAAAAGAAAAAATAATTCTAGATCCGGGTATTGGTTTTGCTAAGTCACTTTCTGATAATCTTGAAGTCATGAAAGCGTTACACGTGTTTAAAGCGATGGGATATCCATTATTACTAGGGACTTCAAGAAAGTCTATGATAGGACAAGCACTTGATTTACCGGTATCAGAAAGACTTGAAGGGACAATAGCAACGACTGTTCTAGGATATATTGAGGGTTGTAGAATCTTCAGAGTGCATGATATTCGTGAAAATTTACGGGCGCTAAAAATGATAGAGCTTATGCGCTGAATCATAAAATAATGGAGAAGGGGAACCCTATGGATCAGTTGATTATTAAGGATTTGGTTATTTTTGGACATCACGGTGTCTATCTAGAGGAAAAAAAATTAGGGCAAAAGTTCGTTGTAGATCTTATCATCGACCTTGAGCTTTTAGACGCGTGTGAAACGGACCGATTAGAGTGTGCCATCAATTATGCAAAGCTCTGTCATGAACTCACTGAAGTTTTTCAGCGTGAAAACTACGATTTGATTGAACGCGCGGCACAAGTGCTTTGCGATTATATTTTAGCGCATTATCCATCGGTCCAAAAAGTGGATTTAACGCTTAAAAAGCCATGGGCACCAGTGCTCCTCGAACTTGCATACCCAGCGGTTCGTATTCAGAGAGGCAGACATATTGCTTATATTGCAATAGGTTCAAATTTAGGGGATAAAGCATTAAACATTGAA
>Ga0138256_10007184_pt1 | contig 11761 bp, 8 predicted proteins | sample KNB2016incub_MG_FD_105486 | JGI IMG/M metagenome (GOLD analysis project Ga0138256, IMG submission 105486) | Active sludge microbial communities from wastewater in Klosterneuburg, Austria - KNB2014incub_MG | ecosystem: Engineered > WWTP > Activated sludge > Unclassified | place: Austria...
CGAATCGGGTATTGAATATTCTTCAAATAAAGTCCGTGAGCAGGCACGCTTAGACTTTTAGGCAATAAAATTTGACTATCCAATGATGTTTTGACCTGATCTAAGCTCAATTTTCCCAAAGCGACATTGATACACATGCCTATAATCAGCCTTACCATACCACGCAGAAATCGATTGGCTGAAATCCGAAATACTAATTTTCCGGGCTCCGGACATTCCCATAAAACCGATTTCATTTGGACATGATAATGCTTCAAATTGCTACCACTTAAGCAAAAAGGAAAAAAGGAATCATAGGATAATATAAGATCGGCAGCTGACCGCAGAATCAAAACATCAAGACTATTTAAGAATTTGAAGTGATACGAAAAATCATCAAGAAATGGAGATTTGTACCCATGCAGATGATATTCATAGGTTCTGAGGACTGCATCATACCGAGCATGAAAATCGTCTAAAGTCTGAGTGACCGATGTCACTGCAATATCCGGTGGTAAAATGGCATTCAGATGATACGCAACATCTGGGGGCAGATTATCCTCTTCGTCAAAATGGGCAAAATACTGTAAGGCATGAACGCCGGCATCAGTTCGCCCGCAACCTACGATATCAATTTTACTTTTGTGTAGGATAGTAGCACAAGCTTTTTCCAAAGTGGTCTGCACAGTGATATCCGTTCCAGCCTGGGATTGCCACCCGTGATAACGAGTGCCCTTAAATGAACAAGAAATGAGATATCGCATCTTTACAATTAAAAGTAAAAATACATATAAAGGATCCAGTCAGAAATAGGACTGAATTTAAGCAGCCTTTAATTTTGAAAACTTAGATTTTTCGATTTTATGCCGAACATAGTCCAAATCAACTAAGAGGTGCTTTTGCTCTTTATCCGAAGAAGGAGTGTCAAACATCTCCTCAAGCAAAATAGCTTCGAGCATAGATCTAAGACCTCTTGCACCTAGTTTGTAATCAAGTGCTTTGAGTGCAATGTATTCCAATGCTTCATGCGTAAATTCCAACTTGCAGTTTTCCTGATCAAATATCTTAGTATACTGTTTGACCAAAGCATTTTTTGGCTCGGTAAGAATCTGAATAAGAGTCTCTTTATCCAACGGTTCGAGATGTGCCAGGACAGGCAATCGTCCCACCAACTCGGGTATGAGTCCGAACCCCTTTATATCCTGGTGAGTAACAAAACTCAGCAACCGATCCTTTTCAACCCATTCCTTATCCTGCACATTGTAACCGATGGTCTGAGAATTGATTCTTCTTGCAATTACTTTTTCGATTCCGTCAAATGCACCTCCGCATATGAACAAAATATTTTGAGTATTGACAGTCACGAGTTTTTGTTCCGGATGCTTTCTACCTCCCTGCGGTGGCACGCTGACTTCCGCCCCTTCCAGCATTTTCAGAAGGGCTTGCTGAACTCCTTCGCCGGATACATCCCTTGTGATAGATGGATTATCAGATTTTCGGGCGATTTTATCAATTTCATCGATATAAATAATGCCTTTTTGAGCAGCAGCCACATCATAGTCACTGACTTGTAGCAGCCTGCTCAGCATGCTTTCCACATCTTCGCCCACATAGCCTGCTTCCGTAAAAACAGTAGCATCTACTATAGCAAATGGAACATTAAGGACTTTGGCTATAGTCCTTGCCATAAGGGTTTTACCTGTCCCCGTCTGACCTATAAACAGCACATTTGATTTTTCTATTTCGACTTCATCAGTTACAATGGATTGCAATCTTTTATAGTGATTGTACACAGCGACTGAGAGGCATTTTTTTGCTTCATGCTGACCAATAACATACTCATCAAGGTGAGCTTTGATTTTGGCAGGGGTGAGGTTTTTGGGCGGTGAATAAGCCTTTGGCGTCTTTTTCTTTTTAGTATCAAACTCCTCTTTTATGATATGATGAGCTTGCTCAATGCACATTTCACAGATATGAGCATCTAATCCTGCCACGAGGATGGCTACCTCATTTTTTGCTTTTCCACAAAAAGCACATTGTGTATTTTGATCGTGTTGTTTGCTCATTATTAAGACTAAAGTAGATAGATAAAGTTAGTTTTTTTTGCGTGGATTATCCCTCGTAAGGACTTCATCCACCAAACCATATTCTTTTGCTTCAGTTGAAGACATCCAATTATCCCTATCGCAATCTTGTTCGATGATTTCTACAGGCTTTCCGGTATGGTGGCTTAAAATCTCATACAATTCTTTTTTCATCCCTTTGATGAGATTGTATGAAATCTCCATGTCTTTAAACTGGCCCTGCATCCCTCCTGAAGGTTGGTGGATCATCACCCGGCTGTGTTGCAGACAGGTTCTTTTGCCTTTGGTTCCAGCAGCCAATAAAACTGCTCCCATGGAAGCTGCCAATCCTGTACATATAGTCCCAATCTCAGGAGAAACATACTGCATGGTGTCATATATTCCAAGGCCATCAATGACGCTACCTCCAGGACTATTAATAAAAATCTGGATATCCCTTTTTGGATCCAAAGATTCCAGGAAAAGCAATTGAGCCTGGATGACATTAGCTACATAATCGTTGACGGCAACACCCATAAAGATAATTCTGTCCATCATGAGTCTCGAAAAGACATCCATACCCACAACATTCATCGACCTCTCTTCTATTACAGTTGGTGTAAAATCATGAATATTTGGCACAGATACCTGGCTCATATATTTTTCAAGATGAGCAGAATTCATACCCAAATGGTGGGTGGCATATTTTTTAAACTCCTGTTGTTCGTTCATCTGATAAATTGTTTAAGTTTTAAATTTAGACTTCCAAAAATACAGGAACAAAAATTACAATAAATAGTTTATTTAATGACTGTGACTGTGGTCTGAGTGATCGTGGTGGTGGTGATCATGATTGTGGTCGTGATCATGGTCATGATCATCAATCAGGCTCTTTTGCCTTCTGGCTTCTGTATCTTTGCGGGCAGCTTCCATGAGCTCTTTAAATTCTGATTCTGAAGTAGGGACAAGATTGAGGTCGACATTAGACTTGATTTGATCAAATATTTTATCGGTCAGTATTTCTTCATGCAATTTTTCGACCTGTTCACGGTTTTGCATCATCTTATCTATGGTGGGCTCCATAAAAGATAAATCGCCCATGGCCATACCTCCAAAATAACTGAGTATCTGCTGCCTGAATCTATTCTTAATATCTTCTTTGGAGACTTCTATCGTGTATTTTTTGACTAATTTTTCTCTAATCAAAGTCCATAAGAGGTTTTGAACAAAATCAGGGTATTCTGCCTCTACCCTTTCGTCGGTCAATTCTGCATTTTGAACTTTTAACCATCGCTTCAAAAAAGTGTCTGGCAAATCTTGTTTATTGATTTTAAGTAAATTGTCCTGGATATCTCTAAACAACAATGCATCAGCCTGAAACCCGATTTGTTTTTCTATTTCTTCCCTGATTTTTTCATTGGCTTGATCAATGGTGGTTACTTTATTTTCTCCAAACATTTTATCAAAAAATGCCTGATCCAATACTGCAGGCTCATTGGCTTTAATTTCTGTAACCTGAAGAGAAAACATCTCCGGAATAGCAACACTTTCTTCCAGGGTATTAAAATAACGCTGCCTGATAAAAGCATCATCTTTGTCTTGGTGCAGACCTCTGATGGCCAATATCCATTCGTCACCAGTTTTTTTACCTAAAAATTCTTTTTGAGCTTCAGGCTCCAGTTGGGATAACCATATCGAAAACTCGGATCTGACCCCATTTTCTTTGATCTGACCATTTTCAACCTCTCTGGCATCTATGGTAACCAAATGTTCCTCCTGGACCTCTGTCTCTATTATCTTTAATTCGCCAGATCTATCACGAAGCTTAGCCAACTGGTCATCAACAGATTTTTGGTCAGCTGCGACCTGACGATAGTCATAAGTCTGGTCTAACCCTTTAACCTCAAAATCCGGCGCAAAACCAATGTCAAACTTAAAGGTATAATCCGTGGGAGACATGATATTGTAATAAATGGCCTCTTGTTCTGCATTGGGTAATGGCTGACCAAGAATATTGATATTGGCTTCTTGAATATGATCGAACAACTGTTTTTGGAGGTTATTCTCTACAACTTCCTGGAGAATACCATTGCCATACATTTTTTTAATCACATCGACCGAAGTCTTCCCCTTTCTAAAGCCTTTGAGCTGGGCTTTATTTTTATAATTATTCAACTCTTTGAGCAAGGAAGGTTGGTATTCAGTCACAGGGATTTGAATGATCAAAACACCCTGATTCTGGTCTGTAGAATTAAATGAAACTGCCATGAAAGCAAATAAAATGAAATGAATAAAACAACAAGTGCGGGTAAAGGGACTCGAACCCCCATGCCTCACGGCACCAGATCCTAAGTCTGGCGCGTCTACCAATTTCGCCATACCCGCATAAATTGGGAGTGCAAAGATACATTAATCCATTCGAACAAATACCATCTTATTTTCGTTATCTTTAATTAATTATATGTCCCAACCGGCACCACATATCGAAGAGATCCCTATCGATGACGAAAATGATCGCCTATTGATTCAGAACGCTTACCGTACACTCCTCAAATCTTTTAAGACTCCGCTTGAAGAAACCGACCGGTCCAATATCCGAAAGGCGTATGAAATGGCCGTGGTAGCTCACAGGGAGCAGCGGAGAAAATCAGGGGAGCCCTATATATTACATCCAATTGAGGTCGCTCAAATCTGCCTGGAAGAAATTGGACTGGGACCGACTGCGGTCATTTGCGCACTACTGCATGATGTGGTTGAAGACACCAGTGTGACTTTAGAGACGGTACGGCAAGAGTTTGGGCCTAAAATCGGTATGATCGTGGATGGTCTGACCAAATTGGACGGGTTATACAATATGGAGACGGCCCAGGCTGAAAACTTCAAAAAAGTGCTTAGCACCCTGGTGTCAGATGTGCGTGTGATCCTGATTAAAATGGCAGACCGTCTGCACAATCTTCGCACGATCTCCTCTATGCCCAGGCATAAGCAGCTCAAGATCGCTGCAGAAACAGATTATATATATGCCCCTCTGGCCCATCGCTTAGGGCTATATAATATAAGATCAGAGTTTCAGGACATTTGTCTGCAGATCCAGGAACCAGACGCCTATAATGAGATTCGGCACAAGCTAGAAGAGTCAGAGGTAGAGAGGAATAAATATATTGAAAAATTTATTGAGCCTCTAAAAATGGAACTTGACCAACTGGCTGTACCCTATAAAATCCATGGCAGACCTAAATCTATCTCGAGTATACTCAACAAAATCAAGCAAAAAAAAGTCCCTTTTGAAGAAATATATGACCTTTTTGCAGTCAGAATCATCGTAGATGTGCCTTCCAAAATGGAAAAATCTATTTGTTGGCAGATTTATTCAATTGTCACAGATGTACATACCCCTATCCCTGAAAGATTAAAAGATTGGGTCACTACCCCAAAGGCCAATGGCTACGAATCTCTGCATACTACGGTGATAGGGCCCAGTGGCAGGTATGTAGAAGTGCAAATTCGATCATCTAGAATGGATGAGATTGCTGAGCGAGGATTTGCTGCCCATTGGAAGTATAAAGGTATCTCGAACCAACAAAAACTCTACGAAAACTGGTTGGATAATATCAGGGACATACTTGAATCACAACATACTGATGCGATTGAGTTTATGAGTGACTTCAAAACCAATCTATTCAATGAAGAGATTTATGTTTACACCCCAAAAGGTGATGTAAGGATCTTGCCTAAAGGGGCTACCGCCCTGGATTTTGCTTTTAGCATTCACACAGACCTTGGCTCCCGATGTACTGGCATCAAAGTCAATAACAAGCTAGTCCCAATGGGATATCGTCTGGAGCATGGAGACCAGGTCCAAATCATCACCAATAGCAAGCAAAAACCTTCCGAAGGTTGGCTCAAACTGGTGGTTACCGGAAAAGCAAAAGCTAAGATTCGTCAATCACTCAAAGATGAACGCAAACAGCGGGCTGACCTGGGGAAAGAAGCCCTGGAGAGAAAATTTAAAAACCTCAAACTGGATCTGGAAGACAATCTGGATCGACTGGTAAAACACTATCAATACAAAACCCGACTGGACTTATATGAAGCTATCGCATCAGGTGAAATTGACCCTGCTGAAATCAATCAGCTCCCTGTTGAAAATGGAAAACTTGTATTTATTGTACCAGAACCTACCGCCAACAGTACTGTCGTAACAGAAACTCCAGCTACGATCAATAAAAACATTGGCCTAAATAATAAGCTCTATATCAATGGCGAGCCGGCAGAACAATATGAATATAGTTTTGCCAGCTGCTGTGGGCCTTTGCCCGGTGATGACATATTTGGTTATGTCACCTCATCATCCGGACTAAAAATTCATCGGACCAACTGTCCTAATTCCACCAATTTATTGGCCAATTTTGGATACCGAGTGGTAAAAGCTGAATGGGGCGATATGAATCAATCAGACTTTGTAGCGAACTTACTCATCACTGGCATCGATGATGGTCCCGGTGTGATTGAAAGGATATCAAAAGCTATATCCAATGATCTGAATCTGAATATCCGATCTTTTAGCATTGAAGGAAAGGAAGGTTATTTTGAAGGCAAAATGAGCTTGATGGTAAAAAACAAAGTCCAATTACAACATGCCATCAAAAGCCTCTCTAAGCTCAATGATATCGCTACAGTGGAACGTATAGAATAAATAAACACAGTTCCACGGTGGAACGTATAGAATAAATAAACACAGTTCCACGGTGGAACGTATAGAATAAATAAACACAGTTCCACGGTGGAACAAATAGAATAGGACAAAAAACTATGCTTGTGCAACAAATAAAATAATTTTGTACCCATGAATTTTGACCAGGTAAAAAATATATTTTCGGCTCATCTGGATAAAAGCGGTTTTCGCAAGACTCCCGAACGCTATGCTATCCTTGAAGAGATTTATGAGCGCTCCGACCATTTTGATGCGGAAGCCCTTTATATCGAGATGAAGAATAAAAACTATCGAGTAAGTAGAGCCACCGTATACAATACCCTCGAACTATTGGTCAATTGTGAAATGGTCAAAAAGCATCAGTTTGGCAAAAATCTTGCACAATACGAGAAGTCTTTTGGCTATAAACAACATGATCATCTCATCTGCATAGACTGTGGTCAGGTCCATGAGTTTTGTGATCCAAGGATACAGCCAATCATACAGACCATGTCTGATCTGTTACAATTTAAAATTGAGAATCATTCGCTCAACCTTTACGGAAATTGCATGAAAAAAGACTGTGCCAATAGAAAGACCCAGGTGATTTTGGAAGAAGTTGTATCTGAAAAATAATTTTACTCAGGGATTCATATTTTTATTTTAATCTAACACATTGACCAAATTTCGAGGCCATATTGCCATCCTCATAGCCATAACAGGGAGCTTATTATTACTTGGAAACCGACATACATATAAAATAAGACCTAATATCATTGTCTTTTTAGTCGATGATATGGGCTGGCAAGATTGCTCTGTGCCTTTCTGGAGCAGTCCTACCCCACTTAATCACCGATATCATACTCCTAATATGGAGAAACTGGCAGCGGCCGGTATGAAGTTTACCTCGGCTTACGCCACGCCAGTATGTACCCCTACCAGGTCTAGCATGCTCACTGGATTAAATGCGGCACATCATCATATAACCAACTGGACTTCGCCCAGAAAAAATAACAATACTGATGCTGTAGATGAGGATTTAAGTCCTGCCATATGGAATATCAATGGGCTGAGCCCGGTAAAAAATATTGAAAGGACCTATTTTGCTACCCCTTTTCCACAAATACTACAAGACGATGGTTATTTTACGATCCACGTAGGAAAAGCTCACTGGGCATCAGCCGGTACTCCGGGAGCTAACCCTTATAATATGGGATTTATGGTCAATATCTCCGGTCATGCTGCCGGCCATCCTCAAAGTTATCTGGCTCGTGAAAATTTTGGTAACCAGCCTGGCAAAGCCGTTATGCAAGCTGTGCCAGACCTGGAAGAATACTATGGCACTGACACTTTTTTGACAGAGGCCCTTACGCTGGAAGCTATAAAATCATTGATGGCACCTATTCGAAACAATCAGCCATTTTTTCTAAATATGGCACACTATGCAGTGCACACCCCCATCATGCGCGATCAGCGATATTATCCTGAATATATTCACGCAGGTCTTGACTCCATCGAGGCTGCCTATGCAAGTCTTGTAGAAGGCATGGATAAAAGCCTGGGAGACCTCATGGATTTTCTCCACTCTGAAGGCGTTGCTAAAAATACCATCATCATTTTTATGAGTGACAATGGTGGTCTGAGCTTGGCCCCTCCCCGAGGTGGTGAAGCGCACACTCAGAATCTTCCACTGAGAGCAGGTAAAGGGTCTGTCTATGAAGGAGGCATCAGGGTACCCATGATCGTGTCCTGGCCAGGAATCACTCATTCCGGATCAACAAGTGATCAATATGTGATGATCGATGATTTTCTGCCTACTATCCTCGAAATGGCCAAAGTCAAACAGACCCATTATCAGGCCATTGATGGCAAAAGCATAGTACCTTACCTTAAGAATTCCAACCTGATTGATACTACCCGAGCATTGATCTGGCACTATCCCAATAAATGGCAGGCACAAGGTGGTCCTGGGATTAATTATTTTAGTGCTATCAGGAAAGGAGCCTGGAAGCTGGTCTATAATCAAAGGACGGGCTCAAAAGAGCTGTACAATTTGAAGGATGATATTGGAGAAAAACTCGATCTATCCAAAAGCCTGCCCCATATAACAAATCGGTTGAGTACTTTGCTGAGCAACCAATTAAGATTCTGGGCTGCACCCATGCCCTTCAATAAAACCACAGGTAGACGACTTTTATTTCCTGATGAATGGACAGAGTAACCCTGTTTTTTTCAGAATTAGAAAATTGTTAGATCCAACAGTCAGGCTCTAAGAAAGCAGATACTCAACCCACGCTACATTCTTACGATTTTTTACTTTATAAAGTTTTCAGAGAATGTGATATCCAAGCAATACTTCAATGCCTTTGTAGCATAAGACATTCTCAAAGTTATAAGTCGATTAGTCACATGGTTCACTTATATTTGCGCCTCACTATTCATAACTATCACACATGGGTGTAGATGTATTATTAGGTTTACAATGGGGCGATGAGGGTAAAGGTAAAATCATAGACAGACTCTGCCCAGATTACCAGATCGTATGCAGATTTCAAGGAGGTCCAAATGCCGGACATACCCTCTATGTAGGAGATCAAAAAATAGTATTGCACACCATACCTTCCGCTATACTACATGACGGCATTATCAATCTTATCGGCAACGGTGTAGTGATTGACCCGGTTATATTCAAAAAAGAGATTGAAAAACTGAGCACTTTTGGGTATGATATCAGCCAAAAACTGATCGTGGCGCGGAAAGCACACCTGATCCTGCCTACTCACCAGATGCTGGATATAGCTTCTGAAGCTTCCAAAGGTCAAAATAAAATCGGATCTACTTTAAAAGGTATAGGCCCCACTTATATGGACAAGACAGGTCGTAATGGCATACGCGTCGGCGACCTCGATGCCAAAGACTTTGATCAGAAATATAGAATCCTTAAGGAAAAACACCTCAGCCTGGCCAAAATATATCCGGAGATAGAATTTGACCTCGAAGCATTGGAACAGCGATGGTTTGAAAGCCTGGAGGTACTGCGTTCTTTCCCCAAAGTAGACAGTGAATATTATGTCGATCAAGCCCTAAGTGAGGGAAAAAATATACTGGCAGAAGGTGCCCAGGGCTCCATGCTCGATGTAGATTTTGGTACCTACCCTTATGTCACTTCCTCCAATACCATCAGTGCCGGTGTCTGTACCGGTGTCGGTATAGCCCCCAATCGTATCCGAAAAATCATGGGCGTCACCAAAGCATACTGTACCCGGGTAGGCAGCGGTCCCTTCCCTACAGAACTACACGATGAGACCGGGGATGAACTGCGTAAAGCTGGTATGGAGTTTGGCTCCACTACAGGTCGGCCGAGACGGTGCGGCTGGATAGACCTGGTACAGCTCCGTTATTCGATCATGATCAATGGGGTGGATGAACTGATTATGACTAAGATCGATGTGATGAATGAATTTGAGACCGTCAAAGCCTGTACCCACTATAAATATCATGGTGGAGACATCAATTATATCCCATTTGAACTGGACCATGAAGTCTCACCAGTATATACATCTTATGAAGGTTGGCAATCTGATCTTGGGTCCTATCAGAGTTATGACTCGCTCCCGATAGCAACCAGGTCATATATTGATGCACTGGAGGAGCAACTGGGAAGGAAGTTTTCGTTGATCTCTGTAGGTGTGGGAAGAGATGAAGTGATCGTGAAGTGAAGTGGTCCCTAATTTAAGACCAGACTTAGACTAGTATTGCTTACTCGTATCGCAAAGACTCTATCGGATCCAGTCTTGATGCCTTGAGCGCTGGATACAATCCTGAAAATACCCCTACGACAATACAAACAAATACTCCCAGACCAATCCAGTTCCAGGGAACTAAAAATTTACCACCGATCAGCACAGTGACAATATTCCCAACCAATATCCCCAGGATGATGCCTACGACCCCCCCCATCAGGCTGATCAGCACAGCCTCAGTGAGAAACTGGATCATTACATTTCGGCTGGTGGCCCCGATGGCTTTGCTGATACCGATCTCGCGCGTGCGTTCGGTGACAGACACCAGCATGATATTCATGAGCCCGATGGCTGCTCCGAGGAGGGTGATCAAACCTATCCCTATGGTCGCCAGTCGTATCTTGACAGTGTTCTCTTTAATAATGGAGACCAGGCCTTCGCTTTTTTGTATTTCAAAATCATTTTCTTCATTGACCCGGAGTCCGCGGGCGATACGCATCTGGCCCGTAGCATCATTGACGGCATCATCGAGGGCACTCACCTGATTTACTTTGACGGCGAGATCATAATTTTCATTGGAAGAAGCATAATATTGTTTTGCCTGGATAAGAGGTAACAATACGACCCTGTCAGCGGAGCTATTCATGGAGGATCCTTTTGATTTGAGTATACCGATGACCTGGACACGAATGTTCCCGACGAGCATGGTCTTACCGATGGCAGTCAATGGTCTTTCTTTGAATAAAAGCTTTACAATGTCTTTGCCTATAATCGCTCTCGGAGTGCCATTGATGACTTCCAGATTGGTAAACCATCGACCATATTCGATGTCATACCCTTTGACATCCAGATAATTTTCATCCACCCCCATGACAGAGACCGTAGGATTGGTTTTTTCATTCTCATATTTCAAGGCTGCCCGGTTGGTCCCATTGAAAGATACTGCTACCACGCCATCAATATTGAGCTTCTCTTTAAAATCCATGGCCTGGCTAAAACTGATCTCCTCACCTCTTTTATTGGTACGACCATTTTGCCGTGTCTGGAAATCACCCCCTTTTGGGCTGATACTAAATGAATTGGCACCTAAAGACGAAAAATTGTCGCTCAGTGAAAATATCAAAGCATCGATGGCGGTCAGGATACCCACGAGGCAGATGATCCCAACAGCAATGATCATCAGGGTGAGCGTAGCGCGGGTGAGATTGGCCCTGATCGCAGACAGCGCCATTTTGAAATTTTCGAGAAGAAGCATCTACATCAGCTTTTTTAATACAATTAAG
>Ga0138256_10007185_pt1 | contig 11761 bp, 8 predicted proteins | sample KNB2016incub_MG_FD_105486 | JGI IMG/M metagenome (GOLD analysis project Ga0138256, IMG submission 105486) | Active sludge microbial communities from wastewater in Klosterneuburg, Austria - KNB2014incub_MG | ecosystem: Engineered > WWTP > Activated sludge > Unclassified | place: Austria...
GACCAAAAAAACTAAAACATAAAAACATAATCCAGCCAATAATTTCAAAGCCGTCAAATGTCATAATGGCAAAATATAACTGAAACCACACAATACCTCTGGGAATTACATAAAGAAAAAATACCCAAAAAATAATGATCTGAAAAATAGTTTTTAGCAGATTGACAACATTGCTTGTGGCCCTGGAAGTAGTAAAAACATTGTAAAAATCCATATTACTTCACCATTTCTGCTTACTCCAGCACATAAATCAGATAATCAAAATTATCCCGATTCAACTTCAAGCGGCCTCTGAATTTTATTTTTGTATCCACCTTAAGCACCGGCAATTTTTTGGGTGATAAAATATCTATAATAGATTCAACACCTGCTTTACCGCAAAAAAAACACTGGGCAAAAGGATAAGCGGATAGGATAACTATTTTTTCATTTCCAGTCTCATCTACAGGTATATAAAATCCTTCTACCTGAACTTTTTTACCATCCAGAATTTTAAGTGTATCGCTAAATATCGGCAAGGAAACTTCCATACCCATCTTTTCGTTATATTGCTCTTCAAATTTTACGCTCATGAGATACTTCCAGGGAACAATGAAGGCATCACCATCTTTTTGGAATATTGAAGTAGCCAAAACTTCATGTTGAGAAAGTGTGTCAATTTGTATTGAATTATCAGAAGCATTTCCGACTTTTTGATCAGATTTACATCCCAAAACCAATAGTAATCCAATATAAATGACAATTATAAATTTTATGATGAAATTCATGGATATAAAATTAATGACTAAAAATGATACATTTAAATATTGGGTCTGCTCCGAAAAGCAAAAAAATCAAAGGTTCATAAAAACATAATTAACAAATATTTAAAAAAAAATCGTGTATCAATGTGCTTTAGTGCTTTGGGTAGAATTATACTATTCAGATCGAAAACCATACTTTATTATCTATTTTCATCTTCTTCATACATAATTCTGGAAGGAACTCTGATCAACTTTCCAAAAAAAATCGCATTGGTGAACATTCTGTCTGTGCTATACCACGACCCTCTGAAAAGCGGATTATCTGCAAAAAGAATTGCCCTGCCTTGTCCAATCTGACTCACCACACATGATGCAGCGTGTTTTAAATAGTCATTCATGATATTGTTTGAAATGTATCCATCCACATGTGGAGCAGATGTATATTTGGAAATGGTAGAATACTCACTTTCACTGGGGCTGAGCCATACTGTATTATTTTTATAAACCGGAATGTCCTTGGTCGTATAACCAAAACCAATGGGATGAGTGATATCTATAACAGATTTCAAAATAACTCCACCCAAACTTTCTTTGCCCATAATTTCATCAGCCTGATCAAAAGGTAATCTTGCCAACATGGATTTGTCCTTTTTAGGACCTTCGACAAGTTTTTCTTTGACCAATTTATTTTTTATTGCCCATGATACAGCGGTACCACTGGCTATAAGTGTATTGCCTTGTGATACCCAACTCCCTATTTTTTTAATATCCACCGAATCCAGACCAGAATAGTTCCCGGAAACCAATACCAAACTGTTATATTTCGACAGATCCAAACTCTTGAATCTATGCAACATTACCTTTGTCACCGGCATTTTCAGACGCTGATCAAAATGATGCCATACTTCTCCTGCTTCATAGGCACTGGTGCCTTCACCAATAAGCATAACAACAGAAGGCTTTTCGAGCGCCTGTACGTGTCGACTTCCGACGTCAACGCCCTGCACACTGTATCCTGTAGGCAAGTCATAGACTGGAATCTGAAACTTATTTTGCACTTCTTGTATGTGGCTGAAGATTTCATCTGCGGTCATTTTTTGTTTTGCTACAGGAAGCATAAGTGTACCATAATTGGCATTAAAAGTTTTGCCCCCTGAAGTTTTTACCGTGTACGGTCGAAATGAAGTAGCCAGCACAAGACCTTTATTCTGTAAATAGTGTAACGCACCGGCAGCATTGCTATCGTTCCAATCAATCATATAACCATAATCCGATCTTGAGACAGTTGGCGATTTTACTAGTTCACTATTTGATTTTATTTCATCGCCAAAAATTGGGAGTACTTTGTCGCCCTGGTATTTAATATTGTAAAAATTTGCCACAGACCAAGCTGATGCGTCATAAAAAACACTATCGTGATACACCTGATAAGTTTCAAAAAAAGTTTGTACCATACGATATTGAGCCTGTTTGGTCGGGACTATATATCCTGATTTTTCTTTATTATAATACACCTTCACTTTATGAATTAATAATTTATCGATGAAAGCTTTCATAAGATTTGGATCTGTTCCTTTGCCAAAACTATAAGACTTAATTTTGTCAGTTTCAGCATTGGTAAGCGCAGATTTAAAAAAGTCTGTCTGATATTTTCTCAACTTACCTTTATTATCTATGGCTGCCTGAATGGTGGACATTCCAGCAACATACTGATTTCTGATGGTAAAGGAGAAAGTCATATCGCCATATGGCGTCTGCTGAACATGTCCTCTGGAACTGGCCTGTTCAAACAATAAAGCCAATCCACCTTGTAAGTCGCCATAAGATGAGCCGTAACCAGGATAAGTGCCATCAAACACTTCTTTGGTAAAATACAATGACCCAATGCTATCCATCGCTTTTACATAATAATCTCCAAATATATTATTCAGATCTACATAATTTTCTTTGGGCATTATTGGATTTTTGGAACCATTGGTCTTCATAGGTTCAAAGAAAAATGAACTGTTGGTGCCCATTTCATGAAAATCACCTATAACATTGGGATACCATTGATGATACCATTCCAGCTTACTTCTGCTTTCAGGATGAATAGCCAGGAGCCAATCTCTATTCAGGTCAAACCAATAATGATTTACCCGACCTCTGGGCCAGTTTTCATTGTGTTCGACATCGGCATTATCGGATACAAGATGCTCCGCTCTATACATATTAGCCCATTGAGTATGTCTCTCACGACCATCCGGATTAATGGCTGGATCAATAAAGATCACAGCATGCTTAAGATAATCCATGACGGACTTCTGGTTGGATGCCAGCAAAGTGTAGGCGGTAAGTAGTGCAGCTTCCGAAGTAGATGGTTCATTTCCGTGCACACTATAACCCATATTTATCACAAGTGGCAAATTTTTTGAGGTTGTTTCATCATATTTGTCTATCGATGCCAGATGTTGCTTTCTGATATTTTCCAGGTTTTTTAAATTTTCGGCCGACGAAATGACAAGCATAGATAAGGGTCTGCCTTCATAAGTTTTGCCATATTCTATATACATTGCATTTTCAGAAGCTTCATCCAGTGATTTGAAATAGGAAATGATCTGATCATGTCTGGTATGGAACTCACCTATTTCATAACCCAAAAATTTTGATGGAGCTGGTATCTTATCACTAAATGGTGCGTATTGTTTATAAAAATAATTTTGTCCGGCCCCCAGATGGGAAGCTATTAAAAAGATGATCAAAAATTGAATTCGCATTAGATAAATATTTTAGATAAATGAAGTAAGGTCATGGTGCAAAGAAAGTGAAATTTAACTTAAAAACATGAAAACGAATAGTATTTTGAACTAATAAAAGTCATTTATGTTTGCTTTGATGAGGCAAATTTTACCTTTGCAGATTTTTATCACTAAAATAGTAAGGAAACAATACCCATGGCAACTATAAAATTCAGATTTGAAGATAAAAATATTCAGGATGTGATAGCTGAAGGCGTAGCTGAAGGTTATTCAATACTGGAAGCGACAGAAGATTTTGATGTTCATCTCAACCACAACTGTGGCGGCGTTTGTGCTTGTTCTACCTGCCACATATATATAGTAAAAGGTGGTGATGATCTGGAAGAAATATCTGATAAGGAAGAAGACTTTATAGATCGGGCCATCAATCCCAAGATCGAATCCAGGCTGGCTTGTCAATGTATTATCCTTGATGAAAATGCAGATATTGAGGTCATCATACCCGACCAGAAAAATATCATCGGGCACGAACATTAATTTTATTTCATTTTATCAAGCAGGGATATAAAATTTAAAAAATAAGGGCTACTTCTAAAAAAAAGGCTCTGAAAACCGAAGCATTCAGAGCCAAAAAATAATTTATCAAAATAGTTATACCTTACACTTCAGGATCATTAGGTGTATTGCTGTTGTTATCACGTTCGGAGTTTGGATAAGGATAGAAATTTCTATTTCGCTCAAAATTAGCATCCAAAGGCCCTGGACGACCGAATCTTCTGCTATCATCCAGCTTAAGTCCGCTTAAATAAAGCTCTATACATCTTTGTTTATAAATTTCCTCTAGGACTGCTGTTTTGGTTTGAGCACCATTGTAAGCTGGAAGATTAGCAAATACACCATAAGGATCACTTGTTTTTGTTAATACCTTATTTAATTCAGTAATAGCTTCCACCACCTTGTCTTCTCGGGCAAGGACTTCTGCCTGAATAAGTATCATTTCAGCTGGCAAATATAATGGAATCGCATCTGTATCAGATTTAAAAAATCCTGTAGCCTTACTTAGTGTAGTACCACCAAGATAGAACGCAATTCTTGCATCTGAAGGATCAGGGGTAAGCGTGCCTTTAAGACCAAAATTGGTAATGCCTGCAATGACGTTATTACTGACAAAACCAGATCTATATACTGGATTTTGATTGACTGCATCAAACTTAATTCTGGACAATGCAGTAGCTTTAGCTGCTTCTATTGCAGCAGTTCTCGCCTCATTATTTTTGCCGTTCATCAAGGAAAAACGAGCAATTAATGCCTGAACAGCTGAAGGTAGATCTATATCGGTACCCACTTTCGAATTAAATGTGAGAGAAGGTGCGTTTGCTTTCAATGTGGTTTCTGCTTGTCGCAATAATGCAATCGCTTCGTCCAATGCTTCTGATCTAGAAACGAAAACAGGTTTTCTACCCCCAATATAATCTCCAGATGTAATAACTTCTGCTGTCACTTGCTCCCAATATTGAGCCATGGTACCCAAAGCCAAAGCTTTGAAAAGATATCCGTAGGCCAATACCCCGGATTTGGTACCAGCATCTCCAATATTATTGGCATTATCAATTAATAATTGTGCATTCGCTTTAGCAATATTTGCTCCAGCCCACAAATTAGCCATAGTCGTATTAGCACCATTTAAAGTTCCTTTCCCTGCTTCTAATGAAGCCAGAGTTGCGTTACCCGTATTTAAAACTGTTAGCTCACCAGTAGACAATCCATTACAAACCACTTGAGAAAACAAAGTACTATTTCCACCAACTGACCATTGGGTTTTGATCCCAACTGCGAGGCCCATTAACCCATCTGGTGATTTAAGGACTTCCTCCTTTGTCGCAGCGTTAGGGTTTGTGTATTCTTTTGTACAATTTATAAGACTTGTCACTATGACTAGTGCTGCAATTACTTTAAAATATATTTTCATTTTAATAAAATTTTATAATTTGTTAGATAATGTATTATGTTAAAATGTTACACCTAACCTAATAATAATGGATCTTGGAATTGGAACAGCACCGAAGTCATCACCTCTGACACGATCACTTTGACCTGCTGAGTTTGCCTCAGGATCAAACCCTTGATAGCTATCAAATGAAACTAAATTTCTAGCAGATATTCCAAAATTTAGATTTTGACATACTTTATTGATTTTGCCAAGATCATAACTCAAGCCAATTTCTCTGACTTTGACAAAGGAGCCATCTTCTACATGATCTTCATTGATTCTACCACCATTAATACCACCTGCTACTGAAGCCACGGTGCCTCTTGGTACATCACCTTTTAATTCCTGTTCTGCTAATGGTCCCCAGCCGACATTGTTAGATGTAATCCTATTCCAATTATAAACATCAAATCCCATCACTGCGTCTAATAAGAAGTTAAAAGTCAGTTTCTTATATCTGAAGTCAGATGAAAAAGAACCCGTCCATTTAGGTATCGGACTTCCTATTATTTTTCTTAATTCTGTACTTCCTAAACCTGTAGTTTTGGGCTGACCATCTGCACCTCTTTCAGGAGTTCCTTTTTCAACGGTCGTTTGAGTACCTCTTTCTGGCTGGAATAATCCTTGATTAGTAAGTAAATACGCGCCATTGTTGTCTCTTGCATAGTAAGTCCCATAAAATACACCAAAAGGCTGACCTGACATAACTGACTGTCTACCATCTCCACCTCTTAGGTAAAAGAATCCGCCATCAATGCCGAATACTTTATTATCATTCTTATTATAGATAACACTTGCATTCCATTCCATATCTCTGGTTTTGTAAAGATTGGCGTTCAGTTGAAATTCTATACCATTATTTGACATATATGTAGAATCGTTGGATACATTAGTCACAATTGTATTTCCACCAACGCTTGGAGGTACAGGTTTTGTAAGCAATAAGTCTGTTGTTTTCTGATTATAAACATTAATACTTAGACCTATTTTATTGTTAAAGAAGGCAAAGTCACCTCCAAACTCCAACTCTGTCAAAAGTTCAGGACCTACAGATGGATTAGCAAATTGAGTAGGTGGTGTAATAGTAACCAAACCACCATTGGAAGAAATAGCATAATTTTCATATCTATCATAGGGGCCTATACCCGTTTGATTACCTGCCTGACCATAAGCCGCTCTGACTTTTGCTGATGATAATATCTTTTTGTCCTTTATGTAGTCACTAAGTACCCAGCTACCTGATATTTTAGGATAAAATTTATTTTGATTTCCAGCTGCAAACACAGATGACTTATCTACCCTGCCGGCAAGTGTCAAGAAAACCTGTTCCTTATACCCAAATGTTTGCTGCGCAAATGCTCCTGATATAAATCTTTCACCAATGGCTTGCACAGATCTTCTAAAAAGATTGTTTGCAGCAGATATAGTTGTACCAAAAGGCGCTAAATCACGCCCATCCTGTGCAGTATATTGATTCTTATTGTACATCAATTGGTAGCCAACCATGGATGTAGATGTTAAATCAGAAGTAATATCCTTTTGATAAGTGATGTTCATATCCTGATTTAGCAACATAACATTGTCTGTAGCAAAACTGCTATACCCATCAGGATAAAAATCTGCACTTACGCCTCCATAAGGAAGCCTCGGATGAAATTCATTTCCTTCTAAAGAATACATATCTGCTCCACCAATAATATCAACAGTCATACCCTTGATGGGGTAAAGACTAAGTTTTACATTACCCATGGTTCTATGGGTTTTTTGTGTAATGTCAAATGTCTCTATTATAGATAATGGGTTAACACGTACTTGTTCTACTTGCTTGAGATTATTATTGGCATCTCTATCATTAAGATTCCAAACGTTATCAATTATAAATACACCAGATATTGGATTGAAAAAATTATTACCATTTGGCATATCTTTTGACCTTGATAAGTTTCCACTTAATCCCATGGAAAGTCTTGCCCAAGAAGCCAACTCCTGATCAATGTTGAGTCTGAAATTATACTTTTTGAAATTAGTGTTTTTCATAATTCCATCATTATCAAAATATCCCATTGATGCATAATATTGCGTTTTTTCTGTCCCTCCGGAAAAGGACAAATTATTTTCAGTGCCATACGATGTCTGAAAAATGTCATCCCAATAGTTGTATCGTTTTACATCATACTGATCTGTGACCAATGTTCGTGGAGTATAACCAGCTTTTGTAAAATTAACCCCTTGAGCAGTAAGCTGTGCATCTGTCCTACCTACATTAAGTAAGATGGTCAACCTGTCCTGAGCCGTTTCAAGTCTGTCGTTTCCAGGAGTTCCAAATCTTTTGCCATATGTTGTCATTGGAATTTCTTTACGCAATTGATTTATCATAAAACTGGAATTAAAGCTAATTTTTGTTTTTTCTGATTTTCCTCTTTTAGTAAAAATCTGAATCACACCATTTCCAGCTCTGGAGCCATACAATGCAGCTGCTGATGCACCAGAAAGTACTTCTACCCTATCAATATCATTTGGGTTTATGTCAACAAGCCTATTTTGTCCGGCTGAGAAACTTGTACCCATTGCATCTCCATTTCTATTGATGACATTTTGTGATGAATTATCAACAATCACCCCATCAATAACATATAACGGATCACTCGATCCATTGATGGATGAAGCACCTCTCAATCTTACACTGATTCCTCCGGCAGGATCACCTGAATTTTGCGAAATCTGCGCACCCATGACTTTACCTTGCAAAGCACCCAACGCATTAGTTGTTCCTGCCTTTGAAATATCATCAGCCTTAACTACTGAAATACTATTTCCCAATTGTCTTCTAGTTGTCGTTGAAGTATTTCCTGTTACCACAACTTCATCCAGAAATAAGGCATCTGAAGATAAAGTAAAATCCAAAGTCTGCTTTCCTCCACCTACCAAATCAACCCTCATAGTTGCATTACTGTAACCTATGTAACTAACTACAATCTCATAATTCCCATCTGTAATATTTCCACTTAAATTATAAACGCCATCGATGTCAGTTATTGTACCAATCGATGTTCCTTTGAGTATTACATTTGCACCAATGAGTGGACTTCCTGTTTCATCAGAAATTGTTCCATTTATTGTAAATCTGCCTTGTGCAAAAAGTCCAGCTTGAAAACATAAAAACATAAACACCCCTATGAGTATTTTGATCCGTTTGTGTAAATAATGTGGCATAAAAATGAATTTTTGGTTAATAAAATATTAAATTTCGAACCGTAAATCTATGTAAATATTTAATTACTAAAATATTTTACCACCAACAATTTTATACTATTTATTTAAAATCTTTTTTCTACTTTTAGAACAAGTTGATTTAGTAGACCTTAGGAAAAATACACAGACGTTACTAAATAATCTATTCATCTTGTCATTGTCAAAAAGTCCGCATTTTATCCCAATAAGGAATATAAATCAAAGAATACAATCGAAATATTTGATTTTCTAATCACAAAAAGAACTTTTACCAATTAAGTCTAAACTATTGATGAAATTTTAAGCAGTAAAGCATTAAAACAACATAAAAAAGGCCTTTTAATCATTCAGAATTTGATGTCATTTTTGCCAAAATGAGATACAGTATTTAATTTTTATTTTTCATCTATCAGATTTTGTAACAAACAGCATTAATGTTCATACCTGCCCCAACAGAAGCAAATAGAACAATATCTCCCGTCTGTAACTGATGATCTGGCATCTGGTTTTTGATGACCATATCATAAAGGGTCGGTATGGTAGCTACAGAACTGTTCCCAAATTTGTGTATACTCATAGGCATAACGTGTGTCGGTATTTCCTTCAAGCCATATAATCTGAACAGGGACTTTATGATACCTTCATCCATCTTTTCATTGGCCTGATGAATAAATACTTTTTTTACTTCAGTAATATCAACACCTGCCTTATCCAAACAATCTTTCATGGCTGCCGGCACATTTTTGATAGCATATTCGTACACTTTTCTACCTTTCATCTTGATATATCTTATCCTGGGATCTGAGTCAGGAAAATATGATTTTCCAAAATTGATATAACCAGCTTCATCAACACAGTGTGACTGTGCACTTGCAGATAACATACCTGAATCTAAGTCCTTTTCTGTGTATTCCAATACTGTGGCTCCTGCTCCATCACTAAATATCATACTATCCCTGTCATACGGATCAATAACCCTGGACAATGTCTCACTTCCTACTACGAGGATTCGCTTCGCTATTCCTGCCCGGAAAAAAGCATCTGAATGAATAAATCCCTGTAACCATCCCGGACAACCAAATAATAAATCATATGCTACGCAGGAAGGATTAAAGATACCTAGTTTTTGTTTTAATCTGGAAGCCAAAGCAGGCACCGCATCCGTTTGTATATGGTGTTTTGTGACGTCACCATAATTGTGTGCAAAAATTATCTGATCCAGTGATTCTTTATCAATACCTGCATTTTCAATAGCTAGCTGAGAAGCAATAAACGCAAGATCTGATGAATTATGTTCATGAGTAGCATATCTCCTTTCCTCAATTCCTGTTATTTCCTGAAATTTTTGTACAATAATATCCGGTGAAGATTCGATCCGTTTATGATCTTCTCCATAAAAATCATGCACTGTAAAATCTCTGTTGGTCTTTATTTCTTCAGGTATATAAGACCCTGAACCTATGATTACTGTCCGAAACATGGTATATCCTGATTTAAGTGTAAAATTTTACATCAAAAGTAATTTTAAATATGATACTTTTGTCATTGTTTTAAAAAATATACATCATAAATGACAATTATCACCGAAAACATCATAGATGGTTTGATGGACAAATACGAAAACGAAGCGGCGTATCTGGAAGATTTTAAAAAAATGGCCGAACAACAACAGGATTTAGTTGCATTTATTGACCAGGAAAACTATACTTTGCTCACCGTTGATGAAGTGGCTTTGATGGAATATCTTACCGTCATTATTTATTCAGCATCTCAATCTGTTACAAATAAAAAACTGTTTATCACCGGAAAACAACTTGAAAAATGCGAAGAAGAAAACTGGGATATATTTAATGCTACCAACACTAAAAACTTCGCTAAAATACTGGACAGGTTTTTTGAAAATTATCCTCAGGAAGATTTGTTGGCTTTGGTGGAAGATAGTCTTCAGCCAGAAGATGATAGTATTGTCACGCCTGTTGGCCGGGAAATTATATTTGTAGCATGTAAAAGTATCATTGATTCTATCCATTTGCAAAATAATTAGGCATTATTCTAAATTATAATCCCGGGATTTCCATCGACTTCATATTTTTATTTTTAATATATATGTAACCTTACTACACATAAAGCTGAAAATATGATTCATTACAATTTATTTAAAATCTTAATATGATTTTTGATAGAAATATTTTTATAAAATCACATTTCTGGCATGGTATTGGACATAAGGTACATGTTCAGATTTATTTAAGGAATACTTAAGCAAATTGTTACTCGAGACCGGTTCAAGGGGAATTAGACCGGTCTCATTTTTTTTACCTACCCTATTCCTATATCACTCAAACCATTTTTTACTTAAATATAAACAACGTTGGTATAATAACATTGGCCTTCAGTTATCCATATTTCCCGATACCCAAAACTGTCTCCCAGTTTTCTGAATTCAAAGCTATCAGGATCTATCTGAACAAATGTAGACGGTGTGATAAATAATGTTATATTATTTTTTATAATTGTCCTTTCCATATGGTAGTGTCCACAAAATATCTGAAATTTTTTATCCGGGTATTTACTGCACAGATTTTCGAACCTTTCCATTTGTGAAAACATGTAAGTTGGCTCCATATGATTGGAGTGAGATATCAGCGGCGGATGATGCATACAAATGGTCACAGTTTCTGGTGATGATTCGATTTTTTCTTCCAGCCATCTAAATTGAGTATCTGACATCATACCTTTGGAAGTATCCAAAAAAATGACATTACCGTCAACAAATTTCCTTTCATAATACAGTTCTTCATCAAACAATTCGCCATCCAAGCCAAAAACTTCAGCCAACACAGGTGATGTATCATGGTTGCCCGGAATCACACAATAAGGAATAGAAATTTCATCCAACTGCGATTTGATCCATAAATATGTTTCTTTTATACCGGTTTTATGACATAGATCCCCGGCAACAATCATAAAATCATATTTATTTTCTTTTATCTTTTGGATGGTTTGGACAAATTGTAATCTGGTATCCAGCCCGATGGGCAGCTCTCCCGGCGCATCTA
>Ga0138256_10007186_pt1 | contig 11761 bp, 6 predicted proteins | sample KNB2016incub_MG_FD_105486 | JGI IMG/M metagenome (GOLD analysis project Ga0138256, IMG submission 105486) | Active sludge microbial communities from wastewater in Klosterneuburg, Austria - KNB2014incub_MG | ecosystem: Engineered > WWTP > Activated sludge > Unclassified | place: Austria...
TATTTAGCACAGGTGATTTAGAAATTTGAATCATTAATATAAATAACTGTTCTATAAAATAATGGTGAAATCTTTTTACAATAATATCAGTTCATATTTTTTTAATTTATGCTTAGACACCATTAAATTCAAGGCCATACGCCTTCAACACTCGAAGTGCTCTTAAAGTATTCCAGCGGCTGGGTTGACCCGCGTTTTCCATTTCAAAATGGGTTTGTCCCGGATGCTTAGCAGCAAGTTTCCATAATCCATCCTTAGTCCTCTTTTTTGTTAATAGTTCCAGAGCATCATTCATTCTTGGATCATAGGGCACTTGAGCTGATTGAAAATAATCCAATGCTTTCAGCACATCATAATACCAACGACATGGATAATATAATTTTAAAAAATTGGGGTTTATTATTTCTCCGGTCTTGTCGGATCGAAATAATTTGTGCATTAGAATAAATTCCTGAGAATCATTCCTAGCTTTAATTAGTTCTTTCACTCTATATTGATATCCATTGCTCAAATATTCCTGAATGCCTTCCAGAACTGAAAGAGTGCTATGCAACGAACTATGAATGGCACCCGTTGAATTAGATCTACAATTAAAACCACCATCATGCATTTTTTCTGTAAGTAGAAAATCAATGATCGATTTTATGTCTGATTCCGGTACCTGAAAATAACAAGCATAGTTTAATACCATGCCATTCACACAAACATCACATCTTTGGGTAAGACCAATTGGCAAAATGCCTCCATCAGGACCCTTTTCATTTTCAAAAATAAAATTTAATGTGCTCCGTATGTCTTTCTGTTGTGGTGAAATCTGAAGATTCTTTAAATCCAATAAAGTGTAATGCGTAGATATCCATTTGGGTTGATAAAAATCTTTCCCCCAATATCCATTTTGCTGACGATGTGAAAGGAATTTCAATCCCCATCCTTCACTTTCAATTTTATTCCTAAGCATGGGTTTGTTGAGATCTAATAAATCTCTGTAAGTTTGATATTGGATGGAAACTTCACCTTCCAACAACCATGACATGATGCTCTTGTCTATCATATTCTCTAATACATTAAACAGTTTTTATTGACCATTTCTCAGTACTCTTTAATTTTCATATTTTCCATTTCCGCTTTTAATTTATCTGGGATAGGTCTGCATGTGCAATGTTTCTCGTGTTCTATGTGCCACTTGATTCGTTGTTCTAATGTAGGATTCTTTGGCATTTTATGTTTTAAATGCCATTCTTTATTTATTGGCATGAATATTTGATTTTATTTTGAGTAATGATCCCATGGCAATACTTATAGCTGGAATAGAAAAATAAGCTATGCCGATAGACATAAAATAATCCGTAAAAGTGGATTTCATTATGGGTATTAGAATTACAACATCAAGTATGATGTTAATAGCAAACCAACTTAAACCCACAATAATACCATTCTTTATAAAATCGCCTTCTGTGATTTTAAAATATTTTATCAATAAATAGCAGCCACTAATGACACCAACTACCATAATTGTGGATTTAAATGTGGCATAAGGCACTACCAACGCTCCTCCTGGTTTGTAAAAAAGAAAAGACACTGCGAATGGGATTAACCAAGAAAAAAAGCCAAGTAAGAGATTTCTAATAATAAGTTTTTGGGTCATAATTTTAGTTTTACATCCAAAATTAAACAGAAACTCCTTCTTGAATTTTGATTTTGGTCAATATTAAAAATGACATACATCATTCTTTTAATTCCTAAGTATGGTTAATAAAAATTAATTGCTTAACAAATAGTTTTATCGCATTTTACACGATTCAAAATTTCTAAATTTTGGTTATCAAACCAATGTATTGAAATAATTTTTATACCATTCTATTTCATGATGATCTAATTTTGATTGATCTACAGAATGCTTACGATCTATTTTTGAATACACTATTTCCAAAGATGCAAAATCCCGCTGGCTAATGACCTTAAATCCATTCAACATCAATTGTGCAGCACATACACCTGCACCAATTAAATAGGAAGGATGTTCAATAAATCGATTTCCATTATAAATGACCTGACTGCCACATGCTGCACTTATATCCATCAAAATGGCAATTTCAATATTTTCCTGAATGGCTAGACTTAACATTCTTTCAGATGCCTGGATCATTCCCTCGGTCCAATCTTCACCATGTTCCGTCAGTACTTTTGCCTTGCCATTAAGGACATCCATTCCTGTCCCCCCATGGATGTCGCACATGGCTCTAGGTGTTCCAAATGAATATTCCTCCGGACAAAATTTAATTAATTTAATGTTATCATAATTCAAAAATTTTAAGGCACTGGGATAGGATCCATTGGCAGTGCCATCATATCCACAAGTCACTCCCGTCAAACAAGCACTCATTAATATTCTTAATGGATCAGATGCGGTTGGAATTCGCAATGCGTTTAAATAATTTCTATCTGTCATTCATACTGGATTTAAATAGTCGCCATTTATTGTCGTTAGATAAATATACCAATTAACTTAAAATTCCTGGAAAACATAATTGAAGACATAAAAAAGTATTTATTTCAAGCAATTCAATAAAATGCTTTCCATTATGATGTATTGCCGTCAAAATTAATATTTTTTTGGATAAAAGCAACATTGTAAAAAATATGAACAATACCGCTGAATACATCAGAAGTAATAAAGATGTCTACATCTTACGATTCATAAGAATAGTAATTGCCAATTCTTCAAACAAACACATGTTTCAATTGTTACTAAATTAGTAAATGTAAATGGATGAAGTACTGTTTTTTTTATAACGCCTTTGTTAATTACAATTGACTAAATCAGGTAGAGAAAATGTTTCATAGTATAATGACTCGGTTATCCTTTCTGATTCATAAGTAAATTCTAAAAATCAATCTATAAATTTTTTAAAAATATGGAAGCTAATTCAAATTCTACATCCCAACCAAACATGACAAACGGTGAAGGCAAATGCCCGTTTTCAGGTGGAACACCAAAACAAAGTGCCGGAGCTGGCACTAGAAACCGCGATTGGTGGCCCAATTTATTGAAATTAAATGTTCTAAGACAGCATTCTTCTCTATCTGATCCAATGGAGCAAGGATTTGATTATGCTGAACATTTCAAGACTCTTGATTTGGCTGCTCTAAAAAAAGATATTGTTGATTTAATGACCACCTCTCAGGATTGGTGGCCAGCAGATTATGGACATTATGGTCCATTTTTCATTCGTATGGCGTGGCACAGCGCTGGAACATATCGTATTGCAGATGGTCGTGGAGGAGCCGGTTCGGGAAACCAAAGATTTGCCCCGCTAAACAGTTGGCCGGATAATGCAAACTTGGATAAAGCCCGATTGCTTCTTTGGCCTGTCAAGAAAAAATATGGTAAAAAAATATCATGGGCTGATTTGATGATACTCGCCGGGAATTGCGCCCTTGAATCCATGGGCTTTCAAACTTTTGGTTTTGCCGGTGGGCGTGCTGATGTTTGGGAACCTGATGAAGAAATCTATTGGGGCGCTGAAAGTAAATGGTTGGATGACAAACGATATTCTGGGGATCGAGAATTAGAGAATCCACTTGCAGCAGTTCAGATGGGTCTTATATATGTAAACCCGGAAGGCCCAAATGGAAATCCTGATCCTATAGCCGCAGCTCGAGACATTCGAGAGACCTTTAGTCGTATGGCTATGGATGATGAAGAAACAGTGGCACTCATCGCAGGAGGTCACACTTTTGGTAAAACACATGGTGCTGGTGATCCGGGTAAATATGTTGGTCCTGATACAGCAGCCGCGGATATAGCAGAACAAGGCTTAGGTTGGAAAAATACTTTAGGTAGTGGAAATGGTATCAATACCATCACAAGTGGTCTTGAAGGAGCATGGACTACTACACCTACTAAATGGAGCAATAACTTTTTTTGGAATCTGTTCGGATATGAATGGGAATTATTCAAGAGTCCTGCAGGTGCTCAACAATGGAGACCAAAACATGGAATGGGTGCCGATTCAGTTCCCGATGCTCATGATCCAAATTTACGTCATGCACCGATCATGTTAACTACTGATTTAGCCTTGAGATTTGATCCTATTTATGAAAAAATTTCAAGACGTTTTCACGAAAACCCGGATCAATTTGCTGACGCATTTGCTCGCGCTTGGTTTAAATTAACTCACCGGGATATGGGACCTCGCGCTAGGTATCTTGGCCCTGAAGTACCAAAAGAAGAGCTAATCTGGCAAGATCCACTTCCAACAATTAACTATAAGCAAATAGATAGTCAGGATATCGAAAATTTGAAACATAAAATTTTAGCAACGGATTTAACCGTATCTGAATTGGTATCAACTGCCTGGGCTTCAGCATCTACATTTCGGGGATCAGACAAACGTGGTGGTGCAAATGGTGCTCGATTAAGATTAGCACCTCAAAAAAATTGGGAAGTCAATCAACCGGAACAACTTTCAAAAGTTCTTAAAACACTTGAAGTCATTCAAAAAGAATTTAATGCTTCACAATCCAATGGTAAGCAAGTTTCTCTTGCAGATCTTATCGTGTTGGCTGGTGGCGTTGGTATTGAAAAGGCGGCTAAAAATGCAGGTTATCAAGTTTTAGTTCCATTTATTCCAGGACGAGCTGATGCTACACAAGAACAAACCGATGTAGAATCCTTTGCTGTATTGGAACCCATAGCAGATGGCTTCCGCAATTATTCAAAATCTAAATACAGCACAACTGCAGAAGAAATGCTCATTGACAAAGCTCAACTTTTAAACTTAACTGCTCCCGAAATGACGGTTCTCATTGGTGGTATGCGCGTGCTCAATACTAATTTCAATCGTTCAAAAATCGGTGTATTTACCAAGAATCCTGAGACGCTGACCAATGATTTCTTCGTGCACCTACTTGATTTAGGAACGACATGGAAAGCTAACTCAGATGCTCAAGATATCTTTGAGGGTTGTGATCGAAAGACGGGAGAGCATAAGTGGACCGGAAGCCGTGTAGATCTCATTTTTGGATCTAACTCCGAACTTCGTGCTATAGCTGAAGTCTATGCTTGCGAAGATGCTCAAGAAAAATTCATCAAAGATTTTATTGCAGCATGGACTAAAGTGATGAACCTAGATCGTTATGATGTAGCTTAATATGGATTAGAGAACATTTCAAGAATAAAGAAGATGGTCTGGAGACAGGCCATCTTTTTTTTGTTCCAACCCGAATTTTCAAATTTAGTTAAAATAGCCTTTAATTATCTCTTTCTGCTATGGTTTCATGAATTCAACAATAACTTGTATTATATTTGGATTCTAAATATCCTGCTATGAAAAAAAATATAAGAAACACCTTGACCATAATTCTTCTGGCTTTTATTTTTAATCTTACATCGGTACGTGCTCAGTGTAGAATTGATACCATTCTATATTATAATTTTGATCCTGGGTCAACAGTTAAAAAACTTATAGTCAGAACAATTAATAAATACAATGCCTCGAATTCAGTATTAGAAATATTAGATCAATCATGGAATTCAAGTTTTAATATTTGGGAAAATACAAAAAGAACAAACAACATTTATGATTCGAATAACAACCGAATTGAACTATTATATCAAGAATGGAATATAGGAGGAACAGTCTGGGAAAATAAATACAGAGATCTATTTACTTTCGATGCAAACCATAACCAAATAGAAGAAATTTATCAAGAATGGGACATATGTTGTGATGTTTGGGCTAACAACACTAAAGTCAAAAATATATATGACCTTAATAATAACCTTATAGAATTTTTAAAACAAACTTGGACCAAAGTTGATAGTATTTGGAAAAATCAGATTAAAGAAAATAATGAGTATGATGTAAATAATAATAATACAGTATATACTACACAATATTGGGATAATAATAGCAGTACTTGGATGAATGGTACAAGATATAATTATAAGTTTGCTAGTAATAACAATCTAATCGAATTATATAGGGAACGATGGGATTTTTTTAAAAAGAAATGGACATTTGTTGATAAAGAATTGTTTACATTTAATCTCAATAATAAAAAATCAGAATATTTACGGCAAATAGGCGTCAATGATAGCGTTTGGATAAATGATAATAAAATCATCTATGAGTATGACCTCATTAATAATGAAACTTATCAACTCAGATCAGAATGGAATACCGATATCAGTGATTGGGAAAACAGAGGAAGGTCTTATTCATATTATGATTCAAATAATAATCTTAAGGAAAAAATTGATCAATCATGGGATACTTTTAACAGTGATTGGGAAAACAGTTTGAAGATTAATTATACATATAATTCTCAGAATAAAGTAATAGAACAAATAGTTCAAATGTGGAATTATTTAAATCTCCATTGGGAAAATTATTATAAAAATTCAAATGAATACAATAATTCAAATAAACTTACATTTAATTTAATACAACTATGGAATATCAACAATAATGCATGGCTTAATAATTATCAATATACCTATGAATATGCACCCATTGGAGATTTGATCGCTAAAGATAGTTACAATAGCTGGGATACTTTAGGTTTGTATTTTAAAAGCCATAGACGTGAAGAATACATCTGCACTCAACTAGTAAATAGTCAAGATATTCGAAAAAGTAATGATATTCAGATCTACCCCAACCCAACTAATAGTAATTACCTGAATGTAATTCTTCAAAACAAATCCAATTTTGAATTAATGAATCTATCAGGCCAAATTCTAATAAAAGGAGTCTTTAATGAAGGGAATAATACCTTAGCTTTAAATCAGAATATTACAAATGGATTTTATTTCCTAAAAATTGATGGTAAAAGCTTTAAAGTAGTTGTTGAACGGTAATCGGGTTGGAATGGTAATCGGGTAATCGGTTGCAGTGGTAATCGGTTGGAATGGTAATCGGATTGAAATGGTTGAACGGCAATCGGTTGGAATGGTTGAAAGCTAATCAAAGGTCTTATTCCACTAGCACAGATTTTAGTATTAATATTATAACTCATTAAAAATTAATTCTTGCATGTAATCAAAATATCTATCGTTATCCAAATTGAATAAAATTATTTTTACAACAAAACCCCTATTCTTTTTTACTTATAATATTTCTTGAGCATAGACATTAAGCTTAATAATTTATTAATCTTAAATACATATTGCCATAATAATTTCATAATAAATACACAACATCGCGATTACTGTAGTTGGGTTGACCTCATTGTAATTTTGAGCAACTAAAATGTGTAATTATTATGAAAAAAATTTACTGCTTATTGTTATTCGCATTTCTTTCATTTCAAAAAAATGAACTGAGTGCACAAATCAATTTGCTACAAGATTATCAGAATAATCATTCTGCTTATATCGGTAGTTTCAAAGGAATAAACTTTCGAGAAGGAGGATTCTCTGGTTTATTTCCAATCGCAGGTACCAATGGAAAAGAATTTTGGACTTGTTCAGATCGTGGCGTCAACGTAGATTGCGCTAACGCAAATCCAACGGGTTGCAAACCTACTTATGATAAAATGTATTGCTTTCCAACTTATTCACCAAAAATTCATCGTATAAGAATAAATGCTGATTCCATACAAATACTTCAATCTATTACTATTAAAAATCCAGCTGGAAAACCAGCAACAGGATTAATAAATCCTACCGGATTTGGGTCTACAGCGACAGAAGTTCCATCCATCGATACGGTACAAGATTGTGCAAATTTTATTTCAAAAACAGTAGAAAAAGATACCTTTGGAATTGATGCAGAAGGAATAGGTGTAGATAAAAACGGTACTTTTTGGATATGCGAAGAAGGAGGCGCAACCATCTGGAAAATCAATCAAAATGGTATTTTACAACAAAGATATTCTCCTTATGCTAATCTAGCAGGAGCATCTAGCATTGATGTACAGATTGATACCGTTTTTAAATATAGAAAAAACAACAGAGGATTCGAAGGAATAGCCATCACACCAAATGGAAAAATATATTCTCTCATTCAAAGTCCTATTTTATTTCCTGATAAATCTACAGGGGAAGGCAGTAGAATTCATAGAATATTGGAAATTGATCCCATTACCAATGCAACTAAAATGTTTGCTTATTTGAATGATGGAATCATCGGTTCAAGTGGGGCCAATCAAATTCGTTTAAGAGATTGGAAGATCGGAGATATGACAGCTATCAATGATACTACATTTCTAGTCATCGAACAAGCATTAAGAGGTACGAGTGATTTTAAAAAAATCTACTTGATCAATATCAATCAAGCTACACCCATTAATTCAGGATTGTATAATGGTAAAACCATTGAGGCATTAGTGGATTCTGCCGGTTTAGAATCAGCAGGAATTAAACCTGTTAAAAAACAACTTTTCATGGATCTTCTAGCAAATGGTTGGCCTAGTATTTATGAAAAAGCTGAAGGCATTTCTATTATTAATGATAGCACAATAGCAATCTGCATGGACAATGATTATGGACAAGTAAGTCCAAAAGAAGATGGTATTCCAATTGCAACAAATATCAATTCACATCTATTGGTCTATGGTTTGATGAATGCTAATAAAATTCCTAATTTCAAAGCATCCAAAACCACATTGAATCAAGGCCTAACTGGACCTAGCAGCTCTCAATCACCTTACCTTACACCTTCAGGTCCGAAAGTAAAATTCACATCCATTTTATCTGCAGGAGATGATGGCTATGGTTATAAAATGGTAGGTATACCAGATGGTAGCGGAGCATTTGACAACGAAGATGGAACATTTACCATGCTTTTAAATCATGAAATTCCTGCTGCATCAGGATCTGTAAGATCTCATGGTTCTACTGGTGCTTTTGTTTCAAGATGGGTAATTAATAAAACTGATTTAAGTGTTATCAGAGGTTCTGATTTAATTAATAATGTTAAACTATGGAATGGAACTTCTTATGATACTTATAATAATTCAAATCCATCGCCACTTGCCGCTTTTAATAGATTATGTTCTGCAGATTTAGCAGAAGCATCTGCTTTTTATAATTCCGCAACAGGACTTGGAACTCAAGAAAAAATATTCTTAAGCGGAGAAGAAGCTGGGAATGAAGGAAGAGTATTTGCACATATTGCATCAGGTACAGAAGATGGAACAAGTTATGAATTGCCATACCTGGGAAAATTCTCATGGGAGAATGCCGTAGCTTGTCCTGAGCCTTCGAATAAAACAATTGTCATGGGTATGGATGATTCCACTCCGGGTCAATTGTATGCTTATGTTGGAACTAAAACCAATACTGGAACAAATATTGACAAAGCCGGATTAAGCAAAGGAATTCTGTATGGTATTGCCGTAGAAGGATTGCCTACAGAAATTAGTGCAAGTACACCAATTGCAAACAGTAAATTTACGCTTGTTGATCTTGGAGATGTTAGCACAACAACGGGTGCTGATTTAAATACAAAAAGTAATAGTTTACTTGTTACTAATTTTTTAAGACCAGAAGATGGCGCTTGGGATCCAGAGCATCACAATAATTTTTATTTTGTAACAACCAATTCTTTTACCGCTCCAAGCAGACTTTGGAAATTGAGTTTTACGGATATTCAAAATCCAGCTTTAGGTGGAACTATATCTGTATTGTTGAATGGTACTGAAGGACAAAAAATGTTGGATAATATTTGTATGGATCATTATGGAAATATATTGATGCAAGAAGATCCAGGTAACCAAACTTATTTAGCAAAAATTTGGCAATACAATATCCATAGCAATAAATTAACTCAAATTGCTACACACGATTCTACCAGATTCAATACTGGTGCTGCGAATTTTTTAACACAAGACGAAGAATCTTCTGGAATAATTGATGTACAGAATATCCTTGGTGCTGGTCATTTCTTACTAGTGGATCAAACACATTATAGTATTCCTGGTGAACTATATGAAGGTGGACAAATATTATCTTTATTTAATCCAGATACTTACAATGCATCACTTAGTGCTGGTCCAAACAGTTCTGATGCACCTTATTTAATGGGCATAGCCCCAGAAGTAAAATATTCATCCATCATTTCTGCTGGTGATGACATTAATGGTTACAAACTTTCTGGCCTTGCGGATGGAACTGGTGCATTTGATAATCAAGATGGAACTTTTAGTTTTCTTGTAAATCATGAAATAAGTAGTTCATTAGGCGTCCCTAGAGCTCATGGATCTAAAGGAGCTTTTGTTTCGAAATGGATCATTAATAAAAATGATTTAACCATAAAATCTGGTTCAGATTTAATCAGAAATCTAAATTTATGGAGTGGAACTGGATATACTACTTATAATGCTGCAAATCCTTCAACACTTGCGAGTTTAAATAGATTATGTGCTGCCGATTTACCACCTGTTTCTGCGTTTTATAATATTATCAATGGCAACGGAACCCAAGAAAGAATATTTATGAATGGTGAGGAAGCAGGAAATGAAGGAAGAGCATTTGCACATATTGCTACAGGACCAAACAGCGGAGTTTCCTATGAATTACCTAAACTTGGAAAATTCTCTTGGGAAAATGCTGTTGCTTGTCCTACCACTGGTGATAAAACTTTTATTGCTGGATTAGATGATTCAACACCAGGTCAAGTTTATTTTTATTCCGGTACTAAAACGAATCAAGGAAATGAAATTGAAAGAGCCGGATTAACGAATGGAATTTTATATGGCTTAGCTGTTACAGGATTAACAAGTGAAGTAAGCGGAACTACTCCAGCTGCTAATTCTCCATTTACTTTAATTGACCTAGGTGATGTTTCTGCCACGACTGGTGCAGATTTGAACACAAAAAGCAATACCCTAGGTGTTACAGCATTCTTAAGACCTGAAGATGGTGCATGGGATCCATCAAATCCACAAGATTTTTATTTTGCTACAACTAATTCGTTCAATGCTCCTAGTAGATTATGGAGATGTAGATTCACTGATGTGAATAGATGGGAAATTGGTGGCACTATAACAGCAGTGTTAGACGGAACCGAAGGACAAAGAATGCTTGACAATTTAACAATTGACAATTCTGGTCATATTATATTACAAGAAGATCCCGGCAATCAATCTTATAATGCTAGAATGTGGCAATATAATATTCAAACTGATGAAATTAAGCCTATTGGTCAACACCTACCTAGTAAATTCATATCAGGTAATAATACCGACGACTTTCTAACACAAGATGAAGAATCATCTGGTATTATAGATGTACAGGAAATTCTAGGATCGGGAATGTTCTTATTAGCTGATCAAGCTCATTATTCAATTCCCGGAGAAGTTGTAGAAGGTGGTCAATTATTAACCATGTATAATCCATCTACTGACAAATCTAATCCTGAAATTGAAATTTATGGAAACAACAAAAATATTATCATTAACGATGTCACACCATCTATAGATGATAATACAGATTTTGGTTCATTAAAGATGGGAGTAACATTATCAAAAACATTCCAAATCAATAATACGGGTCTTGGTTATTTAAATATAACTGAGATGAATATTGTTGGTACTGATGCTGGAGATTTTGTGATTGAAAATAAACCAAATCTTCCATTAACGATCAATGGTAACGCGTCACAAAATTTAACAATAACATTCAAGCCAACAAAAATTGGTACAAGAAATGCTAAACTTGTTTTAAGAAATACTGATTTCAATGAGCAACAATTCACGTTCCAAATTTCTGGAGAAGGATTGATGTCTACATCAACTAATGATAGCAAATTAA